>Ga0209249_1000265_pt1 | contig 70321 bp, 43 predicted proteins | sample SaaInlV_200m_DNA_4_FD_184653 | JGI IMG/M metagenome (GOLD analysis project Ga0209249, IMG submission 184653) | Marine microbial communities from expanding oxygen minimum zones in the Saanich Inlet - SI037_S3LV_200m_DNA (SPAdes) (version 2) | ecosystem: Environmental > Aquatic > Marine >... | reverse complement strand
GGCCGATAATACTTACGACTGGGAATATTGGATCAACCCGGAGAATAAATACATCTATTTATCGAAATCTGTTGAACGGATAACAGGTTACAGTCCCGAAGATTTTTATATTAATGAAGAAATAATATTTGATTTGATCCATCCCGATTTTAAAGAAATGGTCCATTACCATTATTATAACGAGGAAGGTAAACAAAAATCAAAAGACAATATCGAATTTCTTATTTTAACCCGTAAAGGCGAAGAACGTTGGATCGAACATAATTGTTCGCCGGTATTTGACAACGAAGGTAATTTTTTGGGACGGCGGGGTAATAACCGTGATATTACCGAGAGAAAAAAAGCCGAACACGATATCACAAAACTTTCAACAGCGGTAGAACAAAGCCCTGCGGTTATTGTAATTACCGATTTGACAGGAGCAATAGAATATGTAAACCCAAAATTTACCCAATTAACCGGATTTCAGCCCGAAGAAGTTATTGGTGAAAATACAAGGATTATGAGATCGGGGCTACAAGCTAAAGAGTTTTATACAAAATTGTGGGAGGACATTAAATTAGGCAATGAATGGCGGGGTGAGTTTCATAATAAGAAAAAAAACGAGGAATTTTTCTGGGAGTCAGCTTCGGTTTCCCCAATTTTTAATAAAAAAGGCAAAATAACCAATTATCTTAAAGTTGCCGAAGATATCACCGAGCGCAAAATTGCCGAAGAGAAATTGGTAAATTCTGAAGAGCGGTTTAAACAAATTGTCGAAAATTCGGGGGAATGGGTTTGGGAAGTAGATTCAAACGGCTTATACACTTTTGGCAGCCATGTTATTGAAACTCTGTTAGGATATAAAATTGAAGAAATAATTGGCAAAAAACATTTTTACGACTTCTTTCTTCCCCAAGAAAAAGAAGAATTTAAAAGCAGTGCATTAGAAATGTTTAATAACAAACAAGCCTTCCATGGTTTTATTAACCGTAACATAGCAAAAGATGGGAGTATTGTTTGGCTTTCAACAAGTGGTGTGCCCATCGTTGATAAAAAGGGTAATTTAATTGGTTACAGGGGGGCCGACACAAATATCACCGAAAGTAAACGATCCGAACAAATTCAGGATGTTATCTTGAATATCTCGAATGCTACACAAGAAGCAGACGATCTGTCGGAAACTATGCAAATCATCCAAAAACAATTAGGGAGGTTAATGGACACAACAAATTTTTTTGTTGCACTTTACAACAAAAAAACCGATCAAGTACATTTGCCATTTTATCAGGATGAAAAAGATGCTATCTGCGATTTTCCTGTAGGAAAAACACTTACCGAATTGGTAATAAAAAACGAGAAGCCTTTGTTAATCGATGTTGCCGAAGCTACCAAACTGGAAAACGAAGGTAAGATTGAAAAAGTAGGCTTCGACTCGTTAATTTGGCTGGGGGTACCCCTTAAAATAAAAGGAAAAATAACTGGTGCTTTTGTATTGCAAAGTTATACCGATCCAAAAGCTTTTAACGAAAAAGATAAAGAAGTACTTGAAATTATTTCACATCAAATCAGTATTTCAATTGAACGAAAAAGGGAAGAAGAAAAGTTACTTAACGCATTAGAATCTGCTAAAGAATCGGATCGTTTGAAATCGGCTTTCCTTGCCGCCATGTCGCACGAACTACGAACACCTCTCAACGCAATAATCGGGTTCTCAAGCCTGATTGACAAAGAATTATCAATCGATTCAATTGTTGATTTTGCAAAAACTGTGAATTCAAGTGGGATACATTTACTAAGTATTGTTGAAGATCTTTTTGATATTACACTAATTGAAACAGGGGAGATAAAAATCGTAAAAGAAAATATTGAATTAGAATCGATTATTGATAATGTTAAAAATATTATTGAATCTGAACAGCACAAATTAAACAAAGATAACCTCAACCTTAACTTTAAAATCCCGGCAAAATGCCAGGACCTAACACTTATCACCGATCCATTGCGGCTTAAACAAGTTCTTTTAAACTTACTAAAAAATGCGCTTAAATTTACCAACAAAGGATACATTAACTGTGGGTGTAGTTTAGAATTGATTAATGACAAATCAATGCTCAGGTTTTATGTCGAAGACTCAGGGATAGGTGTGCCAAAAGAAAAACAAGATATTATTTTTAATGTATTCCGGCAAGTTGAAGATTCTGATACCAGGACCTACGGCGGAACAGGATTGGGCTTGTCGATTTCAAAAAAACTGACCCAACTTTTAGGAGGGGATATCTGGATTGAATCGGATGGAAAAAGTGGTTCGGTATTTTATTTCACAATACCATACAACAAACCCCCAATTATTGAAAGCAAAGCTGAAACAAAAACGAAAAGCCTTACAAAAGAAACCACTAAAAACAAAACCATATTAATTGTTGAAGACGATAAAGATAGTTTTGAATATTTAAATGTTATTCTTAAAAAAATGGCAATAAACACCTTATGGGCGATAAATGGCAAAATGGCCATAAAATATTGTAACGAACATCCCGAAATTGATTTGGTGCTTATGGATATCAATATGCCGGAAATGAACGGATACGAAGCTACAAAACAAATAAAAAAAATCAGGCCAGTTCTTCCAATCATTTCCCAAACAGCTTATGCAATTGCCGGCGACCAGAAAAAATCGATTGATGCAGGTTGCGACGATTATATTTCGAAACCTATAAACCGCAAAATACTTATCGAGAAGATTAAAAAATTAATTGGGTGAAAAATTATGTGGCATGTTTTATTTACACACTTCGTGAACGTGTCAATATTATCTTGACTACAAAAGCTTAATAATTTTGCTTGCATGGCATTCCATGTTTATATCAGATAAAAATGGGTCGGTTTCAAAATGTAAGAGTGCTATTTTTTGAAGGTTCATAATCCTCCGGTAATGAATTAGTGAAATTTTCAGGAGACATTGCACCCTGGATTATAAAATTTACGTTGGGGCTGGTACCGTTTGGCCTAATTTGAAAACTTTCTTTTGAAGGATAAATTATTGACTTTTTAGTATCGAAATAGTTTTGGTGTGAAAGGTTTTCGATGTTAATTGGAAATTTATTATCATCAAAAATATAAGTGATTTTTATTGAGTCTCCTGTGAAAAGACAATTTTTTACTTGATCTGATTCTGAACTCTTTATTCCTTTTTCAAATAATTTTATTGTACTTAAATCTGTATCATTTAGAAAAAATTCCATTTCATAACCTTGTTGGCCGGGGTTTTCATCGTAAATAGATTTTAGGAAATGCCGATAAGAACCATAATAATTTAATCTCCTGTTCTTTTCAAATAAATCCATTTTTTCGTGAGAACTGGTTTTTATGGGTTCATAGTAGTAATAACCCGATAGTTGAATAATATCACCCCCTTTTGTTGAATTCAGGGAGATCTTTGAACCATTTGGCTCATCTACACAATACACATGAAATTTTTCAATTATAGCTTTTATATTATAGCCCAGATAATTGTTTGAAATAATTAGTGGCTCTTTTGTTGAAGCCTTAAAATCCATTTTTGTCCTGTCGAAAATCAATACCGAGTCGTTTAATATCTTTACTTTATTTTTGTTCTCTTTTATAAAACGGGAATAGAAAAAGCGCAAATTTCTTTTTCTTTTGTTTTTGCCTGAAACACTGATTTCGTTTATGGAAAACAAAGAAGGGGAAAGTGCCATTTTAAATTTTTCTTTTTGTTTTTCAAGGGGCGTAATAAACGATTCGTATGCAACGTGGTCGGCAACCAATGTACAAGGGAAGAATGGAATTTTTAAGTTGAAATTACCTAAACTGTCTGTTATACATCCGCTGGTTGATCCTGAGATAAAAACTTCAACATGAGGTATTGGCTTTAGCGTTTCTGAGTCGATAACGTTACCTGAGAGAAATTGTTTTTTATTGTTGCTGGTATTTAATTCTTGTGCCTGTGTTTTAGGAATAAATATAATTTGAAATATAAAGATGAAAAGCAGACTTTTAATGAAAGAGAAAATATGAATCATTATCGGTTGTTTTTGAATTCGTCAATTTACGCAAAAATTGTTCCATTTTAATCAAAAGAACTCCTCGAGGTTTTTCCTCGGGGTTCCATATTTTCTCCCCTGAATTTCAGGGGAGATGTCATACGGCAACTGCCGGATGACAGTGGGGTGGAAATAATGAAAATTCGATTCCAGCTTTTTGACTGAAATAAAGTTGACGAAATACCCCTTGGCTCTGCCACAGGGATAGTCAACTTTAAGAATTTTCTTTATTTAAAAAATGCCCCGACATACTTTTTAAAAAAAAGTCTGCCGGGGCAATAAACCAACTAAAACTTATCTATTTTATGCTTCTGCAGGAACTAAATCTTTATTCTTTTTTGTAGGAGGAGTAAAAATTCCAATTACACCTTTTAATCCAACACTCATTGCAATGTTGAAGAAAAATGCAAGAAAAGAAATTAGAAGCAAGGCTCCACAAATTGCTGCTAAAATCATGTACAGGTTATATTCCCCGTCAAAATAAATAGTACGGCGTAACATTCCTTTTAATCCGGCCATTCCCATAAATGCCCCCATTCCGATTCCTCCAACGAGATGAGTCCAAAAGTGAAAATTGGTCAACTTGTTACTGTACAATTTTGCCCCGTTTGTAAGAATTGGGAACAGAAAGTAAATAGCAGAATAAAGTGTCATCGATAAACCAACCAATATTGCAACATGAACGTGTGGCCCGATAATCCATTGAGTATTGTGTAGAATTCGGTTTAATCCAATATCGGCTTGCATAATTCCGGCAGGTACTGCCAATGCAAAACCAAGTAATCCACCCAATAAAAATTTAAGGGGAGCAGTCATTTTAAGTGGCCGTGCACTCCAAAGTGTAGCCAAAACAATAAAGAATGCAAGTCCTTGCGTTATCAGCTCAAAAGCAGTCACCAATTCACCTGAAACAATTTTTAAAATTGCTGGCTGTGCCTGGTCAGAAAGTAGGTGGTGTGACCAAACTGTCCATGAAACTATCAATTCAACTAATAATGCAGCCCTTGCAATATTTTGCATAAACAGTTTTTTCCCAGTAATTAAAGTAGCCAGTAAATACCATGTTCCGGCAACAAATATTAAAACAAGTCCGTCAGCAATTAAATCGAGTCCCCACCAAAACCAGTTTTTATAAAGTAAAGCATCCACGGCAGAATGTTCCAGACTGTGCCCGAAAATTGCGGCAACCATGTAAACTAAAATTAAAACTCCGGTAAATAAAATAATCCCTGCATTTAAAGCAACATCAACCGTTCCGCGTGCTATTGCTGCAACTGGTAACGAAACAAGGTGTTTCTTCTCTTTTTTTGCGAAAATATTATAAAATCCATCTATTCCCAGGGCAGATTTTATAAGTTTTTTCGAAGGTTGTTTGTCCCAACCTTCGGGAGTGTACATTATTGTTTTAAAAATATTGATTACAAAAAATACAGTCCCAACCATTACAAGTGCAATCCCGGTAATAAACACAGCTCCGCCAATTGGACTAAATTGGCTGAAGTCGGCAGGCAGTGGCCAGTATAAAGTGTAAAGTGGTGCATAATGAGAAACAAATCCTGCCGCCCAAAAAACAAAGGTTCCGATGGCAATTAAAAGGAAGGTCCAGTTGGCAAGTTTAATACTCCAAATTGGCTTTTTCATTAAAAATGGTACCAGGAACAAAAATGCCCCAAATACAATTAAATAGGTCGATCCGAAAATCCCTACCAGCGGGTGGGCGGTTAAAATAGCAAAATACTGATCTGCTCCAATTGAGGCAATTACCTGAACCTGGTAAATCCGCATTATCATTCCTTCAATGACCACAAATCCGTAATAAACCAATCCCATAACCACAAAACGGAGTGTGATTTTTTGCATTTGTGTGAGGCTGTCAGACTTAAATAATTTCTGTTCGCCCGATATTAATGTTTGAATAAAACTCATGATTTTTCTTTTTTAGGTTTGCAAATAAATTATAAACTCTCAACAACTACTACCACATCTTTTTCAATCATAGCGATACCTTTCGGTCCCGAGTACTCGGTTGAACGGATACTGTAAACCCCCGGTTTGGTAAACTTCCAGAGAATATCGTTTTTGTGCCCAGGTACGACCTGCATTTGCATAACCATTGAATTGTCTTTTCTGAACAAGCCAAACCCATAAGTTAAATCGTTAGACGTAACGCTAAATTTTACGATTTCCCCAACTTCCATTTTTAACTTCTCTGATGGCAATTTGAATTCGTGGTTTTCAACTCCAATTTCAAAAGTGCGATCGGCAGTAATTGTTTTCATCTTTACATCAATAGGAGTCCACGGAATTGTGTTGTACGTAATAATGTGAAGGGAAACCCCCAGCACAGTTAGAAAGATTACAAAAGCGTAAAACACACCCGGCTTTACTTTAGTACTTTTCCCTTTTGCAGTAACTTTTACCCCAAACCAAATCATCAATAAAATGATTACCGAGCAGTAAAAAGTGTACGCAAGTGTTTGTCCGGTTAGAACAATCGACGAATCAACCATAATTTTACTTTTTTAGTTAGATAAATAATTTAAATGCCACTAATTTGTAGTATTTTATTTCAAAAAATTTACAATTTCAACCCTGCATTTTGTATATCTTTTAACGAAGTTTTTGTCAACGTTTCAATAACTTTTCTTTTAGTTTCCTCCCAAATGTTGTGCATGGGGCAAGCGTGATCGAAAGCACACGAATCATAACCTAAAATACATCCATCGATTGAATCCAGCCCGTCGATGGCAACCACAATTTCGATTAGAAATATTTTCGAAATATCGCGTGCAAAAGCAAAACCACCCTGCCGCCCCTGAATACTTTTTATAAAACCGTATTTTGATAAATCGGTAAGCAAACGCCTTAAATATCTTTCGGGCACATCAATTTCTTTATGTAGTTGCTGAGCCGAATACAATTCTTTTTCGTTTTTGGCCATTTGACCTAAAACTCGAAATGCGTACTTTGATGTTTTACTTAGATTCATTAAATGCCACTTGCATGTAGTATTTTACAAAAGAAGGAAATTATTTAATACTGTGGACTTTATTTTTTATGTTTTAGAAAATATTTTTTGTGATTTTGCAGATAAAATTTGTACAATTAAAAGACAGAATAAAACTTAGTGAATAAACCTTATCTTTGCAAGCAAACGAATTTAGAAGTTATGATAGGAAAATTATTTCATACACCAGGAACAAAAAGGTTTCACATAAATCCGAGGTATTACGACCCGGACAAAGAAGAACGGGAAAACCGTGAACAAAGGATTAAAGAAGAAATGGGGATTTTTGATAATAAAGTGGAAGATGGCAAACCATTTCGTCCGAATTTAAAAGGACAGTTTAGGAATTCGGATACCTGGCAGCCAAAATCTTCGGGTAGTGCCCGCAAATCACAGAATAAAAGATTAATTTTTTTAATCTTGATTTTGGCTTTGGTTTTTTACTTGTTTTTCTATTCTGATTTTACTTTTTAGTTTTTTTCTCACTTCTTATTCAATAAACAAATAATCAATTTAAGTGAGTGATATAATTCAGTTATTGCCCGACTCGGTTGCTAACCAAATTGCTGCCGGGGAAGTTATCCAGCGTCCTGCCTCGGTTGTAAAAGAACTGGTTGAAAATGCTTTGGATGCCGGTGCAACTGAAATTATCATTCATATAAAAGATGCTGGTAAAACCCTTGTCCAGATAAGCGACAATGGCTGTGGCATGTCGCCTACCGATGCACGAATGGCTTTTGAAAGGCATGCCACTTCGAAAATAAGTTCTGCCAGCGATTTGTTTTGTATCCGAACAATGGGCTTCAGGGGTGAAGCACTTGCTTCGATTGCAGCTATCGCCGATGTTGAATTGCGAACTAAAAAAACCGAAGATGAAGTTGGTACATTGTTTCATATAATTGGTTCTGAGGTAAAAACACAAGAACCGGTTGCGTGTAATAACGGTACAAGTTTTATGGTAAAAAACCTTTTCTTTAATGTACCTGCCCGCCGAAAGTTTTTAAAAGCAAACACTACCGAACTAAAACATATTATTTACGAAATTCAGCGGATAGCAATCCCAAATCCTGAAATTAAGTTTTCGCTTTTTCATAATAATTCACCATTATACGAATTGCCAAAATCCAATTACCGAAAACGTATAGTCGATGTTTTTGGGAAAAGCATTAGCCAAAACCTGGTAACAGTTGAGGAACAAACAAGCTTGTTAAATATATTTGGTTTTGTGGGGCAACCTAAATACGCCCGTAAAACAATGGGCGAACAATTCTTTTTTGTAAATGGCAGGTTTATGCGACACCACTATTTTCACAGGGCAGTAATGCAAGCTTACGAGAAATTATTGCCGCCAGAAACTTTTCCTTCCTATTTTTTGTTTATTGAGATCGATCCGGCAAATATCGACATTAATGTACACCCTACGAAAACTGAGATAAAATTTGAAAACGACCGTGCGATTTGGCAAATTATCCATGCCTCGGTCAGGGAAAGCCTGGGAAAACACAATGTGGTTCCCTCTATCGATTTCGACCAAAGTGGGAATATAAACATTCCGGTTCCACAAAAGCAGGGCGATAATATTATTTTTCCCGATATTCAAATTAATCCTGAGTATAATCCGTTTAACGAACAAAAACCTGAAACCTTTGGTGGTTCATTTACAAAACCTTCACCCTCTGAAAAAAAGAATTTGGAACGTTGGGAAGACCTGTATGAAGGTACTCAGTTAAAACTTAAACCCGAAGAACAAAACACAGGAGACTTTTACAGAAATGTAGATTTAGATACACAAAGCCCCGGACAGTTTTCGAGGAAAAAAGTGCTGCAACTTAAGCAGAGATATATTCTAACACCAGTTAAATCAGGTTTGATGGTTATCGACCAGAAAAGGGCACACGAGCGTATTCTATTTGAAAAATTTATGGAAGTGCTAAAATCAGAATCGGTGGCCAGCCAACAGCAGCTTTTTCCACAAACCATTGAATTAAACCCTGCAGATTCTGCTTTATTAGAAAATATCCTCCCTGATTTACTTTCGCTGGGATTCGATATTCGGGAGTTCGGGAAAAACACCTTTATTATTAATGGAACGCCTGGCGTTTTAGATGTTTCGTCGCCAGAATTAATTGTGGAAAAATTGCTCGAAGAATATAAAAATTCACCTGTTGATGCACGATCGAAAGCAAAAGAACAGGTTGCTATTTCGTTGGCAAAAGCTTCGGCCTTAGATTATGGATCTGAATTAAAACCAGAAGAAATTGACCATTTAATCGATAACTTGTTTGCTTGTTCTACTCCCAACTTTTCGCCCGACGGAAAAAGGGTTTTGACCATAATTCCCCTGGGGGATATCGAAAAAAGTTTTTCAAAATGACAATATGTCGTAATATTGAGCGCATTATAAAATGGTCTGGCAATTGTAGTAGCCCCTCCTAACCTCCCCAAAGGGAAGGAACAAGAGAAAAATATTTTAAGATATTAGATAAAAATAAATAGTAATAACGAATGAGGACAGTTGGATATTGAGGAGGAAAACTTTTACTCCCGACTTCAGTCTCCGGTCTTCAGACTAATTGCAGATATATGAATTACAGGCCTGTATTAAATAATATCCCACCGGTTGTAAAAAACCTAATAATAATAAACGTACTCTTTTTGCTGGCGACTTTTGGTCTCGAACAAGCCGGGGTCGATTTGGTTGAAATTCTGGGAATGCACTACCCGGCTTCCGAAAAATTCAAGTTACACCAAACAATTACACACATGTTTATGCATGGCGGGTTGACACATATTTTCTTTAATATGTTTGCTCTCTGGATGTTTGGACGTGTGCTGGAAGGTGTTTGGGGGTCGCGCAGGTTTTTGGTCTATTATTTTGTAACCGGTTTGGGTGCTGTGGCGTTACATACTTTTGTAAATTTTCTTGAAATTTCATCCATCCAAAATACCATTGAAGCCTTTAGTAATACGCCTTCGCCCGAATTATTAGATCAATTTGTAAATAAAAATTTACCCAATTCTTCTGCGCAAGTCCGCGATTTTATAAATATTTGGTATGACGATCCTACAAACACGGCATACGCAAGCGAAGGATTGAATTTAATGCAACGGATTTTACATCTGAAAATGGATATTCCAACAGTTGGCGCTTCTGGGGCAGTTTTTGGGGTCTTGCTCGCGTTTGGGGTTTTGTTTCCAAATACCCAGTTAATGTTACTTTTTCCACCCATTCCAATTAAAGCAAAATACTTTGTAATTGCATACGGATTAATCGAGTTGTATCTTGGATTTTCGAGGCCCGGAAGTAATGTTGCCCATTTTGCCCATCTCGGTGGAATGTTGTTTGGTTATATCTTAATAAAATACTGGAATAAAACTTCAAATAAGTTCTATTGAACAGACATTTAGATTATTGTACAAAGTACATAAGATAAGAATATTGAGGTTGATTTATTTTATTATTTTGAATTTTGATACTAGGGATTTGAGAAAGAAATGGATATTGTTGAAGATATAAAACGTACATTTAAAGAAGGCTCGGTTTTAACCCGGTTAATTTATATTAACCTGGGTGTTTTTCTATTGGTGAAAATTATCGGTGTATTTTTTTATTTGGCAGGACAAGCATTTTTTATGGATGAATGGCTTTCCCTTCCATCTAATTTTTATGAGTTGCGTTTAAAGCCCTGGACACCGCTTACTTATATGTTTTTGCATACCGGGTTTATGCATTTGTTATTTAATATTTTAGGATTGTATTGGTTTGGCAAATTATTTTTATATCATTTCGAAGGCTCCAAACTACTGAGTGTATATTTGTTAGGAGGAATTGCCGGTGCCGTATTATATATTATTTCATATAATGTTTTTCCAATATTTGCATCTATAAACGGATTACTGCTTGGTGCATCAGCATCAGTTTTTGCAATTTTGGTTGCAACAGCTTTTTACGAGCCCGACCGTCAAATAGTTTTACCTTTCATAGGAAGTTTCCCCTTAAAATACCTTGCAGCGTTTTATGTGGTTCTTTCAATTATCGGAATTTCAACATCCAATCCGGGAGGGAATATTGCACATTTAGGAGGTGCTGCCTGGGGTTGGTTTTATATTTACCAATTGCGCCGGGGAAAAGATCTGGGAGCCGGGTTGGTAAAATTTATTGACAAAATTGCAGAATCCTTAAAAACCAAAAGTAATTTAACAGTTTCACATAAACAGGCCCCGCGCGACGATTACGAGTACAATCGCCAAAAAAAGGTTCAGCAAGACGATTTAAACAAAATTCTCGATAAAATTGCCAAGTCGGGTTACGACAGCCTTTCGAAAAAAGAGAAGGAATTATTGTTTAAACAGGGGAAGAAGTAGGCAGTTTTCAGTTACAGTTTTCAGTAGTGGCATACTGTTGTGTTTAGAGGAACAAGAAAAAGTTTTGTTCATCCTTCATTCCTGTTTTCCGGGAAAGACACCCAAATAAAAAATTAGGCGTAATAGACAAAAAGTAGGCTATTTTTCTGTGAAATTTACTCGTAAAACAGTAGGCAGTTTTCAGTTACAGTTTACAGAAGTGGCGAATTGTTGCGTTTAAAGGAACAAGAAAAAGTTTTATTCTTCCTTCATCGAGTGTGCCTGATAAATGCTGGCATTTAACTCAAATCCGACAAGCAAAATCAGCGACATTACATACATCAATAAAAGAACAATTAACAAGGTGCCAATTGAGCCGTAAAGTTTATTGTACTGGCTAAAATTATTTATGTAATAAGTAAACCCGGCTAAAGTAAGAATACTTAGTACCGTTGCTAAGGTACCTCCGGCCGATATAAAACGCCACTTCGTTTTTTTTGCCGGCGCCATGTAATATAAAAACGAGTATGCAAAGAAAAACATCGATATAATTGTTATCCATTTACCAAAAGTTAAAATATAAACAGTAAACGAATCGCGTAAAAATTCCTCTTTTTTCAGAAAATTAATTAAATCTTGTCCTCCGGTCAACAAAGCAACAGCAACTGTGAGCAAAACCAACAAAATAAAAAGAAGGATTGTGGCCGCTAACCGCTGGCTTAACCAGGTTCTTCGATAAATGCTATGGATTGTCGCGTCAAAAGCACTCATCATCGAAGCGAGCCCGTTTGTTGAAAAAACCAGTGCCAGAAAAAATCCAATGGATAGTAAACCTCCACGGGGTTGCATAATAATATCTGTTAACGTTTCTTCGATAGTAACAAATGTGCTTTCAGGCACCAATTGTTGGATAATTATAAAAAGTTCATTTTGAAAATTTTCAATTGGAATATATGGGATTAAAGTAAACAGAAAAATAATTCCAGGGAAAAAAGCAATAAAAAACGAAAATGCAATTGCCGAAGCCCGCGTTGTAATTGACCCGTCAACAATACTTCTCCAGAAAAAAAGAGCAACATCATAAAGCGGGACCCCATCGAAAAACGGGAGAGAAATTTTTTTTGCACGTTCAACTATTTTCTCTCCTAACTTTCTACATTGGTTGAAATTGAGTAAACCAAAACTCATCGGGGTATTATTGTTTTTCTATTCTTAATTGATGAATGTAATCTTTCCCGTCATTTTGTTTCAGCAAAAAATAAACCCTGAACTTTCCGTTTTTTGTATTGAGGTTCCCGATTAAATATTTAGCGCCCTCTTTTCCCGACTGGTGAATTACGTTAAAACTTTCAGGGTTATAATTGTTGAAAAAATTACTTACAATTTGTTGTGCCTGGGCTTTACTGTACACATTGTCGTTGTCTAGCACCACCAGTTCTACATTTTGGTTGAAGTAGCTGGAAAGAACTTTTGAGTTGCCCGATTTTAAGCTCAAAATAATTTCGTCCGGGATTTGAGCCTGACTGCCCGCCGACAAAATCATCAAACCGCTTAAAAGTAAAAATGAAAAAATTATTTTTTTTATCGATGGCATATTTTTCTTTTTTATTTATAGAGCGAAAATCATTTGTCAAAAACTGTGCAAAACACTTTCATACCCTTAATTTTAGTGTAAATTTATAAAATTATAATTCAATAAACAGCATGAAGGTTACTTTATTGGTTATTGGAAAAACAGATGCTCCATTTTTAAAAGAAGGAATGGGAGAATATATTAAACGACTAAATCATTATATAAATTTTGAAATTGTTGTAATCCCTGACATTAAGAAGACCAAAAATGTAAGTACCGAACTTCAAAAAGCCCGCGAAGGTGAACTAATAATTTCGAAAGATTCACCCGGCAAGGAATTTCATTTGTTCGATGAAAAAGGTAAAATGTATTCTTCGAGAGAGTTTGCAGGTTTTTTGGAAAAGAAAATGGCCAGCGGCTTAAAAGAATTGGTTTTTGTTATTGGCGGTCCTTATGGATTTTCGCCAAAAGTTTATGAAATGGCAAGCTCGAAAATATCTTTGTCGCGATTTACTTTTTCCCATCAAATGGCGCGACTTTTGTGCACCGAACAAATTTACCGTGCATTTACGATCTTAAAAAACGAACCATATCATCACGATTAATATGTTTCTGAAATTCAATAAATACAGCTACCTGGTTTTGGCAATTTGCTTTTTTGTGGCTGCCGCAATCATCGAAAACTACTTGTTAAAAGAACATCCTGAAAACCACTTAATTGAAGAGATTCAGGAAAAATTAATTGCAAATGAAAAAGAACTTTTATTTCATCTCGAAAAAATTGCCGAATTAATTTCATCAAACGATTTCGATGGGGATTTTAATTCATATTTAAATGAAAATAACCTTTTGCTGGAAGAAAATGGAACCGGGTTTTTAGTGTTTAAATCGGGGGATCTCCAATACTGGTCCGACCGTTCAATTTCGTTTTTTCATACAATCGGGGAAATGGGAGATGCAAACGGGCTAATTCAATTGCCTAACGGTTATTACCTTGCCCATACTTTCACAAAAAATGAATTCGATATTGTGGGCCTCCTTTTAATTAAGAACAGCTATCAATACGAAAACAAATACCTAAAGAATTCTTATTTTAAAAATTTAAAAATACCTGATGAATTCGAATTATCGGATTTAAAACTTGATAGTGCTTACCCGATTATTAATACCGATGGCGATTTTTTATTTTCAATTATTCCAGGCGGGCTATATTTATGTACAACCAAACAGTTGTACATGCCCGGTATAATTTATTTATTAGGATTGCTTGTTTTATTGTTATATTTCCGGCGAGAATTTGTTGAATCCGGAGCTGCATTTTTCTTAAAACTTTTTAGCCTCGGAACGGCACTTTTTATAGTTTACTGGTTGCACCTTATTTTTCAAGTCCCCAAAGTATTTTTTCATCTTCGTTTTTTTAGCCCCGAATTTTTTGCCCTGAGCAACTGGCTGCCGTCGCTTGGCGATTTTTTTCTGCTGACCCTGTTTTTCTTTTTCTGGTTATACAATTTTGGTGTCGATGTTAATATCCAAAAACTGCATGAAGACTCGAAATTAAATCGAAAAACTATTGCAGGATTATTGCTTTTATTTAGCGCCAGTTTGTTTCTTTTTACCAATTTCTTTATCGAACAACTAATTTATAATTCAACCATTTCTTTTTCGTTAAATAAAATTATTGAAATTTCGGTGCAAAGTGCATTGGGGATTTTTTCAGTTGGTTTGTTCCTTTTTGCTAATTTATTTTTCAACATTAAAATTATCGAAAAATCGAGAAACGATTTAAAATTGATTGAACTGGCCGGGCTGATTTTGGTAATTGTTATTTTTTTAATGGGTACTCAGTTTATTTCAATTGGCCGGATTACTTTAATCCCTTTATCTTTTTTCATAGTTGCAACAATTCTGGCTTCACTTCTGAGTAAAAATTATCTTCATAAATTCACTTTAAGCTATTTAATAATTTTTGTGTCGGTGGCATCTGTTTATTCTTTGGCGGTTTTTTATCAAACTACCTCGGCAAAAGAACGCGAAATACAAAAACTAATGGCAGTAACCCTTTTGGCCGACAACGATCCGGCTGCCGAAGTTTTTCTGGCCGAAATCCAACAGCGAATTATTGTCGATTCAACAATACCAAACCTGTTAATCGAGGAAGAAGGTTTAAAGGAATATCTTATTCAAACTTATTATAGCAGTTATTTTAGAAAGTACGAAGTGGATATTTATGTATGCAACGGAACAGACAGTTTGTATATTGAAATGGAAGAGAGAATGGCCCACTGCTTCCCGTTTTTCGAAGAAATGATTGAAGCGCAAGGGGAACAAATTCCTGGCACTAATTTTTATTTCATGGACAACATGAATGGCCGCATTTCTTACACTGGAAAGTTACATTACCCACATGCATTCGAAAGTAGTGGAGTATCGGTTTTTATTGAGTTAAACTCTGATTTGCTTTTTGAAGGAATTGGTTTCCCTGAATTATTGATCGATAAATCGATTAGCCAGCCAGAAAACTACAATAAATTTGATTATGCAAAATATTATGGCGGAGAACTAACCGATAAACAGGGCGAGTACAACTACAATTTCCATGTCGATTCATATATTTTTTCGGATGAAGAATATGTTTACAATAAATGGGATGGTTTAGAACATTTGATTTACCACACCCGAAACGATAATTACGTGATTGTATCGAGAGATGTATTTACAATTATTGATTATCTGATTTCGTTTCCCTACTTATTTGTGTTTTATTTTTTGTCGGTATTAGTTTTGCTTTTTATTGGTAATCAAAATATCCGGAACCGGCGAATTATGTTCGATCTGAAGTTTAAAATCCAGGCGGCAATTATTTCTATTGTGTTCATTTCGTTGTTGTTAGTAGCATTGGCTACCATCTTTTATAATGTGAATGAATACAAATTGAAACACCAAAACGACCTGAACGAGAAAATGAAATCGATTGCCGAAGAAATAGACATGCGCCTTGAAGATGTTAGCGAAATAACGATTGAGCTGGAAGATTGGCTACACCGCGAGTTGGCAAAACTTTCAAATATTTTCCGTACCGATATTAACATTTATGGAACCGATGGGAATTTAATAGCTTCTTCGAGGGCCGAAATATTTATGCGGGGGCTGGTTTCAACTAGAATTAATGCACAGGCCTACTACGAGATTTTTCACAATTTCCAGATTAATTATTTCCAACCCGAAAAAATCGGCGAATTGTCGTACTTGTCTGCTTACCGCCCAATTATTAATAACCGGGGCGATTATCTCGGATTTATTAACCTCCCGTATTTTATAAAACAGGATAATTACAGACAAGAAATTTCAACTTTTATTGTGGCATTTATAAATTTATATGTTTTGCTTTTTTTGGCAAGTATTATTATTGCAATTTTTATTGCCAATCAAATAACCCGGCCACTGGTTGTTATTCAGGAAAACCTGCAAAAAATGCAACTGGGAAAACATAACGAGCCTATTCATTATTCTCGAAAAGATGAAATAGGAAGCCTTGTAAAAGAATACAATAAAAAAGTGGATGAATTGGCCGTGAGTGCTGATTTACTTGCCCGGTCGGAACGCGAATCGGCATGGCGCGAAATGGCAAAACAAATTGCCCACGAGATAAAAAACCCCCTTACCCCGATGAAACTAAATATTCAATATTTGCAAAGGGCAAAATTGGAAGGAAAAGAATATAATAAATATATTAAACGAGTAACTGCAACATTAATCGAACAAATCGACAACCTGTCGGATATTGCTACCGAATTCTCGAATTTTGCCAAAATACCGACAGCACGAAACCAGGTATTTAATTTAGCTTCTCAGGTGCAAAAGTTAATCGATTTGTTTGAAACACACGACCGTGCCGAAATTATTTTTGATGTAAACAGTTTTGAAAATATTGAAGTAAATGCCGACCGCGAGCAATTATCGCGGGCAATTATTAACCTTATAAAAAATGGGATACAGGCAATTCCCGAAAATGAAATCGGAATAATAAAGATTACCTTAAACCGTCGCGAACACATGGCCGTAATTGCAGTATCCGATAATGGAACAGGAATTCCTGTTGAACTTCGCGATAAGCTTTTTAGTCCTAGTTTTACCACAAAAACCAGCGGAATGGGGCTTGGCTTGGCCATTGTAAAAAACATAGTTGAAAATTTTTCAGGGAAAATTTGGTTTGAGACTGAACTGGGAAAAGGCTCAATTTTTTTCCTCGAAATACCAGTTTACATTGAAACTGAAATTCAATAATGTTCGACTTGCACAGATTTCAAAATTCTGTTATCCTTGTACGTTATATTTCTATTATCTTAATCTTCTGCTATGGTCCCACTTTCTTTTATTGAAATTTCAGAACGACTTAAAAAAACTGTTTTACCGGAAATAGACCTGGTAATTGGAATTGGCACAGGAGGGGTTCCTGCGGCTACATTTGTTGCATTTCATTTAAATGCCGAGTTGAAAGTAATGGTTTTAAATTACCGCGACGAGCAAAATAACCCTCGATACGATTCACCCAAAATAATACAAAAAGCGGATTGGGATTTGGATGGGAAAAAAATTCTGCTTGTCGATGATGTCTCGGTTTCAGGGAAAACGATGAATGCTGCGCTGGAACAATTAAAAGGGCAAAACGTAAAAACAATGGCAATGAAAGGGAAAGCCGATTTTGTGCTTTTCCCCGAAATTAAAGATTGTGTAAAATGGCCGTGGAAACCTTGAGGAGTTTCGGGTTCAAAGTTTAGAGTTCAAAGTTTAGAGTTCAAAGTTTCGGGTTTAATGATTCAAAGTATGGCGCAAAAAACGAAGTTGGTTACAAAACTGCTTATAATTTTCGGTTTGGTAGTTTTTGTTGTATCGTGTTTGACTCCGGCAACAAAGGAATCGTATTTGGGAAAATTTGAAAATTTTGTTGAAAGGGTTGAGCAAAATCATAAAAGCTACAATAAAAAAGATTGGCTTTGGGCCGATTCTCAATTTGAAAAGTACAGCAAAATATGGTATTCTAAATTTAAGGGAGAATATACAATAAAAGATCAGCTAAAAATAAAAAGCTTAATTCTCGAGTATAATTCTTTAAAAGATGATAAGGATTTTGGTGAAGCTCTTCGTGAACTTTTTAACGACGATGTGAAAGATATTCACGAAAAAATTGAAGAGTACATCGAAAAAGAAATGGACGAAGATCTCGAAAAACTATTTGAGGGAGCAGAAGAAATTGGCGATTCGGCAGTTAAAGTTTTAGAAGATATTATCGATAAAATCGAAAGGAAATTGTAGGATTTATTTTATTCCATTTGGTTTAATCTAAAAACCACCATTGATTTAAATTTCCTATTTTTACGGTGAAGCAAAAAAAATGGGGAGATTTTCAAAGTACATATTTTTATTTCAATTTACTTTTATTTCATTTTGCCTGTTTGGGCAAAATGAAACTATGCTTAAACATTTTTTAACCGTCGAAGAAGGGCTTTCGCATAACGAAGTTACTTCTATTGTTCAGGACAAAGATGGTTTTATCTGGATTGGTACACGCGGTGGTTTAAATCGATACGATGGCTACGGGTTTAAAGTGTTTAACCAAATTCCGGGTGACTCAAACAGTTTAGTAAATCCTTCAATCGAAAAATTATTTATTGATAAGAAAGGAAATATCTGGATTGGAACAAAGTCGGGAGGTGTTAGTAAATACAATCCACTAACCGGTGTTTTCAAAAATATTGAAATTAATTACAAGAAAACCAGCGAAATATTACCCGATAATCGAATTCTGTCGTTTCACGAAGACCAAAAAGGAAGGATTTGGTTTGGAACCTGGGAGGGTGGTCTTAGTATTTATGATGAAGAAAATAATACTTCGCAGAAAATTCTGGATATAACTTTGATAAATACGATAACAGAAACCTCATCGGGAAAGATATGGGTGGGGGCAAATAGCGGATTGTATGAATATATTGAAGAAGAAAATAGATTTGAGAATCAGACGGATGGTTCTTGTCAGGAGATTGTTTACGACGATAAAAGAAATGTAATTTGGTTGGTTGGTGGAGGTGACTTTGGATTACGAAAATTCGATTTGAGAAACTATAAAGTTAGGCAGTATCAAATAAATGATTCAACTTCAGCAAATGCTTATCATACATACGAATCGATTCTTATTGACAAACAAGATCGAATTTGGGTAGGAACGTGGGGAACTGGATTTTATCTATTCAACCCGGAAACGGAAAAATTTAACCGATACCTAATTTATCCTGAAAACAGGCAAACACTAAACAAAGATTACGACGCTGTATTAGATATTTTTCAGGATCACGATAAGAATATTTGGGTGGGTACAAACGGCGGAGGAGTTTGTGTATTAACTCCCAAACTTAAATTCAATTCAGTAGGTTTTCATCCCGAACCAGGAAAAGGTTTGCCAAACACACGCTTAATGTCGGTACTCGAAGACAGATCTGGTAATTTGTGGCTGGGTACAATCGGGAGTGGTTTGTTTTGGTCGCCCGACCGTGAAAATTTTTATAAGGTTGAAAATCAATTTGTACACGAGTCACGGTTTTTTACCATAAAATATATTTATCAGGATATTGAAAATAATGTTTGGGTTGGAACAAACAGCGGCACATTTTTTATCGAATTTAGTAATGGTGTACCACAAATGGTTCGGCTTCAATCAAGATTTCCAATTCAGAATTTTGGCAGCCAGGTAGTTTCGTTTATCGACGATGAAAATTTACTCTTTTTAGGAACACTTTCGAGGGGCCTTTTTCTAATAGACAAGAAAAATGACTACAAATTTGTAAAACGTTTAATCAAGCAAAATATAGAATCGGGAGATTTACGAAGCGACCGGATAAGTTATTTATTAAAAGACTCAAAAGAACGTATTTGGATTGGTACGTACAACGGGCTACATATTTTTAATAATGTTGATACCACAATTCAGGTAGCCGAGAACTTTTTTAATATTACCGGAGAATTTACAGGGAATATAATTACCTGCATAGCTGAAGACCAAAAAGGGAATATTTGGATTGGCACGCCTAACGGTTTAAATAGATTGGTGACAACGGGAGAAAATAATTTTGAAGTTGATTATTTTACTGAAAAAGACGGACTTGCCAGTAATTTTATAAAAGGTATCTCGTATGATTTAAATGGAAATATTTGGATGAGTACAAATGCAGGTATTTCAAAATTTCTCGCTAAAGAAAATTTGTTTGTTAATTTCGATGAAAACGATGGAGTAAAAGGGAGAAACTTTACTGAAGCATCAGTTTGCAAGAATAGTAAAGGAGAGATTTTTTTTGGAGGTAATTTTGGTTTAACTTACTTTCTACCCGACAAAATTAAAGAAAAACCTCCCGCATCGAAACCTGTTTTTACAGGATTAAGTATATTAAACCGACCCATTGAAACCGCCCAAAAATTAGGTTCCAAAACAATTCTGACAAAATCAATAACAGATACAAAAGAGATTGAGCTTTCTTTTCGCCAGAATAATTTTGAAATTGAATTTTCAGCTTTGGATTTTCAGTCGATGGGTGGAAATAAATATAAATATTTTCTCGAAAACCACGACGAGAAATGGAACTTTATCGGACATCGGCACTTCATAAATTTCAACAACTTAAAACCTGGAGAATATCTTCTAAAAGTAAAAAGCTCGAATAGCCACAATGTTTGGAACGAAAATCCGGCTGAATTAATAATTCGAATTAAACCACCATTTTGGCAAACCTGGTACGCGCTTGTTTTTTATATTTTAGCTGTTGTTGGAATCGTTTCAATTATTCGCTGGAATGCAGTTAAACAAGTTCGTTTGGCAAACAGCCTCGAAATGGAGAAAATGCAACACAGTCAAGACCAAAAGCTAAGCGAGTTAAAATTTCAGTTTTTCACCAATATTTCACACGAATTTAGAACCCCGCTAACATTAATTTTAGCACCGTTAAAAGATTTAATTGAAGGTCGCAAAAAACAACAAATACCTGTTGAAGCACAACATAAAATTCAGTTGATTCAGAAGAATTCACTTCGTTTAATGCGTTTGGTAAACCAGTTGCTCGACTTTCGAAAAGTAGAAACAGGAAATGAAAAACTGCTTGCCCGTTTAAACAACATCGAAGAATTTGTAAACGAAGTTTGCCATCCCTTTAGCGAACTGGCACAAATAAACGAAATTAGGTTTAAGATTCATGCTTCAATAAAAGCAAAAAATATTTGGTTCGATCAGTATAAACTTGAAATTGTTTTGAATAACCTCATTTCAAATGCTTTTAAATTTACGAAAGAGAACGGCAAAATTGAAGTTGCTCTTTACGAAGAAGAAGATGTGGTTTTGTTAAGCGTTTCAGACAATGGTTGCGGCATCGCTCAAACCGAGCTTAAATATATTTTTGATAGGTTTTACAGGGTTGACAAGGGTGATGGAGAAGGAAGTTCGGGAATCGGTTTGGCACTTGTTAAACGTTTTGTCGAAATGCACAAAGGAACCATTTCTGTGTCGAGCCAACCAGACATTCACACCGAATTTATTATTTCGTTACCAAAAGGAACTTCGCATTTAGAAGAGAACGAAATGATTCGATCAACAGAAACTACATCTAATTTTGTAACCACTGAGACGATGCTCCCTGGTTTTTTCCCAAGCCGTGAAAAAATAAAAGATAAAGCAAGTGAGTGTATTTTGATTGTTGAGGATAATCGTGAAATAAACGAATACCTGACAAGTTTATTGGAACCTTTGTATTGTGTAGAAACTGCTTTCGACGGGATGGAAGGTTATAATAAAGTAATTGAACGAAAACCCGATTTAATAATTTCGGATGTAATGATGCCAAAAGTTGATGGTTTTGAATTGTGCCGTAGAATTAAAGACAATGAAGAAACATCAACACTCCCAATTATCTTATTAACAGCTAAAAATGCCAATCAGTTTAAATTACTTGGAGCGCAGTCTGGTGCCGATGAATACATATCAAAACCCTTCGATCCCAATTATTTACTTCAAAAAATCAGAAGCCTGCTCGATATCCGGGCAATGCTAAAAAAGCAGTTTGGTAAATCGGTACGGTTGGAACCTTCTGATATTGAGATTACATCGTCGGAAGAAATTTTTATTAAAAAAACTATTTCAATAATCGAAGAAAATCTTCAGGTTTCCGGTTTTTCATCCGAGGTTTTAGCTTCAAACCTAAATATGAGCAACTCTTCGTTATATCGTAAATTGAAAGCCCTAACAAATTCGTCAACGGCAGAATTTATCCGATCAATTAGGATTAAAAGAGCAGGTCAAATGCTTGCAAACAAAGAATTAACTATTACCGAAATTGCATACGATGTTGGCTTTAACGACGTTAAACATTTCCGCACTGTATTCCAGAAATATTTTGGCTGTTCGCCTTCTGAATACCGCGATAAATTATAATTTGATTTTTTAATAAATAATTATCCTTTGCCGTCAGTTTCAACTGACGGTTGAGAATATTAGAAGCTGCAACCATTAAAGTGACAGGTATTTAAATCAATCTTTGACCCATTTACCCCCTTATTGTGAAAAATCCTTAAAGTGTCGAATGAAACATCCCTCACCCATTCTTTCACAAATTGACAACTATTGTTCTTTAAGATATTGTCGAAATTTACACTGAAACTGAACTAAGACAAAGTCTGAACTTATGACTCAAGGAAAATCTTTCTTTAAACGCATATTTACTTTCCGAACAATTAACTTCCTTTTGTACATTTTACTCATAGCAATTATTGTAATCCTATTTATATACCTATAATTATATTATTAACTAAGTGAAATCTTATGAAAAAATCACATCAAATTTTTTTACGAAAACTGAGCCTTTTGATTGCGGCCATTTTTATGGTTACCGCAGTTTGGGCACAGGAAAAAACTATCACTGGTGCTGTTACCGATGAAAGTGGGCAACCGCTGCCGGGAGTAACCGTGATTATTGAAGGTACTGTTACGGGAGCCGTCACAAATATCGATGGTAACTACTCGTTGTCAGTGCCGGCAGATGCAGCAAATTTGGCCTTTTCATTTGTGGGAATGAAGACTGTTATCGTCCCAATTGAAAATAAAACGGTTATTGATTTGGTAATGGAAGCTGAAACCATTGGGCTTGAAGAGATTGTGACGGTAGGTTATGGAACACAAAAGAAAGTAAACCTAACCGGTTCTGTAACCTCAGTTCAGGCCGAGGATTTGGTAAAAGCACCAGTTGCTAATGTCTCAGAAATTCTGAATGGTCGTTCTCCTGGTCTTTTTACAAAAACACCCGATGCAGTTCCCGGTGCCGATGGAACAACTTTAAGTATTCGTGGATTTGGTTCGCCGCTTGTATTGGTTGACGGAATTGAAATGTCATTTAACCGTTTAGACCCGAACGACATTGAATCAATTTCGGTTTTGAAAGATGCAGCAGCAGCAATTTACGGTTCGCGTGCTGGTAACGGTGTTATTCTTGTAACTACAAAACGTGGTAAAACAGGTAAACCAACAATTAATTATCATGGAAATGTAAGTTTTCAACAACCAACGCGACTTCCGCAATGGGTAGATTCATGGGAATTTGCCGAATTAATGCGCGAAGGTGAATTTAATCGTGAACTTCCTTATACCTGGACCGAAGATGATATTCAGAAGTTTAAAGATGGCACAGATCCAAATTATCCAAATCAGGATTGGTATGGAGCTTTGTTTGTCGAGTGGGCACAAATGCAGCAACATAACATGACTATGCGGGGTGGTTCCGAAAAAGTAAAATATTTCATGTCGTTGGGAATGCAGGATCAGGCGAGTTTATTTGCTTCAGGCGACTGGGATTTTAAACGTTACAATGCACGTGCAAATGTAGATGCTCAAATTACAGATGATTTATCAATCCAATTCGATATGTCGTACCGGATGGAAATTCGTGATGAACCAACTGCCGATTTAGGGGGAACATGGACTGACTTACGTACAGCTCAGCCAGTTTGGCCTGCTGAATTACCAGATCCCCAATACGGAGCTTATTCAGGTTTTAGTCAGCGAAGTCCTTTGGCTCAAATGACACAGGATATCTCAGGTTCTCGTTACGATGAAAGACAATATTTTGATGGAAAAATCAGCATAAAATACGAGGCTCCTTGGGTTGAAGGATTATCTGCAACAGGAGCTTTTAGCTACAGGACTTACAATGAATACCAAAAAGTGTTGAATCGTCCGTTCGATGTAATGAGCTATGATAACGATACTCAAATTTATTCATACAAAGGTACAAATGGTAATAATACGCTGGACGAACGTTTTAGAAAATATCAAAAACTATATCCTTCGGTTCGTATCGATTTCAATCGTACTTTTGGCGATCATGCTGTTAATGCCTTTTTATTAGGTGAAACTATTGATACAGATTATTTGCAGATTCAAGCCGGAAGGCGGGATCTCTTATCAATGGATATTCCTTATTTATTCGCAGGATCATCCGAAAATATTACTAATAATGGTACTGCCAGTGAAACAGGACGTGCTTCGTTGGTTGGTCGTGCAAATTATGCATTCAAAGGAAAATATTTATTAGAAGGTACTTTCCGTTATGATGCTTCTCATAAATTTCCGGAAGATGGACAATGGGGATTTTTCCCAAGTGTTTCATTAGGATGGCGTATTTCTGAAGAAACTTTTATGGAAGATGCAACATGGTTAGATAATTTAAAGTTGCGCGCTTCTTTTAGTCAGGCTGGATACGACCAGGGAGTAGATCCTTTTAAATATTTAACTGGCTATGAAATCCGGACCGGAACAACAACAAAATATCAATTGGGAAATGCCTTGGAACGTATTATTACAACAACAGGGTTGCCCAATCTTGTAATTACCTGGGAGCAAATGACTTCGTATAACGTTGGTGTAGATGGAATTTTGTGGGAAGGTTTGTTAGGATTTGAATTAGATGTTTTCTATCGTATGCGAGAAGGTATTTTTGGAACACCAATTGAGTCGTACCCTTCAACTTTTGGAGCATCACTTCCACAAGTTAATATTAACTCTCGCGACGACCGCGGATTTGAATTAACATTAACACATCACAACAAAATTGGAAATGTAACTTATTCTGTTTCACCAAATATTGCTTTGGCTCGTGAGAAATATGTAGAGCTTCAGGAAGATATTGATTTGGAAGATATTGACGATGTTAGAATAAATCAAAAAGAAGGACAGTGGACAAACCGTTGGATTGGATATGTATCTGATGGAATGTTTATGAGTCAGGCTCAAATCGATAGTCATCCAGTTGATCAGGATCAGAATGGAAATACCTCTCTTCGACCGGGGGATATTATTTATAAAGACATTAGTGGTGCTGATGGAGAACCCGATGGAATTATTGATTGGCGCGACCAGGATGAAGTGGGTTATGGAACTTTCCCTGATTTATATTATGGAATGGATGTAAATGTGAAGTGGAAAAGTTTTAGCGTCACAGCACTTTTTCAGGGAGCTGGGATGTTTAATATGAACCCAAGCAATGCAATGAAATTTTCATTCTCTAACTGGACAACTCCTTTGGATTATCATTACGATTACCGCGCTATTTTAAGCGAAGACCGAAGTACGGTTACTAATCCGGAATCAGCTAAGCTTCCACCGATTGATGGCTCGGGTGCAGGATTTACAGCAAATAACCAAAAAACTTCAGATTTCTATCTTCAGGATAATACCTATTTGAGGTTAAAAACTTTAAACCTCAGTTATAACTTACCAAAGAAAATTATAAGTTCTGCTGGATTTCAGGGTGTTCAGGTATATCTTGCAGGTACCAACTTGCTCACATTTAGTGGACTGGGTATTTTCAATGATTCTTTCGACCCGGAAGGTGGTTATAACTACCCTCCTGTAAAAACTATCACTTTAGGTGTAAACATCACATTGTAAACTATAAAAAATATGACAATGAAAAAAATAAAATATTTAGCCATATTAATAACAACAGTTGTATTTACAAGCTGTTTAGATGTTTTGGACAAACAACCTTTGGATGTAATTTCTGATGCTGTTGTTTGGAGTGACCCGGCCTTAGCAGATTCTTACTTGAATGATATTTATTATCGGGCAGATTTTATGTATGGAGGTCCTGGGAACAATGACGTGGACTTAGGAATGATTGCTTCCATGGGCGGCGAAAGTAGAAACTATGGTGCATGGCAACGTCCTTATGCAGCTTCAACATCTATCATCACTGAAACGGGTGCTCACAGTGGACTTGAGTATTGGAAGTACAGCGCTATTCGCGATGTAAACTATTTTATAGAACAAATGGGTTTAACAGTAGATTTAGATGCCGATTATGTTTCTGTTCGTGTTGCAGAGGCTCGTTTTTTAAGAGCTTACATGTATTTCAGACAGACAATTTTGTACGGGGGAGTGCCAATTATTACTGTGCCGCAAAGCCCTGATGCACCGGCAGAAGAACTATTTGTTGTAAGGAATTCTGAAAAAGAATGTTATGATTTTATTATTTCAGAATGTGATGCAATTATAGATCAGTTAATCACCGATCCCGATGCAACTTCGGAACTCGGAAGAGCAACAAAATGGACTGCTTTGGCTTTAAAAAGCCGTGCAGCACTTTATGCAGCCAGTATTGCAAAATACGGAACTCAGCAGTTAAACGGATTACTTGGTTTCCCATCGGGCGATGTTTCTGTATATGCACAGAAATCGTATGACGCCTCAATGGATATTCTCAATAATAGCAGTCATGCTCTTTATCAGGGGAATGGCGATGCCGTAGAGAATTTCCAAAAAATATTTTACGATGAAAGCGGAGCAAATACAGAAGTGATTTTTGCTGAAAGATATGACTTTGCCTTGGGAATGGGACACTCCTTTAGCAACAAAGCAATGCCCGATGGATTTGCCAAAGGTTGGGGATCCAATTGGAATGTTTTCTATGAAACAGTTGAATTGTTTGAATGGCAGGACGGTAGCCCGGGGAACTCAATATCAAGAGATGAATTAAAATATGCAACTTCAGGGATTGAATATTCTGCAGAGGAACTGTTTCATACCAGAGATCCTCGTTTCAGAGCATCTGTTTTTTATCCTGAAACGCCTTGGCAAGGAAGTCAGGTATTGTTCCACTCTGCAACTTTAGTTGATGGAGTATCATATAACAAAGGAAATGCACCAGATGGTTGGCCAAATAAAGCACCCAACAGGAATACTGTTAAAACTGGTGCTCATGTTAAGAAAAGAGTTGACGAAGGTATTGTTGGTCCTTTAGGTGGTGAAGACAATGCAGATTATATCGTTTTCCGTTTAGGCGAAATTTACCTGAACCTTGCCGAAGCTGCATTTTATTTGGGTAAAGACGGAGAAGCATTAGATGCGATTAATATAATTCGCACACGTGCTGAAATGCCTGCAAAAACTGAGGTTAACGAAGATATTATTCGTAACGAACGCCGGGTCGAATTATTCTGGGAAGACCATAGTTGGTTTGATCTTCGACGTTGGAGAATTGCTGAGGAAACTTTGAATGATGTACGATTCCAATCATTAAAATATACTTATAATTACGACACTAAAAAATACAGGATTGGTTATGCAAATGCTGAAGGAGTATCGCGTGTATTCCAGGACAGGCATTATTATCTTCCATTAAGTATTAGTAGAATTAGTGATAATCCCAACTTGATTGAAAATCCGGGTTATTAGCCTGATTTATTCATGAGTTTTTCGTTATGAGAATTCAAAATGCACAGAATAAAGGGAAGCACAGAGTTGAGCCTCGCAGAAATAGCCTTAGCTATTTTGAGAATCGAGAATCGAGCATTCTCTTTATTCAAAGCAGTTTGATTTCGGAATAGATAAATTCATGAATAGTTCAGGTTAGGTTTTTTTCATAGATAAAGTTAGATTTAGTTAATTAAAGGGGCCGTTCTCCAATTTGAAGATGGTCCCTTTATTTCTTTTTGAGTTCGTTTTTAACAGAAAATAATGAAAACTTTGAGGGGCTTTGTTACATCTTTAAGTTCCATCGTGGTTAAACTTAAACAAACTAAAATGTTACAATTAAACTTTATTAAAATTTTAATGCTTCTTTCTTTGTTTCAATGTTCCGAAAAAGAAATTGAAAAGAATGATGCGAGTGAATTCAAACCCAATCTCCTTATTATCCAAACCGATGAACACAATTTTAGAACTTTGGGTTGTTATCGGGAACAATTAAGCCAAGAACAAGCTTTTATTTGGGGAGATGGTAATAATGTGGAAACACCAAACATCGATTATCTGGCAAAAAACGGAGTGCTGTTTACTAAATATTATGCAGCCACTCCGGTTTGTTCACCTTCGCGCGGAACATTAATTTCAGGAATGTACCCACAACATACCGGAGTTCCTAAAAACGATTTGCCTTTGAATGACAATATTGTTTCGTATTCAGAAGTGTTAAAAAATCAGGGGTATAAAACCGGGTTTATTGGAAAGTGGCATTTAGATGGTACAGGAAAACCGCAGTGGGAACCAGAACGAAAGTTTGGGTTTGCCGACAATCGGTATATGTACAACCGCGGGCACTGGAAAAAAATGGAAGATACTTCTGAAGGACCAATTGTAGCGGCAACCAACGAAAACGGAACTCCAAATTATGATTTAGACGGTGCCGATGAAACAACATTTACAACCGATTTTCTCACCGACAAAACCATAGCTTATATTGAAGAAAACAAAGAACATCCTTTTAGTATGTATTTGAGTTATCCCGATCCACATGGTCCCGATAAAGTTCGTCCGCCTTACGATGTTATGTACACACACATGAATTTTGAAAAGCCACGAACTTTTAATCTTGATGCTTCAATTGTACCTTCTTGGGCGAAACCCGAGAAAAATCCGAAGTTGACACACGACCAATATTTTGGAATGGTAAAGTGTATCGACGATAATGTGGGAAAACTAATTACATATTTAAGAGACAATAAACTTTTAGATAAAACCATTATTGTTTTTACTTCCGACCATGGCGATTTACGCGCAGAGCATGGAAAACACAATAAAGGGAATCCCTTGGAAGCTTCAGCAAAAATTCCGTTTGTAGTTTATTATCCGGCAAAAATTCCGGCAGGTACGGTAGTGAAAAATGCGTTTAATACAGTCGATTTTGCCCCCACTTTCTTGACTTTTATGAATCAGGAAGTTCCTGCCCAAATGGAAGGCCGCGATTTTTCCGAATTATTGACAAATCCGGGGAATCAGGAGAATTGGGAGGACATTACTTTTATGCGGAGTACCGGTTTACCAGGAGAAGGAAATTGGGTTGCAGCAGTAACTTCGCGTTATAAATTAATTCTCTCAAAATCTGACGAACCCTGGTTAATCGACATGGAAACCGACCCGGATGAATTAATCAATTTTATTGATGAAACTTCGAAAGTTGCGGTAATAAAAGAATTGGCAAACAAATTAAACGGATACGCTGAAATGCATTCCGACCCATTTTTACAGGGAACGAAAATGGCCGACGACTTAAATAAACTTTTGTAGCAGTAATTCATTCTGCTGTCCGTCATGCTGAATTTATTTCAGCATCTTTTACCAATGGATGGATTCCGAATCAAGTTCGGAATGACCAGCAATTGAAATGAGGAAAAAAAGATAAAACATCAAATTATGAAACCAATCTTTGTTGAGCTTAAAAACAGGGTTTTATTCTTCTTTATTACGGGATTAATGCTATCCAATTTTGGCATTTGCGCCCAAAATGAGGAAATTGAAAAAACCCAACCCAACGTAGTATTTATAATTGTCGACGATTTAAACGATTATGAAGGTGCTTTCGGAGGCCATCCACAGATAAAAACTCCAAACATCGATAAGCTGGCAATGTCAGGGGTTACTTTTACAAATGCACATACAAATTGCCCGGTTTGTTCACCTTCTCGTAACAGTTTGTTTACGGGTGTTTATCCACACGAATCAAAAGACTTTGGCTGGACAAAACATTTCCAGCAACCCGTTTTAAAACATAATAAAACGCTGTTTGAGTACTTTGGTGAAAATGGCTATCATGTTATGGGAAGCGGAAAATTACTTCATGTAAATAAAAAGGAATATTGGGATGAATGGGGTGTTGACATTAATAATTACGGACCCTTGGCATTTAACGGAATTGAACCAGTTGGTCATCCATCGGTTCCTGAACCATACCGTAGTATTGGTCCGATAGATGGTTCTTTTGCACCGCTTTCTGATGTGCCAACTTTCCATGATTCCATTTCAAAAGGAAATAAAACCGGCTGGTTGTACACCCGAAATAAAACTGATTTCTTAGAATATACCGATGAAAATAACCGCGATTTAATGCCCGACGAAATGCACGCGCAATGGGCAGCCAAGCGAATTAAGGAAATGGAAACGAATGATTCCGATCAACCTTTTTTTATGGGAATCGGATTTGTTCGCCCGCACACTCCACTTTACGCACCCAAACGATTCTTCGATATGTTTCCCATTGAGAAAATAGAACTGTCGGAAATAAAAGAAGGAGACGCTGATGATACACATTATAAAGATATTTACCCAGCTAAAAATAAGGGGCCTCGATTTTACAGAACGTTGAAAGAGTCGTACGGAGGTGAAGCAGAATTGGGATTAAAACATTTTTTACAAGCTTACCTTGCATGTATCGCTTTTGTAGATGAACAGATTGGAACTGTTGTTGACGCTGTAAATAATAGCGAGTTTAAAGACAATACAATAATTGTTTTGGTTAGCGATCATGGCTGGCAAATGGGAGAAAAAGAATATTTGTTTAAAAATTCTCCCTGGGAAGAAAGTACACGAATTCCATATATTATAAAAACTCCTGAATGCAAATCGGGTGAAAAAGTAAATCATCCTGTTTCTTTAATTGATATTTTTCCAACCTTAACCGATTTGTGCGGCTTAACCGGCGACAATCGAAAAAATGAAGTGGGTGGAAATATCGGTGGTTTTAGTTTAAAACCATTTCTGAAAAATACAAAAACTAAAAATTGGGACGGTCCAAATGGTGCTTTAACAATAGTGGGAAATGGTTTAAATCAAAAAGAGGTGCTGAAACAAACCTATTCGTACAGAACAAAAGACTGGCGATACATTTTGTATTTGGATGGAAGCGAAGAACTGTATCACAATAAAGTGGATCCATTCGAATGGGAAAATCTTGCTGGAGACGAAAAATACTTTTCAGAAAAAGGTGAACTTAAAAATGAACTGATGAAGTTAATAAACACACATAAATAGTCGCAGATGAACCAAATGTTAAAACAATTTCTGCTAGCAGCTTTACTCGTATATATTTCGGGATGTACACAAATAAAAACAACAGAAACTGAGAAACCAAATATTCTGCTTATTGTGGTTGACGATCAAGGTTATGCAGATTTTGAACCTTTTAAAAACCACCGGCCTGAGATCTCAACACCAAATATGAACAGGCTGGCAGAAACCGGAATGATTTTTACACAAGCCTACACTTCTGCGCCAGTTTGTAGTCCGTCGCGAGCTGGGCTAAACACCGGAAAATTCCAATTTCGCTGGGATGCAAAAGCCAGTTGGAACCCCGGATTGCCTGATGAAACCAAAACGATTGCCGAATATTTGAAAGAAGCAGGTTACACAACTGCCCGCATTGGGAAAGCTGATTTTGGAACAAACTACCATAAATTTGACGTACGGGAGCATCCGCTAAATCACGGTTACGATTATTTTTTAGGATTTAGTGCACATGCTCACGATTACTGGTTATTGTCTGATGAAATGGCAAAACGAACTCCAGACCCAAACGGACACAGTGCGCACCTCGGTCCCTTAATGGAAAACAAAGGCTACAAAAGTTATGAAGATGGATACATCACAAATATTTTTACCGATGAGGCAATTCAGTATTTAAAAACGGAAAAGGGCGAACCATTTTTTCTCACATTAAGTTATAACTCCGTTCATCATGTAATTCACGAAGTTCCTCAAAAATATCTCAACAAATTCGATGTTGCCCCGATTCATAATTACGAGCCGGATAGCATGGAAACTTTTGGTAATCGTAAACCGGGTTCGTATTCTGCTTATTACGAAAAATATACGCGTCTGGGTGCAATTAACGATGAGGATATGCGAAAATTTTATTTGGCAAATCTAAATTGTCTGGATGATAATATCGGTCGGGTTTTAGATGCTTTAAAAGAGGAAGGATTAAATGAGAATACTTTAATAGTTTTTGTTTCAGATAACGGGGGCTCACCTTTAACTGCAGCAAACAACAGTCCTTTAACTGCTGGCAAATATTCTTTATGGGAAGGTGGAATTCGTGTGCCAATGGCAATTAGCTGGCCGGGTAAAATTCAAGCTGGCACGGTTCAAAATGAATACGTTTCAGCTTTGGATATTTTGCCAACATTGGTTGAAGCGGCGGGTGTTGAAATATCTGATTCAATTATGGATGGAACTAGCTTGCTTCAGCCGGACCAAAATCGATTACTTGTTTGGCGTTGGATGGATTCATGGGCAGTTCGAAAGGGTGAGTTTAAACTTACCAATATGTACTACGAACATGGGAAAGGTCGTGTATCAAATCAAATTATTCCTCCAATTCATGATGATAATTCACTTAAATTATTTAATGTGAATAACGATCCTGGCGAGAGAATTAATCTTGCTGAAAGTATGCCTGAGAAATTGAAAGAATTACAAAATGAATATGAAAACTGGTTAATTGAAAACTCAGGAAAGTATTAATAAAAATACTTAAGACATGAAAAATGAGAAGTAAAGAATTAAAGTTAATCACCTTATTTTATTCACTTCTATTTATTTCTGGTTTGTCGGTAGCTCAGAATAGTTTTAATAATAACAAGCTTTCTCTCGATGGAAATTGGGAGATTATTTTCGATGATAATAATGAAGGAGTTGAGAAAGCATGGCATCTGGATAAAAATTACAGTCATCATCCCGGAATACGCAAAATTAAAGTCCCAAGCTGTTGGGAAGAGTTTGAAAAGGATTACGAAGGCGTGGCTTTTTATCGTAAAAAGTTTGATGTTCCTGAATCGTGGAAAGGCAAAATTCTAGAACTAAAATTCGACGCGTCGAATTACATGACTCAGGTTTGGTTAAACGAACAGGTAGTTGGATTTCATGAAGGCGGCTACACACCCTTCAGTTTTCGCATCGATAAACTTACCAAAACCGGTGAAGAAAACACGCTTACCGTTCGTGTTATCAGCCCGATCATTCTTACTAATAAACGAATTGATGGACTTGGCCGTCAGGAAGTACCCATGTGGCGTGGTGCAATTACAGGTGGAATCTGGCAATCGGTAAATATCAAAGCATCAGGAGAAACACGTTTTACTGATGTTTTTCTGGAACCAAACATTCATGATAACTCCACAACTTTTAACCTCGAAATTGAAAATACCGAAACAATAATCAGCAGTTCCGAAGTAAGAATTAATATTCTTTCAAAAGATGGAAAACAAGTTGCCAATCACAAGCAAAAAATTGAGGTTTTCCCGGGCAAAAATCAGGTGAAATATAAATTGGATATTCCCAATGCGGAGTATTGGTCGATGAGCAATCCTTATTTATACTCAGCTAAGATTGAAATTTTAATAAAAGGAAAAGTTTCAGATAATTGGTCTGCAAAATTTGGGATGCGTGAATTTAATGCACAGGATAACAAATTTGTTCTGAATGGAAAACCAATGTATTTAAAAGCCTGCTTTTTTGAGGGACTTTATCCGGTAAAATTGGCCTACCCCGACAGTCGCGAAATGGCGATTAAAGAAATTACTCTGGCAAAACAGGCTGGTTTTAATATGATTCGCCCCTGGCGTAAACCTGCACCACCAATGTGGCTGGATTTATGCGATTCGTTGGGGGTTTTAACGGTTGGTAGTTTGGTCACCGAATGTATGCATCGACCAATTTCTACACCTCGTTTACCTTTTATGGTTGAAAATGAAGTTCGAAAAACCATTCTTGCAAACCGTAATCGCACCTGTATTGTACAGTGGGAATTATTTAACGAAATTAACCGCCCAATATTAGCACAAATGTTGAATTCTACGTCGGTATTAGCTCGTGAATTAGACCCAACCCGAATGATTTTAGACGAATCGGGTGGCTGGGGAGAAGGGGCAAATGTATATCTTCCTCACCAGCGGACACCCATAAAATTTAACGATATTCACCATTACAGCGGTTCTCAGGTTCACGAAAAAGAGTATAATGGTTACCTCGCTATTGCCAAAACTGAAAAACAGATAAAGGAGATGGAACTAGGAAATGTGAAGGGTTATGGACGAAATGTAGTCAGCGGAATTATGTCGTATGTTTCCGAACTGGGCTACGGAAGTACGCCCGACCTGACCATCAATAATCCTCTTTTCGAAAGCAAAGGAAATCCAATAGTTGCACCAACTGTGTATCATAAAAAAATGGAGGAGGAAGCTGAGTTTGCAATGAGAAAAGCAGGTTTCGACAAAATTTATCCAAATATGAAGGACTTTTATTTGGAACAGCAAAAAATGCACGGGATTGCCAATAAACGAATGATTGAAGCAATCCGCAGTAATTCAAGCATTGCCGGATATTGTGTTCATGCGTTGGTTGGTGGCGATTGGGTAATTGGTGCAGGATTACTCGACTTGTGGCGCAACCCAAAAACAAGGGTTTATGACCTCACCAAAGCAGCAAGTCAGGAACAAATTGTTGCCATTCGTATTCTTCCCCGAAATGTTTATGCAGAAAAAGGGGCAAAACTTGAAATTACCGGAATTAGCGAATTGGAAAGTGAGGCAGCCAACATTTCAATAAAAATTAAATCGGAAAAAGGGAAAACGGTTTTCAATAAAACATTGAAAAAAGATTTTGAATATGGAGTTTCAAACTTATTCGCGGATGAACTAAATACCGAAAAACTAAAAGGAAATTATTCGGTAAATGTGGAGGTGACTAACAAGTCAGGAAAGCTGATTACTTCAAATTCGCAACCATTTGATGTGTTTACAGCAAAACAATTACAAGCACCAAAAACAAAAGTAGCGGTGGTTGACCCATCAAATGCTTTGCAAAAATTCCTTCAGAGTAAAAATATTGAAGTCGTGCCTTTCGATACTTCAATCGATAAAAACACCTTGGTTGTTGTTGGAAAAGCAAACAAAAAAAATGCAAAATACATGGAGCAGGCCGAGGCGGTAAAAGAATCCGTAAAAGCAGGTGCATATGCCATTTTTCTGGAAGTTCCCGGAAATCCAATTAAACGCCTGCACATAGGTGGCGAGCTAAACGAAATTGAAACCGATGTTTTACCTTTTGGTGCTGAATTACATCCGCCATGGGTTACGCTTGGTGGCTGGGCAGGCAAGCCACATATTGTTACCAAGCATCCGGTTTTTAAAGGTTTGCCGACCGAATTAATCATGCATGGTGTTTATGAAAATGTACATCCTAAAGTTTCTATGTCGAAACAAAAAGGAAAATACATTGCCGGAATGATTGGCTATGAGCATTTTCCAAAAATGGATATTATGATTCGCCATTACAACGGCCCCGGCGAAACCTGGTGGGCTGCCGATGTTTTGGAAGCTGAAATTGGTGAGGGTAAAATGTTGCTTTCAACAATGGATATTCTTACTCATTTGGGAACAGACCCTGTGGCAGAAAAGATTCTTTTTAATATGATTGATTTTGCGGGAAAGAAATAAATTTCCTCCCTTCAAAAAAATGGAAAAAGTGAAAATAAAATACTACCTGAAAAATAGAATATTTCAATCGATTCAAAGAGCTGCAATTATTATTGTAATGACAATTGTTCCATGTGCTTTTGTTTTTTCAAGTGAAACAATAATACGCGATGGAGTAAAAGGAATTTGGTTTGGGCCGAACGAACATGATATTGGGTTTCATCGATTAAATGCATCCTGGATTTGGGCAGATGAGAAATTGGACGCGAAAGCCATACTTACTAGGCGAACTTTTACTCTCGGAAATGGATTTGAAGGGGTACTTCTTAGAATAACAGCATCATCACAATATCAACTTTACGTTAATGGCGAATATGTGTGTCGGGGACCAGCACGTTGTGCTCCTCATCATCAGTCATACGATATTCTTGATATTACAGAAATGCTAAAAGTCGGAGAAAATCTAATTGCAGTTCGTGTACATCACCAGGACGGAAAACATTCTTATCAATACAAAGGAAGATCAGGATTACAAGCTCAAATATCCTTTGAGCAGGGTAATGTCATGGGTTTTATTTTTAGCGATACAAACTGGAAAGTAATACCTGACCCATCGTGGGACAACAATGCCCCAAAAATAAGTCGTTTTCAACAAGTGGTAAATGATAGAGTAGATTTTAGAAAGTACTTAAAAGGATGGACTACCTTAGATTTTAATGATAGTAATTGGAGTGATGCTACTGAATTAATGCGCAAAAATGGTTGGCCTGCTCCTCAAAAAAATGCCAAAGCACAATCTTTAATTCCTCCGTGGACTTCGCTTGTTGCACGAGACATTCCGTATTTAATTGAAAGGGATTTAACAGCAGAAAAGCTAATTGAAGCTGTTCAGATAAAAGCCTCAATTGTAGAGAAAACACATACTCTTTCCGAAGAAATTAGAATAAAACAAAACAATGAAAAACCATTGGAAATACCCGCTTCTTCAGATTCAAAATCATGGCTTCTGATTTACGATTTTGGTGAAGTAATAAATGGAATGCCAAAGCTCGATATTCAGGGAAAAGAAGGCACTGAAGTTGAAATTGTTACAGCACCTTTTATGGTTGATAAGCAGTTCACTCACAAAACTGTTGATTCTGAATTTCGGGATAAAATTATTTTGTCGGGAGAGAGAGACAAATGGGAAGCAACTTATTTTAAACCTACGCGGTATTTGGGAATTATTGTAAAAAACAAAGAGACATTAAAATTATTCTCGGCAGGAATTCATCAAATTAAATATCCATTTGAAAGGCGTGGACATATGAGTTCGACAGATGCACCCTGGATTAAAGATTACTTTGAAGCTTCAGCAAAAACAATAAATGTATGCACCACCGATGCATACACTGATAATTATCGCGAACGCCGCCAGTATGCGCAAACCAATTACTACGCAGCTCTTGGCAATTATTATGTTTTCGGGGATTTGGCATTGCAACGTCGTTACTTAATTCAGGTGGCGCAAGAGCAATTAGCGAATGGAATAATGCCTGCTTATGCACCTGCTGCTACCGATGATTTTATGATTATTTTAGACTCAAATTGCCTTTGGATAAGGGGACTTCATAATTATTATATGTATTCGGGTGATGAAAAAACTGTTCGTGAATTACTCCCGGCTGCTAAAAAATTAATGGACTTACTTCATAGTTTTACTTATGACCTTTATTTTATCGATAATCCTCCGTATGCTTATTGGCTCGACCACAGTATAAATGATAGAAGAGGCACAAATTTATGTTTGAATGGTCATTATTTTGGAGCCTTAAAAGATTATGCAGAAATTCTCGGTTTCCTGAATATTGACAACACTGAAGTAGAATACCAAAAAGAAGCAGCTCATCTCTCTTTCGGGCATTTTTGGAACGAGGAAAAACAGTTGTTTGCCGATGCCATAATTGATGGGAAACGTTCGCAAATGTTTAGTGAGCATGGAAATGCAATGGCACTTGCAATGAAAGGAGCACGGATAAAAGAAGCCGAGCAGGTTGCCAAACAATTGCTCGCCGATGATAAACACGATTATATGAAACGCGAATCGGGAATAACTATGGTAACTCCTGCAATGTCGTATTTCTTACACAAAGGACTTTGTGAATATGGTTTTGTTGATGAATCGTTTGAACTTTTCCGCCGGCGTTTTGATAAGATGCTGGATGAAAACACCAACCAAACTTTATGGGAAGAATGGTGGTTGGATGGAACCGGTAGAACCGGGAAATTTCAAGGAGGTCGTACACGCAGCGATGCACAAACAGAAAGTGCTTTCCCGCCAGCTTTGTTTGCTGAATATCTTATAGGTATTCAAATAACAAAACCTGGCATGAAAGAAATACTGATTAAAAAGACACAAGCAAGTTTAAAAAATATAGAAAGTATTATTCCAACACCTGAAGGTGATTTACATGTAAAATGGAATTTTAGCGGAGGAGAATTGGAATTGGTAATCCCGGCAGAAATGGTTGTAAAACTGGATTTAGAATCATTGGATATTTCGGATACAACGGGAGTAAAATTGGATGGGAAAGTGTTGGATTCAAAATCTGTTTCTCAACAATTTGTAAGCTTGTTAAAAGGTAAACATAAAATAGAATTTTAAAGTTATGAGTGTAACTACTCGTTATATAAATCGAATCTGGTCTATTTTTGTTTTGTGTTTGGCAATGGTTAACATTACGTCAGCCCAAATTAGCCAAAATCTGGAAGCGGAAGCAGCAACATTAAAAGGAACCGCTGAAATTGTTACTTGTAATAATGCTTCCGGTGGGCAAATGGTTAAAGGACTTGACAATGGCGCTGCAAATTCATTAACATTTCAAAAAGTGAATATTCCAAAAGCTGGCGATTATTTTATTTCTGTTAGTTATTACTCGGTGAATGAAAGAAGTATGACCTATCAGATAAATGATCAGCCTGCGCAATCAACAACAGTTTCAACAACCGGTTCGTGGTGTTATCAGGGAGGTATTCCGGGGGCTTTTATTTTCAAAATAAATTTTGCTGAAGGAGACAACGATTTGCAGTTTTATGATTCTCCGATTATCGATAAAATAGTGATCTTAACAGATACAACAGCCCGAAAAGCTTCAGCCATTTACATTAGTTCTTTAAAGGGCAACGACAGTAATGATGGATTAACTCCTGAAACGGCATTTCAATCACTTGCAAAAGTTAATTCCCTGGATTTGTTGCCGGGAGATTCACTGTTTTTTAAATCGGGTGAAACTTTTGTTGGAGAGTTGGCGATTATTAACGAAAGTGGTTCTTCTGAAAAACCGATTCTAATAAGTAATTACGGTGAAGGAAATCTGCCCGTTTTAGATGGCGATGGTTATTTGTCAACGGTTCATGTGGTAAACAGCGGCTACCTACATTTTTCAAATATTGAAATAAAAAACGATGGTGGTCCCTCGAAACAAGGTGTATCGGAGGATTTGCGTTACGGTATGTTTTTGGAAAATACCTTTACCGACGGGACTTTTTTTGAAAATTACCGCCTTCGTAATTTGACTTTTAATAATATTTTTCCAACCACAGAAGTAACCGACGACGATAACACCGGAGTTAATGCGCATGCTATAATTACAAGTGGTTCGTGGGGCGACGATGTGCATCCTACCCGTTTTAGGGATATACTGATTGAAAACTGTTTTTTTACCCGAACAGCAAGGCACGCAGCGGTTTTTAAAGCCATCGACAGTTTGAAAATAAGGAATAACTTATTTGAACATGTAGGTGGTGCTGGAATGGTAATCAGTAATAATTGTACAAATATTCTGGTTGAAAGAAATGTGACCAATTTCACCGGTTCAAAAATAGATCCCCGAATGGCTGGCCGGGGAAGCGGAATCTGGTGTTACAGAAGTAAAAACCTGACCGTTCAACACAATAAATTTATGCATGCCCGGGGAATTCACGATTCGTATGGAATGCACATTGATATTGGAAACCGGAATGTAGTTTATCAGTACAATTACAGCGAAGACAACGAAGGTGGTTTTGTAGAAATTTTAGGAGAAAATGTAAATGTTGGCTACCGCTATAATTTGAGTGTTGGCGATGGTTGGCGAAAAAGAGGCAACCGGTTTGGGCAAATTTTCTGGCTTGCAGGTTGGTCGGGCGACTGGCAAAATCCGATTGGGTCAGATAGTATATTTATATACAACAATTCAATTTATGTTCGCGATACAATTGCCCCCGGAATCTGGATTGAAGAGGTTTCTAAAAATGCCAGGATTTACAACAATATCATTAAAGTATCTAATGAATTTGGATCGGTAGTTATTAAAAACAGTGCCAGTTTAAACGACTTCGATAACAACATTTGGTTTGGAAATATCCCAATTATAGATGAGGATGGCCAATCGTACAGAGGTGCAAATGCAATGACTTCAGATCCAATGTTTGTCGATGAAATCGTAATTGACTCTTCAGGATTTGTATTGCAAGATGAAAGTCCCGCAATTATTTCGGGTAAACTTATTTATAATTCTGAATTTTCCTCATCGAGTGATTTTTTTCATAATAATGGAGGGTTGGATTATTTTGGAAATGCAGTTTCCTTTTCGCAAAGACCAAATATCGGTGCATTCAATACGAAACCTCTTGATACAGGTATTATTAAAGATTTTGATCTGGAACAGTCTCTAAACATCTATCCAAATCCTTTGCAAAATAAACAACTTCTTTATATTGAATTTTCACCACATATTAATGTTCAGAACCTGACAATTCAAATAGTTGATATTATCGGGAAATTGAGGTCTGAAAAATCGTTTCAGCAACAAAACAGAATCAGATTAGAAACAGGTTATTTAACACGCGGAATGTATTTTATTAGATTAAAAACAAGTGATTTCTGTTGGTCTAAACAATTATTGGTACTTTAAATAATTAGATTTTAAAATTATAATAAATGATAAAAACACTATTAACATCAATTGGCATTTTGGTTGCACTTGTTTCTTGTTCAAAACCTGAAACGATTATTGAACGATCAAAAAAACCAAACATCATCTATATTCTTGCTGATGACATGGGAGTTAAAGATTTGGGTTGTTACGGACAGCAATTGATTAAAACTCCCAACATTGATAAAATGGCTTCCGAAGGAATGCGTTTTACACAATATTACGCCGGAAGTACTGTTTGTGCACCATCGCGAGGCACTTTAATGACCGGAATGCACACAGGGAATGGCTATGTAAAAGGTAATTTTGCCATGGAAAACGAAGGTAATTTACCACTACCCGAAAAAACCGTAACAGTTGCAGAATTGCTAAAATCGTCAGCTTACAAAACCGGTGTTATGGGAAAATGGGGATTGGGTGGCCCAAACGACCACGGGCATCCTAATAATCAGGGATTTGATTATTCTTATTGTTATCTCGACCAACGTTTAGCCCACGAGTATTATCCCGATCATTTGTGGAATAATTTTGAAAAAGTTGTTTTGAATAATCAATACACTCATGATATTTTTGCTGAGGAAGCATTGAAATTTATCTCTGATAGTAAAGACATTCCATTCTTTTTGTATTTGCCTTTTACTATTCCCCATGGGAAATTTCAGATTCCGGATGATTCGCCTTATTCAAACGAATCGTGGACAAGCAATCAAAAAAATTATGCAGCAATGATAACTCGAATGGACAAAGATATTGGCCGGATTTTTTCTTTGCTCGATTCTCTGGAATTGGATGAAAATACAGTTGTTTTTTTTGCCAGCGACAACGGGGGAGTAAAAGGAATGAGTGATTTTTTTGGAAGTAACGAATCATTCAGGGGTTATAAAACTGATCTTTACGAAGGAGGAATTCGGGCACCATTAATTGCACGATGGCCGGGAAAAATTACGGGAGGTACTATCTCCGAACACGTTTCGGCATTTTGGGATGTGTTACCCACGTTTTGCGAGATTGCCGGAATTCATTCACCTGAAAATATTGATGGGATTTCATTTCTGCCAGCACTTTTAAATCAGAATCAAAATGAACATGATTTTCTGGTTTGGGAATATTTCCATTATAACTACAGTTGGAAACCAGGGTCTGAAAATGCGCGTAATTATTTGTTAAGTCAGGCTGTGAGAATGGGAAACTGGAAAGGTGTTCGAAATAACATTAAGGATAATCAGAATGAATCAATTGAATTATTCGATCTCATTAAAGATGGAGGAGAACAAAATAATGTAGCTGAACAATTTCCCGAAATTGTGCTTAAAATTCAACAAATTATGGAAAGCGAACACAAAGATTCAGAGTACTTTAAAAAATAAGATAATGCGACAAATAGTATTTTTGACAATAATTATTTCATTTTTTTCGTGTTCAAATAAAAACATTTTTTACATCGATGCAGAAACCGGGAACGATTCTAATTCCGGACATTTACAAAAATCTGCCTGGGCAAGTCTTGAAAAAGTAAATCAAACACTTTTTCGACCCGGAGATAAAATTCTGTTTAAGGCAGGCAACTCTTGGAATGGACAACTTGAGTTACAGGGATGTGGAACCGCTGAATTACCCATTTCAATCAACAAATACGGAGAAGGGAAAAATCCTGCAATTCATGGAAATGGCAAAAAACTCCACACTGTACTTTTACACAATGTTGAATACATGGAAGTGCGCAATCTGGAAATCACAAACACCGGAAAAGAACAAGTTGCAAAGCGCCGAGGAGTGATTATTTCGGCCGAAAATTTTGGCGATTGCAATCACATTGTTTTAGATAGTTTGGAAATTCATCATGTAAATGGCAGCCTTGTAAAAAGCGATGGCGGTGGAAGTGCAATTATTTGGCAGAACCGTGGCGATTCAATAAAAACCCGGTTTATTGATTTACAAATTACAAATTGTCATCTCCATCACTGCGGGCGAAATGGAATTAACTCGCGTGGTTACACCAATCGAAAAGAGTGGCATCCAAGTTTAAATGTAGTCATTAGAAATAATTTATTGGAGCAAATTCCAGGCGATGGAATTGTTCCAATCGGAACAGACGGAGCATTAATCGAACACAATGTTATGCGCGATTGCCCCGATGTTTTGTCGCATAAAGAGGCCGCTGCCGGAATCTGGCCTTGGAGTGCTGACAATACTATCATTCAATTTAACGAAGTTACGGGTCATAAAGCAAAATGGGACGGGCAAGGTTTTGATTCGGATTGGAATTGCCAAAATACAATCATTCAATATAATTACAGCCACGATAATTATGGCGGGTTTCTGCTGGTTTGCAACAACGGCAGCAACGTGAACACCGAGCGAAATATTGGCACCACAAATACTATCATTCGCTACAATGTAAGTATTAACGACGGGATTCGTCCGTACAAAACTACCCGCCGCGATTGGTTTGCACCAACCATGCATATTTCAGGGCCAGTTGAAAACACCCAGATTTATAACAACGTTTTTGTTATTCCTGAAAAACAAATAGCTGAAAACGACCGTACAATTGTTGAAATGGATAATTGGGGTGGGCCGTGGCCAAAAAACACCTTGTTTGCCAACAACATTTTTTATATTGATGAAAAAGCTGATTTTTATTTTGAAGGAGATATTGGTACAAAATTTACAAATAACTGTTTTTATGGTGAATTTGAAAACCTGCCTGAAGATCCGGCTGCCATTTTTGAAGACCCACAGTTTGAAAATGTTACAGCTTATGGAGAAGGCTTTGAAGTTTTAAAAAATTTTATGCTAACAAAATCCTCACCTTTAAAAGATAAAGGAATACCATTATTCAATAAACAAGGAAAGGATTTGTTTGGAAATTCACTGGATAGTAAAATAAGTATTGGAGTTCACGAATTCTAAAAAAATGAACATAAAAATTATTCTGCTACATGTTATTCTTTTTCTGACTTCATGTTCAATTTCTAATAATAAGAAGACAGAAAAACCCAATGTTATTTTTATAATGTTAGATGATTTTGGGTATTCACAAATTGCGTATAACAGTGAAGAGATAAATGAAGGTGATTACGATCCACTATTTCTAAAATATACTCTAGAAAATGGAGATTATCAACCAGAACAAGCTCTGGAATTTTCAAGGCAAGCAACACCCACACTTTCACGAATGGCAAAAGATGGTGTAATTTTTACGAATGCTTTTGCTTCATCTAATTTGTGTGCTCCATCAAGAATTGGAATTGCTACTGGCGTGCAACAAAACCGCTGGGGTATTTACCGGAATATCGATTGCGAAGCACACGGTCCGAAACCGGGAAGTCTGTTGGTTGAAAAACTTCACGATGCCGGTTATGCAACTGCACACATTGGTAAATGGCACATTGGTAGCCGCGACCAAAGAATGATTCCAAAGTTTATGGAAAAACATGGAATAAAAGATTCAGCAGATATTTATCCTCCACTCGGTAAATTTCCTGAAGTTCGTAAAGATTTAAACAAAAACGGTTACATGGGATCCTGCATTCCAGAACATCATGCATTAAATAACGGTTTCGATTATTATTACGGTTATAACACTTGGGAAAGCCCTTTTTACAATGCTACAAACGTTTGGAATGGTTTTGAATTTGCAGGTAAAAATCCAAAATACAACACTGATTTATTTACTGATTTAGCTATTAATTTTATTGATGAAAATATTGAAAAGGAAAAACCCTTTTATGTGCAACTTCATTTTCATGCGGTTCATTCACCCCTTGAACCAAAAGCTCCTGAAGAATATTTCAACAAATTCGATTCTGAATCATTCATTTTGAATAATTTTTATGCCCATGTTTTAGCTGTTGATGAAAATATTCGGCGGCTCGAAAATTATTTAAAAGAAAAAGGATTGGCAGAAAATACAATCATTGTATTTACGTCAGATAACGGTGGTTCAATTGGCGGTCGGTCAACAATGCCAGGCAATGCCCCTTTTCGTGGTCACAAGGGAATGCATTTATTGGGTGGCATAAAAGTTCCACTTTTTTTCTATTGGCCGGAAGGAATTTCAAATCCTGAAAAAAATAATCAATTGGTTTCAGCTTTAGATATTTTACCCACTATTTTAGATGCGTCTGGAATAAATTCCCCGGAAAAGATTGATGGGAAAAGTCTGTTGCCCTTTTTGAAAGACTCTTCAAATAAACCTGTTCACGATTATTTGATTTGGTCAGGAATTCATGCACGTACCTGGGGATTTATGAGGCAGAATAACGTTTACCCGGAAGTGGTTTCCCGCAACATGGCTCCACATGCCTGGGTGATTGTAAAAGATAATTATGCCTTGCGATATGTTGGTGAAACCAGAAAGGGACTTTACAAAGATACCCCGAAAGGAAAATCGGCGTATTACGAAATGTACGATATAAAATCAGATCCGGGAGAAAGGAATGACTTACTAAATACGAAACCAGAAATGTTTCAGGAATTGAAACAAATTTGGGAGAAAGAAGCAAAACAGTATCCGCCACCATTTAAAATAGGAAAAGATAAGTGGGAACAAATTATTCCTCAAAATAATAAGTACTTGAAAAATTAATAGTCGTAATCCAATTTCGATAAAAGTCAAAAACATTCAAAAAAAACAACAATGAAAACAACTTTTCAAAAAGAAATAAAGCTCATTATTCTTTTCATTTTGTTAACTGGTGGAAATCTTTTTGCACAAGTGAAAATGTATGAAGAGTCATGGATATTGCCAACTTATAAGGTGGAGCCAGCGGAAAAAGCACCTATGTTTTACACCGGAGAAAGTTTTCAGGGAGCGAGAAAAGTTATTTACCCTTATGCACTAAACGACGTAATTTCGAATGAAAAGGAGGAGCAAGCATGGAAAGCTTTGTTGCTTGAAAATGAGTATATTAAATTATGTATTACTCCAGAGATTGGAGGAAAATTGTATTATGCAACGGATAAATCAAACGATTATAATTTTATATATAAAAACAATGAGGTAAAACCTTCGAACATTGGAATGACCGGCGCCTGGGTATCAGGAGGGATTGAATGGTGCGTTTTACATCATCACCGGGCATCTACAATGCTGCCGATGGATTACAGTTTAGCTGAAAATGAAGATGGCAGCAAAACAATTTTTATTGGTGAAACTGAACCTCGTCACAGAATGAGATGGACTGTTGGAGTTACCGTTCATCCGGGCAAATCGTACTTCGAAGCAGAATTGTCGATTTACAATCCTACGCCTTATACCAACACATTTTTATATTGGGCCAATGTCGCAACGCATACCAATGAAAACTATCAGACCATTTTCCCACCCAGTGTTGATTTTGCAACCTTTCATGCAAAAAATGAATTTACGCACTGGCCTATCTCGACAGAAGTATATAGAAATCAAGATTTCACCGAAGGAGTTGATATTAGCTGGTGGAAAAATGTAAAACAATCAGCATCTTTTTTTGCACACGATTTGAAAGAGGATTTTATGGGTGGATACGATCATGGAACAAACAGCGGAACGGTTCATATCGGAGATCATAATATTGTAAAAGGAGCTAAACTTTGGGAATGGGGATCAGGTCCTCGTGGACAAGCAACCGAGGGAAGATTAACAGAAACAAGCGGTCCGTATGTGGAAATAATGGTTGGAGCTTTCTCCGATAATCAGCCAGATTACACATGGATTAGACCGTACGAAGTGAAAACCTGGAAACAATATTGGTATCCGGTTAAAGATATTGAAGGATTTAAAAATGCAAATCTTGACGCGGCTGTTAATCTCGAACAGAGAAAGGATAATAAAGTTTTCCTTGGTTATCATTCAACTCAAAAAGTAGATAAAGCACACATTATTCTTAAAAACGGGAAGAATATAATTTTTCAGAAAGATTTGCAGATTTCTCCGGAAAAAGCTTTTACCAAATTAATCGAAGTGGAGGGCTCTTACAATTTTACAGAACTTTACACCGAAATGATAGATACTGAAACCAACGAAGTGCTAATTTCATTTCAGCCGGTTGAAAAGAAACGAGCAGAAAAATTGCCCGAAGTTGTTGACAGACCTCCATTAACCGAAGATATTCCTACCGTTGAAGAACTTTACTTAACAGGTAGCAGAATGGAACAGTTTTATAAACCTTCAATGAATTATTATGAAGAAGCCTTAAAACGTGATCCCACTAATATTCGATCTAATACAGCCGTTGGAAACCAGTTTCTTAAAAATGGCGATTTCAAAAAAGCAAGAAGTTATTTTACAACGGCAGCAAAACGAATAACACACGATTATACCAGGCCTTCTAATTGTGAGGCACTTTACTTGCAAGGATTAACACTTAAGGCATTGGAACTTTATGATGAAGCTATCGATACTTTGTACCGGGCTACCTGGGACTACGCGTATCATTCAGCAGCTTATTTCGAATTGGCTCAGATTTCATGTATAAAAGGAGATTTTGAAAAAGCACTTCATCAAATAAATGAATCGCTTTCGACCAATATGAAAAATACTCGTGCTATTGGTCTGAAATCTTCAATCCAAAGAAAGTTGGGTGATTTTGAAGGAGCTGCTCAAACCTTAGTAAATATTCTCAAAACCGACCCACTTAATTTTAGAATAGGAAATGAAGTTTATTTAATTGCAAAAGAATCAGGGAATGTACAGGAAGCAGAAAAAAAGTTGGTTTCGTTATCTAAGAAAATGAGGGATTTTGATCAGAATTACCTCGAATTAGCGGTTGGATATTTAAACGAAGGAATGTTGGCTGAAGCTGAAGATATTTTGCTTCGTTATAATGGAAATAATCCAATTGTAAATTATTATCTGGGATATATTCAAGACAAAAGCGGCAACAACGAACGGGCTAAAAAATACTTCCAAATTGCACAAGGAATTTCGGAAGACTATTGTTTTCCATTTCGTTTAGAGACAATAAAAGTGTTGAAAAAAGCACTTGAATATAATAAGAATGATGGGAAAGCTAATTACTACCTTGGTAACATTTTGTACAACAAACAACCAGAAGTAGCCATCGAATATTGGGAAAATGCAGTAAAGAATGAGCCGGACTTGGCAATGGCATATCGAAATTTGGGATGGGGATATTATCGTCATTATAAAAATTTTGAAAAAGCGATTCCTTTTTATGAAACGGCAATTTCGTTAGATAATAGTAATGCAATCTTATTCACCGAACTAGACAGGTTATATGAATTAAATAATAGTCCGATTGAAACCAGATTAAAAACATTTGAAGGAAACGAACTTGTTGTTAATAAACGTGATGATGCATTTGTACGTCAAATATCTGTCCTGACTCTTGCCGGTAAACCTGATAAATCTGTAGAATATTTGAAGGACAAAGTATTTAGTTATCGCGAGGGGAATTCAAGAGTTCGTGAGGTAATTATTGATGCACAATTATCTTTGGGAAGACAGTATTTAGCCGATAAGAATTATCAAAAAGCATTGGATCATTTTCTATTGGCTCAGGTACCAGACGAAGAAGCGGGTAGTGCAAGATCTGGTAACAGGGATATACAGGTGAATTATTTTATTGGTCAAGCTTACGAGGCGTTAAATAAAATGAGAAAAGCAAAAGACTTCTATAAATTGGCAACAGTTGCCGAAGCTTTAAATAGACCTGGAATAATGAGTTATTATCAAGGATTAAGTTTTCTGGAATTAGATAATAAAACAAAAGCCAAAGAGATTTTTGAAGCCTTAATTGAAAATGGAGATAAGATAATCAACAAAAATATTGAAAATGAAGGTGACTTTTTTGCAATTTTTGGCGAGCGGGAGGATGAAAACACAAGGAATTCGCAAGCTTATACTTTAAGAGGACTGGGAAATAAAGGGCTTGGCAAAACGGTTCAGGCCAAAGAAGATTTGAAAAAAGCAGTTGAATTGTCGGTGAGTAATTTGTGGGCGAATACAGAATTAACGGAATTATAATTTTTAAAAATGATTAAAGTAACAAGTATGAAACATCAATCTAAAGTACTTCTAATTGTATTTATTGGAGTATTAATTTTTTCAGCATGTTCGAACAAAGAACCGAACTTAAAGACTTTCTATGTAAACAGCATTTCGGGGAACGACGTTAACGATGGTACAAACCATGAAACAGCATGGAAAAGCCTGGAGCGTGCCAGTGAAAATATTTATAAACCGGGAGAAAAGCTATTCCTTTCAAATGGCGTAACTTTTAAAGGAAAGCTAAATCTTAAAGGAGGTGGGAGCAAAGAATCTCCGGTAATTGTTTCAGGTTATGATTCGGGTGATGGGAATAAATCATTCCCTGTAATAAATGCAAAAGGTTATGTTGCAGGAATTCAAATTCAGAATGGCAGACATTTTATTATTGGCAAACTTGAAATTACTGCCGATGCCGGAGATTTGGCAGAACCTGAAGCTCAAAACAAAAGATACGGCGTTTATATTAGTGCGAACGAACCCGGAGAATATTCAAACATTCATCTGCACGATTTGCACATTCATCATATTTTTGCAAGCGAAAATATTCAAAAAGATGGGGCGAAAGCAACATCAAATATAGGCTACGGAATTTATGTGCAGATGCAAAATAAAGAGGCTAAAATAAAAAACATTAAAATCGATTATTGCAACATTGAAATGACCGGGCACACTGGAATTCGCTTAAATGGTGCTGGCGACGAAACTGGCCGCGTTTATTTAGACAGTATTACCATTGAAAACAATTACCTGAAAAATATTGGCGGGCCGGGAATGGTTCCCGGAACATGCGAAAATGTTGTTGTTCGTGGAAATGTTACCGACCACACCGGTTCTTCAATCGACGCAAGAATGCATGCCCGCGGGAGTGGAATCTGGACATGGACATGTAATAATGTACTTATTGAAAAAAATAAATTTATGCATGCTCATGGGAAAGCCGACTCGCATGGTGCACACATCGATTTTAACTGTAAAAATGTAGTGGTTCAGCACAATTTAAGTTTAGATAATGCAGGTGGTTTTGTTGAAATTTTAGGCAATAATCATAATTGTTGTTATCGCTACAATATTAGTATTAACGATGGATTCAGGGTAAAAGGAGAAAATGGTGCAAGCCAGGAGGGCAAAGTTTTATGGACAAGCGGTTACGTTGGTCGTGGGAATAAAAAAAATGGGCCTTATAATTCTTACATCTACAATAATACTGTTTTTGTAAAAGAAGGAAGTCGTTCTTGTTTCTCATTTACCCGAACTACTGAAGGAATTTTAATTGCCAATAATATTTTTTATATCCAGGGAAAAACGGTTGATGTTTCTGGCGATCAGGATACGCAGGTGGAGGATAAAAATCGCACTATTGAAAATGCAATATTCAAAAACAACCTGTTTCAGAAATCGAATATTCTTCCGGGGTCACTTATTATAAAAGATTCTGAGCCTCTGATTGGAAATCCAATGTTTACAAATCCGGGTGGTTTAATTGCGGAAGATTATATTCCCCAAAACATGGATTTGATAAAAGACAAAGGAATAAAAATCGAAAAAATACCCGGCGATGAAATTGGGTTAACCATTGGGTTGGAAGTTGAATCAGACTATTTTGGAAACGCTATTTCAGGATTGCCGGATATTGGGGCAATTGAATTGTAGTATTTTTATGAATTGAATTTAATACAATCTAAATATGGAATTTGTGAAATTACTATTTAAGGTTTCTTTTGTTGTATTATTAATTTCATGCAAACAAGAATCAAAAACCATAAAATCCGACGAAATTTGGCTTGATAATAATGGCGTTCATATTAATGCACACGGTGGTGGAATGCTTTTTTACGACGGTAAATATTATTGGTTTGGCGAGCACAAAATTGAAGGGGAAAAGGGAAATAAAGCGTGGGTTGGAGTTCACTGTTATTCATCGAAAAATCTGGTTGACTGGAAAGATGAGGGAATTGCACTTGAGGTGATTACAAACAATCCGGAACATGAAATTACAGAAGGTTGTGTTTTGGAGCGCCCAAAAGTGATTTACAATTCGGCAAGTAAAAAATTTGTAATGTGGTTTCATCTTGAATTAAAGGGGCAAGGTTACGATGCTGCACGTTCGGGAGTTGCCGTTAGCGACAAAGTTACCGGGCCATTTGAGTTTGTAAAAAGCTTTCGGCCAAATGCCGGTCGCTGGCCGTTGAACGTAAAAGAAATTCACAAACAACCTATTGCCGACGACGTTTTAGAAAAGTATTGCGGGGGAAAGGGTTGTTTGCCGGGACATCCCGATTCGGTTAATATTTTGGGGCGCGATTTTGAAGGCGGGCAAATGGCACGCGACCAAAACTTATTTGTTGACGATGATGGAACAGCTTACCACATTTATTCTTCTGAGGAAAATAGTACACTTCATATTTCAAAATTAACAGATGATTATTTGTCTGACTCGGGAGATTTTATTCGGGTTTTTTCGGATCGTTACATGGAAGCACCTGCAATATTTAAGAATAAAAATAAATATTTTTTGATTGCATCCGACTGTACCGGCTGGGCTCCAAATGCTGCACGAATGGCCTGGGCTCCAACAATTTTTGGCCCCTGGGAAGAGTTGGGGAATCCATGTTTTGGCGATGAGTCGAATCTTACTTTTCGCTCGCAAAGTACTTATGTTTTGACTGTTTCAGGAAAAGAAAATGCGTTTATTTATATGGGAGATCGCTGGAACCCGGAAAACGCAATCGATGGTCGCTACATCTGGTTACCTTTTCAGTTTAGCGAAAATGGAATTCCAAAATTAGAGTGGATGGACGAGTGGAGTCTTGATTATTTTGATTAATCTGTTTTTGTATTGACCCCTTATTTTTATAACTTAGTTTTCAATTTAAAAATCGAGTACTATGAAAAGGTCTTACTTTTACCTGTTCGCCGGAATAATTCTATTGGTATCTTGTAATCAAAACTCCTCTAAAATTGATTTAGAATCGTATGTTGAATTTCAAAAAAAGGGAACAGAAATTTCGCAAATTGCACAATCAACACTACTTGTTAATGTTGGAAAAGCTATTCAAAAAGGTGGCCCGGAACATGCTGTTGAGTTTTGTAATTTACAGGCATCCTCAATTGTCGATAGTTTGAATAATGCAAATAACTGTGTTATATCCCGTGTTTCAATAAAGAACAGAAATCCGGAAAATGGATTAAAAGACAAACAGGATAAAGAACTTTGGACTTTATTTCAGAACAATCTTTTGTCAGATACTTTGGTTCATGTTAAACAAAAACTGGTTTATTACAAGCCAATTAAAATTGGGATGCCCGCTTGTTTAAAATGTCATGGAAATCCTGAGACAGAAATAAATTCAGCAAGCTCCGAGAAACTAAAAACTTTGTATCCGAATGATTTAGCTGTCGGCTATAAACTAAACGATTTCAGGGGATTGTGGAAAATCGAATTTGAAATCAAATAATAAAGCACTACCTCAAAAACTGTGTAAGTTTAAAATCCGGGGGTTTAGTTTTTTATAGTAGAACCCATTTTATTTCTGCCTGAAATAAACCTGGATTGGCACTCCTGTAAAATTAAAATTGTCGCGGATTTGGTTCTCAATATACCTGCGGTAAGGTTCTTTTACATACTGCGGCAAATTGGCAAACAATGCAATCGATGGGGTTTGCGACGGCAATTGTGTTACATATTTTATTTTTATGTATTTCCCTTTTACCGATGGTGGCGGATATTTTTCAATTGCTTCTAAAAGAACTTCATTTAATTCGGAAGTTTTAATTCGCTGTTTCCGGTTTTCAAAAACTTCAATAGCAGTTTCCAAAGCTTTGTGAACTCGTTGTTTTGTAAGTGCCGAAACAAATAAAACAGGGACATCGGTAAACGGTGCAATCCGATCACGAATATCTTCCATGAATTTTTTAGTTGAGTGGGTATCTTTTTCAATTAAATCCCATTTGTTCACTAAAATAACAACACCTTTTTTATTCTTAACGGCGAGATTAAAAATATTTACATCTTGCGATTCAACACCCCTGGTAGCATCTATTAAAAGCAAGCAAACATCGGAATTTTCGATTGTTCGCACTGAACGTAAAACCGAATAAAATTCCAGGTCTTCGTTTACTTTTGTTTTTTTTCTCAAACCCGCAGTGTCAACAATCATAAAATCGTGGCCAAATTTATTGTACCTGGTATGAATCGAATCGCGGGTGGTACCTGCAACGTCGGTAACAATATTTCGATCCTCACCAATCAGTGCATTTATAAACGACGATTTTCCAACATTTGGACGGCCAACTACTGATAAATGAGGCAACACTTTTTCCTCATCATCTTCTACTTTTTTAGGAAAACTTGCAACTAATTTATCGAGCATGTCGCCGGTTCCACTTCCCGTCATCGACGAAATGCAAAAAATCTCACCCAATCCGAGGCCATAAAATTCCTGGGCGTCCAAAATCCGCTGGTTGTTATCGACTTTATTAACCACCAAAATCACCTGCTTATTTGTTCTCCTCAAAATGGCTGCAACCGCATCGTCGAGGTCCGTAATGCCGGCTTCCACATCAACTACAAAAAGAATAACATCGGCTTCGTCCATAGCCAGGTGAACCTGTTTGTTTATTTCTGCTTCAAAAATATCGTCGGAATTTACCACATAACCACCCGTATCGATAACTGAAAATTCAACTCCGTTCCACTCACCTTTTCCATAATTACGGTCGCGGGTAACACCCGAAACTTCATCTACAATTGCTTTCCTTTGCTCAATTAACCGGTTAAACATGGTTGATTTCCCAACATTTGGCCGTCCTACAATTGCTACTATTCTGCTGCTCATAATTTTAAATCCTAAAAAAAATTAAAGGCAAAAGCCCTTTTTCTCCTGGTCTGTTTTGTTCCCCGAATTAAAGTCGGGGTTAAAAATATCATTCTAATAATCTTGCTACATTTGGCTAAATACCCTGGTTTTTTAAAATGCATCGTAGCCAAATTTCTTTAAAGTCCTGTCTTTTTCGCGCCAGTCTTTATCTACTTTTACATATAATTCAAGAAAAATTTTCTTTTCAAAAAATTCTTCTGCATCTGTCCGGGCCTCCGTTCCAACCCTTTTAATCATATTTCCTTTGTGCCCTATAATTATCCCTTTTTGGCTATCGCGCGAAACATAAATAATAGCACGCACATTTATAATTTTGTTGGTTTCTTTAAACTCTTCAACTTCAACCTCAACCGAATACGGAATTTCCTTCTGATAATAAAGTAATATCTTTTCCCTTATTATCTCCTGGAAAAAGAAGCGCTCATTCCTGTCAGTTAGTTCGTCTTTCGGGAAAAATGGCGGGCTTTCTGGTAAGAGTTCCAATATCCGGTCAAAAATGGGTTCAATATTAAATTTCTCCAATGCCGAAATTGGATAAACATTAGCTCCCGGAAATACTGAAGTCCAGTGATCGAATAATTTTACTACCTCATCCTGGTCCGATAAATCAATTTTATTAATCAGGACAATAACGGGCATGTTCGATTTACGGACTTTTTCGATATACTCCGGATTTTTATCTACCTGCTCTTTTACATCGGTAACATATAAAATTATGTCGGCATCAATAAGTGCGGTATCCACAAATTTCAACATCGATTCCTGAAGTTTGTAGTTAGGTTTTAGAATCCCCGGAGTGTCGGAATAGACAATTTGAAAATCATCGCCACTAACAATTCCTTTAATCCGGTGACGGGTAGTCTGCATTTTCTGGGTAATAATCGATATCTTTTCCCCAACCAACGCATTCATAATCGTCGATTTCCCAACATTTGGATTTCCAATAATATTTACAAAACCTGCTTTATGTGCCGTCATAATTATAAATCGCTAAAAATCAGCGCAAAGATAACTTAATTGATTTATGATTGATAAATTATTATTTATGATTTTAAAACTTAATCATTTCATTAAAATTTTTAAGTATTTTAATTCTTGCGTTTATGAAAATCAATTATTTAGTTTGTATCGCCAATATATTTAATTGCATTATTGAACATTTAAAGTTTAATGAATAAAATTCACTTTCACTCGATTGATGCTTTACGGTTTTTTGCGTTTCTCAAAATTTATCTTTTGCATGTTCCTGTTCAAGGGGATTTCCCAATTTTTTCATATTTAAAAAGTGGGGGGGGAATTGGTGTTGCTTTCTTTTTTGTATTAAGTGGATTTCTAATTACCTACTTATTGGTATTCGATAAAATTGAGAATGGACAGATCAACATTAAAAAATTTTTGATTCGAAGGAGCCTTAGAATCTGGCCTTTGTTTTATTTAATGGTAATTATTGTTTTTTTGCTTCCTTATGAATTTAAACAAAATGCCGGGTTCCACATGGTTGGCGGAGGCTACGATTTAGACTGGAGGTACTCTTTTTCCTTCCTCGAAAATTATAAAATGCTTATTTTAGATTTGCCGGTTAAAACTACTCCGCTTACTGTATTTTGGTCGCTTTGCATTGAAGAACATTTTTATTTGTTTTGGATGACCAGCCTGTTTTTTATCCCGATAAAACATTTAAAAAAATTCTTCGTAATTAGCTTTTTCATTGCCTGGGCTGCCAGAATTATTGAACCCCTCATTTTTGAAAATGTAAGGATTGATTCAAACGATTTATTTACAAACCTCGATTATTTTGCAAGTGGTGGAATCCTCGGTTTTATGGTTGCCAAAGATTATAACAAGGTGGCCACATTTATCCAAAAAATTCCAACCTGGATTAAATATTCCGTTATTGTTTTTGTAATTCTGATTGTTGTTTTTCAAAAAGAAATTTTGCCTTACGAAACCGGATCGATCTTTTTTATTTTCCGCTCATCGATAATTGCCATAATATTCACCTTTTTAATTGCCGTATTTATTCCATTAAATTCAGTAATAAAAATTAAAAATCCTGTGTTATCTTACTTAGGCAAAATAAGTTACGGCTTGTATGTTTATCATATAATTTGGATTCATGTTATATTCCAATACATGATAAACAGAAACATAAAAATCGACGACTGGCTTACACTATCAATTTTTATTGGAGTTACTTTAGGAGGTTCAGTTCTTGTAAGCAGTTTATCGTTTCGATACTTTGAAACGCCATTTCTGTCGTTGAGGGAAAGACTAACAAAAACCCGTTCTAAATAAGCATTACTAAACATTACCGAAATAATCCCTGCCACAGAAGCCTTCATCCTTTTGGAAACTTCCTGTTTTTTTGTATCTTATGAGGTTTCCGATTTACTAAAAAAAAAGCCATGAATTCAATTGCTATTTGGGACAAAGTCGCCATCTCGGTTAGATCACGCAAAATATTACAAACCATTTTACAGGAAAACCCGGTATTGGAAAAAATTATGCGAAATTCAGAAAGCGAAATTGGAGCAAGAGAAGCTACACGCAACTGGATTTTGCCCATTTTAAAAAGAAATACTGCGGCAGAAGAATTTTATAAAAATGAAAATAATAACTTGAAGTTATTCAGCTTACTAAACTGGCAAGACCTCGCTGCTATCCGTATTCTCGATTACATTGACCATGCTAACGAAGAATATCCTGACCAGAATATTGGTGGAGAAATTGCTATTACCAATCCAATAAAAATGTTATGGCTGGCCACCAATTTTGGCACCGGTGGTGGCAAAGCTGGTTTTTTTTACGACATGCTTCAACTTTTTAGGCAATTAAACGGGAAATCCACTTTGAACCCACCTAATAAAAACCAGGTTGAGAACTGGATGGAAAAATATCCTTCCGGCCTTAATCGAGAAATTGAGGAATTAAGAAAAATCAACCAAAAACGAATCATTAAAATTTTAATCAAAAAAATAGATAGTGGAGAAATATCCCATAGCAAATATAATTTTGGTCTCAATATTTCTTTCGCTCAGAAAGAGAAAAAAATGATGGAGTGGTGGAATGAAAGTAAATTCCATTTACGATTTGCTATTCGTTCACCTGAACTATTGAATGAAATGCTTGACTACACGCTCACGCCGGAGACGATGAAGATTCTTAAGAAAGCAAAGAAAAAAGGAATCCCGTTTTTTGTAAATCCTTATTACTTATCATTACTAAACGTTTATATTCCCGATTTTGCTGTAGGTGCCGATATGGCTATTCGTTGTTATGTTATTTACAGCAAACAATTGGTCGAAGAATTTGGAAATATTGTAGCCTGGGAAAAGGAGGACAAAGTGGAGCCCGGAAAACCCAACGCCGCAGGCTGGATTTTAACTTCACACAACATTCACCGGCGATATCCCGAAGTGGCTATTTTTATCCCCGACACGGTTGGACGTGCTTGTGGCGGACTTTGTGCAAGCTGTCAGCGGATGTACGATTTTCAGAGCGGACACCTTAATTTCGACCTTAAAAAACTAAAACCTACTGAATCGTGGAGTGAGCGACTACCCAAACTGCTTAACTACTTTAAAAACGATTCTCAACTGAGGGATATTTTAATTACAGGAGGCGATGCACTTATGAGTAACGATGCAAGCCTGAAACAAATTCTGGATGAAATTTTTAAAATTGCAAAACTAAAAAAGCAAGAGAATAATTCACGTTCAGAAAAAGAAAAATATGCCGAAATTGTAAAAATACGAATAGGGACTCGTTTACCTGCTTATTTGCCACAACGAATAACTCCCCAACTAGCGGGAATTCTTTTAGATTTTAAAGAAAAAGCTCAGAATATTGGGATAAAACAATTTGTTATTCAAACTCATTTCGAATCACCCATGGAAATTACCCCCGAATCTCAAAAAGCTGTAAAACTGCTATTGGATTCCGGCTGGGCAGTAACAAACCAACTTGTTTTAACATCTGCAGCCTCGCGGCGGGGACACACAGCAAAACTCCGCAAAGTACTTAACCAGATTGGAGTACTTACTTACTATACTTTCACGGTTAAAGGATACAAAGAAAACAGTGCCAATTTTGCTCCCAATGCACGCGCTGTACAAGAGAAAATTGAAGAGAAGATTTTTGGATTAATCCCAGATGAAGATATGGAATTTGCCCAATCTCTATTACTCGACCCCCAAAACCTGATAAATAATGTAAATCAATTACGCGAAAAAACCGAATTGCATTTCCTTTCAACCGACCGCAATATTTTAAATCTCCCGGGAGTTGGAAAAAGTCTGACATTCCGTACCATTGGAATTACAAGGTATGGAAGACGAATTCTGGAATTCGAACACGACCAGACCCGCACTCACAGCCCTATTATTAATAAAATGGGCAAAGTTGTAATCATAGAATCTAAATCTATTAACGAGTACCTTGAACAACTTCGTGAGATGGGTGAAGAGCCGCAGGAATATTATAGTATCTATGGTTATTCCATTGGGCAAACCGAACCGCGAATGGCCATGTACGAATATCCAGAATATGATTACGAGGTAACAAAAGAATTTACTAACCTGGAGATTTGAAACTATAAACTTTTTTCAATCATACTTTTTGCCCAGTTGGAAGCCCGTTCCAATTCTCCCTCAACCAGCGGGCCTTCTTCTCCCGCGACTAAAAAACCTTCGGGTAGAAGTACGGAGATTCCCCCCTTTTTTTGAAGTGCTTTTGCAATGTGTTTAGCTGCGTATCCACCGGTTTTCACAATGAATCGTATCGATTTAGATTTTATTTTCGGCAGCGAGAGACGGGTATCAAAAGCTGCAACCTTCACCCCTTTCAATCCTGTTTTTGCAATACTTTTCAGAAAATTTATACTGTTTTCGCTTGGTCGAAATCCACGTGTTGGAGAGCCAACAATTAAAATATCTATATCAGAAATTTGATTGTGCAACACCATAGAAACGTCTAAAACTTCAACTTCATTATTTTCATTTAGCGCATTTCCAATTGTTTGTGCAATTTGTTTTGTGTTGCCAAAGAAAGAATCATAAATAACAACTATTTTCATTTGCGAAATATTTTGTTTGCAAAAGGTTTTTCAATTCCTGCAAAACTCATAGCAGATCGGATTCCGTCGGCGGCACTCGAAATTATTCCTCCGGCATAACCACTCCCTTCTCCTATCATATACAAATTATCAAAATTTTCAACCAAGCCATTTTTTTCGCGGATTACTTGAATTGGCGATGAAGTTTTGCTCTCAAATCCAATTAGGTTTCCTGTTTCAAAACCTCTCATTTTTCTGATAAAATCTGATAATCCGATTTGCATCGATTTTACAATTGGATTTGGTAACAATTCCCAAAGTGGAGCAGGTTTTAGCCCAAGTGGATAACTGCTTTCGAGATTATTGATTTTGCTTTTTTGTTTTAAAAAATCAGAGATGGAGCATGCCGGAGCTTTGTAACCATTAGAAAATTTAAAAAACAATTCTTCTAAATTTTGTAAGTTTTCAAGCGCTTCCAGAGGCGAAACTGTTTTCCGTGCCAATTCATCGGGATGAATTCCGGCAACACAAGCGGCGTTTGCAAAGTTGCCGCCTCGTTTGTAAAAACTCATGCCGTTTACAATGTTTGTATTTGCGTATGCCGCAGCAGGTACAACAATTCCGCCCGGGCACATACAAAACGAAAATACCTGATGTTTGCCATCGGCAGGTGAAGTTAAACGGTATTCAGCGGCTTTTACGCCAGGCAATTTTTTGTGTCCCCACTGTGCTTGATTAATTATTTCCTGCCGGTGTTCCATTCGGCTTCCAATGGCAAAATTTTTGGTTCGGAAAGGAATGCCACGTCGGATTAACATTTTGTAGGTTTCGTAAGCAGAATGACCCGGCGCAATAAATAAGGCATCGCTTGGTAAATTTCCTTTTGAAGTGATTGCTTCCGTAATTTTTGAGTTTCGAATGACAATATCTTCTAGCATGGTTTCGAAAAGAATTTTACCCCCTATCTTTTCAAACTCAATTCGTAAATTACGTACTATTTTTCTGAGATTATCAGTTCCCACATGTGGGTGCGCCATGTATATAATTTCTTCGGGTGCACCAGCTTTTACATAATTTAAGAGTATAAAATGTTTCTCTTTTGAAATTCGTTTTGAACGAGAAGTGAGCTTGCCATCGGAAAAAGTACCTGCCCCACCTTCGCCAAATGAGTAGTTGTTTTGAGCATCAAAAATTTCGGTTCGTTCAAACGTTGTAATCGATTTGCCACGTTTTTCAACTTCCGAACCGCGTTCAATTAAAGTAACTTTAAATCCTGCCTTTTGTAATATCAGCGCACAGAAAAAACCTGCGGGGCCACTTCCTACGACAACAATTTGTTCTTTTCGTTTTTTAAGTGGAATCTCCAATATTTCAGAAACCGGTGATTTACCTTCTTTAATCTCAGGGGAATTAACAGCCACTTTTACCAGCCAGAAGATATTCGATTTTTTACGTGCATCCAGACTTTTGTTTTCAATTTGAAATGAAAAATCTTTTATTCGTAATTCTTTTGCAATCTTTCTCTGAAGTTGCTCGTCAGTAAAATTGGTGGGCAGTTTTAAAGTTATTGTTTTAAATCCCATGTAATTTTAATTTCTTCAAAATTAAAGAATCAAAACATCATTTAAAAACATTGTGAATGCGTTTTGATTTTTAAAAATACCGGTTTAACTCTGCTACCGTTCTGCTTAAATCTCGCTCCAGTTCGAGAAGATTATTTACACTATTGTAATAAATTGAAAGTTCGATAATATAATCAATTAAAGATATTTCGCCTTTGTCTAAAGCCTTTTTTAACAATTCAGAATTATCGAATTTTTGCAAACTTATGCGGTAATCAGCTGCATTTTTTTGTATCCCCACTGCTTTTGTGTGGAGTATTTTTAACTGATTATAATATTGAACTTTATTGTCGACAACAATATTGTGAAATGCAACTGTCTGAGCCTCAGAATATTTTACTTTGTTTTTGTTTTCCCACAACGGAATAGATAAACCAACTGCAACTCCCTGAAATTGTTCCCCTGTTATTTTTTCGCTCATGTAACCAGCCTGAAGTTTCGGTAAACTCAAGGCCTTGTTTAGTTTTTCCTGTTTTTGACTAATTTCAATTTCTTGTTTCAACCAACTCAGGACAGGATTATTCTGTTCAGCAACTAAATACCACTGTTCGAAATCAGCCGGAATTCCCATTGATTGAAATTGACTTTCAGTAAAGTTGATAAAAATCCCACCGTTTAATCGGATTAATTCCGCCAACAAAGACACCCTTTCAATTTCTATCGACTCTACTTCTTTGCCAACATTCAATAAGTTTAATTGTGCTTTGTTGAAATCCAAAATATTTATTTCACCACTTTCGAATTTTATTTTATATGCTTTCGCAATACTTTGTGCATGATCGAATCGTTTCAACAATTCTGATTTTAAAGCATTTGTAAATACTAAATCGTTACAAACCAAGCGTGTTTGCAGAAGCAGGGTTTTTCGCTGTTTTTGATATTCGAGTTCAACTTGTTCGTTTCTGGTATTTGCGATTTGATTTTTATACTTGTAAGCCGTTGGGAAATCGAAAGTTTGCTTTATGCTGAAATCTGTTCGATTGCCAATTGCAGAAGGATTACCCCACAAATAGTTAAATTCAACTTCAGGATTTTGAATATAAATACCGGTCCGGTTGCCAATTTTATCAGCTTCGGCACTTTTTCGCAAAGCCGAAAGTGTTGTGTTGTTCTTTTCTATTTCAGCCAAAACAGTGTCGAAATTATTTTGAGAAAATAGATTTAAGCTAAACGTAAAAATACTTATCAGAGCTAAAATTATATTTTTCATTTGATTGTGTTTTTTTCAATTATTAATCGAGTGGAATGATAAAATGGTGATTCTCGACGAATCACCATAAATCATTTTCATTCCATTATTTGACTTTATTTCTGTTTAAAATGCTGTAAAATATTGGCACAATAAAAATATTGAGCAAAGTTGAAGTGAGTAATCCACCCAAAATTACTTTTGCCATCGGACTTTGAATTTCATTACCCGACAAATCGCCTTGAACGGCAAGTGGAATAAGAGCTAATGCTGCTGTTAAAGCTGTCATTAAAATAGCATTTAATCGATCGGATGAACCTTTAATTATTGTTTCACCCATAGATTTCCCCCTGCTTTGTAACCTTTGATAATTAGAAATCAATAGTATTCCGTTTCGGGTTGCAATGCCAAAAAGTGTAATAAAACCAATAATTGCCGGGATGCTTAAAATGCCCGATGTAAAATATATGGCAAACACACCGCCAATTAATGCCAGGGGCAAATTAAGCAGGATAATTCCGGCCAATTTAAAATTCCTGAATTCCTGGAACAGTAAAAGGAAAATTATCAAAATGGCAAGTATCGATGTTAACATTAAAGTCCGCGAAGCTTTTTCTTCGCTTTCAAACTGTCCGCCAAATTCAATCCGGTAACCTTCGGGCAATTCAATATCGGCACTTATATTTTTTTGAATATCCTGAACGACTCCGCGTAAGTCGCGCCCGGCAACATTTGCAGCTATAACAATTTTTCGTTGTACATTTTCCCTGCTAATTGAACTTGGACCAGAAACAGAAACAATGTCTGCAACCTGTTCCAACGGCACTTTTTTACCATCGTGGGTATCAATTAATGCTGAACGAATTCCGTCGATTGTTTCGGTATAATCTTTATTTAAGCGAAGGATTAAATCGAATCTACGTTGGCCTTCGTAAATTTCCGACAGTTTTTCTCCCCCAAAAGCAATGTCAACATATTCGTTAAACTGTTCAATCGTGATTCCATAATTGGCCAACATTTCACGGTTTGCACGAATCTGGATTTGTGGTATTTCAATTTGCTGGTCAACATTTACATCAACCAAACCATCGATATCATTAATCGAATTTTTTATTTGATTTCCGATGGCGAACATTCTGTTTAAATCGTTGCCAAAAAGTTTTATTGCAATGTTTGCCCTGGTACCCGAAAGCATGTGATCAATCCGATGCCCCAGCGGCTGCCCGACAGTGAATGCGATGCCTGGAATCCGTGCCAAAGTTTCTCTAACATCAGCCATAAATTCTTCTCGCCCTCTATCTGATAATTCGAAATTAACATCAATTTCTGCACTGTTAGTAGTTTGCGAATGTTCGTCTAATTCACCCCGACCAGTCCTTCGGGCGGTACTCGAAATTTCCGGGAGGGCCAATAATTCTGTTTCAATAAGATTGCCTAAACGATCGCTTTCTTCTAACGAAGCACCGGGTTTTGTTACTGCAGAAATTGTCAGCGAACCTTCATTAAACTCAGGTAAAAAACTTCTCCCAAATGTTGAAAAGGCAAAAAGAGAAACAATAAATACCCCCAAAGTAGAAAAGATTACCACCTTTTTATGTTTCAAAGTCCAAATCAAAAATTTCTCGTAATAGTAGGTTAATTTGCGAACCAACCATTTTTCCTTTTTATTTTTTGTAAGATATTTTTCGTTTGTAAGAATTATTTTAGCCAGCAACGGAGTTAAAGTCATTGCAACAATAAGCGAAACAAACAGCGAAACGATAAAAGAAATTCCCAGCGGTTTCAACATTCGTCCTTCCATTCCTGAAAGAAAAAACAGAGGTAAAAATGCGACCATAATTATTAAAGTTGCATTTAAAATAGATGCCCGTATTTCTTTCGATGCTTCAAACACAACAGTAAAAGATGATTGCCTTTGGTCAGGCGGTTTTTGATGATTTTGCCGAAGCCGTTTATATACATTTTCAACATCGATAATAGCATCGTCAACCAACGAACCGATGGCAATTGTCATCCCGCCAAGACTCATGGTATTTATGTTTAAGCCAAAAACTTTCATTACCATAATTGAACCAAACAGCGACAAAGGAATTGCCAGCAAAGAGATGATTGTGGTTCGGAAACTACCTAAAAATATAAACAAGATGATTATTACAAAAATGCCACCTTCGAGAAGCGCGTTTTTTACATTGTTAACAGATGTTGAAATAAAATCTGCCTGGCGGAAAATCTTAGTATCCAGCCTGACATCCGTGGGAAGTGATTTTTGAAGCAGTGCAAGATTTTTTTCAATCCGTTCGGTAACATCCAGTGTATTAACTTTTGGTTGTTTTGAAATGGAAATAATAACTGAGGGTGTGGCATTTTCGGAAGCGTGCCCCATTTTAACTGCACTCCCGATTTTCATTTCTGCTACATCACGAATTCTTATGGGTTTTCCATTTCTCGATTTAATATACGAATTACCTAAAACCTCCAAATCTGAAGTCCGCCCAATTCCGCGAACTACATATTCATTTCCAAATTGTCTGACAACTCCTCCTGTTGAGTTTTGGCTTATTCCTTTACATACTTCGGCCAGTTCTGACATTGACACTCCGTAATAACTCATTTTTTGTGGATTCGCCAGCACCTGATATTGTTTGTAATCGCCACCAATAATAGTAACCTGCGAAACACCGCCAGTTGCCAAAATCAAAGGTTTTACATTCCATTCGGCAATGGTACGCAGCTCCATCATGTTGGTACTGTCGGCCTGCATTCCAATAAAAAATATTTCGCCCATTACACTCGATTGAGGAGCCAGTGCGGGTTGTCCAACTCCAATGGGCATTTGTGAAGAAACCCTGTTTAGTTTTTCGCTAACAATTTGCCGTGCTTTAAAAATGTCAGTTCCCCAATCGAACTCAACCCATACAAACGAAAAACCCTGCGAAGAAGCCGAGCGCACGCGGCGCACATCGGTTGCTCCGTTTACTGCTGTTTCTATCGGAAAAGTTACCAACCTTTCAACTTCTTCTGAAGCCATTCCGTGAGCATCGGTCATAACAACAACTGTTGGCGCAGTTAAATCGGGAAATACATCAACATCCATATTTATGGCAGTTCTTGTTCCGAAAACCACCAATATCATTGAACTGAGCAAAATGAGGTATTTGTTGTTCAATGAAAATTTTATAATATTATTTAACATAGTATGGCGATTTAATGTACATGACCGGAGTGAGCATCTAAAGTACCTGTTGCCTGGGCCAGTTTAATAAGAATAGCACCTTTTGAAACAACACGTTTTTCTGCAGTTAACCCTTTTGTAATTTCCGTTCTTAACCCATCGCTTGCCCCGATTTTTACTTCCCTTTTTTCAAAAAGTTCGGGAGTAATTTGCACAAAAACCGAGAGATTTCCCTGTTCTTCCAACAATGCTGAATTGGGAATTGTAAGTGCCTGGTTATTGGTAATTGTTTTTAAATACAACTCAACAAAACTGCCGGAGACAAAACCAAACTTGTTTTCAATTTGTAAATTAACAGGGATTAAATAATTATCGCTGTTGGTGCTTTTCCCAAACGATAAAATTTCACCATTTAATTGTTCGAGCGAGTAAGTTTTATTATCGTGAAGGGTGCGAATGTTGGCCGAATTAATTGAACCCAAAATGGAGGCGTATTTTTGACGGACTTCGGCACGTAGCAAAAGCGTTTCGTTGTTCGCGATGCTAACAATTGCCTTCCCGGCTTCTACATACTGTCCGTTTTTAACAAATAGCTGTTTTACAAATCCACTTACCGGACTGGTAACAATTTGCCCCGAAGAATTAAAGTTTTTGTTCAGGTTATCAAATACTACTTTTGCATTATCGTAATGATTTTTTGAGTTTAGTAAATTTTTTTCTGAAACTATTTTTTCTTTTGCAAGCTCCTGCACCCGTTCGAAATCTGCTTTTGCTTTTTCAAAATTATTTTGTGCTTCAGCAAATCGCACCGAAGAATTATTATTGGCTAATTCGTTACCGGAAATCGTAAATAAAATTTGCCCTTTTGAAACACTTTCCCCTTCAAGTATTTTTTCAGCTGGGAGAATTACAATCCCATTTGTTTTTGCTGAAACTAAATTCTCATTTTCCGGCATTGACAGAACTTGTGCTGAAGTTTTAATAACTTGTCCGAAGGGTTCGATTTTGGGCATTTCAGTTGCAAACTCAACTTTCCATGACTGTTCTTTCGAAAAAAAAGTAACATTAGTTTCTGAAATTTCAGCTTCTTCAGCTTCGTGAATTGCATCGTGATCATCAAAAAACACTTCAATATCCTGGGCAATTAACAAATAATCCCCTTTTTCGGTTTTTATATCAAATTTCAACACTCCTTTACCTTCTTCTTCCGGCACGATATTAAAACTATAAATACCTTTCCGGCTTGGTTTTTCCAATGTTTGGCTTACTTCTTTTCCATTCACAATTAGCCGAATTGTCATGCTGCCATTTTCCAACGCAGTAAAATCGGGCAAATTTGTAAAGTGCGATAATACTGTTGATTTATGGCCAACCACAAATGGGTCTGCTTCTGCAAACAGCTCAAATTCATTGCTGTATGAAGTTATTTGAATTTTTACGTCTTCGTGTACATGAGCATCATCAGCTACTACTTCTTGTTCATGATCGTGAATGTCGGTTTCGGTTGCCTCATTTTCGTTCTTGTGACCACATCGCACATAAATTAAGGCAAGCATTGCAAATAAAAATATCTTAATTTTCATCAGAAATATTGTTTAAATTTTAAAAAATAATTGAATTATGAATACATATAAAACAGCGGTAATTAAATTATCGCTGGTATTCAATTGAAAGTTCTTAATTAAACAATAGGAGGCGCTCGCAAGCCAAACACTCTGTTTATGAAGAGCGAGTCAGCCGAAGTAATTAAAGGAGGTGGGTTACCAAAAAATTTGAACTGAGTTAAACCTATCGATATCTTTTTACTAAAAATTGCCTGAAATAAATCAGAACCATGTTTATTGAATTTATCATCGAAAAGTTTATTCTCTTGTTTTATCTGTTTTGAAGGAATTATAAAATCGTGGGCCAACACGCAACATTGAACATCATGACCGTCATCGTGATCAGGAGTGCCATGATCGTGTTCATGCGTATCACTGCATGATTCGTGATGAGAATGTACCACGACTATTTCTCCATGATGCTGATGATGAGGCAACATTATATGAGCCAACATAATAATATTAGCAACGAGGATAAAAGATATTGCTGTGACCCGTTTAATCATTTTCCAATAATATCGGAGCAAAGGTAATAGAAATTTTATCTTTTCTTATTCTATAATTTATAGTTATGATAAGTATTGGTATGCCGATTTTAGAACCATTCAGTTTTTTATAGTTGATTCACAAATGGCATAAAAATTAAATATAGCTGTAACGAATCCTGAATTTGGGCGTCTTACAAAACAAAAACGGCAAAGTGCCTTAAAGCCAAAAAACGTAAACAGACAAAAAACAATTTTCACACGAAAAAAAGGGGCGTTTGTCGAATAAATGAGGAAAATAAACAGAGAATTCTTCATTTTTAAAGTGAAAACAAAAACAATTGCCAACTCCGCCATGAGTGGGCAGAAAGCAAAAAACAATGATTAGTTTAAACAACGTTCACAAATCGTATGTAACGGGTAGTAATTCGCTGCATGTATTAAAAGGAATCGACCTGGAAATTAAACAAGGAGAATTTGTTTCGATTATGGGTTCTTCCGGTTCTGGTAAATCAACTTTACTTAACATCCTCGGCATTTTAGATAATTACGATCAGGGTTCGTATTATTTAAACGGAACTCTGGTAAAAAATATGTCGGAGAAAAAAGCAGCTCAACTACGAAACGAGTTGGTTGGTTTTGTATTTCAGTCGTTCAATTTGATTTCGTTTAAAAACGCGATGGAAAACGTAGCACTTCCGTTATATTATCAGGGAGTTCCGCGTAAAAAGAGAAACAAAATTGCCCTTGAATATTTAGATAAAATGGGTTTATTGGAGTGGGCTGAACATTTACCTAACGAAATGTCAGGTGGACAAAAACAGCGCGTAGCAATTGCTCGTTCACTAATTTCAAAGCCTAAAATTATTTTTGCCGACGAACCAACCGGAGCGTTGGATACCTCAACATCGTACGAAGTAATGGAAATTCTAAAAGAGATTAATAACGAAGGGATTACAGTAATTTTGGTTACACACGAGCACGACATTGCTGCCATGACGCATAAAATTATTCGGCTGAATGATGGAGTTATCGCAGAAATCATTAAAAATGGTGATCTAAAACACTGGAAACATCAGTACGCAAAAGAACTGGAAACTGCTTAAGAAAGTATTCAGTCACAGTTTACAGTCGCAGTTAATAAAAAACCTTTCATCAATTAACATTTAAACTCGAAACTAAAATGTTTGATATCGATAAATGGCAAGAGATTTTAGCCACAATCAAAAAAAATAAAATGCGCACTTTCCTCACAGGCTTCAGCGTTGCCTGGGGAATTTTTATGCTCATGATTTTGCTTGGTTCCGGCAATGGTCTCAGCAATGGGGTTTCACAAAATTTTATGCGCGATGCTGTAAATGCAATGTGGTTGTGGAGTGGCGAAACCAGCATTCCATATCAGGGAATGAAAGAGGGAAGACGGATTCAACTTACAAACGATGACTACGATATTATTAAAGATTTACCCGGTATTGAATATACATCGGGCAGATATTATATAAGTGGAAACACTTTTTCTTATGGAAGCGAATATGGAAATTATACGGCTATTACATGTCATCCCGAGTTAAAAGAAGTAGAGTCGATTGATATTATTGACGGAAGATTTATAAACCAAATTGATATTAACAAGGCGAGAAAATCGGTTGTGCTTGGAGAAGATATTTACGATGCACTTTTTAAAGAAAAGGATGCAATTGGAGAATATATAAGGGTAAATAATATCCCGTTTAAAGTTGTAGGAATTTGCAAGGAGGGTGGCGGCACTCGTAACCGAAATGCATATATTCCTGTATCTACAGGTCAAAAAGTATTTAATGGTTCCAACCGTTTAAACAATTTTGCACTCACAATAAATGCCAATACTTTGGAAGAAAGTCAGGCTATTGAAGCACAGGTTCGCGAGACGCTGGCCCGAAAACACAAATTCGATTCTTCGGATAGATCTGCACTGGGTTCCTACAACAAATTAGAGGATGTTATTCAAACCATGAAAATATTTCAGGCAATAAATATTTTTATTTGGATTATTGGTATTGGAACCTTAATTGCCGGAGTGGTTGGCGTAAGTAATATTATGCTGATTATTGTAAAAGAGCGCACAAAAGAAATAGGAATTCGCAAAGCAATTGGTGCAAGTCCGGCTTCGGTAATCGGATTAATTTTACTTGAATCGGTTTTAATTACAACCATTGCCGGATACATTGGATTGGTACTTGGAGCAGGTTTAATGGAAGGAATTAATTTTATTGTGGAACAACAATATGCGGCATCTGCAGCTACCAACGGAGGAAATGGAGAAACGCTGTTTCGTAATCCAACGGTTGATTTAAATGTTGCTATATCGGCCACAATGTTATTGGTATTTGCCGGTACACTTGCTGGTTATATTCCTGCTAAACGTGCTGCTAAAATTAAACCGATAGAGGCTTTGCGGGATGAGTAGCCTCCCCCAGCCCCTCCAAAGGAGGGGAGTAAGAAAAAGATGATGTATGTAGCAAAGAGTAGTATTGAATTATGAGTTCTTCAGGCTGAAAGTCTGAAATATAACAGCACAGGGCAACGCCCTGTGAAAAGAGCCGGAGTTTTTTGGTAGGCTGAAAGTCTGCAAGAAGAAAGAAGACTAAAAAAATATAGAAGTTCAAAGAAAAATTTAAGTATGAAAAACTTGAAACTTTGAACTTGAAACTTTAAACTCGAAAAGAGATGTTCGATTTAGACCTTTGGAAAGAAATATTAAGTGCCTTAAAGAAAAACCGCATGCGAAGTTTTATGACTGCATTTGGTGTTTTTTGGGGAATATTTATGTTGATAGTAATGTCGGGCACTGGCAGAGCTTTGGAAAATGGAGTAATGGACGGCATAAAAGCTTTTGCTTCGAACTCTGCATTTTTTTGGACAGAACCAACCAGCAAGCCTTACGATGGATTTCAGCGGGGAAGAAGATGGAATTATAAAAACACAGATATAGAATATATACGCACACACATTAGCGATGTGGAATATTTATCACCTCGTTTATTTGGTGCAAATACACGCGATGGAGACAACACTATTCGAGGTAAAAAAACCGGAGCTTTTAATGTTTTTGGCGATTATCCTGATTTCTTCAAAATCGACCCATGGTCACCCATAAAAGGGCGATTAATTAATGAAATTGATATTCGGCAAAACCGCAAAGTGTGCAATATTGGAGAGCGGGTTGTGGAAGTAATGTTCGATGAAGAGGAAGATCCAATTGGAGAGTATATAAAAATAAATGGAGTATATTTTCAGGTGGTTGGTGTTGTGCATGCCGAAACTAGGGTGAATATTGGTGGTGGCAGAAAAGAGGAAACAATAATTATTCCTTTTACAACCATGCAAAAAACATACAATCATGGCGATGTGGTACATTTTTTCTCAGTAACCTCCGACCCCGGAGTGCCGGTTAGCAAAGTTGAAACAAGATTAAAAGAGTTGTTAAAAGAACGACATCACATTGCGCCCGATGATTTGCAAGCAATTGGATCATTCAATATCGAAGTAGAGTGGAAAAAATATACCGGTCTGTTTACCGGAATTCAACTTCTTACCTGGATTGTAGGAATAGGAACATTGTTGGCAGGTGTAATTGGGGTTAGTAATATTA
>Ga0209249_1000262_pt1 | contig 70809 bp, 91 predicted proteins | sample SaaInlV_200m_DNA_4_FD_184653 | JGI IMG/M metagenome (GOLD analysis project Ga0209249, IMG submission 184653) | Marine microbial communities from expanding oxygen minimum zones in the Saanich Inlet - SI037_S3LV_200m_DNA (SPAdes) (version 2) | ecosystem: Environmental > Aquatic > Marine >... | reverse complement strand
TGGTTGTTGAGGAGCAGAAAAGTGAAGTTGAGAAATTTTTGAAAAAGATTAAGTCTGTTAGTGAGAAGGATGTTTCTAAGTTGGACAAGGAAGGGGTTTTTACTGGGAGTTATGCTGTTAATCCTGCTAATGGGGAAAAGGTTCCGATTTGGGTTGGGAATTTTGTTTTGGCAGATTATGGGAGTGGGATGGTTATGGGAGTTCCGGCGCATGATAAGAGGGATTTTGATTTTGCAAATAAGTATGGGATTGAGATTCGGCAGGTTGTTGCGCCGCTTTTTGAAGATAAGGGCAAGGATGCTGTTCGGGAAGATAAAGAGACTTTTGAGAGAGATGAAGTTTTTTGTATTGTTAAACATTGGAAAAATGATGAATATTATTGTTTAGATTGGAAGAAATTTGGATGGAAGACTTTGGTTGTTGGTGGCATTGATGATGGGGAAAGTTTAGAGGACGCTGCTGCTCGAGAGACGAGGGAAGAGACTGGATATCAGGATATTAAGAATGTTAAGGTGATTAATACCGAAGTTCATTCTAATTTTTTTGCTGGTCATAAGGATATTAATAGGTATGCGAGATTCAAGGTTGCTTTAGTTGAACTTGGTTCTGATGAATGGGTTAAACCTGAAGAAAAACATGTGAAGAATCATGATGGGAAATGGCTCGAGAATAAGGATATTGTTAATTATTTGAATTTGGATAATTGGAAGTATGTTTGGGATGAATTTCTTAATGGGGGGAGTGCTTATGTTGGAGAAGGTGTTTTGATTAATTCTGGGGAGTTTGATATGGTTGGAAATATTGAAGCTAAGGAAAAAATTAGTAAATGGTTAGCTGGAAGAAAGGTTGCGCGACAAGTTGTTAATTTTAAACTCCGAGATTGGGGAGTTAGTCGGCAGAGATATTGGGGTACTCCGATTCCGATTGTTTATTGTGATTCTTGTGGCGTGATCGCAGTTCCTGAGAGTGAGTTACCGATTGTTTTACCTAAGAATATTAAGTTTGGCGAGGGGAATCCGCTTGAAAGTAATGAAGAATGGTTAAATGTTAAATGCCCTAAGTGTGGCGGAGAAGGGAAACGGGAAAGTGATACTATGGATACGTTTGTTAATTCGTCGTGGTATTTTTTGAGGTATACCGACCCTAATAATTCGAAAAAGATTTTTGATAGTGGTAAGGTTAATGCTTGGAATCCTGTTGATGTTTATATTGGTGGGGCTGAGCACGCTTGTATGCATTTGCTTTATTCTAGGTTTTATATTAAGTTTTTGAAGGATATTGGTGTGCTTGATTTTGATGAGCCGTTTCAGAAGCTCTTTCATCAGGGGATGTTGCATGCTGAGGATGGACGGAAGATGTCGAAGAGTTTGGGGAATGTTGTTGACCCGCTTGATGCGATTAAGAAATATGGAGTTGATGCGACTCGGTGGTTTTTAATTTCAGTTGCTAGTCCTGATAAAAATTTTGATTGGTCAGAGAAGGGGATTAGTGGAGCTGTTAGGTTTGTAAAGAGAGTTGTTGGGTTTTATGATTCTCGTGAGGCTGTTGAGGATTCTGCGGAGTTGGTTTCTAGGTTGAATTTGGCGATTAAGAATGTTGGGGAGTATTATGGGGATTTTGGGTACCGGAAGGCTACGATTGAGCTTCGTGAGTTGTTTGGTTTGATAGAGGGCGGATGTTCTAAGGATACGGCAGAGAAATTTTTGAAGTTGATTGCGCCTATTTGTCCTCATGTTGCGGAGGAGTTGTGGGAGAAGGTTGGAGGGGATGATTTGATTTCGGTTGCTAGTTGGCCTGAGGTTGATGAGGGGAAGATTTTGAAGAGTGGTGAGAGTGGTGACTTGAATGAGAAGATTATTGAGAGGGTTAAGGGTATTGTTAAGAGTGATACGAAAAAGGTTTATGTTTATGTTATGCCGTTTGAGCTGAAGGATGTTGAGGTTGAGGTTTTGAAGAAGGGGATTGGGATTGATGTTGAGATTTTTTCGGTTAGTGATTCTGAGAAAGTTGATCCGAAGGGGATGACGAAGAGGGCGAAACCTGGAATGCCTAGCGTTTACTTGGAATGATAATTATATAAAGCGGGTTTTGTTTGAGTTATTATGGGAGAGAAGGTTGATGTTAACACTGTTCTTTCAAAGATTGGTGCTAAGAGGCGGTCTGTTGGTGAGAAGGCTGCGGATTCTTTGGCTAGGTGGGCTGGAAGTTGGGGTTTTATTATTGGGTTTTTTGTTTTCCTTTGTATTTGGATGACTGTGAATGTTTATGCTTGGGTTGGGGAGTGGGATCCGTACCCGTTTATTTTATTGAATTTGGTTTTGAGCTGCATTGCGGCCTTGCAGGCTCCGGTGATTTTGATGAGTCAGAATAGGCAGTCACAGAAGGATCGGTTGAAGTTGGAGTATGATTATAAGGTGAATCGGAAGTCGGAGAGGATGATTGAGGAGATTTTGGGAAGGGTTAAGGATATTGAGAGTCGGAAATAGATAGTTTGGGATATAAATTTTTATAAATTGGTGTTTGATTTGTCTGCTATGTTTGAAGATATTATTTGTCCTGACCCCGCGTATACGCAGTTGAAGGCTTCTGGTGTTGTCGATGTTATTTTGGGAAAGAAAGATATTATTGATGATGAATTGCTGAGTACGTATTGTAATATTGAGGTGGTTGATGATGCTAGGGAATTTATTAGAGAAAATAATTCTAAGGCTAGAAGTGAGAAGACTATCATTCGGGAGGAAATTATTGATTTTTCTAAGAAGTGTGAAGATAGATTTAACGATATATCTTTTTCTCGGGATTACACAAAGATACTTGGGGAGAACCCGGGATATTTGAGTTTTCTTTTGTTGGGTGATGATGTTTTAAAATACGGGGAATGTGGGTTTACAGATAGGGGCTCTTTGGAAAAGGCTGTGACTTCTTTTTGTTTGGGTGAGCGGCATGAATTTAATTCGATTAATGATGAATGGGTTTGGAGGGCTAATGGGAATAAAAATAGTGTTTACAGGAATATGCATGGGGATTTGTATGTTTCGCAGATTGACTCTTCTGGGAAAGATTATTGGGACCAAACCTTATTTGGAGATACCCGAGTCTTTGATTGCATGAAAAAGGTTGATAACTCTGGATTTGGTGCGTATCAGGAGTGGTCGGAGTTTTTGACTAGTCTTTTACAATATTCTAAGAAAGTTGATATGGATGGAATTGATGAGATTGTGAATTGGGAGGGAACTTTGGAGGAAATTGGAGGACGAGGTGGAAATTGGACTGAAAGTTTTGGAGGGAGAAGAGGTTGTGAATTTAGTGCTCGGATTCTAATGGACTCTCAACTTATGTCTAGTGAAGAAAAAATGAAAAAACTCCCGCTTGTTGTTAATAATTTGAGGACATATACTGTTCCTTTTTTTGAAGATGGGAAGTTGATGTATTTGAGAGAAGATGAGGAAGGTGATGTTGGAATTGAAGGGAAGATTTTTGAAGGGAAGAAATTTTCTAAGGCTGTTGAATATAGGTCTGAGGATTTGCCTAATGCGATGAGAGGGTGTTTGAAATATTTTGCTAGGAGTCGGGAGATGATTCCTGCTATTATGGGCGAGTTTCTTAAGAAGTAGTTATTCTAGAATTGCTTTGATTCTTCTTACGCCCGCGCTCGAAGATTGTTCTTTTTTGATTTTGAAGTGTCCTAGTTCTGATGTGTTTTTGACGTGTGGTCCAGCGCAGAGTTCACATGAAAAATCTCCTACTTTGTAAACTTTTACTTTGTCTCCGTACTTATCATCGAAAACTCCTACTGCTCCTTCTTTGTTTGCTTCTTCTATGGTCATTTCTTTCATTGTTACAGGTAGGGACTCTTGAATTTTTTTATTCATTAAGTCTTCTACTGCCTTTTTTTCTTCATCGGTTAGTTTTCTATCGAAGTTGAAATCGAATCTTAGACGTTCTGGAGTTATGTTTGAGCCTCGTTGCATTATGTTTTTGTCCCCAAGCACTTCTCTTAAGACTTGGTTTAGTAAGTGACATGCTGTGTGGAGAGCTGTTGTTTGAACGGAATTATCTGCTAGGCCTGATTTGAATTTTCCTGCTGAGGCTGTTCGGGATAGTTCTTGGTGTTTTTTTAGTTCTTGATTAAATCCTTCTTTGTCTAGTTTGATGTTTTTTTCTTTTGCCAATTCTTCTGTCATTTCTATTGGGAAGCCGTAAGATTGGTAGAGTAGAAATGCGTCTTTGCCTGAGATTTCTGTGCAGTCACAAGTTACTTTGTCGCATATTTTTAATCCTTGTTCTAGGGTTTTTAGAAAATTTGTTTCTTCTAGTTCTAGTTCTTTGTTTATTTTTTCTTTGTCTAAATTGTAGTCATCATAGATTTCATAAATTGATTCTGCGACTTTGGTTGTGAAGTTTTGGATTCCGAGGATTCTTGCGTGACGGATTGCTCTTCTGATTAGTCTTCTTAGAATGTAGCCTTGATCTGAGTTGGCTGGTGTTATCCCGTCGTTGACTATGAAGGCTGCTGCTTTGATATGGTCTGCTATAATACGCATTGCTTTTTTGTTTTCTTCGTAAGTCTTGCCTGATAGCTCCTCGATTTTTTTTATCATTGGCTGCCAGATTTCTGTTAGATAATTGTCTTCAAATCCGTCTATAACTGCGAGCATTCTTTCTAAGCCTCTTCCGTTATCTATATTTTGCTGTGAAGCTTTGGGGTAATTTCCATCTTTGTCTTTGTTATATTCCATTAATACGTCGTTCCATACTTCTACCCAATTCTCTTCGTCTTCTGGATCAAAAACTTCGGGTGCTGGAATGTTGTTTGGCTTCCAATAGAATAATTCGGTGCATGGTCCGCATGGTCCTGTTTCTCCTGCTGGGCCCCACCAGTTTTCTGATCCTGGTAAATATGCAATTCTCTTTTTTGAAATTCCTATGTCTTCCCAAATCTGTACGGATTCTTCATCTCTTGGAGCTTTTTCGTCTCCTTCGAATACTGTTACAGCTATTCTTTCTATTGGGAGTTTTAATTCTTTTATTGCGAATTCGAAGGACATTTTTATTGCTTCTTTTTTCCAGTAATCTCCGAGGGACCAGTTACCTGTCATTTCGAAGAATGTGTGATGCGTAGTGTCTCCTACTTCTTCTATGTCTCCGGTTCTGATGCATCTTTGAATGTTGACTAGTCTTTTTCCTTGGGGATGCGTTTGTCCTAGTAGGAATGGAACTAATGGGTGCATACCAGCTGTTGTAAAAAGAACTGTTGGGTCGTTTTCTGGGACTAGGGATGAGTTTTTGATTCTAGCGTGGCCATTTGAGGTGAAGAATTCTATGTATTTTTTTATTAGTTCTTTTCTTTCCATTTTATCTCTTAGAAAAATTAGTTTTTAAGTATTAGGGAATTAATTTAGGCATTCAACTCTTGAAGTTTTTCGTTAATTAGAGTTAATTCGTCCTCTATCTTATCCTTCTTTGCGGAGACTATTTTTTTCTTTGGCTCGTCTTTTGGTTCTGGCTCTTGAATTTTTTGAACTGATTTTGGAATCTTTGGCTCTGGCATTTTGTTTTGAATTGCTTTTAGCTGCGAGAGAACTGTCGATATTTTTTTCTGTAAAGTCAATTTCAGATCTCGCTTTCTTCTGGAGAGTACTCTTAAGTTGTGAAGTTTCTTTAGGGTTTGAAGAAGACTGGCTTGTGCCATTAGAATATTTGATTTATTAGCTTTGTAACTTAATGGAGGTATTGATATATAGAGCTCTTCTTTTGTAGCCATAATTTTACACCTGGTTAAAGATGCCGTTATCAACTTCGGCTAATCGAGATTTGATTTTTTCGACGTCTTCGGTCCAACCTTTTAATTCGTCTTCTTCTTGTGATTTTACGTCTTTTATTTTTTTGATGATTGATTCTATTTCTTCGACTTTCTTCTTTATTGTTGTGAAGTTTTTTTGAGCTTCTTGAAATTTGTCTATTCTTACAAAGATTGGTTCGTTTTGGTGTGGGTTTGGCTCTTGAGCTTGAATTGGAGCTGGTTCTGATATTGTCACTTCTGGTATATCTTGAGGGGCTTGTGACTCGGCTGGCATCTCCGGAAGGGCTGGTATCGCATTTTGAACTGGGGCTTCGATTATTTGTGCTATTGGTTCTGCCTGAGGTAATTCTTCCTGGGGTGCCTCTATTTGAGCTGGTGCTTCTGGCATTTCTTGAACTGTTGGAATATCGGCAACTGCAGATTTTACCATTTCTTGAGTAATATTATCATTTCTAGCATTTGAAGGAAAAGTTGGAAGTTCTGGAAGTTCTTTTTTGTTTTTTAGTTTTTCTAATTGTGGAAGTTCTGGCAATGTTGGTGCGACGGGTATTTTTGGTACTTCCTCTTTTTTGCTAAACAATCCCATGTTATAGATTGCCTTGATTTCTTTTTATAGGTTTATAGTAATTTTATAATGACTACATCTTTCCGAGGGTGGGATAGAGAAAGGTATATAAAAGAAATTTTATTCTTTTAGTAATGTTGCAGGTTAAACTTTTACATGATTTGATTGAAGAGATGGCTGGAGAGGATACTGGTAGGATTGCGGAGATTTTGTTTAAGAAAAAGGATGTTAATGAATTTTTGATTGCTAAGAAAATGGAATTGACTATTAATCAGGTTAGGAATATTTTGTATAAGTTGTCAGCTGATAATTTGGTTTCGTTTATTAGGAAAAAAGATAAGCGGAAGGGTTGGTATATTTATTATTGGACGCTAAATACGGAGAAGTGTTTGATTAAGTTGGAAGCTTCTTTAATGAAAAAGATAGGTGGGTTTGAGGGGGTTTTGGGTGCTCGGGAGACGAAGCGATTTTATATTTGTAAGTGCTGTGATATTGAGGTTGGAGAAGAGAAGGCTTTGGAACATGGTTTTAGCTGTGAGGAGTGTGCGGATATTTATGAGTTGAGTGATAATAGCAAACCTATGCGTGAGGCGAAGACTTGGATTACTCGTACTAATAAGAATTTGGAACTGATTAGAAAGGAGCTTGAAATGGTTCGGAAGAGACTTACTATCGCTAGAAAGAGAGCTTCTAATAAGTTAGCTAAAGAAGATGCTGCTAAGAAGGAGATGATGAAGGCTGCTCGTGCTGCTGCTAGAAAGAAGGTTGCTGAGGCAAAGGCTAAGGCTGAAGGGAGAACTTTGAAGGTAAAAAAGAAGGTTGTTAAGAAGAAGGTTGTTAAGAAAAGAATTGCCAAGAAGAAGGTGGCTAAGAAAGGGAAGAAAAAAGTAGCTAAGAAGAAAGGTGTTAAAAAAGTGAGTTTAGCTAGTAAGCTAAAGAAAAAACTTAGTGGTAAATAATATGAAAAATAATAACTTTTCCAGTTACACTGGTTCTTTGATTATTGCGAATGTTGTGGTTTATATTGCTGTTATGCTTCTTATGTTTTTGATTGGCGATGATAAGGTTGTTTCGTGGGTTGCGCTGATGCCTTCTGTTGTTTTGAATGGGAAAAATGTTTGGACTTTTTTTACTAGTATGTTTATGCATGCTGGACTTGGACATTTGTTTGTTAATATGCTTTCTTTGATGTTTATCGGAAATTTTGTTGAGAAGCTAATTGGGAAGAAGCGGTTTTTGTGGCTTTATTTTGGGGGCGGGCTTTTTGCTGGATTATTTTTTGTTTTGATTGCTCTTGCTAGTGGGAATGATTTGAATGTTTATGCCGTTGGTGCTAGTGGTGCGATTTTTACTCTTGGTGGATTATTGGCTGTCCTGACTCCTAGACTTCCTGTTTTGGTTTTCTTTGTGATACCTATGCCTATGTGGGCCGCGATGATATTTTTGATGTTTGGTATTTGGATTATCTCCTCTGGGCTTGGTTTGCCTATTGGGAATGTTGCGCATTTTGGTGGGTTGATTGTTGGATTGGGTTATGGATTTTATTTGAAAAAGCGATATCCGAGAAAGACTCAGATGATTAGTAAATATTTTGCTCGGTAAATTGTTGTCATTTGTAAATAGTTACAAATAGAAAGGTTTTTAATGCTTTTATTTTATTTTATTTTATTAATACAAACAACTACACGGCATTTGCCTTCTGAACAACTACGACGACTTAGAAATAAGAAATATCAGAAATGTAGTTAGAATGAAGTGGAATAGGTTTTGGAATAGCTTATTTTGTTTTTTGCTGTTTTAGTTGGACGTTTATTGATTTAGTGGAATATGTTTAGATATATAATATTTATTTTTAATTTGGGGGAAATATGAAAAAAACGTTATTGGTTATGACGATTTTGGTTATGATGGTGGGCTTATCTGGAGTTTCGTCTTATGCGGGAGGAAAGAGTTTTTCAAATTATGGACTTGCAGACTGGTTGGAATTTTCGGGGGGATTGCTTACTGAGATAGGATTACATGAAGGCGGACATTATATTGGGGCAAAGGTGATAGGAGAAAATATAAAGTTTTCAGGTCTTGATTGGGAGTTTGAAGGCAACCCGGCATCTGGAAAGAAAAATGCTATTTATCTTTCTGGGTTTGCTTTGCCTATGATTGTGGCGGAAGTTGCGTTGGACTATCCTGATATACCTAAGGATGATCCGTTTGTGAAGGGAATAATTTATGGGCCACTCTTGCATAATATAGTCTATATAATTAAAGATGTGGTAAATAAAGGAGGGAATAGAAATGATTTTGAGGGAATGGAAAGGAATGGCTTGAGTAGGGAGGTAACTTATCCTTTGACTTTGTTAGTTCCATTGTTCCAAGTGTGGAGACTTTCTGGACAAACTGAAGAGGTTTATGATAATTCTTTCACCTCTAGAATAACTCCCAACTTATATCCAACTCATGGAGGGCTGGGTATATATTTTAGTTTTAGATTTTAACATTTAATGAGAGTAAAAAGGGGTGGGAATAAATATTTGTTTATTATTACCCCTTTTCTCAATCTCTAATTTTTTATTATTTTTATATTGGTGGTTACCTTCGGTTACCTTCTTATTCTTCTCGTGTGGCATTTGGAATAATTTATATAGTTTTGAAATATTGTTGTCTTATGAGAGATGAAAAATTTTTTGCGAGCAACTATTCTAAGTGTTGGGATTTTTTTTGTGAGTCGAAATGGTTTATTGTTTTTGCTTTAGGAATTTTTGCTCTTACTTTTTTGATTGGTTTTGCTTTTCCTATTTTTTTTAGAGCGGAGATTTTTGTCTTTATTGAGGAAATGATTTTGGAGTTTGAAGGAAAGGGGGCTATTGATGGTATTGTTTATATCTTTTTGAATAACTTGTTGGCGAGTTTTTTTGCTATGGCGCTTGGGGTTTTCCTTGGAGTTTTTTCTTTTATGACTTGTGTTGTAAACGGTTATTTATTAGGATTTGTTTCTAGGAGTGTTGTTGAGGTTGAGGGAATTTTTGTTTTGTGGAGGTTGTTGCCGCATGGGATTTTTGAGTTGCCGGCTATTCTTTTTTCGATTGGAATAGGACTTCGTCTTGGGGCTGCAGTTGCTAGTGGTGGACAGTTTAGAGTAGGAAATAAAAAGAATAGAGGAGTGGGTTATGTTTTTCGAGAGGGATTGAGATTTTTTGTTTTTGTTATTTTTCCATTGCTTATTTTGGCTGGTATTATTGAAGGTTTATTGATAAGTTTTATGTAAATATTGTCTTTATTTATACTACAGTGTTTTATATAAGATAATTTCTTTTTAGTATTATGAATAAAGAGAGTAATTTGGAATTGTTTGGTGATGCTGATAGAGTTGTCTCTGTATATCCCGCTTTTAGTGACCCTACGCTTACTTCGCGACTCGGTTTTTTTGGAGAAAGTGTAAATAATGATCTTGGGTTTTCTTATTCTAGGGATGATAATTTTTGGCATTCTTTTTATGGAGTTGTTTATTCTCCAGGAGAATCTTATGGAATTGATTCTGATTCCAATGTTGTTGGGTCTGCTGGAAGGTTTTAGAAATTGAATAATGTTTTATAGAGGGATTGTTTTTTGATATTTGCTATTGATTGGATTTATCACATATATTCTTTTATAGGTGAGATTTATTTAGGGATATGCTTACTTCATTATTGCTTGGGAAATTCCTAGTGTTAGTAAACCTTTGACTGTCTCTAAGCAAGGAGACTTTGTAAATTTTGATTTTGACACTTTTTTTGGATTGGTTAAGGAGTTAGAGATTCGTCCGAAATCTGATATTATGTTTAGTAAGTTATATGAGGAATGTAATGCGATTCTTTGTTATAGTGGATATCCTGAGGGTTTGCTTAGTATTAATTCTTCTGCTTCTATTAAGACAGATGACTCTTCTCATGAAATTGATTTGTATAGAGATACTACTTTTATTCTCAATGATTCTATTATGACTTTGTATTTTAAGGGAGAGGGTAAGGAGGGATGGTGGAATATGCATATGGCTTCTTTTGGACAGGGTTTCTTACCGGCTAAGTTAGAATGTTTTGACGAGAAGTTGAAATTTGTCTCTGAATATTATTATACCTAGAAGTCGAATAGGGTTTTTTGTTTTTCGTAGTTTTCTAGGAGCCAGGATTTTTCTTTGATTTGACTTATTGGGGTTTGGATTCTTGTGCTAATGTTTTGAAATGCTTCTTCTATCGTGTCGAAATGTTTTGGGGGATTTTGAAATGTTTTTTTGGCGGTTTCTCTAACTATTCCGACTCCTAGGGGTGCATAATATTCGGGACGTATTTCTCTGAAGATTAGAACTGTTGCTTGGCGTTTTGTTTTTAGAAGGTGTTCTGTTAAGGGGAGGCGCATTGCGTAGTAACCGCCTGTTACGTTGAAGGCGTATTTCTTGCGGCCTGTGAATTCTTCGTGGTCGGTTGCGAATTCTGTTTTCTGCCCGGAGTAAGCCCCGCCGGATTGCCAGGCCTCTATTGCTTCGAATGTAAAGTTGCCTGGAAGTAGAAGGGCTTCGATGTAATTGCCTAGGAAGTTTCCTGAATATAATGTTATTTGATTTAGGGGCTGGAAGTATCTTATTTTTTTGAGATGCTCTTTTGAAATTGTGTCGTCTGTTGCTGTTATGCTCCACCTTGTTGGGACCATTCGCCTTGCTGTTTTTTTTCCCAGTAGCCCGATTGATAATAATTTTTGGAGGTGATCTATTTTTGTATTTGAGTTATAGAGTTCGTTGATTACGTCTACTGATTTTGCGTCGGTGTCGTTAATTAAATAGTCTACTTTTTTTGGGACGCTTGGGTTTTCTTCTAGGATTGCTCGCTTGAGTGGCGCTGGGTTTGTCATTGGTTGGAACACTTTATCTACTGTGAATTGGAAAGTTGGTTTTTTCTTGAGGAAGATTTCTGTTGAGACTGGTTTAGATGAAAGGGCCAGTTCTTGGGTGATTTGTTTTATTTTGTCTGGGACTTTGATGTGAGTTTTTGCTTTGCCGTAAATTAACTGGCCCCTTAGTCTTAGGACGTTTGCTATTGAGAAGTTAGATTTGGACCATTCTTCTGCTGAAGGGAAGTTTGAGATGTTATCGTTTTCTTGGGGTGTTAGGATTCCGGAGTTGATGTAGGGGTAGCCTATCCGCCCTACGAAGAGTTCTGGGGCTGATTTTCCTGAGAAGTGAAGTTTTGGTTTTGGGGCGTTTTGCTTGAAGCTATTTAGTATTCTGCAAGGCTTACCACATAGACCTTTTCCTTTGCATCGGATACATAGATTGTCCATGATTAAGTGTCGCACGCGGATCGGACTAGCCGATTAAAATTGCTTTGCAATTTTAGATTGGAAAAGCCTACGAAAACAAGTTTCCGTCGTTTTCGATTTATATTGACTTGTTCAACTAAAACTGCTACAATCTTAAATTTTAAAACTATTAATTAATCTTTTAGGTCTGATAGGCCGATTAAGAGGAACATTGCGCCGATTCCTAAGAAGACCCAAACTAGTCCGCCTTTTAGGAAAGCTAAAGCTGCTGCTCCGAAGCCGTAGCTATTTGTTATCCACACGTAAATTGGAGCCAGTAAGAAAACCAATCCTATTAATATTTCTAGGTATTTATTCATGATTTGGTTAGTCGTTTTTCTTTTATAAGTTTTATTGAGGCGGAGTCTTATGGTTGCTCGGGAAATAGAGAGTTTTTATTTTAGCAGATGGGGGTTTGAGAGGAGGCCGCCTTCTAGGACTTTTGTGTTTTTTATTCCTTGATTATTTAGGAAGTCTTGGGCTGCGGAAGCTCTTGCGCCGGAGCGACAGATTAAGAGAATTGTTTGATTGATTTGTTTTAATTTTTCTAAGTTGTTTGGGATTTTGTTTAATGGAGTGTTTGTTGAATTTGGGACGCTTTGTTCTTTGAATTCTTGTGTGGTTCTGACGTCTAGGAGGAAATCTTTTTTTGAAGTATTCATATAATTTGATAAAAGAAGATTTTATAAAGAATTAGTTTCTTTGTTAACTATGGCTAGTAAGGTGATTGGGTATGTTGTTTCGGTTTTTGGAATTTTTTTAATGGTAGTTGGGTTTGGAATTATTCCGTTTGAGATTGGATTTTTGAAAGGTGTTAGTGGGAATATTGTTGCTTATGGGGGAGTTGGTTTGATTATTGTTGGAGTTGTTATGTCGCTGAATAAGGAAGGGAGATCTCGAGGGAAGAGAGGCGGGAAGAATGAGGTTCCTATTTATGAGGGTGTTGGGAAGAAGAGGCGGGTTGTTGGGTATCGGGCGGATTAGGGGTTGGATATTTATCTACGAATGATTACGAATTTTTGATATGTAATATTAGATAGGGGAATATTTTAACCATGGACTTTCGCGGACTAGCACGGATAAGGAGGGGAATTGGCATGTGAATTTTTTGCGAAATATTTATAAAGAAAGTGTATATCTAGTTTGTATGAGTGGGAAAAATTTGAAGAGGTTTTTGGTTTTTGGGGTGTTTGCTTTGTTTGCTGTTTCTATGATGAGTGGGGCTTTGGCTGATGAGTCGGGATGGGGAGATGCTACTGCTGTATCTAACTCTGATTTTACGAAAAGTATTAATGATTTTTTTAGTAATTATATTGCTGGGCCTGCTGGATTGATTCTTGGGAATGTTGATGGGGATAATTCTGGTGAGTTGTTTTTTGTTAAGTTTTTGTTTGCTTTGATTATTTTTGCTGTTGTTTTTTATTCTGTTAAACAGGTTCCCAACTTAGGCAAGGGAATTACTCTGTGGGTTATTAGTATTGCTGTATCTTTACTTGCTATAAGATTTTTGTCTACTGAGGCTATGATTAATTTTATATGGTTGCCACAAGGAGTTTTGGGTGTTGCTTTGGCTACATTGTTGCCGTTTATATTGTTCTTCTTTTTTATTGAGTCTTTTAACTCTGCTTTAATTAGAAAGGTTGGATGGGTTACTTTTGCTGCTACTTATGTAATGCTTGCAATTTTAAGATGGCCTGACTTGGAACAAGTTGGAACGGGTTCGACTGGATTTGGGTTTAATCTTGGATGGTTTTATTTAATAATTGCCGTACTGTCTATCCTGGCTATTTTGGCTGACAAGGGAATTAGAGGCGCTTATTTTCATAATAAGTCTATGGCTTTAATCAGATCTGAGAGGGAACTGAATTTGGCGAAATTAGAAGCTAAGCTCATTGAAGTAGACGATGCTATTGTTATCAAAGATACTCCGACATTACAGAAAAGAAAGAAGGCTTTGGAAGATCAGATTAAAAAAGTAAATAAAGACCTTGCTTAGTTTTTTCAATTAGTTTTATAAATTAGATTGTTTTTTGTTTTGTATGACAGGTGAGTTATTTGACTTTGGTTCAGTTTATGATGGTTCTCCTGATATGTTTTTGGCTAAGTTGTGTTTGTTTTTTATTACGTTTATAGTAATTTTTGTAACTTTAAGAAAGTCTTTGGATTTTGACAAGATGTCTTCTGCCGTTATTTCTATTGCTAGTGGAATTTTGGCGACTGTTTTTATTAGTGAGGATTTATTGCTTAATTATTTTTTGACTTCTTATGGACTCTTTGCTATTTTGACGCTTGCGTTCTTGCCGTTCTTTTTGTTTTTTTATTTTATTGAGTCTTTTGATTTTCCTATGATTAGGAAGTTTGGGTTTGTGATGATTGGTTTGTTTTATTTTGTTGTTGGTTATTATGAGATGGGGATGTTTGGGTTTGGTTCTTCTGGGATGATGGATCCTTCTTGGATTTATTTTGGAATGGCGGGGCTTTGTTTGTTTATTATTGTTTTTGAGAGGCAGGTGCGGAAGTTTGTTTTTTATCGTAGAAAAAGGTGAAGCTTTATGGAAATATTTATAAAGAAAGTGTGTATCTAGTTTGTATGGATGGGAAAAATTTGAAGAGGTTTTTGGTTTTTGGGGTGTTTGTTTTGTTTACTGTTTCTATGATGAGTGGGGTTTTTGCTAAGGGGGGAACTTATGCTGGAGAGAATGATGTTGTTAGTTTTGCTGATAGAACTGCTGCTAAAATTATGGATCCTGTGAAGGACATGTTTGCTAGCTGGGGAGAAGGGGATTTGAGTCAGAATGTTGCAAAGTATCTTTTTACTATTTTGTTGGTTTTATTAATTTATTCTGTAACCACTTTGATGCCGCTTTTGGGTGATCGAGGTCCTTTCATTCAGTGGACCTTTTCTGTTATTGTTGCTTTTTTGTCTGTAGCATATCTTACACCTGCAGAAGTATATACCATACTCCTTAGTTATGGTGCTATGGGTATTGTAATGGGGGGACTTATCCCTGTGGTTATTCTTGTTTTTTTTACATTAGAGGTTGAAAAGAAAAACCCTAAAGCAGGAGTTATGATTACCCCTTTAGTCTGGATGGGCTTTATCTTCTTTATTGTATATAAGACTATTGTCGGCATGGCCAGTAAGAGTAACCCTCTTCAGCTAGGAGAGGGATTGGTTTATCTTGGAATAATAGTTATTGCGTTACTCTTCCTTTTGTTTAAGAAGAAAATATTGAAACTTATTTTCAAGGGGGAGATAAACGTGGCACTTTCAGAAGGGAAAAAAGATTTGATCAGTTCATTAATAGGTGAAGTAAGTAGGAGAAATAGAGATAAACCCTCTACTTTGTCTGGAGGGGCAGAAAAGAGTTATGACAAGAAAACTGCTAAATTAGAAAAGCAAATCGAAAAACTTTCAAAGTAATTATATAGTGTAGATTCTCTTAGTGTTGATGCATAATTTATCCCCTATTTTCCCTCTAAACAACAGTAATGTTTATAAAGAATTATTATTTTATCCCCCTATGGGTATGAAGAGGTTTTTGGTATCGGGAATTTTGTGCTTGGTTTTTATTTCTATGATAAGTGGTGTTTTGGCTAAGGATTATTCCGATGAGGCCGGTGGCGCTGCAGAGACATTTACCTCTGCTGTAGGTGGATTTTTTGGAGAGATACTTAGTCCCCTGTTTGGAGATAGTGAACTTTTATCTCGAGTTTTTTTTGCTTTACTTTTGGGTATGGTTATTTTTTCCATTGTTGGTACAATGTTTAGTTCTAGTGGCAAAGTTATCCAGTGGGGAGTAACTTTCGCAATAACTTGTCTGGCTTTATTGGGTATACCTAGTGTCTTTTTAGAGGCCATCAGAACACAATACGGAGCAATGGGAGCGGCTATTTTAGTTATGATACCATTTATGATTATCTTGACTTTCTCTTTAAAGTCTAGGAGTTTAGTTGTGGCAAGGGTAACTTGGTTTGCTTATGCTGTTTATTATTTTGCTCTATATATTTATCAGATATCTATTCTAGAAAAAGGATGGCTTAGCAGTGAAAGTATTCCTTATCTTGCTGCAATTATTTTGGGAATATTAATATTCTTTGGAGTTGGGGGCATTCGAAAACTCTTATTCAAGGGAGAGGTTGAAGGTATTGTTGAAGCTGGCAAGAAAAAAATAGCAACTAGAAAAGCCTTACAGGGTCTTCAGGATGAAGACTTAGCTAGGTATAAAGGTTAAATTTGCAAGAATTTAAGTTGTCTAAAAATAATTATTGATGTGATTTATTTATTTTCTTTCGCATTCATTTCTGCCATTTTTCTCATTAAACTAATATCCCTACCTGCCTTTTCTGACTTCTCCAACCTTTTACTTTTATTAATCCATCCGCTAAAGTGGCTTATTACAAGAATAACTATTATTATCATTCCAGCAATAGCAAGCATTTTGAAAGGCCCTAATTTTTCTAATATAGTAAGCGAGTTTCCAATATTATAGATGAGGGTATTTAGCGAACCAAGTGTTCCTGCCATTGAAATTAGGGTTGTTATAATGATCCCTCCTAGAATTTTTTGCCAAGATTCGTTGAAGAGTGGAGTTACGCCTAGTATATTCATAATTATTATTAAAACCATTAGCCAGACTGCTAGGAGAACTATTAGCCCTGAAATTGTGGCTGGTGCGTCTTCTTTTAGGCCGAAGATTAGGCGCATTATATTTTTTGTGTTTTCTGATAAGCTTATTTCTTTTTCTAGAATATTTTCTGTTTTATCTTCTAGACCGCCGCGGAGAGCACTTAATTCGGGAGTCGGTGGCCGGGAGTCGGTGGCCGGGATCTCTTGTTCGGCTAGAGTTAATGGGGTTAGTAGGAATATTAATAAAAATATTATATATAACTCTTTTTTCATGGTTTGAGGAGGGGTTTTTGATTTATATAGGTTTTGTGGAGAAGAGGTTAATGTAAAGATTTATAAACAGTTGTTAATATAATTTAACATATGTTAAAAATAGTTAACAATCTGGCTGCATTTTTTGAAGATTGCTATAGAGAAATCTCTGTTAGAGAATATGCTCGGATAATGAAGATTAGCCCGCCTACTGCTTCTAAAATGCTTAATTCTTTTGTTATTGAAGGACTTTTAAAAAAACGGGAAGATAGGGGCTTTTTGTTATTTAGAATAAATAGAGGAAATTTTGTTGGCAAGGATCTTTCTAGGATTTATTGGAATGAAAAACTTTTCCCTTTGGTTAATTTTTTAAAAAATGAGATTTATAGTGATTCTGTTGTTTTATTTGGAAGTTTGAGTAAACTTGAAGTAACCAAAAAATCTGACATTGATTTAGCTATCTTTACTAAATCTAAAAAGAAAATTGACTTGAAAAAATTTGAACAAAAACTAAAAAGAGATATTCAGATTTTTGTTTTTAAGAATTTGGAAGAAATTCATGAAGAGTTAAGGTTAAATATAATAAATGGTTATATCTTGGACGGGTATTTAGAATGAAATGGAGTGAATGTAAAAAAAGAAGGTTTGTAAAAAAGGTGGGTGTAGATAAAAAATTAATTTCTTCTTTGATAAAAATTAGTGAGGATCGCCTTGATGTAGACAATTATGCTCCGCTAAATGAGACAACTGCTCCTATAAAGGTTGTTAATAGTTATGAATCACTAAGAGAAATCTTGGAAGCTGTGGCTATATCTAGGGGATTTAAGATTTATGGACATGATTGTATCGCTGGTTTTATTGCAGAAGTTTTGAAAATGCCAAGGGAAGCTAATCAGTTTAATAAATTTAGAATTATTAGGAATGGTGTTAATTATTATGGGAGAAGTGTTAAGCTTTTAGATTCTAAGGTTTTGATTAAGGAAATTAATGAAGCAAGAATTAAATTTTTGAAAATGTTGAATGGTTAGGAAATTTACTTTTATCCTCCTCTTTGCTTTGTTTTTAATGAGTGGAGTTTTTGCTAATATGGGTGAGCCTGAGAGTGGAGGTGGGGATGAGGATTATGAAAAGATTCAGGGAACGGTTGAGAAGTTGCCTATTAATCCGGACACAGGTGAGATTGATTATGATTCTTATAAGCCCTTTTGGACTAAGGCTGACGAGAGGATAAAAGGAATTAATTTGTGGCTTGAAGATAATGCTTCTTGGATGAAGGTTGTTTTTGGCATGGTTCCTTCACTCACTTGGATGTTTGCTATTAATTTTTATATTTGGCTGTTTTTGTTAGTCTTTCTTGTTTTGAATGCTGAGTCTACATTTGCCATGCTTCCTTTTGGAGAAAGTAAAATGGATCTTGTGTTTGTTAGGGTTGGGTGGACTAATTTGTTTGGGTTTGTTTTGTTTGGGGTTATTGTTGTTTTGAAATATATTGTTGTTATTGCAAATATTATTTTGGGGCTTTTTGATGTCCTTTGGAATGTTGTGATTCCTGCTGGGTTTGCTATTGCTGTTGCTTTGGCTGCTTTGTTTTGGCTTGGATTTGCGGCCTCTATTCCTATTTGTTTGCGTATTGTTGCGACTATTAAGGTTAAGATGGATGAGAGGAAGAAGGCTCGGGATGCGGAGAAGGAGAAGGTGAACCGTGAAGTCTTGGAGAATATTACTAAAAGTGCGATTGGGAATTAGTAGTTTTGCTTTTTGATTAGTGAGATTAGGAAAAGTGTTGTTATTGCTGAGATTACCAGAGTTACTGTTGCGTACGAGGATGCTTGAGAGAGGCCTATGACGGCTCCTGTTGCGAGGTTTTCTTGGAGGATGCCTGATTGTGAGGTTATGATTATTAGGAGGGAGGTTAGGCTGATTGAGATTGAGATTGCTAGCAGTATTCCGATTATCATGTTAGGATATGGTTAAACTTTTATATAAGTCTTATGTTATCCCAGGGAGGTATCTCCCTCGGATGTGTACCCTCTTATCTAGGTGAACTTCGTTCACGATTTAATGCAAATAAAAATTCTTTAACGGAGCCGTCCAGAGGACGCCTGCTCCTAGAATTTTTGTATGCTGACCTAGTAGTCAAATTAAGTAAATTTATATAATAGTTACCCTGCAGGATGCTATGGTGATGACGTATATTCTTTTTGTTGTTGGGATTTATCTTTTGGTTAGGAGTGCGGATTGGATTGTTGATGGGGCGTCGTCTTTGGCCAAGAAGCTTGGGGTTTCGAGTTTGATTATTGGGTTGACGGTTGTTGCGTTTGGGACGAGTTTGCCGGAGTTGGTTGTGAATCTGTTTGCTGCTCTTGAGGGAAATGGAGAGATTGCGTTTGGGAACATTGTTGGAAGTAATATTGCGAATGTTTTGTTGGTTTTGGGTGTTACCGCGATGATTACAAATGTTAAGGTTAAGTCGAATACTGTTTGGAAGGAGATTCCTTTTGCTTTGCTTGCTGCTTTTGCTTTGTTTGCTTTGACTAGTAAGATTTTTTTCGGAAGTGGGCATTTTTTGAATTGGTTTGACGGGGTTATTTTGCTTGGGCTTTTTGGGGTTTTTCTTGTTTATGTTTTTAGGATGGCTTTTGGGGACAAAAAGAAAATTGATTTTCCTGAGGATAGTGATGAGGGGAATTTGGCGATTGTTTTTAGCTTGGTCGCTGGACTTGTTGGGATTTATTTTGGAGGTAGGTGGGTGGTTGAGGGTGCGATTTTGATTGCTAGTAATTTTGGACTGAGTGAATATTTGATTTCGGCGACGGTGATTGCTATTGGAACTAGTTTGCCTGAGTTGGTTGTCTGTGTGATTGCGGCCTTAAAGAAAAATGTTGATTTGGCGGTTGGGAATGTTATTGGGAGCAATATTTTTAATGTGCTTTGGGTTTTGGGGATTGTTCCTATTGTTGCCCCGATAAGGATTCCTGATTTTATTGGGTTTGATATTGGAATTATGTTTTTGTCTACTTTGATTTTGTTTGTATTTATGTTTACCGGGAAGAAGCGTCATTTGAGTTTGGAAAATGGGGCAATATTTGTATTCTTTTATGTTTTGTATATTTCTGTTGTTGTTTTGAGAGGTTAGTGCTTTGTGAGATATTGGGAGCTAGGTTTTAGGACGTTTTGTTATTTAATCGGGACCATATAAATATATTTAAATTATGATTGTTTTTTTGTTTTATGTTTGGAGAAGGATTTGCGGAGGTGCATGAAAATTATGAGTTGGCTAAAGTTTTTTCTAAGATTAGGGATTTGGATGGTCTTGAGTTTATTAATGCTGAGATTGGTAAGTTTTGGGAGAGTCGGCCTATTGTGTCTAATGATGAGTATGAGTGCATTACTAGATGTGGACATATTGTTGAGGGGAATTTGTGTGATAATATAGAGGGTGATTTGTCCGGAATGTGGGAGTATTCTTTGAGCGGGGATCTTGTTAGTATGGCTAGGGAGGAGGGTGATAGACTTGAGCTGTTTTATGGTTTGAAAAATAGAAATCTGTTAACTAGTAATATTATTGAATTCACCAGAAATAGGATTGAGGAGATGAGGTGGCTTGGTAATTCTAGTATTTATACTTCGCTTTTGGGAGATTTTGAGGGGATTTGCCTGGGGAAGTCTAATAGTGATATGTATGAGGTTTTGAGTAGTACGTGGCGTTTTGGTGATTTGAATCCGATTGTGGGGCGTTAGAAGAAATCGGATAGGCCTTTTTGTTTTTTTGCTTCTTCTAGGTCTTGTAATTTTTGTAGTGCTGAGTTTATTCTGACTTCTGAGAAATCGTGTTTTGTTAGTATTTGTTTTATTTTTTCTTTATTTGGTTTTTTGAATTCTAGCTCTTCTGTGTGCTCTGAGTTGTAGTCTTGGAATTGTTTGAATATTTCTTGCCACTCGAATATGAAGTCAAATTTACTTGAAACATGTTTGAAAATTTCTATTGGGTACTTGTATTGTTGAACTATTTCTAGTGCTCTTTTTTGGCCTAGTCCCTTTATGCCGCCTGGATTGTAGTCTGTTCCCACTAGAATGGACAAAGCAATTAGTTGGTCTTTGTCTATATTGAGTTCGTTTAGGACAGATTGAAATTCTATTAGTTCTGGCTTGATGTCTACATATAGGCCTGAAGGAAGTTTTTTACGACGAGGAGATGTTAGATTTCTTATTAGGTAAGGTGTTGCGTACAGGAGGGCGTCGTAGTCTTGGGATGCTGCTGCGTAGACTTTCCCCTGCCTTGCTAGGCTTGCCGCTTCTGCCTCTCCTTCTGATGGGGCCTGAATAACAGGTATACCTAGTGCTCTTAGAATTTCCTTTGATTGATCTATGATCTCTGATGTTATTTTTACTGTCCTCGAGGAGTATTTTTTCATCTCTTTGATATCTTTCTTGTCTTTTGCTTCTTTGTATTTTTGTTCGGCTATTTCTTTTGCTTCTTTACGTTTTTTTATTTCTTCGAGTTTTAGTTCTGGAGGTTTTCCATCAAATACGTATATTGGTTTTAGCCCCTCTTGGAGAAGATTTATATTTCTGTAGAATAGTCCTGAGAGATGTGAGGTTATATTGCCTTCTTTGTCTTTTAATGGGGTGCCGTCGGGTTGCCTTATTGTTGTTAAGAATTGATAGAGTGTGACGTAGGCGTCGATTGCTATGGTTTTGTTTTTTAGGTCTGATAGTTCGATTTCTTTTTTTGGAATGATTTTTGATATGTTGATTCCCATGAGGTATACTAGGATTTGAATTTATTAAGAGTTTTGGTTTGGCTTATTGCTTTAATATCTAGGAGGTTCTGTTATCAGTATTTTTGCCCCTTTTTCCTTTGGAGAAAAGCTTATGTTTTTACTGTTGGAAGTAACTTCTTGTGCTATCTTATATTCTTTTGATATTCCTGGTTTTGCAAAGCCAAAGTTTTTATTGTGCCTTCCAATATGGCTATAGTCCAGTTGTACATTTTTTGTTAGATACTTTCTAAAACCTTCTTGTAATATTTTTGTTTCTGGTTGATAATAGGTTAGGCTATTTTGTGGAGAACTATCTCTTAGAACTATTTTTTCTAGATCTCTTAAATGTAGCATTTTGTTTAAATCTGTATTTGTATATTTTTTTAAACTTCTGTTGTCGCCTTTAAAATGTGATCTTCCTCCCAGCCGGACATGAAAATTTTCGCCGTCTTTGTAAAAGATATTGGTGATATAGTCCCCTTTTCTTAATGTTTTATTTACTTCGCTTAGAAATTTTTTTTTGTTTATTCTTTGATTATGCAGAAATATTCGTAATTTTTGAGTGTTATTTGAATTTGACAAAATAATTATTTCATTTTCGCTTGCAGATTTTATGTTGTACTTAGCATCTTCTAAATATGAGGATGTCATCTCAGACATTCTTTTTCGCTGTGCCTTTTTTATAATTCCCATACTAGTGGTATACACTCATTGTTTATAAATGTTGCTACTGTTATTTCTTTATGGTAGTTACAGTTTTGTCATATATTATATAAAGTTAATTTTGTTTTTATTGACATGAAAGAAATCGAATTTGTGCCTGTGGATTATGATTATTTTGATTTTGAGGGTCGGAATTTTGTGAAGATGGTTGGGCGAGATGGTGAAGGTCGAAAGGTTTGTGTTATTGACTCTTATGAGGCTAATTTTTATTTGATATTGGAAAATGATGCTGATGCTGAAAAGATTATTGAAAGTATTAAGGATGTTTCGGTTTCTAAAGGGGGTCGAATTAGTAGGGTTTTGAAGAGTGAGGTTTTAGAGAGGAAGTTTTTAGGGAATGATGTTAGGGCGATTCGAGTTTGGATTGGTAATCATAAGGATTTACAGGAATTCACTTCAGCAATTGGAGATTTGGATGGGGTTTCATGTCGACGGGAGTGGGATATTTCTTTGGTGACTAAGTATATTAAAGAGAATAAAGTTGAACCGCTTGTTTGGCATTCTGTTGAGGTTGGATCTTCTGATGTTGAGAGAGTGGTTGAAGGGCTCGACGTTGAGGAGATTTATTTTGCTGAGGAAATTAGGCCTTTGAAAAATAGAAAAGAGTTTGTTCCTAAGATTTTAGCTTATGATATTGAGACGACGGGACGGGAGATTGGAGAGGGTGAGATTTTGATGATTAGTTATTGTAGTGGAGACGAGAAGGGGATTGTTAGTTGGAAAAATATTGAAGGTATACCTGATTATGTTGAGGTTGTCAGAGATGAGGCTGCGATGATTGAGAGGTTTTGTGAAATTGTTAGAAAAAGTGATGCAGATGTTTTGACTGGATATTTTACTGATGGTTTTGATTTACCTTATTTGAAGGCGCGAGCTGATAAATTTAAGGTTGTTTTGGATTTGGGGGTAAACGGTCGAGGACCTAGTTTTGCGAGAGGAAGGATTCCTTCTGGGAAAGTTTCTGGGACTGTTCATGTTGATTTGTATCGTTTTGTCGACGCTGTTTTTTCTCAATATTTGCAGAGTGAGAGTATGAGCTTGAATGAGGTAGCTGGAGAGTTGGTTGGTGCGAGGAAAGAGGATTTTGATTTTGCTAAGTTGTCGAATATGACCAATGATGATTGGAAAGATTTTTTTTCTTATAGTTTGCAAGATGCGGTTGTAACTCACAAGTTAGCTTTGAAACTTTGGCCCGATGTTAACGAGTTTTGTCATATTGTTAAAGAGCCTGTTTTTGATGTTACGCGGGATCGGATGGCGACGCATGTTGAAAATCATATTTTGCATAATTTAGATCGGTTTGATGAGATTGCAGAGAGACGTCCTGGACATAGTGAGAGCAACGAGAGGAAAATGAAGGCTCGGTTTGAGGGTGCGTTTGTTTTTGAGCCGACGCCTGGATTTTATGAAGATATTGCGATGTTTGATTTTACAAGTATGCATTCTAGCTTGATTGTGTCATTTAATATTTCTGGGCAGAGCTTGAGATTTGAACCTGGGGAAGACAGGTATACCTCTCCGGAATTTGAGCTTAATGGGCATCCGTCCAGGGTGTACTTTGATAAGAAGCCTGGATTTTTTTCTACATTGCTTTCTGAAATTGTTGATAAACGAAAAGAAGCTAAGGATGAGTGGAAGAAGAATGAGAGTGCAATGAGTCAGGCTCGGAGTAATGCTTACAAGCTTTTGGCTAATGCGACTTTTGGTTATCAGGGTTTTTATGGAGCGAGGTATTATTCTTATGAGGCTGCGGCTGCGACTTTGGCTTATGTTCGGCAGTTGACTCATGACACGATGGATAAGATTTCCGGCGAGGGGTATAAGGTTATTTATGGAGATACGGATAGCATTGTTTTTCTTCGTGATGGGAAAAGTCATGAGGAGGTTTTGGATTTTTTGAAGAAAATAAATGAGGACTTTCCTGGGATTATCGAGTTGGACTTGGAGGGATTTTTTAAGAGAGGTTTATTTGTTGCTAAGCGTGGAGGGAAGGTTGGAGCTAAGAAAAAGTATGCTTTAATTGGGGAGGATGAGAAGGTTAAGATTCGTGGGTTTGAGACGGTGCGGCGAGACTGGTGTGGATTGACGCGTAAGTTGCAGGATGAAATTTTGAGGAAAGTTTTGAATGAGGGTGATGAGAAGGGGGCGTTGGAGTTGGTTCGAGAGGTTGTTGATAAATTGAGAGCTCGGGATGTTGAGATGGAGGATTTGATGATTCGGACTAAAATGAAGAGGGAAGTTGATGATTACGTTGCGCAGGGGCCTCATGTGTGTGCCGCTCGGAAGATGATTGAAGGTGGGGTGCGGGTTGGGGTTGGGACGTTTGTTGAGTATTTTGTTGGGGAAGGGACTGGGAAGAAGGTTGGGGATCGGGTATACTTGGCTGGAGAGAAAGTCAAGTATGATGTTGAATATTATTTGAGGAAGCAGATTTTACCTTCGGTGGAGGGGATTTTTGATGTGTTTGGGATTGATGTTGAAGCTGAGATTGAGGGTGAGAAACAGGAGACTTTGTTTTAATATTGGCTTTTAGTGGCTGCAATTATTTCTTTTACTGAATATTTTTCTCCTACCTTAAATCCAAGGTTTTCTGCGTGTTCTCTATCCTGACCTTCAGCACTCATATTAGGATTCCAAAAAATACTTTTGTATAGTGGATTGATTCCTGGATTATATTGTACACATGTTTGTCTTTTGGACTCTGGACATTTTTCGCATATAAAATCTGGCTCTCCTGCAATTATTAGTACCTTTTGCTCTTGATTTTCTCTAAGGTCTCCTAAAAATTCATATGTTTCGGTAGCGAATGATTTTGATGCTCGAGTAGAATATCCTTTATCTAACATTAATTTTTCATACTCTTGAAAACCTATGTCTAAACTTGCAATTCTTTCTAGATGATGTCCTTTTACTGATATTGTTTTTTGAATCATGAAAATATAAAGATTTATTTGTTTTTAAGTTTTTCTGTTTTGCAACTACTATATAGTGATTAATTATTTGCATTATTTAACTTTGGATTTTTATTTTTTCCTTGAATAATCTACTTGCCTCTTTTACATAGGTTTTGATGCTTCTCTTGAACCATGGAGGATTTTCTGCTTGTATTTTTCCTATTATATAATACCCTAGGCAGAACATTAGACCGTGATTTGCCCATTTTGGAAGGGGGTAATTTAGATGGTTTTTCCCGAACACTTTGTTTGGAACCCCTAGGCCTACGAATAACTCTTTGCTTGATTTGACAACTGTTTTTGCGTGCTTTTCTTCTTCGAATGTGAAGGATTTTCCAATTATTTTGGGCCCGAAGAGTTCGTCGAATTTTGTTTCGTAGAACTCACGGACTCCGTCGAATTTTTCTGGAACAAGGATAGTATAGGCTTTGTATTTTTTTAGGGAAGGAATTTTTAGGGTTTTAAGGAATTTTAGAATTTTTTGTGGGTCTTCTTTTGTGATAGAAAGGATCATTCCTAGGTATGTTGAGGTGTTGTAGGTGTAGGGTTCTATGTTTTTTGGGAAAACGTGTGTTTTGCTTACTAGCTTGACTGCTTTTCCTTTTGGGTTGTTTGTTAACAATATTGTTCTCAATCTAAGGCTTTTCATTTTTTTAGCGATTTTTGGAGCGTGTTTTCCTGCGGAGGCGGAGATTAAAATGCATCCGTCTACTTTGTTTTCTTTTATTTTTTGGAGATAATTTGACTCATTTGCGTGTATTCCTGAGAAAAGCATTTTTCCTACGGCTGCGGCGTTTCCGGATCCTACGACTAATGGGTTTTTGAAAGGTGTCTTTACTTGGGGTAATTTTTCGGATTTTTGCAAGTTTAGGGCGTTTATCACGCAGATGTCTAGATTTATCAACTCTTTCATTACTGTTTTAGATTGTGCAAATATATAAGAGTTTTGGTAATTTTATGGAAAGGTTTAAGAGTAAGAGGGTGCATATAATTTTGGAGAAAGATGGTATGAAGGTATTAATGTTGGGCTGGGAATTTCCTCCTTATTTTGCGGGGGGAGCTGGTATCGTTTGTTATGAGCTGACAAAGGAGATGGTCAAAATGGATGATGTTGATATGACTTATGTTATGCCGTTTGGACCAGAAGAGGTTTTGGAGCAGCATTTGAGAGTTCTAATTGCGAACAATTTCAAGGGTAAAAAGATCAAATTTAAAAGAATTCCTTCGTTGTTGGGAGCCTATACGAGTCAAAAAGAGTATTCTCAGACAAAACGGTTAATTGACCAAAAACGTGCAAAAATGGGAATTGATAACACCACTAGTTTGTATGGAGAAAACTTACTTGAAGAGGTTTATAATTTTGCTGAGAGGGTGAATACGATTGTTGATGATGAGTCATTTGATGTAGTTCATGCGCATGATTGGACGACTTTTCCGGCTGCAATTAGGGCAAGTGAGGAGATGAAGAAGCCGCTTATTGTGCATATGCATATTACTGAGTTTGACAAGTCTGGCGGAAATGGGGCGGACCCGCACATTTACTCGATTGAAAAGGAAGGAATGGAAAAAGCGGACAAAATTATTGCTATTAGTGAAAAAGTGAAGGATGGTTTGGTTAAGAATTACGGGATTGATCCTGCTAAAATTGAGATTGTTTATCATGCGAAGATTGACCTTGGGCCGGATAAGAATCTTGATTTTCCGAAGTTTAAGGATAAGAATAAAGTGATTTTGTATGCTGGAAGGATGACTTTGCAAAAGGGGCCTGATTACTTCATTGAAGCCGCTAAAAAAGTTACGAATTTTTATAAGAATGTCATTTTTATTATGGCTGGAAGTGGAGACCAGATGAATGCGATGATTGAGAGGACGGCTCAGCTTGGCATATCGGATAAGTTTTTGTTTCATGGGTTTTATACGCGAGATGAGGCTAACCAGTTCTTTAATTTGGCTGATGTTTTTGTGATGCCTTCTGTTAGTGAACCGTTTGGACTTGTTCCTTTTGAGGCGATGGGTAAGAATACTCCTACTATTATTTCGAAGCAGAGTGGAGCTAGTGAAATTTTGAGTAATGTTTTGAAGGTTGATTTTTGGGATACGGATAGAATGGCGGATCAGATTGTTTCGGTTTTGAGGCACAAGGAACTTAGTGGGACTATGAAAAAGGAGGGGAAGAGTGAGGTTGAGAAATTGACGTGGGACAAGCCTGCGCGACGGTGTGTTGATATTTACAAGGACCTTATCGGGAAAAAATAATGGTTTCTCTTTGTTTTTATTTTCAGGTGCATCAGCCTTATAGAATTCGGAAGTATTCTGTTTTTGACATAGGCAATAAGAAGGATTATTTTGAAGACCGGAGTGGGACTAAGCTTGATAATAAATGGATTGTTGATAAGGTTGCTGGGAAGTGTTATTTGCCGACTAATGCGGTCTTGTTGGAATTACTAAAGAAGCATCCTGAGTTTAAAATTAGTTTTTCTTTGTCTGGAGTTTTTTTGGAGCAGTTGGAAGAGTTTGCGCCTGATGTTTTGAAGAGTTTTCAGGATTTGGTTGAGACTGGGCAGGTTGAGATTTTGAGTGAGACTTATTATCATTCGCTTTCTTTTTTGTATGATAAGGAGGAGTTTCGTGCGCAGGTTGAGTTGCATCGAGATTTGGTTAAGAGGTTGTTTGGTGCCCAGCCTACCGTGTTTCGTAATACTGAGTTGATTTATAATAATGAGTTGGCTGGTGAGATTGAGGCTATGGGATATAAGGGAGTTATTGCTGAAGGGGCGGATCATTTGCTGGGATGGCGAAGTCCGAATTTTTTATATAAACCCGTCGGTACTGAAAGAATTAAAGTTTTGTTGAAGAACTATAAACTTAGTGATGATGTTGCTTTTAGGTTTTCGAATCGAGGATGGAAGGATTGGCCATTGACTGTTCCGAAGTATGTGCAGTGGCTGAATTCAATTAATGGTAGTGGTGAGGTGATTAATTTGTTTATGGATTATGAGACGTTTGGTGAGCATCAGTGGGAGGACACGGGGATTTTTGAATTTCTTCGTCATTTGCCTGAGGAGTTTTTGAAGCATCCTGATAATAATTTTAAGACGCCTAGTGAGGTTGTTGATGCGTACCCGACGAGGGGTGAGTATGATGCGCATAGCTTTATTTCTTGGGCTGACTTAGAGAGGGACCTTAGTGCATGGAAAGGGAATGAGATTCAGGACGCTGCGATGGATAGGATTTATGATATCGGTGAGAGGGTGAAGTTAACTGGGAACGATAAATTGATTCATCGCTGGAGGAAGTTGCAGACAAGTGATCATTTTTATTACATGTGTACTAAGTGGTTTAGCGACGGTGATGTTCATAAATATTTTAATCCGTATGAAAGCCCGTATGAGGCGTTTATTGCGTATATGAATGTTTTGCAAGATCTTGAAATGGAGGTCAATGATATTCTTAAGGAACGTGGGTTTGTTAAGGACGGGATACTTGTGGAACCTAGAATAAATTTATAAAGAATAAAAAACATGTATAATAAAAGATGGTGATAGATCGATTTTATTTCTCCGATGGAGAAAGCGCGGGTGACTTGAAAGAGCTTTTTGATAAATTGAAAGTTATTGATGACGAGTGTTTTGGGGATCATGTGAATGAGGGGAAGAATGATTTTGCGAATTGGATTAGTGGCGCTTTGAATGATAAAATTTTGGCTAACAAAGTTGGTCCGGTGAAAGACAAGGAAAAAATTATTTCTATTATTGGAAAGAAAGTTAATAACGCAACTAGTATTAAAAATAGAATTATCGCGAAAATAAAGGAGGAGATTTTGCATGGCTCATCCTAAGGTTTTTGGTATTGTTGCTTTGAAAGGCGGAGTTGGCAAGACGACTGCTGTTTCTAATTTGGGAGCTTCTCTTGTTCGGGATTATGGTAAAAAAGTTTTGATGATTGATGCGAATTTTTCCACGCCACACTTAGGATTACATTTAGGACTTCTTACTCCGAAATATACACTTCATCATGTTTTGAATGATAATCATTCTATCTTTGAGGCTATATATCAGCACGAGCTAGGCTTTCATATTATTCCTGGTAAACTTGCTCCGTTTGAGACGAGCCCTATGGCTTTGAGAGATAGCCTTGACCAGTTGAGAGATATTTACGATGTGATTTTGATTGATTCTTCTCCTTCTTTGAATGATGAGATGTATGCTACTATGGCTGCTAGTGATGAGTTACTTGTTGTGAGCTCTCCGGACTATCCTACGCTGTCTTCTACTATTCATGCTATTAGTGTTGCCAAACAGAAGGGAACTAAGATTAATGGTATAATTATTAATAAGGCTTACAAGAAAAGATTTGAGTTATCTAAGAGGGATATTGAGGATGCTTCTGGTTCTAAGGTTTTGGCTATTATTCCTGAGAATTTCAAAGTTTTATCTGCACTTTCAAGAATGACTCCTGTTGTTCATAATTTTCCTAGGCAAAATGTTTCGGTTGAATATAAGAAATTAGCTGGGTCTTTGGTTGGAGAGAAGCCGAAAAGGAAGAGATTGTTTGGTAGGAAGAAGAAGGTTAAAAAGAAGGTTAAGAAAAAATGAGATTAAATAAGAAACTCGCAGAAAAAATTTTGGGGAATGTTAATGAAGAGCATAAGTTTTCTTATATTGATGGTGTGACTTTTTACAATTTGGAGGATTTGAGGATCGCTATTGATAAGATGAAAGATAAAGCTTTTTTGGATTACGTGAATGAGGGAGAGAATCATTTTTCTAACTGGGTTCGTGCGTGTGTTGGAGATGCTCGTTTGGCGGATGGGTTGGTTGGATTGGACAGAAAGAGTGCCTTGAAAAAAATAGGAGCTCGTATAAGATATATTCAAAAGTATCTTGAGAAACAACCATGACTAGACATGTAATTCTTGGGAACGGGAAGATGCTCGTTTGTACTGACAAAAATGCTTTGATTCGAGATTTTTACTATCCTTATGTTGGGCAGGAGAATCATGTTTCTGGAAGTGTGCATAGAATTGGTGTTTGGATTGATAATAATTTTAGTTGGATGACTGATGAGGAATGGGATATTGAGATAAGGTACAAGAAAGATGTTTTGGTTAGTGATGTTAGGGCTGTGAATCATAAGCTTGGGGTTGAGTTGTTTATGGAAGAGGCTGTTCATTTTGAGAAGGATATTTATTTGAGGAAGTTGAGAGTTAAAAATAATTCGGATTCAAAGAGAGAGGTTCGGGTTTTTTTCTCGCAGCATTTTAATATTTCGGAGAATGATATTGGAGAGAGTATTTTTTATGACCCGAAAACTAATTCGATTGTTAATTATAAGGGGAAGCGGTATTTCTTGATGGGAGGGCAAAATGGAGAGAGTGGGTTTGATGATTATGCGGTTGGGGTCGCTGGTGGTGTTAGTGATAGGGACGGTACTTATACTGATTGTGAAGATGGGCTCCTAGGTAAAAATTCTGTTGAGCATGGCTCTACTGATTCTGCTATTGGGTTTAGTTTGAATGTTGATGCGGGCAAAGAGAGAGAGATTGATTATTGGATATGTGTCGGGGAAAGTTATGACGAAGTTTGCAAGATTCGAAATTTTGTTTTGAAAAGTAATGTTGGAGAATTAATGAAAAATGTTGAAGATTATTGGGTTGAATGGGGAAATAAGAGAAATATTGATTTTCATGAGTTGGATAAGGAGATTGTTGATTTGTTTAAGGAGTCGCTTTTGGTGATTCGTGCGCAGACGGATAATAACGGAGCTACTATTGCTGCGAACGATACGCATACCTTGAGATTTAAGAGAGATACCTATAGCTATATGTGGCCTCGGGACGGAGCGCTGATTTCTAGAAGTTTGGACCATGCTGGACATAGCGATATGACGAAAAAATTTTTTGACTTTTGTAGCGGGGTTCTTAGTAAGGAAGGTTATTTGTATCATAAGTATAATCCCGATGGCTCGATTGGAAGTTCTTGGCATTCTTGGCTAAAGGGAGACAAGACTCAATTGCCTATTCAGGAAGATGAGACAGCGCTTGTTTTGGATGCGCTTTGGAAGCATTATGAGAGGTATGGGGACGAGGATAAGATGATTAAGAAGATGTATAAGAGTTTTATTAAGAAGATGGGGGATTTTTTGTTTAAGTTTCGGAATAAGAAAAATGGGTTGCCGAAAGAAAGTTATGATTTGTGGGAAGAGAAACTTGGAGTACATACGTTTACATGCTCTACTGTTTACGCTGGGTTGCTTGCAGCTGGAAAATTTGCTGAAGTTTTTGGTGCAAAAAAGGATATTGGAAAGTACAATGAGGCTGCTGAAGAAGTGAGGGTCGCTACTTTGAAATATATGTATGACGAAGAGAGGGGGGCTTTTGTCAAGGGGATTTATTATGATGGTGATAATAAAATGCAAATGGATAGGACGATTGATGCTAGTACTTTTTATGGGTTGTTTGAGTTTAGGTTGCTGGATTTAAATGATGAGAGATTGCTTAGAACTGTTGAAGCTACGCTGGAGAGGCTTTGGTTTGATGATGGATGTAGTGGGCTTGCAAGGTATGAGAATGATTTGTATCATCGTGTTTCTGGGCAGAGAGAGAATTCTTGGATAATTTCTACTATGTGGTTGGCAGAGTATTATGTTGCTAAGGCGAAGACATTGGAAGAACTGGAAGTTGCTCGAGATCTTTTTGACTGGGTTGTTGAGAAGGCGCTTCCTAGTGGAGTTTTGTCGGAGCAGTTACGGCCTAGTGATTCGCATCCTTTGAGTGTTGCGCCGTTGACTTGGAGCCATGCTGGGTTTGTTGTTGCTGTTATTAAGTATTTGAAAATGTTTGAGAAGTTTGGATAGATTTATTAGGGTTGGTTTGTTTGGATTTTTATGAGGAGTTTGGTGTTTTTGGTTTTGGGGTTGTTTTTGACTGGATTTGGGAGTGGGGCTGTGGACGTTCAGACTGATGACTTGGAGTATAAAGGGGCTTTTAGGTTACCTAGTGAAATTACGAATGGATATCAATGGAGTTATGGAGGATATGGACTTGCATTTTATCCGGATGGGGACTTGAGTTCAAATGATGATTATCCGGGTTCATTGTTTTCAACTGGTTTTAATGCTCTTCCAAATAATGCGGAGAAAAAAAAGATTTCTGAGGTTTCAATTCCTGAGCCTGTGATTTCTACAAATTTGGCTGATATGAATCGGGCGACTACACTTCAAGGTTTTTATGATGTAACTGATGGTTTTTATGATGAGGTCCTTGAAGGACAGCAATTGAATACAATGAGAGGTTTGACTTATTTGGAAGCGCAGCCTGGTCAGGATGATGGGAAGCTGTATTGGTCATTTTGGTCGGCATATAATGTTGCTCAGGATAATCTTCCGAGTCATGGATATTCAGATTTAACTTTATCTAACCCTAATGCTCAGGGGACTTGGAATGTTGAGGGGTATCATAATAAGGCTGTTGCTGGTTATTTGTTTGATATTCCGAGGGATTGGGCTGATACTTATTTGGATGGGAAATATTTGGCAACTGGAATTAGTAGAGAAGGTGGAACTTATTCTAGAGGACCGGTGTTGTTTTCAATAGCTCTGAATGATTATTCTAATGCCAATCCGCCTGCTGATGGTGCGTTGCCTACAATCCCATTAATCTACTATGATAGTGAGCATGATACCTATCCAAATTATGTTAGAAATGATATTTGGAGGGGAGGTTCTTGGATAACTGCTGGAGGCAAGGAGGCAGTTGCTTTTGTAGGTTCGAAGTGTATTGCTGAAGTGTGTTATGGTGTTGGAACGGATAATCCAGATTTGCATGGGCAGCTTGTTTCTCCGGATGGAACTACTATATATTGTTATGATGAATGTAGTCCACATAAGGGATATCATTGTTATCCAAAAGAGCCACAGATGGTATTTTATGATACTGATGATTTGGCTGAGGTTGCGCAGGGTGTTAAGAATCCTTGGGAAGTTGTTCCTTATAATATAATAAATTTAAGTGATATTATTTCGCAATATTCTGAATGTAGTCGAAGCGAAGGGATGAGTTATGACCGAGAAAATGGTAATTTGTATGTGTTGCAGAACGGAGGGGATTCTTCTGCTCCATTGGTTCATGTTTTTAATGTTGATGGAGGGAAGGATGTGCCTGAACTAGATGAGTCTTTTGTTGTGGACCATATTTCGGCTCAGCAGTTTGATAGTATACCGGAGTCCTGGATTGAAGCAGCTAAAGATAATCTCCACATTGTTTATCAGCACACTTCGCATGGGTCGCAGTTGATTTCTGGGATGAATGCTATTGAAAATTATGATGAGTATGATGGGCTTTATGAGTGGAGTGATAGCGGGGCTTCTGGTTTGGATTTGGATGATTATGGTATACCTGGAGCTAGTGATCTAGGTTATGAGGATGCTTGGCCGGTTGCGACTCGTAATTTGTTGGACAATCCTAGCAATTCTCATGTTAATGTTGTGCTTTGGTCTTGGTGTAATATTGGTGGGCATGATATACCGAAGTATTTGGCTGACATGGATTCTTTGATTGAAGAATATCCTGATGTTAGTTTTGTTTATATTACTGGGCATGCGAATGGGGGTGGCGAGGGGGACTCTTCGGACTCTCAGAACGAGTTGATACGTGCTCATGTTGCTGCAAGTGGTGGTATACTGTTTGATTTTTCTGACTTTGAAAATTATGATCCTGATGACAATTATTTTTTGGATTTGAATGTTCAGGATGATTTAGATTATACCGGGGGGAATTGGGCGAGTGAATATTTGGATAGGAATGTTGGAAGTGACTATGAGGCTTTGACTGATTTGGTTAGCAGCTGTGCTCATAGTGACAGTAACCCTGATTCAAAGTTGAATTGTGTTTTGAAGGGGCAAGGGGCTTGGTATTTGTTTGCTCGGTTGGCTGGATGGGATGGGGGAGAAGGTGGATGTGTTGATGGAGATAATGATGGGTATTGTGCTGGAGTTGATTGTGATGATTCGAGTGGATTGATTCATCCTGGTGCTGAGGAGATTTGTGGGAATGGGGTTGATGAGGATTGTGTTGGTGGAGATAGAGCTTGTGTTTGTGCTCATGAGGCGGATGTTGTTCCTTGTGATGGGGAGGTTTCGACTTTGGAGTTGAGAGGTTATATTGATGAGTGGAAGGGTGGGGATGTGACGATTGGGGACGTTATGGGTGCGGTTATTGAGTGGGTTAGATAATATTATAAAGGACATATTCTTTTGGTTTGTATGAAAGGGGGAATTAAAATTTTGACTTTGGCAGTTGTTTTGGTTGGTTTTCTTTTGATTGGTGTTTATAATAATTCGTGGAGTATTACTGGGCACGCTTTAGATTCTAGTGATTCTTCTGGTGTTTCTAGATTGTTTGCGGGGAATGAAGTTGATGAGAATATTGTGGTTACGATTAGTGTTTATATCGAGCCTGGATTTGATCATAGTGTTTATGTTATTGAGGAAGAAGTTCCTAATGGTTTTAGTATTGTTGATACTGGGAGTGCTACTGTGTCTGGAAATGTTTTGAAGTGGAGTGATGTTAATGAGGGTGGTGTTAGTTCTATTGAGTTAACTTACGCAGTTAGAACTTCTGATATTGGTAGTTATTCTTTTGATGGGCAGTATGTTATTGATGGAATGGATATTGAGGGAGTGATTAGTAATTCTGAATTGAGTGTAATTGGTGTGGATAATGAGGCGCCTACTTCTAACTACAATATAAATAGACCTGTTCGGTATTCTTCTTCGGACTTAACTATCATTGATTTTAATTGGGAAGATAATGTTGGAATTAGAGAGAGTTATGTCGAGGCTGATTTTTCTGGTTCGTTTATGAATTATAGTGGTGGTGATTGGAGTGGGATATTGGGAGCTGGGTCTTATATTGTTCGTGGCTGGGCTGTTGATGAATCTGGAAACTGGGCTGTGACCTCTTTTTATCCTTTTGAAATATTGAAGGGGGATTCTAACCTTATGCTGAGTTTGAATGGGGTTGATGGTCAAATTGATATTGGAGTTGGGAAGACTGTTAATGTAGTTGCTAATGCTGAGAAAGAATTTGGTCTATATTTAAATGGGAATGAGATTTTCAATGGGAATAATATTTTTAATTCTCTGATACCTTTTCCTCAAGAAGGTTTCAATGTGCTTAGAGCTGATGTTTTGGAAGATGCGAATTACAATTCTTATACAGTTACTAGGCTTGTTAATGTTTCTTCTTTAATTAGTGGCGCTAGTGCCGTTGTCTGGGACCATTCTAGATGGGATGGGATTACTACGAATTTTAGTAATATTAATTTGAATAGCTTTTCTTGTGCATTTGCGAATGAATTTGGAGGAATTAGATTTTTGGAGAATTTGAGTGCTAGTAGAGACTTGGACTTTAGCGGTGTTAACATTTCTGCCAATAGAATTTATGTTGATTCTGTTTCTTTGCCTGAATTAAATGAGTCTGCAGAATTGAAGTTTTACGGTTTGAGTTTTGTTGACCCTAGAGTTTTGAGAAATGGTGTTGTCTGTTTGGATTGTGTTGAGAAAAGTTATGCCAATGGGATTTTAACTGTAGATGTTGATTCGTTTAGCGAGTATATCACAGAGGAAAGTTATGTTACTCCTGAGGACTCTGGTGATGATTCTGATAGTGGATCTGGTGATGATTCTGATAGTGGGTCTGGAGGTAGGTCTAATAGTGGAGGGAGTTTTGTAACTATACCACTTAATGGCGAGGTTAGTTGTGTAGAGGATTATATCTGTGGAAGCTGGAGTGGATGTAAAGATGGTTTAATGTCTAGGGAGTGTGTTGATGCTTCCGAATGTGGTGTTGATAGAATTGAAGAAGAAAGTTGCATCGAAGAGGAGGCGCCTTGGGTTTTAGAATTGGGACTTAGTGTTATGTGGTGGACTCTTATTATATTGATTAGTTTTATCGTTATTGTTCTTGGTTGGATTAGTTTTAAGATTGGTGGAATTGGGCTGAGGGGACTGGGGCGATAGGTTAGGAAAGATTAATAAAGTTAGATATAATTATACTATTGAGGGATAAAATGAGAGTTGCTATTAATGGATTTGGACGGATTGGGCGTGGAGTCTTTCGTCGATGTATCGTAAAGGGGATTAATGTTGTTGCTATTAATGATTTGAGTGACGTTTCTAATTTGGAATATTTGTTGAAGCACGATTCTGTTTATGGGAAATTTGATAAGAAGGTTTCTTTTGGTAAAGATTTTTTGAAGGTTGGCTTTAGAAAGACGCAGATTTTTGGAGAGAGGGATCCAGAGAATTTGCCTTGGAAGAAGTTAAAAGTTGATGTTGTTATCGAGGCTACTGGGTTTTTTAGAGATAGTGAGGGGGCTGGTAAGCATTTGAAAGCTGGAGCAAAGAGGGTTGTTGTTTCTGCTCCTGGTAAGAATATGGACAGAACGATTGTTTTGGGAGTTAATGATAAGGAACTTAAGGGGAATGATAAGATTATTTCTATGGCTTCTTGTACTACGAATTGTTTGGCGCCGGTCGCTAAGGTTTTGGAGGATTCATTTGGAATTGAGAGGGGTTTTATGACTACGATTCATGCTTATACCGGGGACCAGAGGATTTTGGATTCTCCACATAAAGATTTTCGTAGGGGGAGAACGGCTGGTTTGAATTTTGTTCCTACCTCTAGTGGGGCTACTAGGGCTACTGGTGAGGTTATTCCTTCGCTTAAGGGTAAGATGGACGGGCTTAGTGTTCGAGGGCCTGTTGCTTGTGGGAGCATAGTGGACTTTGTTGTGACTCTTAAGAAGACTGCTAGTGTTAAACAAATTAATGCTGCTATTAAACGGGCTGCTGAGGGAAAAATGAAGGGGATTTTGGAGTATAGTGAGGATGATTTAGTGTCTTCGGATATTTTGGGGAATTCTCATTCTTCGGTTTTTGATTCTAAGTTGACTCAGGCTAATGGAAAGATGATTAAGGTTCTTAGTTGGTATGATAATGAGTGGGGATATAGTTGTCGGTTGGTTGATTTGTTGGGGAAGTTGAGGTAGGGTTTTCTTTTTAGTAAGGTTTAAATTTAGTGGTGTCTTATAGATTATGGGTGAGATTGTGAAACTTAAAACTTTGAAGGAGCTGGATGTTAAAGGAAAAGTTGTTTTTCTTAGGAGTGATTTGAATAGTGATGTCGTCGACGGGCGTGTGATTTTGGGTGAGCGAATTTTGGAGAGTGTTAAGAGTATTAAGTTTTTGAAGAGCAAAGGTGCTAAGGTTGTTATTTTGGCGCATCAGGGAAATCCTGGGAAGGAGAATTTTTTGGATTTGGAGCAGCATGGGAAGTTGATTTCGAAATTTGTGAAGTGTAAGTTTGTTCGGGATGTTGCTGGGACGAGGGCTATTGGAGAAATTGGAATGATGAAGAATGGGGATGTTATTTTGCTTGATAATGTTAGGAAGATGAAGGATGAGTTTTTTCCTAAGAGAAAGGGGAATGGTGTTTTGAAAGGTTTGTTGCCGCTTTGTGAAATTTATGTTAATGATGCCTTTTCGGTTGCGCATAGGAAACATGCTTCTATTGTTGGGTTTACTGGGATAAGAGAGAAGGGAATTGGACTGTTGTTTGAGAAGGAGATGAAGGCTTTGGAGAAAGTTAAGTTGAAAAATTGTTTATTTATTTTGGGCGGGGCTAAGGCTGAGAGTAATGTTAAGTTGCTTGAGAGAGGGAATAAAGTTTTGGCTTGTGGGCTTTTTGGGCAGGTTTGTTTGGATGCGAGGGGTAAGTATTTTGGATATCAGAATGATTTTTTGGAGCAGACGGTTTTGGTTAATGAGGAGTATAAGAGGTTTTTGAAGAAGTTGAAAAAGAAATTGGATGGAGTTGAGATGCCGATTGATTTTGCTGTCGAGCTTGAGGGGAAGAGGAAAGAGCTTTTGCTTCGGGAGTTTCCGAGGAGGGAGAGGATTGATGATATTGGAGAAGGGACTATAAAGAAATATTGTGAGATTATTCGGAAGGCTAAGACGATTTATATGAAAGGGCCTGCTGGGTTTGCTGAAGATGAGAAGTTTGCTAAAGGGACTGTTGAGATTTTGAAGGCGGTTGCGGCTTGTAAGGGTTTTACGCTTGTTGGGGGCGGGCAACTGAGTGAGGAGATTGAGAGGAGTGGTATACCTAGAAGTAAGTTTGGGCATGTTAGTTTATCGGGTGGGGCTTTGTTGGCGTTTGTGGCTGGGGAGAAGCTTGTTGGACTTGAGGCTTTGGGTTATTATTAATTTTGGGACAGGTTTTTATATATTGAAACTCTGAAAATTGCATGAGTTTGGAGTCGGAGGAAATTACTGGAAAAATTATTAAGGCTTATTATGAGGTTTATAACTGTCTTGGGTTTGGATTTTTAGAGAAGGTCTATGCCAATGCCTTAGCTTTGGAATTTAAGAGAATTGGTTTGAGTTTTGGGCGAGAGTTTCCGATTGGAGTTTTATATAAGGGAAATGGTGTTGGAGATTATTTTGCTGACTTTTTAGTTGAGGGAGAGGTTGTCGTTGAGATTAAGGCCAAGAATTGTTTGAATGGTAAAGATGAGGCTCAGCTGTTGAATTATTTGAAGGGGACTGGAAAGCGAGTTGGGTTGTTGTTTAATTTTGGGGAAGAAGATCCGAAATTTAGGCGATTGGTTTTTGGGTAGGGATTTATTTAAGTTAGTTATTGGGAGTGGTTTTTATTTTGTCCACGGATCTTCACGGATGCGCACGGATTATTTATTTGGGGAGTGGCATTATATCTTAGAATTTAAGGCAAACATTTATTAAAAATATTTTTTATATCTACTTAATGAAAGAGTTTGAAACTATAATTATTGGTGGTGGTATTTCTGGATTATCTTGTGGGCGTAAATTGCAAGATTCTGATAAAGATTTCTTATTGATTACAAAAGACCTTGGAGGAAGAATGCTTTCATCAAAAAACTTTGGAGTTGATTATGGTGCGGCTTACGTTACTTCGGATTATACCAATGTTTTAAAATATGTAGAGAAACAAGAGCGATTTAGACTTCGGGATTTTTATTTTTTTGATGGATTTAATTTTTCTAATGTTTTTAGTTACAAAAACATAAAACATTTTCCTAAAATGGTAAAATTTTTATTTATTCTAAAAAGTCTAGAAAGAAACTTGCTCAAATATAGAAAACAGGCTCCGAATAAAACTGTCAAGGAGTGTTTTACAGAAAATAAGGTGTTGAATAAATACTGGAAAATGTCTGCTAAGGATTTTATTAAAGATAATGGGCTTGAAGAATTGGATGAATTATATGGCAACCCTATAACTGCTACGACGGCATTTGTCGAATCTGATAAAGTGAATGCTGCGTATTACATTGGAATGTTTTTTTGTGCAGTTTTGCCTACTTGGACTGTTAATTTTAGGCATACTGTTAAAAAATTAAGCAAGGGGTTCGAAAATAAAATTAAAATTGCTTCTGTTCTTAAGGTTAAAAAACAGAAAAGCGGTAAATTTAAAGTTCATACTTCAAGAGGTGATTTTTTGACCAAGAATATTGTTTTTGCTGCTCCTGAGAAATCGTTATCTAAAGTATATAATATCCCTAAGCCTAACCTTCAGCAACCAGCCTATACATTTCATGTTGTTGGTACTAGGCGAGATATTTATCAAGACAAGAAGGCTGTTTGTTTTCGTCCGAAGAATCATGATATTTATATGATATGGAAGCAGAAAAGCGGAGCAGACTTAATTTATTCGAAAAACTCAAGACCCAATTTTAAAGAATATTATGAGAGATATCATGTTATAAAAAAGGTTCATTGGCAACCTGGAATGATAATCCCGAAACATGACTTGATAGATCAAAATTTGGAAAAAAATGTATATTTGGCTTCTGATTATAACCTTTCTTTGATGGAAGATAGTTTTCTTACTGGATTGTATGCGGCTAATCAGATAATAAAATCATAATAGGAGTTTTATTTGGATTAGTTATTGGGAGTGGTTTTTATTTTTGTCCACGGATTTACGCGGATGCGCACGGATTTTTGATTTTGGGATTATTCTTATAAAGGATTAATTACTTGAACTATTATGAAGAGGAATTTGGTTTTTGTTTTATTGATGGTTAGCTTGATGGTTGGATCTGTTTCTGCTGGTCTTGATTGTCCGTATGGTTTGGTGGATGATCCTTATCCTGGAGATTGTGGTATATATATTGATTCGAATGAGAATGCTTTGTGTGATCATTCGCAGGAGGTTTTGGAGTCTAGTGAGCCTGTTGTTTTAGAGAGAATTGAGAATGCTGCTAGTGAGAGTGAGATGATTTATCACCTTGTGCCTATATCTGTGTTTTTGGTTGCTTTGTATTTTTTGAGTGTTTGGATGACTAAGTCTAAGATTATTAGTCTTCTTATGAGGAAGAAATTTTGGAATATTATGTTGCTTTCGTCTTTTGTTGTGTCGGGGGCGTTAGGTGTTTTGTTGATTTTGAGGATTAATACTGGGGTTGATTTTGGTCTTCCTTTTGATATTTTATTTTGGCATGTTGACGTGGGAATTGCTTTGCTTGTGCTTTGTATTATTCATGCTATTGAGCGTTGGCGTTGTTTTTTGTGGTGAATATAGTTAATGAATAAGTTTATTTATCTATTTTGAAGTTTGTTTTTATGGTAATTAAGAAAATTAAGCGTGTATATGTTGAGAAGAGTGCGAGTAAGCCTGTTGTAATTAGGTTTCGGAAGAAGGACGGGAGTTTTGTTGAGTTTAAGGGTATTAAGGTTACGCGGAAGCCGAAGAAGGTTGTGTTTCGGAAGATAAAGAAGGTATATTATCGGCCGACTGTTGATGGGGATAAAGTTGAGGGCAAGGAGAATGAGTAAGGATATTTATATTGATTCTAATATTTTTATTAGTGTTTTTTTGGAGCGGCCTGGGAGTGAGGGAATTGTTGAGTTTTTTGAGGAAGGGGTCCGAGGTTTGGATTTGCGGTTTTGTACTAGTGAGTGGACGCTTACTGAGGTTGTTAAGGTTTTGATTAATGAGTATAAGATTGATTCGGAAAGGGTGGCTGCGTATGTTGAGGAGTTGATTAGGGTGAAGAGGGTTTGTGGGGTGAAGTTTTCTTTTGTTGAGGTTAGTCCGGTTGAGGGTTATGATTTTCGGGAGTTTTTTTATGATGTGCAGAAGACGGTTTTGGAGTATAGGAATGGGGTGCCTGATGCGATACATTCTTCTATTATGAGGAACAATGGGATTGATATGATTTTGACTGGGGACGCTGGGTTTGAGGGGATAGAGGGTGTTGAGGTTATTAATCCGGTTGGGTGAGGGGTGAGCTATTATAAAATGTGGAGGTGGATTTGAATTCTATTTTCAATTTAATAAATTTATAATAAATTTATAAATTCTTAAAACCTGAACAATTATGATAAAAAAGGACTATTCCAAGGAAATTCTAAAAATTATAAGAGAACATGGAAAAAATGAATGGCAATTTGGTAAACCTGAAGAACTTATCTCTCATGATTTCCCACAGAAATTGACATATAATGATATAAAAAAGGAATTATCTTCATTAACTTCTCCTGTGTTTACTAATAAAGAAAAAAGGGAAAATGAGTACCGATACACTATATACACTAAAGATTCAAGGTTTAGAGGCAAAGTGTTTGTGATTACCCTTAGAAATGAAAATATTCGTGTAATAACCGCATTTCCTATTGGAAGGAGAACTTATCTAAAATACGATAAAAAAAAGTTTAAAAAGAAGGAATCCTTAGGTAAAGTATGAAAAATAATATTTCAGCTAAGTTTTCTGCGTTCTATAATGAAATTGATGATATTCTTAGTGTATATGATTTGAATAAGAAAGTTAATGAAGTTTTTGAGTTCTCCGAATTTTTTAATGTCAGTTTTGATAATAATGGTTGTGTTGTGGGCTTAGAAATTTTTGATGCTAGTTCTTTTTTTGAGATTCAGAATCCAAGTATAAACTTTAAGGAATTTTTTTCAAGTTTAGATTATGTTGAGCTAGTGCAAACTGATTTTAGAAATAATTGGTTTTTGATGCTTTGTTTATTTTCCAAAGACATTTCCTTAAAACAAAATTTGCCACCATTTAGCAAACAAGAATATAAGAGCCCCCTTCTATGTTCAATCTAATCTTATCTCTACTTATTCAATCACAACATTTTTAATCAACTTTATCTTCTAACTCTTAAGAGATGATGGTGAAATTTGATGTTGTGACTTTTGGGAGTGGTGTTGTTGATGTTTTTGCTTCTACTGGGGTTGCGGAGAAAAAGGGTAGGCTTGATTTGGAGGTTGGGAGTAAATATTTGATTGATGGGTTGAGGGTGGAAGTTGGTGGTGGTGGGACTAATTGTGCTGTTGCGTTTGCTCGGTTTGGGCTCAAGACTGGGTGTATATGTAAAGTTGGGGAGGATGCTAATGGCATTGAAGTTTTGACGGCATTGAGAAGTGAAAAGGTTAAGTTTTTGGGGAAGGTTGGAGAGGGGAATACCGGGTATTCGATGATTGTGGATTCTAAAAAGAAGAATCGGACGATTTTGACGTTTAAGGGAGCTAGTAATGATGTTTCTTTGATTGATATTAAACGTTTCAAGTCTCAGTGGTTATACTATTCGTCTTTACTGGGGAAGAGTTTTGTGGCTCAGAAAAAGTTGGCGAGGCAGTTTGTTGCTGGTGGGGGAAGGTTGGCGTTTAATCCTAGTTCGTATTCTATTGAGAAACAGGATATTCGGGGGTTGTTGAGGCTTTGTTATGTTTTGGTTTTGAATAAGGAGGAGGCTGTGGAGTTGGCTAAGAAGTATAAGGGTAAGGGTAAAAATGTCTTAGAGAAGTTGGGGAGTTTGGGGCCTAAGGTTGTGGTTGTTACGGACAAGGATAAGGCGGTTAGGTGTTATGATGGGGTTAAGATGTATAAGGTTGTGCCTCATAAGGGGAAAAGAGTAGTTGAGCGGACTGGGGCTGGGGATGCTTTTGCTGCTGGGTTTGTTGCGGGGATGGTTCGAGGGCACCCAATTAAAGAATGCTTAGATTTGGGAGTAATGGAAAGTGAAGCGGTTCTTGCACACTACGGCGCTAAAAATAATCTATTGAAGATAAAGTTAAAGTAGGATTGGTAAGATTTATAATGGATTGATGTCTGTTATGTTTAGGTGATTTATGGATAAGACTGGATATAGACGACTTGTGAAGCAGCATTTGAAGATACTTGATGGGTTGAAGTTTAAGTCTGGGTTGTTTAGTGCGAGTAAGCCGACGGTGGCAACTGGTTATGATAAGGCGTGGTTGAGGGATAATTTTTATGAGTGTATTGCGTTTGAGGTTGTTCAGGATTGGGATACGGTGAGGCAGACATACAGGGCACTCTTAGATATTTTTAAGAAGCATGAGAGTAAGATTGATTATGCAATTAGTAAGAAGCCTAGTCATACGCATCAGTTTATTCATGCGCGGTATCATCCGGATACGTTTGAGGAGTTTTGGGAAGAGTGGGGAAATAAACAGAATGATTCTATAGGTTGTATTTTGTTTAAGATTGGGGAGCTTGAGAAAAAGGGGATTGGGATTTTGGAGGGTGAGAGAGATTATGTGATTGTTCAGAAGTTGGTTGATTATTTGTCGACTATGGAGTATTGGCATGATGAGGATTCGGGGATGTGGGAGGAGGACCAGGAGGTTCATGCTTCTAGTATTGGGGCTTGTGTTGCGGGACTCGAGGCTGTTAAGGATATGGAGGGGATAGAAGTTCATCCTAATTTGATTAAGAACGGTTATGCTGCTTTAGCAAAGCTCTTGCCACGGGAGAGTCCTAGAAAGTTTGTTGATTTAGCATTGCTTAGTTTGATTTGGCCTTATGAGGTTACTAACAAGAAGCAGACTGAGGAGATTTTGAAGAATGTTGAGTATCATTTGCTTCGGACTAAGGGTGTGATTCGGTACAAGGGAGATGCTTATTATAATAAGAACTTGGATAATTACAGCGAAGAGGCTGAGTGGACGTTTGGGCTTGCTTGGCTTGCGATTATTTATGGTAAGCTTGGGAAGAAAAAGAAAGCTAAGGAATTTTTAGATAAAACTGTGAAGACAGTTAGTAAGACTGGGGAGGTTCCGGAGCTTTATTATTCTAATACTAATAATCCTAATGATAATATGCCGCTTGGATGGAGTGAGTCGTTGTTTATTACGGCGCTTTATACGGTGAATAATATGCATATGAAGTTGAAGGTTGGGGATTTGAAGAAGCGGGCTAAGGCTGCGAAGGGGAAGAAAAAAGTGGCGAAGAAGAAATGAATTTTAGGCCTACGAAGTGGAAGGTTGTTGTGGGGGTTTTGGTTGTTGTTTTATTAATTGGTGTTCTGTACAATTTTTATGAATACGAATCTCTTGAAAATAAAATAAAGGGGTATTCTGAATACTATAAAACTATTATCATGCATTGTGATTCTGCTTGTTGTTTTAAGTCCGTTGAGAGAATGGAAGAGAGCGGATATGAGCTTGCATTAAATGAAGAATGCATTAATGATGATTATAAAATTAATGCATTAAGATGTGAAGGGTCTTATTCTTGGTGTGAGTTGATTTGGGATATGGATGGCTGTTGTGCGAAATGCCTTGACAATCCTCGTAATTTAACTGATGGGTTATGTGTAGGGGGATATTATGGAGACAAAGATTTGATGAGGTGCTATACTTTCTTTGAAAGAAAAAATAACATCACTACAGAAGATTGTTCTAGGATATTGAATGGTGTTAAAATTTCTGCTTCAAAAGATCAAGGATGTAGTATGGGGAAGGATTTGTTTATTAAAAATATTGATTTCCCTTTGGATGAGGGAGAGGCTGCGATTGTTTTAAGTGAAATTGCTAGACAGTGGGGTGAGCCTGTTCAGAGTTCCCTCTATAAAATAAAAGAGGAGGGTAATTCTGAAGCTGATTGGCAGATGGACTATGATTGTAGTGGGGATCTCACTTTTGTTTGTGGTGGCTCTATTGAGTTATTTGAAGTAGGTCAAACTTATTGCGTTAATCATATGGGGTAATTTTGGAAAGCTTAATAAAGAAGAAGTGCCTTGTTTTATTAGGTGATTAATATGAGACTTAAGAGATTTTTTAATTTGAGGAAGTTGATTTGGAAGGGGAAAATTTTGCTTTTGGCGTATGACCAGGGGATTGAGCATGGGCCGACTGACTTTAATGATAAGAATGTTGACCCTAATTATGTGATTGATATTGCGGCTAATGGGGGTTTTACTGGGCTTGTTTTGCAGAAGGGTGTTGCGGAGAAGTATTATGATAAGTTGAAACGTGAGAATGTTAACTTGGTTTTGAAGCTGAATGGGAAGACGAGTCTTGTGAAGGGGGATCCGGTTTCTAGGCAGTTGGCGACCGTTGAAGAGGCTCGGGATTTGGGTGCTGTTGCAGTTGGGTACACGATTTATATTGGGAGTGGGCATGAGGAGGAGATGATGGTTGAGGCTAGTAAAATTCAGAGTGAGGCGCATCAGTGGGGTTTACCTTTGATTCTTTGGATTTATCCTCGTGGGGCTGGGTTGAAGGATATTAAGAAGAGTGATTTGATGGCTTATGCTACTCGGGTTGCTTTGACTGTTGGGGCTGATGTTGTTAAGGTTCATCCGGAGGGGAGTATGAAGGATTTTGCATGGGCTGTTAAGTCGGCTGGGAAGGTTCGGGTGATTTGTGCTGGTGGGTCTAAGATGCCGGAGAGCAAGTTATTGAAGACGATTAAGGGTTATATGAAGGAAGGTGGAAGTGGGATGGCGATTGGTAGGAATGTTTGGCAGGATAAGAATCCGTTGAAGTTGTCGGAGAAGATTCGGGATGTTGTTTGGGGATAGGGGAAAGATTGCCCTGCAATCTGTTGTTGGTTTTTGGTGATTTGTTTTTGGTTTTAGGGCTGCGCCCGAATTGCTCGACTTGGGATAGGTTTTTAATTGTTGGATGTTTGTTGGAGTTATGAGTCCCAAAGAGATATGTGATAGGATTGTTAAAGTTTTTGCGAATAAAACAGATGTCGTTGCTATCTTAAATAATGGTTCATCTGTTGTTGGCATGGATACCCCTAGTTCTGATTTGGATTTTGTAATAATTTTGAAAGACAATAAAAATGAAAAAAAGCTTCTTGAGATTCTTAGGAGAAAATTTGGAGTTTTGAAAAATGAAGATTACCCTGAGATAGAGGTAGAGGAACAATTTGATATTGGAGGCAGGAGAGCAGATTTTACTTTTATTTCTAAAAAGGATATAGAAAGAAAGGTTAATAATTTTTACAAATCAAAAGATGCTTTTTTGGAATCGCAACATTTTATGAAACATAAAATTGTGGGTTCTGTTGCGATTTATGATTCTGATAAACTTTTGCCTAAGTGGAAAAAAAAGGTTGAAAAATATCCTAGAAAAATTATGAAAGAAATTTTTGATTCTCAAATTTATTTGATAAAGGAAGAATTGTTTTATTGGGAGAATCATGGGTTTAGAAATGAGTTTCAATTTGGATTTGAGCAATGGGATTTGATTAAGGGAATCTGTCAAGCTCTTTATGCTAAGAATAATCAAATGTTCATGTTACCATACAAGAGAGTTCATAGTGACTTGAAAAAATTGAAACCTAATATAGAAAAGGAAATGTGTAAGTTAATTATGGGAACAAATAATTCTCGTATGATAAGAAAAAAGATTGAACTTGTTAAGCAAATTTTAGTCAAATTGGAAAAATAATTTTTGGATAGGTTTTTAATTGCTGAATGTTTGTTATTTTTATGAAGAGGCCTTTAGTTATTGTGAATTTGAAAACTTATCAGCATGGGGCTCGGGCTTTGAAACTTTGTAAAAGAATTGAGAAGGTTGATAAGAATATTGTTGTCGGGTGTAGTCCGTTGGATGTTTATCGAATTAGTAAAGAGACTAAATTGAAGGTTTATTGTCAGCATGTTGATGGGATGAGTGAGGGTCGGAACAGTGGGTTTGTTTTGCCAGAGGGGGTTAAGGGGAATGGTGGTGTTGGAGTTTTCTTGAATCATAGTGAGCATCCGTTGGAGTGGAGGGTTTTGAAAGCTACTGTTGCTAGGTGTAAGAGGTTGAAGTTGAAGACGCTTGTTTTTGCTGGAGACTTGAAGATGGCTGTTAAGGTTGAGAGGTTGGGGGTGGACTTTGTTTGTATTGAACCTGCTGAGTTAGTTGGGGGAAAGGTTTCGGTTTCTAGTGCTAGGCCTGAATTGATTAAGAGTATTGGGAAGAAGTTGAAGGGGAAGTTTTTGGTTGGGGCTGGGGTGCATTCAAGTGAGGATATTGAGGTTGCTATGAGGTATGGGGCGGCTGGGGTTGCGCTTAGTTCTGCTGTTACGACGGCTGTGGATCCGGGGAAGGTTTTGCGGGAGTTGATTGGATGACAACTTTATCACATAAATATTTTTAAAGAAATTTTCTATATCTTATATTATGGTAGCTAGGTTTAAATTGGAAGGATTTTATGATTATGTTTCTGCTCCTAATGGTAGAGGAGATTTAACTGGAGAAATTGAAGTTGTGGATAATGGTGCTTTTGAGGGTGCGATTTATGACCATGGTTCTATGGCTCCAAATCAATTTGTGAGGGGCTATCTTCAAAATGAAGGTGATTTGAATAAAATGATCTTTTTGAAGTTTCCTTCAAATATTAATCTTGCTAATTTAGCGTATTCTCTGGATAAGGAATCTAATAATTCGATTGAGGGAAAATATTTAGGGAGATGGGGAGCTTTGCCTTTTAATACTGAATTCAACGAAGATGCTGGTTTGTTTATCGCAAAGATTGACATGAGTGCTTGTGGAATAGGGGATTCTGCTGAGATCAATCTTAGTAAAAAGTAGGAATGTTTTTAATTTAAGTTACTATTAATTTATTATGCATGAACATAGTTTTACTGAAGCGATTTTGAATAACGTTAAGGATAAGGAGAATGTTAGGGGAATAGTTTTGGAAGTTGGGGACTTGGTGGGAATTGAGCCGGGGCATTTGAAGGAGCATATTGAGGAAATGTATGATTGGGATGTTGAAGTTGTTTTGAAGAAGAGTAAGGTTAGGTGTGAGTGTGGTTTTGAGGGTGAGGCGAAGGTTTTGGAAAGGTTGCATGATTTGGTTATTTTTGAGTGTGCTAAGTGTGGTGGGATTCCTGAGGTTTTGGAGGGGAAGGATATAAAAATCTTGAAGGTTGTTTATAACTAAGATGTGTTTAGCTATACCTGGGAAAATTATTGAAGTGGACGAGGAGGGGAATTGTGTTGTGGATTATGTGGCTGAAAGAAGAGGTGCCAAGATTCTTATGGATGGTTTTGGGGTTGGGGATTATGTTATTGTTTCTAATAAAATTGTTGTAATGAGAGTTCCTGAAGACCAGGCTGTTGCTTATCTAAATGCTATAAAGGATTATTGATGGGTTTTGCTGAGGAGTATTTCTTGAGGTATGCTTTTCCTTGTGCCGGGGTTTTGTTGGATAGTGGAAAGATAAGTCAGAAAGAGTACAATGAGTTGGGAGATAGTTTAAAGACGGAAAAGTTTCCTTCTAGGGAGGTTATTGAGGGATATTTTGTTGCTGCTTTTAGAAGAATTAGAAATCTTGCTTTGGAGATGGGAATTAGAGATCCTTGGGATATGCGGGTTTTGAGAAAGTATTGGGAGGTGAGTCACAATGATAATGTTGATGAGAGAGAAGGTGGATATGCGAAGATGCCGGAAGCTTTTTGTGATTTTTGCAAGGTTCATGAGGCGGAGGTTTTAGAGATTTTGGATAATGGTTTTTTGTTGGTTGGGTATGGAGATGTTAAGAGGCCGGTGAATGGAGAGTATGTTGTTGGAGTTGGAGTTGGAGAGAAAGTTAGGATTCATCATGCTTATGCTGTTGAGAAAGTTGAGTGATTAGATTTCTTCTGTTCTTTTTTCGCTTTTGATTAATATAATGAAATATGCTCCTACTAGGATTAATGCTGAGCCTGCTAGCTGTAATGCTGATACTGGTTCTTTGAGCCACAAGACTCCGAAGATTAGGGAGACGACTGGAGCGAGTAGAAGTATTGTTGAGGCTTTTGAGAGATTGATGTGTTTGAGTCCCCAGTACCATGTTAGGACGTAGAGGAAGAGGAAGAATCCTGAGACCATGATGTAGATAAGTTGTTGGGATGTTAGGGCCAAAAGCAAATCTGTCTTTCCTGTTAAGAATATTATTGAAAACAAGACTAGGGAACCGAAGAACATTCTCGAGAAAGTTACAACCCAATTACTTTCTTTGTTTATCATTGCCTTTTTTGATATTACATTTTCTATTGCCCACAAGAATGTCGCTCCTAAAACCAGAAAGTCTCCTACTCTTATTTCTGTAGAGAGTGATTGGATTTGCATTAAAACTAATCCTGATAGCATTATTCCCATGGCTATGAGTTGTTGTTTTGTTATTTTTTCTTTTAGGAAAATGAATGCTAAGATTAATGCGTAGATTGGTAATGTTTTGTGTAGGAATGCTGCTCTTACGCCTAGGGTCATTTTTAGTCCGGCAAAGAACATCCAAAAGGCGAACCCTCCTCCTATGATTCCAATTAGTAAAAGATTTTTCCAGGAGGTTTGTTTGAATTTTTTTCCTTTGCTGCTTCTTGTTAGATATAGAGATATTGCTAGAAAAATTATTCCTATGAAGAATGCGCGGAGTGCTGTGAATAAGAGTGGGTCTATACTTACCACGAAGAACTTATTTGCGATGATTGAGAAACCTGATATGATTGCTGTAAATAAAACTAGGAGTGTTCCTAGAACTTCATTTTTTGTCATCTCTTTTTTCATAGTTGGCTAAAATTAAGAATGTTTTTATATCTTTCTTGTGAGGGTATCTTATGAAGATTGTTTGCTTGGGTAATGAATTTGTTGAGGAGGATTGTTTTGCTAAGGAGGTTGGGGGGTTGTTGACTGAGGACCATGAAGTTGTGAACATTAAGGATAGTTTTCAGTTGATGGAGGTGCTCAATTCTGAAGGGGATTTTGTTTTGTTGGATGTTGCCCAAGGGTTAGAAAAGGTTTGTTTGATTAATGTTGAGGATTTGAGGGTGGACAGTATTTTGAGCGCTCATGATTTTGATGTGGGGCAGGTTTTGGTATTGCTCGATGTTGCGCCTAGGATTATTGGGATTCCTATGAAGGGGGATGCTTTGAAGATTAGGGATGAGGTTTTGGGTTTGATTAAATCCAATTAACTTTTAGAAAGTGAGTTGAGCAGCTAAAACATGGGTCATAGGCTCGTATAAGTTTTTCGATTTGATTGACGATTTCTTCTTTTTCCCCAAGGGATGACTCTGATGAGCCCGATTTTTTTTGTTTTAGGAGTGTGTTCGCAAGAGTTGTGATGTCGGCTTCAATCATGTTTAGGTTTTGTGCTGTTGGAGTTATTATGTTGCAATAATCTATTGTTCCTTCTTTGTTGATTTTGTATTCGTGGAAGAGTGTTCCCCTTGGGGCTTCGACTGCTGAGACTCCAATGCCTGCCTTTACTTTTAGCTTCTTGATTTTTTCGTGTGCTGGGGGTTTTTCTAGGAGTTTTAGTATTCGGTTTGTAGCTTGAAGTACTTCTAAGGATTGTGCGATTAGGTTGTGGTATGGGTTTGTGAGTGGGAGAGTTAGGTTTAATTTTTTTAGTGCTATGTTAAGTTGGAATTTTGTTTCTTTATCTAGTGTTCCAGAATTATTGGATATTCTTGCGATTGCGCCCAGTGAGTATGGGGAATTGTTATGTAGGACGAATTTTGATGTTGCGTATTCTTTGATGTTTTCTTTTAGGTGGGATTTGTAATTGTCATCGATAAAAGTTTTTGAGCCTGCTGTTACTTTTCCCGATATACTTGCGTATGTTTTTTCTTCTTTTAGGGATAGATATTCTGAGGTTCGGCTGAGGTTTTGATATTCTAGGTTTGTGAAGAGCTTGATTGTCTTTATAATTAGAGGTTTTGTTTCTTTAAGTTGTTTTATTAATTCTGAGAAATCTTCTTCTGGGGATTCTTCTTGTACTTTTAGAAATGGATGCATCTCTCTACCGCCGAATTTTTCTACTATTTTGTTTCCTAGTGTTATGATTTTTAGGGCATCTAGGACTTTTGATTTGTGTTCTTTTTTTAGTGTTAGTGCTGAGGTTGCTCCGAGATAGTCTGGTAGGGACATGAAATAAAGATGTGTTGCGTGGCTTCTGATTCTTTCTGCTAATATAAGAATTTCTCTTATGAATTTTTGTTGTTCTGAGGGTTTTATATTGAGTGCTTCTTCTAGAGCTTGGACTGAGGCCACTGAATGTGAGCATGAGCATATTCCGCATATTCTTGATACGATTTCTTGGATATCTTCGATGTTTCTATTTAGGACGAGTGCTTCGAAAAATCTTGCTCCTTCAGAGGCTTTGAGTTCACATTTTGTTACAGAATTTTTTTCTATCTTTAGAGTAAGACTTGCGTGTCCTTCTATTTTGCATATGTGGTTTAGGTTTATTTCTCTAGCCATGGGGAATCCTCCTTAATCTCTTCTTGAAAGCTTAGTCCTGCAAATGTTTCTAGTTTGTCTTTTATTTCTTTATTGGTGTGGCCCATCTTTTTTAACATTTTGAAAAATGCTTCGTAGTTTGCATCTGGGTTTGGTCCTCGGCATCCGTAACAGGTTGTATTGTTGCTTGGACAGAGTGCCCCGCATCCTCCTGAGGTTACTGGACCTAGGCATATCTTTCCTTCGTCTAATAGACATGGGTTTCCGGCTTTTCTACATTCGAAGCATACTGGGTTTTTTGTAGGAATAAATTCTCTTGAGGTTAATATGCATTTTATGAATTCTAAAATTTCTTGTTTATCTGGAGGGCATTGTGGAATGTGGTAGTCTACTTTGATGTGGCGATTGATTGGGGTTGGAGGGGTTTCTTTTAGGTGGTTATGTTTTGGGTATACGAAGTTCATTATTTTTTTGGAGTCGTGGAAATTTTTTATTGAGGGGACGCATCCGAAGCAGGCGCATGAGCCTAGTGCTATTACTTTTGTTGACCTTTCTCGTAGTTTGTTTATTAGGAGGATGTCTTCGTCGAAACAGACTGTTCCTTCTATAAATACGTAGTCCAGTTTTCCTTTGTAGGTGTCTTCTTTTATGAATGGGAAAGATTTTATGTCGATCAAGTTCACTAATTCTTTGAAGCAATCTTCGTAGAGGACTGTTAAGAGGCATCCGGAGCAGCCTGAGATTCCGTAGAAGCCGACTTTTGGTTTTTTGGTTTTCATTTTAAATATTCCGTTAAAGCTTTTTTAGTTGATTTGTAATATGAGAAGTCATGCAATTCTATTATAATCTTTCTTACCTTTTTTAAGTTGATTTTATCTAATACTCCTTTCCAATCTAAGCTTCCTTCATTAAGTCCTATATGTTGATCTTTTCCATTGTTATTGTGTGCATGAATATAGACTATTTTGTCTTTTACTGATTTTAGGAATTCGTCTGATGATATCTTTAATGTTTTATTTACAACTGCTGTATTGAGATGACCTAGGTCTAAATTTACTTTTAAATTTTTGAATTGCTTTAGATTATAGATAAAAAAATTTCCATTGAATTTTCCATTTGGTTCGTATAAAATTTCTACTTTATATTTTTTTGAAAAGCTTAGAAGTTCTTTAAAAATTTCTACTTCATTCTTGTTTAATTTCTCTTGTTTTAAGTGAACTATTAATTCTTTGCATCCTAAAAATTTGCATGCAATAATTTCCGACTTTAGAATATTTATTTCCATTTTTCTTAAATCTTTATCTTTTTCAGTAAAAACTCTCTTTGTTAGACTATGCATGGATAAATTTTTTCCTTTGAGTTCTTTTTTTATCGCTTCTAGAGATTTTCTTCTAAATTTAAAGTCAGGATCTTTGGAATTTATTTCTACTGTTTTTTCACTAAACATTCCCTTGTTCTTGTGAAAAATTAATGTTGATAATCCTATTAGTGGTTTTTTTGATTTAGTTTGAGTTTGAGTTTTCATTGTCTAGCCTCGATTTAATTTTGTCGTATCTGAAAATGGGTCCATCTTTGCAGACATAGAGGTCTTGGATTTGGCATCTTCCGCAGGAGCCGAATGCGCATTCCATTCTTCTTTCTAGGGACCAATAGATTGATGAGTTTGGTATACCTAAAGTATTGAGTTCTTTTGTTGCTACGCTCATCATTATTTCTGGTCCACATAATAACGCTATGGTGTTTTTGGTTGTTGGTTTGTGGTGTTTTATTATCTTATTGATAAATCCTTTTTCGTGTTCGTGAGAATCTGGGTCATCTGATAATCCTATATGAACTTCGAATTCTTTCTCCCATTTTTTTATTCTTTCTTTTAGTAAGATGTTTTTTTCGTTTCGGAATCCGAAGTAGATGAATATTTTTTTGAAATCTTTTTTATTTTGTTCTATGTAATTTATCATGGAAGTTATTGGAGCGATTCCTGTTCCTCCTGCAATTAGTATAACGTTTTTTCCTTCGAGGTCTTTGATTGGAAAGCCGTGACCGTGTGGACCTCGGATTAATATTTTGTCGTATTTTTTTAGGTTGAAAATTGAGGAGGTTACGTTGCCTGCGTTTTTTGTTAGGAGTTCTAGGTATTTTTTATTGTGTGAACATGAGGCTAGTGGGCATTCTCCTATTCCTGGTATTGATACTTCTACAAAGGTTCCTGGAGCTGGGTTTAGGTTGCATTTTATTTTGAAGAGCTTTACTGTATCAGTGTATGATTTAATTGATTCTATTTTGTAAGGTTTTGGAAGGTATGACATTATTTCTTTTTTGGTAATTTATTTATTGTTTTTACCCAATCTATTTTTGTTGGGCATACCCGAAGGCATCTTCCGCATCCTACGCACATTGGTCTGTTGTGGATGGATTTGTAATATGTTATTTTGTGGTATACAAAATGTTTGAACCTTGAAAGGCGAGAATCTCTATATGACTTTCCTCCAGCTACTTTGGAGAAAGATTTTAGTTGGCATGAAGCTTGACGTCTAACCCTTTTTCCGTCTTTTAGATTTGTGTCTAAGTTGTCTTTTATGTCGAAGCAGTTGCATGTTGGGCAGTATATTGTGCAAGTGGAGCAACTTAAACATTTATCTGCATCGCTCTTCCATATGGAGTCTTTGTAATTTTTCTTTATATCTAAATTTTTTAGTTTTTTGGAGTTTTTTGGATTTGGTATTTTTATTTCTTTTTCTAAAGTCTTTAGGTTTTTTACAAGTGTTTTTCCTTTTGGGGTCCCGACATCTATGATATAATTTTTTCCTTTTGGGAATAGAAATAGGTCATGGTAGTCAACTAACTCCATCGAGTTGCAGAAACAAAACTTGTCTGGGTTTTCACAGAAGAGACCTATTAGAATTGTGTTTTTTCTCTTGGCTAGATATTGGGGGTCGTACATTACCTTGTCTAGTATTTGGATTGCATTGAGGTCGCATTTTCTGAGTCCGAAGAGTATTGTTTTTTTAATTTCACCTTTGTTTTCTATTGCTTTGTTGTTTTTGAACTCTAGAAGAGTTTCGTTTTCTGGTTGGAAATGTTGTTTTGCTGGGATTTGGGTTAGTTTTTCCAGGTAGATTTCTTTGAAGTCGGAGATTTTTTGGAAGGAGGTTGTTTTGTTTTTTGTTGGGGCTATTACTTGGTGTTTTTTTATTAGGTTGTTTATGAATTTTGGTAGTTCTTTTTTGGGGAGTATTTTTTGCATAGTATCACCTGCTTGTTGGGATAAGTGTTATAAAGTTATAAATCTTTGTGAGGGGATGAAGAAGAAGGTGATTGCTTTTGATATTGGGGGGACTAGTATTAGGTGTGGTTTGGTTCGTGGGAAGAAGATTTTGAAATTTGTTAGCTGTGAGACGCCGAAAGTTCGGAAGGCTTTTTTGGAGAAAATTGTTGAGTTTAGTGAGGGGTTTATGAGTGAGGATGTTGCTGGAATTGGAATTGGTTTTCCTAGTCCTGTTCGAGAAGGGGTTGTTAAGAATCCGCCTAATGTTAAGTTGAAGAATTTTGACTTAAAGAGTTATTTGGAGAAGAAGTTTGATGTTAGAGTAGAAATTGCTAATGATGTTGATTGTGTCGCTTTGGCTGAGTTGAAGATAGGGATTAAGAGGAGAAACTTTTTTGTAATTGCGCTTGGGACTGGGATTGGTGGAGGAGTTGTTGTTGATGGGGAACTTTACCATGGAGGAAGTGGCTATGGAAGTGAGCTTGGGCATATTATAATTGATGGTAAGGATTTTGAGAGTTTGTGGAAGGGGACGAAGAGGAAGATTGAGAGGGAATTTGGGAAGGGGATGTTGGTTCGGGACCTCGTAAAGATGAAAGATAAGAAGGCTGATGCTATCTTAATGGAAGCGTCTGATTATTTGGGAGAGGGAATTGCTTCGGTTATTAGTGTGTTGGATAGTGAAGTTGTTATTTTAGGAGGAGGGGTTCGGGATAGTGGAAAGAGGTTTTTGAAAATGGTGAATCTGTCAGTTGGGAAATATTCTTTTTTGCCTAAAACGGTGAAGGTTGTTTTTGGGAAGATTGATTCTCCTGGTGTTTTGGGAGCTTCTCTTTTAATTGATTAATTTAAATTTTATTATCTTGACTGGACTGTCTTTAGTTACTTTGCTATTATAATAATTAGAATATGTTTTATACATTTCTTCATTTGATTTGAATTTTTCGTGTCCGTACCAATCTTCCTCTGTTAATTTTTCAAAAGTTGTTTCTTTTGTGGAGATAATTTTAACTTGCAAAAACTCCTCTAATGTTTCCCAAACTATAAAGGAAACTATGTCTCCTGTTGATAAATTTTTATCATCAAATAATCTCCAGGTTGCTGTTTTCTTGCCCTCTAGGATTAATTTGCTTAATGCTTTTCTGAATTTTAGAGTTTTCATGTTATGTATTTGTAGGGCAAGTAATTTAAAAGATATTTGGTTTGGTTTATTATGAAGAAAGAAAAAGGTGGTGCTATCTTGCGTGAGTTGAAACATCATGCTCCATTTACGCTGACTGCTAGTTTTGCTGCTGGTATTTTGGTTGCGATTTTTTATTTAATGGGTAGAGTTCCTTCTGAGGAGTTATTTGAGATTATGCATCCTGCTCATGTTTTAGTTTCGGCCATTGCTACTTCGGCTATTTATTGGAAATATAATAAGTCTGTTTGGAAAAGTATTTTTGTTGGGGCTATTGGGGCAATTTTGGTTGGAAGTTTAAGTGATGTAATTTTTCCTTTTTTGGCTGGAAATTTGTTTTCGTTACACACTCATTTTCACTTGCCTATTATCGAGAAGCCTTTTTTGATTTTGAGCGTTGCTTTGTTTGGAGCTGTTTTGGGAATGTATGGTAATTTATTTAGAGCGACTCATATGCTGCATGTATTCTTGTCTATTTTTGCTAGCTTGTTTTATTTGTTGGCTTTTTCTATTGAGATGAGTTTTGGGGCTGTGATGTTGGTTTCTGGCCTTGTTTTTTTGGTCGTTTATATTCCGTGTTGTATTAGTGATATTGTTTTTCCTTTGTTTTTTATTAAGAAGCCTTGTGTTAAGTGTGAGCATTGGCATGATTAGTTTTGGAATTTGTGGCTGATGTAGTCTATTAGTGCGTTGCCTTCGAGCTTGATACTGGCGGGTCCGTTTCTTACGAAGAATTCCTCTGCGTTTGGTGTTTTTAGGAATACTCTTTTTTTGCTTTCTTTGCAGATTACTAGGAGAATTTTTTTGTTTTCTATTTGAATTATTTGAAATTTTATAAATGGAAGGAACTGGTTTCCTATGTGGTTTTTTATTAGGTTTGTTAGATGGAGTGCTAATTTGTCTTCGTTTTGGAAGTTGTCGTTTTCTAGTCCTAATATTTGTTTATTATCATCTACGCCGATTAGTAAATTTCCTCCTGATGTGTTTAGGAATGCTGTTACTGTTTTTAGTGTGCTGTGTTCTATTTTTTTGTCGGACTGATTTGTGTGAAGATTTGTTCTTAATGTAGACTTAAATTCTATTTTGACTGACTCTCCTTTTTTTATTAGTTCTAATACCTTTAACCTTGGATTTTTTGGTTTAATCTTTGGACTTAGGAAATTTAAATTTCTTTCCAAGACCCCTGTTAAAAAGTTGCTGACCAGCACATTGCTTTTCTTTTTTATTTGGAAAAACCCTGCTATTGAAACCAGTAGTGCTCCGAGTACGCTGACTGCGAGATCTTGCATGGTGTCTATGAGATTTTTTTGTAGACCGGAATTAATTAGACTGTCTAGTGTGAATTCGAAGAGTTCCCAGAGTGTGGCGATTGAGATGGCGAAGGAGAATATGACGATTGATGCGAAGACTGGGTTTGCGGTAATTCGGTTTTTTTTGTAGAGAACGTGAATTATTGAGAGACCAACAAAACCCAATGCTATTGAAGCTGTGAAATTCATTAATATGTTCCACCACCATAGGCCGGAATAGAAACCTTTCAATTCGCCTAGAGTGAGAAGCCCGTAGATAAACATGAGGTAAATTATATCGAAGCCTGCTGGGACTTCGATATTTAGCGTTTTTTTGAGGATAGATGGTATAAAGGTTACTATTAGAGCTATTACTGCTACAGTTTGAACTAGAGTTCTGTTTGAAGTTGTGGCGTAGGCTAATGTTAGGATGAGAGTTAGTCTGATTAGGTTTGTTATGATTGAGTTGACATTTAGAATTCTTTTTTTGTACATGTTCGTTTAGAGATTTTGTATTAATAAGGATTATTGGGATGAGAAATAGATGATGGGAATATGGTAGTTATTTAGATAATTTTATAAAAGAGTTTTGAAAATGTGAAATATGGGAAAATATGAATTGCCGAATGATATGAAAACTGAACTTGCTAGGCATTTTAACTATCGAGTGCTTGGTGGACTAAAAGATGCTTATGCTCATGGCGGTGGTGTTAAGAAGCATGTAGAGGGTATTTTTTTTATGGCGAAAAAAGGAAAACTTAAGCGGAAAACTATTGAGTCTATTAGTGAAGCCTTTCTTCATTCCAAAAGATATTAACCGATAAAATTATTCTTCGATTTTAATTGCTTTGCCAGTAATTATGGCGTCTGCTATTTTTTTTCTTCCTGCGACAAGTATTCTTGATAGAGTGCTTTGTGAAATTCGCATTTTTATTCCTGCTTCTTTTTGAGATATGCTTTCGAAATCAATTAGCCTTATTGCCTCAAATTCAGACATAGAGAGCGATATTTCAATTAGGTCACTCATTTTTATTCCTCTGGGTTTAAAGTAAGAAGAGCTTGGTTTTCCCCGAACTCTTCTTCTTTTACATGGACGTGGCATTTTGTTTTAGTTATTGGCTTCTCTTCTAAATCCTCTATTTCTACCCTGCCCACAAGGTCTGCAACCTCTACCTTTTCCAGCATTAGGTTTTGCGCCTTCACAGTTTCCCATTTGCCTTCCTGTTTTTGGACCTTTTCCCTCTGGTCCCTTTCCGTCTTTATTTGCCATATTGTTTTCCTCCATATTTAATTATGAATAGGTATGCATTAAACTATTTAAATGTTTTGTTTTGAATGCCTATTTATAACTCAAACTCTTCTATAAAATCTATTATTGTAGAATATTTTTCTAGATATCTAGAACCCTTTTCGCTTAAGGAAATTTCCTTGTTTTTTTTGTGAGTTTCTTTTATGAATTCTTTGTTTAGTAAATCTGAATAATAACCTTTGAATCTTGATGAGGAAATGTTGGACTTTCTAAGTAGAGGAGTTATTCTTATCGAGCGGTTTTCTTGAATGATTTTCAAAATGTCTCGTATTATTTCGAGTTTGTTTCGTTTTGCCATTTAGCCTGTTTTCTTAATAACCTTGTAAAAAATTATTAGGAATATCCCGGATGATGCGAGGTAGATTAGTAACTGGAATGATTGGAAGAAGTTTGGAATTAGGATGTCTAGGATGTTGAATATCCAGAAGATAAAGAGGAGTAAATATATTGCGTAGAGGTTGTGGGGCTTCTTTTTCTTGGATTGTATATATGACGAATATACGGTGAATGCTATGAAGGCAAAGAGTATTACGTTTATTAGAAGGTATACCTCATGATTTCTAAATAGGGAAATTGTCGTTGCAATAATTAGTGCGATTACATGAAATACATATATTGCCGATTTGGATTTCCATTTTTTCCAAGTTACGCTGTAAAGGAGATAAAAGATTGCCATGGAGCTAAAATACATGAATATGAAAAGTGTTATGCTTCCGAATATTGGGAGAAATGTTCTTATTTCGCTTCTTTGAAAATATAGGAGGATTATTTTTATGAAGGATCCGAAGAAATAAGCTAGTGCGAAAAATAGGAAAGCTTTTCTGAAATATTTTATGCCTTTGTGGGAGGTTAGGATGTAAAGTTCTTTTGTTCCGAAGTAGATCATTAGGCTGCATGCAATTATTATGAAGGAGTAGAGTATTTCGGTTCCTATTGTCATTGTCATTAATTTTCCTAGTCCTTGTCCTACTGCGTGTCCAGCTATGTGTGCCATTTTTTTATAATGGGTTTGATGTTTAAATACTTTTAAGCGAAATGGACTTAAAGTCCATTCTCTTTATAATATTAAGTTGGGTGATTATATTATGAAACAAGAGTTGATTGAGATTAGTGACGTGTGGAAGAAATATGACATGGGTAAGGCTGGGGCTTTGGTGGTTTTGAAGGAGATTGATTTGGAGATTTATGACGGGGAGTTTGTTGCTATCATTGGCCCTTCGGGTTCTGGGAAGTCTACTATGATGAATATTGTTGGGGCGCTTGATGTTCCTAGTTGGGGGACGGTGAAGTTGAAAGGGAGGGACATTTCTAAAATGAGTGAATCTGAGTTAGCTACGTTGAGAGGGCAGACTATTGGTTTTATTTTTCAGCAGTTTAATCTTTTGCCTACTTTGTCGGCTTTGAAGAATGTAATGTTGCCTATGGAAATGATAGATGTTGAGCCTGGTGTTGCGGAGAAAAGAGCGAGAAAACTTCTTGTGATGTTGGGATTGGGGGACAGAATGCATCATAAACCTAATGAGCTTTCTGGGGGACAGCAGCAGAGAGTTGCTATTGCTCGAAGTTTGGCTAATGATGCTCCGATAATTTTGGCTGATGAACCTACTGGGAATCTTGACAGTAAGACTGGGAAATTTATAATGAAATTTTTGTCTGAGGTTTCTAGAAAAGAGGGGAAGACTATTATTCTTATTACTCACGATACGGAGCTTGTCAGCTATGCTGATAAGGTTGTTTATATTCGTGATGGGAAGATTGAGAAGATTGTTAAGAATAGGCGGTCAAAAAATATGGGCAAAATCAATTTCCTGAAAGGGGGTAGAAAAAATGGATAAAAAAATTAATTTTATTTTAGTTGGATTGCTTGTGTTTACTGCTTTTGCTTCAGCTGACGTTTCGTATTACGAGGAAGATAATAGTGATATTGAAACTATAGGGTCTGTTTCGTTTTCTATTGTTAAGTTGAGATATGAATCTTATCCGGTGAGTCCTGGAGAGTATTTTACTATTTGGGTTCAGGCTGAGAAGACAGCTCCTGAGAAAAGGGATATTAAGTTTGAGTTTTTGGAAGAATATCCTTTTTCGTTAGATTCGGATGAAGACCTTGTTCGTGAGTTTCCTAATATTGGAAGTGAGAATGTTGTACTAGAATACAAGGTTCGTGTTGACGAGTCTGCTGTTAGTGGAGAGAACACACTTAAGATTAGGCAAGACCTCGCTCTCGGCAGCGCTATTATACATGAATTCGATATTTCTGTTGCTGATGTTCAGACTTCGTTTGATGCGATTATACAGGAAACTGTGATTGGAGAGACTACGATTGCTATTGCGAACATTGGGCAGAACGATGCTAATGCTGCTATAGTTAGAATTCCTGAGCAGGAAGGTGTTGTTGTTTCTGGTAGCAATGGGCAGATGATTGGGAATTTGGAGCAGGGAGACTATACCGTAGTTGCTTTTACCTTTGAGGGAAGTGGTGCTATAGATTTGCAGATAGATTATACTGATAGTATAGGCGTTCGAAGAAGTGAGAATGTTGTTGTCTATAGGGGACTAAATTCTGCGAGCTTGGGTGACTCTGTTGCCGAAATGATTCCTGGAAGTAGGAAGTCTGGTACTGGTGTTCCTGTTGAATCTGATTCTGATGATTCGTCATGGATGATATGGTTGACTGTTTTGGTAGTTCTTGGGTTTGTTGGCTACAGGTATTACAAAAAAAAATTAGTAAAAACAAAAGGAGTTTCTTCGATGGTTCCTGACTGGATGAAGAAAGAAAAGGGCGCCAAGAAATAGGCGTCTCCTTAATTTTTTAATATGAGATTTGCGAAGAAGTTTGAGTTAGCATGGAACACTTTGGTTCACAGTAAGCTTAGAAGTTGGTTGACTATAATTGGGATTGTGATAGGTATTGCGGCTGTTGTTGCGATTGTTTCTATTAGTAATGGTGCCCAGGAATCTTTGACTGCGGACTTGAATTCTTTTGGGGCTGATCAGATAACTGTAACTCCGGGTTTTAATAAGGCGGCTAGTGGTAGCTTTAGGAAGAGTATGGAAACGAGTTCTGCGGTTGCTTCTGATGGGGACGATCTTGAATTGACTAATCGGGATATTGTTTCTATTGAGAGTGTTGATAATGTAAAGTTGGTGGCTCCGAAGATTTCTTCGACGGAAGAGGTGGTTTATTCTACGAAGCAGACTGATATTTCTATTACGGCTATTAATTATGAAGATTGGGATACTATTGTTAGCTCGGATATTGTAGAAGGTAGGGCTTTGATTTCTTCGGATATGTATTCTGTTGTGATTGGTGGAAGTGTTGCTGAAAATACCTTTGAAGGAATGCAACTTAATCGACAGGTTACAATTAATGATAAGACGTTTAGGATTGTTGGTATACTTGATTCCGAAAGCAGGAGTGTTTTTATTCCTCTTGATTCTGCTATTGGTGTCTTGGAAGACAAGGAGTCTGGGGTTTATGATTCTTTGACTGTTGTTGCTGAGAACCCGGATTTTGTTGAGAATACGACTGCTGATGTTGAGAAGAAGCTGATGATGTCTCGGGGTATTTTGAAAGATAGCGAGAAGGATTTTACCGTTTCTAATATGCTTTCTATGCAACAAACGATAACTGCTACGCTGGAAACTCTTGCTTTGTTTTTGGGGGCGATCGCTGCTATTTCTCTTTTGGTCGGGGGAATTGGTATTGCTAATACTATGTTTACCTCTGTTTTGGAGAAGACGAAAGAGATTGGGATTATGAAGGCTATCGGTGCTAAGAATGGGGATATCATGGCAATTTTTTTGCTTAACTCGGCTTTGATTGGTTTGGTTGGAGGACTTGGAGGTATTTTGCTTGGGAGTTCTGCTGGGCTTTTTATCGGTGGGGGTTCTAGTGAGGGAAGCAGCAAGTTAATGAGTACGATGTTTAGTTCTACGGCTATAACTTGGGAGTTGCTTGCCTTTGCACTGGCGTTTTCTGTTGTTATTGGAATGGTTGCTGGGGCGATTCCTGCGTACCGTGCTTCTAGGTTGAAACCCGTCGACGCTTTGCGTTACGAGTGATTTTAGGGACTTTAGGTCCACCTTTTTTATAAAGAAAAATGTCTTTTGATTATTAGTTAAATCATGGGAGGAAAAATAAATGGAAAATAAAAAAATGTATGGATTCGCTGCTTTGGGAATGTTGGCTCTTTTAGGAGTTAGTATGGTTGCTGCTTACCAGGGAGATTATAGTGTCAAGGGACCTGATTATTCTGAAGATAGGCATGACGATATGACGGTTGCTTTTGAGGAACTCGACTACGATACTTGGGCTGCTTTGATGGCTGAGAACGGAAGGCATTCTAGAGTTATGGAAGTTGTAACTGAAGAAAATTTTGCTGTGTTCGTTGAGGCTCACGATGCTGGAATGGCTGGAGATTTGACAAGAGCTGCTGAACTTAGGGCTGAGCTTGGACTAGGTAATGGGCAGGGTTCTCGAGATGGAGATGGATTCGGACAGGGTAAAGGCATGAAGCAGGGTTCTGGATCTGGAATGAAAGGTCAGGGTCAAGCTAGTGAATGTCCTTATGCTAATTAGGATTTTTAGTTGGTTCGTTTAGGATCGGAGGTAGTTTGTTTTTATTTTTTCCTCCGATTTGATTTTTTATGTGGATTAGTAGGTCTTATATAGTTTGGATGTTGTGTAATTTTAAGAAAAGAGAAGGAGGTAATTTAATGAAAAAGATGTATATGGTAGCTGGTGTGTTTTTGATGTTGTCTTTAGTTTGTGCTGTAGAAACGCCGGGTATTCACGAGGCTGGAACTGGTCTTGACAATCCGGAATTGATGGCTGCTGCTCAGGGAACTGGTCAAGGAACTGGGAATGGTTCGCAACTTGCTAATGCTGGAGAGGGTCAAAAGATTCAACTTCAGGACGGAGAGCGTCTTGGAGAAGGTGGTCAGAGGATGATGATTAAGACTGAAGCTAACAATAGGATGAAGCTTGAGGTTGGCGGTAAGGCTGCTGGGACTTCTATGAAGATTGATCAAGATACTGTTAATGGACAGACTAAACTTAGTACGCAACTTTCTAACGGGAAGAATGCTGAGATAAAGGTTATGCCAGATGCTGCTTCTGAGAAAGCTATGGAACAGTTGAGGTTGAAGAATTGTGTTGAAAGTGAAGGATGTTCTCTTGAATTGAAGGAAGTTGGCGAGGGCGAAGGTGCTAAGCTTGCTTACGAAGTTAAGACTCAGAGACAGTCGAAGGTTTTTGGACTGTTTGGTAAGACTATGAATGTTGAGGCGCAAGTTGATGCTGAGACAGGAGAGGTTTTGAGAACTGGTAAACCTTGGTGGGCTTTTTTAGCTAGCGAACCTGAAGAGTAAGGCTCTTTGGGATTTTTTATTTTTTATTTTTTGGTAGGTTTTTATGATAAGGAGTGTTTTTGTTCTCGGCTTAACGTTAGGGATATACGAAGTTTTTCTGGAACGAAGTGGAAGAAAAATTTGGGAGAAGCCCGAGCCGAGGGCTGAACCGTATATTCCTTGTTATACGCCCCGACGACTGAAAGGAGGAGAGCGCAGCGTGGCACGAAGCGTAGCGACGGAGTGAGTTCAAAAAATATTTTTCGTTCTTATTCTTCATGATAGGCTTTCTTCATTTCTTATAAATTTGATTTTTTCGTTTTTCTTTTTCCAAGAGGGGTTAGGGGTGAATTGGAAAAAGAAAAACTCCTTATTGTTTTTTAAAATTGAGAATTCTTTTGTTAGCAAGATCAACATATTTTCTCTCTCTTTCAATTCCTATCCAATTTCTATCAAGTGCTTTTGCAACAATCCCAGTAGTCCCAGTTCCAAAGAATGGATCTAAAACCAAATCTCCTTTACTTGTGGCTGTCAATAAAACTTGTTGTATTAATTTTAAAGGTTTTTGTGTAGGGTGGGCTTTTATCCCATTTTCATCTTTTAATCTTTCATTTCCTCTGCATAATCCAAAAATCCAATCTGTATCTTTCATTTGTTTCCCGCCATTCATTTGTTTCATTTGTTCATAATTGAAAGTATAATTTTTACAATTCTTATCTTTCACTGCCCAAATTAGCGTTTCATGACTATTTGTAAATCTTCTTCCATTCAGGTTTGGTAAAGCGTCAGTTTTGATCCATATAACATCATTCAAAAACCAAATTCCTAAATCTTGCATTATTGTTCCTACTCTAAAAATATTATGGTACATTCCAATAACCCAAATTGAGCCAGTAGGTTTTATAATTCTTTGACATTCAGAAAGCCAAGATTTTGTAAAATTATCACAATCTTTATAACTTTTAAATTTATCCCATTCATCATCAACAGGAATAACTTCTGTCCCATTTGCTCTTTTCAATCTCTTTCCCTTGGGTAATTGCAAATAATAAGGAGGGTCTGCAAAAATTAAATCAACAGAACTATCTGGAATTTTTTTTAATTCATCAATACAATTTCCATGAATAATCGTGTTTATTTTTTCTTTCATATTTAAAAATTGTAGATAATTAAATGTTCTACATCTCTATCATTTCTGCCTTTTACATTATACAAATAGCATTTTTCAAAGCTATCAATTTTAATATTATTTTTGTTATTATAGAGATTGTAAATAAAATCTGTTTTTTTAATTATCAAAATAAAATTAGCTTTTGTTTTGTATAAGCATTTTGCTAATCTTTCTTGATCTCTTTTGTCAAATGATTTTTTTTCATAATCACTAAAATCTGTATCATAAGGAGGGTCAAGAAAAATAAAATCTTTTTTAGAAAATTCAAACTCATTAAAAAAATCTTCAAAATCTTGGTTCTTTATTATAGTATTTTGAAATATTTTTTTTACTTCATCACTAAAAATGTAATCGACTTTTTTTCTAAAATCCTTAGTATTATATCCTATTCCACCATAGGGAATATTAAAATGCCCATTAGAATTAAAACGAAACATTGAACCATAACAAAATTCTCTTACAAAATAGTAATTAGCTATTTTTTTAGGCAAACTTATTTTATATTTACTTCCATTAAAATTCATAACATCACGAAAGTGCATATAAAACCCACTTCTAAAAGCAGTTTCTATATTTTTATGTAAATCTCCTGCTGGTAAAATTCCTCTTTCTTGCTCTATTTTTTTTGTCCTTTGAATTTTTGAAATTAAATTTTTTATAATTTGCTTTAATAGATTTTTTTCATCTAAACAAAACTTTTTCAAAAATAGTCCATTAAATTGAACTTCTTTTTTTAGAAGAATATCATTTATATTTTTTTCAAGCTCTTTTTTTGTGATTTTACTTTCTTTAAAATTTTTATATAAATCTACTATTTCGTTTTCAAAAATTTTTATATATTTTGGTATCTTTTCCCAATTATCGGCGTATTCATACAATTCTTTTTTAAAATCCTCTCTTTCATTCTCTTCTTTTAACAAAGAATAAAAATCTGTTAATTCTTCACAAATATCATTAATTATTGCATTTTTAGGCTCTAACTGAAAAAAGATTCCACCACCACCAAAAAAAGGTTCAATATACCTTTCAAAAGAGGGAATTAAATCTTTTATATAGATAAATTCTTTTGTTTTGCCACCTGGCCATTTTATGAGTGTTTGCATTGTCATTTGTTTACCTTAATCTAAATAAGTTTTTTTGATTTCATCTAATGCATCTGTGATTAATTGTGCATTTTCTTTGTAAGTTTCTAATACTAATTCATATCCTTTTTCGGATTTACAAACAAAATTCCAAAAGTCTTTTCCAATCAAAAGTTCATCTTTTGAAAAGAATTGTAAAACTCTTCCTTGCTTCCATTCATTATCTTCTCCAAATCTATTATATGCAGTAGCAAAATGCGCTTGAATTGTTGCGTCTTTTCCTAAAGAGTTTGCTAAAATTGCAAATTGTTCAAAAATTGCTTCTTTTTCAGAACGAGCTTTTTTGTTATCTAAATCTCCACCAATTTTTAACTCTATCAAATGGTGAGTATTTGTTTCTTTATCAACTAAATAATAATCACTAACATGAACTTTTGATTGAATTTTAGAATTTGGATTTGGTTTTATATTTCTTATTTCTTTAAAGTGTTCTATTGAAGGTTTAAGTGGATTTTTACTATTTTTATATGCTTCTAAAAATTCTGCTATTTTTGATGTTTGTTCTGGATACAGTTCTCCTTCAACACTTTTATTTACATCATAAAATAATTTTGCAATATTTATTGCCATTCCTTCAAGCATATTTCCAAGGGAACTATCAAGTGAACGGACTAAAGCAGAATAATATTGTATGTCTTTCCCAAGTGCAGCAATAAAAACATTATGAATTTTCATATTTATTACTCCATTAGGATTATCAACTTCTCCCTCATGACGAGCTCTAAATCCAGTTGCATAAGCTTCAACTGCTGTCCTGACGATAGATTGAATTGCCTCTTTTTTCTCAAGTGTCTTTTTTATCATATTATTCCTCAATTATATATTAAAAGTTATTAGTATTATATAAGTTTTGTTATGTTTTTCAATTTATAAATAATCGTTTTCGTAACGAAGTGGAGAAAACACCATATTATCCCCCTCCTTAAATAAAGAAAAAATCAAATTTATTCCCCTTTGAAAGCCTATCATTCCTTATTTTCCATTAGAAAAATATTTTTTGAATTGCGTATAACATCGCGATTAAGAGAAGTTCGCGAAGCGAATTTGGGGAAATTTTCTGCAAGAAAATTTACCTCTTAATCGCTGTTATATTCTCACGAAGTGACGAGGGATAGTCTGCAAGACGGTTTTTGGCGAAGCCAAAAAATCCCGAAGAGTTGTGTTTAAGTTCTAATAAATTCTGCGAAGCAGACTATATGTCCGAAGGACTGGGGAGAGTTCCGTTCTTTCAAAAAAGCGTAGCATTACATAGAGAACAAGTAGCAAGGGGCACACTCAATAGAAAACTTTAAATATACAAGTGTATTTACATATGTATATACAAAGGTGGTTTAAAATGGATCCTCAAAAAGTTAAAACTACTCCAAGAAGACATAGGAGATCAGCTCATCTAACTATACGAGTATCTCCCGATATTCAAAAGTGGTTAAGAGAAAAAGAGTATAGTCCAACGGCCATATTTTATGAAGCTATAAGGGAATTAGGTTATAAGGAGAGGAGAGATTAAAATGGCAAGTTCATTCGCAGGAATAATAGGAATTGTTTTATTCGTACTTGCATGTAAAAATGTAAATAAAACCTACAAAGAAAAATCTGTATTTTTAAGGATAGGAATTTGTATAGGGCTCTTTTTTGCTGGAATGATTTTAGCCATACTTTTTTTATTATTACTTAATCCTAACGCATCACCAGAAAGTCTTGGAGAAAATTCAATATTATTTTTAGGATTTTTTGCAGATGTAATCTCATTAATATTGAGATTTTTCCACATTAAGAAACATGGTAAAGCGAGTTCAAAAGAATATAAATCTGCAAGAAATGAACTTATATTGTCAATAGTGATTCCTCTAATTATTTTTATAGCATTGTTTGGGTTTGATTTTTACAAAAGTGCAAGCTGCCAATATCCAAAAATGTTAATAGGAGATGAGTGTTGCGTCCCAAATACAGATTTTGGAATCCCTATGTGTAATGATGAAGCGGCTAAAATGAATCAACAATTAAACTATGCAATTGAAAACGATATTCTAACCACAGAAAAAACAGAAAATATTATGGGCAAGTTTAACCTCATGCTTCCACCAGATTATTATGCCATTAGAAATGCGAAAGCAGGATATTTTGATATTCCTATAACATTGATAAGTTATGATGAATATGGTAATTCACTATTGATAAGAGTGATGTATTCTGAAAGTTCAAATTATGGAGAAACAATACATGATTTTTATTATGAGTTCAAAAAAGGGTTAGATCAATCTGCTCCTCAAGCAGTAACTACCGAACCTCAATTCTTTGAAAATGAAAAGAATGGGTTTGAGATAGCCATTTTTAATATGACTGCAAATATTGGTGGAATTGAAACTTTCAGTTCACAAGCATTAATCAAATCTGATAATGAGGTTCTGATGGTGAGTTATTTGAGTGACAATAAAGATTTATTTGATTATTATTACTATGAATTTGAGAATATGGTTTGGTCATCGGATAGGGTTGGTTAAAAATGAGGCGTAAAAATTCAATAAATATCAAATGGTCTCTTATATGGGTAGGGATACATTCAGTTTCATTATTCATTATTGGTTTTTTTCTGGATTACATAAATATTCAAAATGAGTTTATACAATTGCTTCTTCTTGGTTTTGGAGTAACAATCTTTGCAAGAATAGCCAAAATATTTACTGCGAAAAAACGATTTATTGTTGATAAATGGTTCATATTTTGGTCATTACTAAATGCTTTTACAATTTGGGTTGGATATTTTGCCATAAAATTAATTGGACTAACCAATCCGTTTTTGAATATTGTGATAATTGCAGTCTTGCTTGTTTTAATTGCTAACATCATAAGAAGATTCAGATTGACCAATACAAGATTAATTGTTCTCTCTATTGTAATTATGGCAGTTTTGTTTTTTGGTACAAGCGAGCAATCTGATAATTATTTTAATAAAATTATATCTCCTGAAATAGAAAATACTGCAAATGTGGAATCTGAAAGCACAAACTATAAAGACAAAATATCAGAAATAAAAGAAAACATTAAAGTCAAGGTTGATGAAATATCGGAAGAACTTGATCCAAGCTCATATAAGAATATACAAGAAGCATTTGAGGAACTAAACAAACTCAGAGAGGAACATGGAGTTTCAAAACTTGCATGGAATGATAATATCTATGAATTAGTAAAATTTCAAGCATCAAAACGATTGTGTTCTACAAGCCACTGCGATCATATGGATAGTAGCGGAAAGTATTTTGATGCCTATGCAAGCAGGTTTGGTGTTTCATTAATGGGGCATAGTGCAGAAAATATCGCAGGTTCAGATTGTCATCAAGCAGTTGTTGACTTATGGTTACATAGCACAACAGGGCATAGAGAAAATATGCTTAATCCAGTTATGCATCAAGGCGCGTTGGCTTATGATGAAGGAAATTGTGTATTAATTGTAACATCTTAAAATGCAAATAAAATATTTATTCCAATTGATATGGTATTTCATCATTACAGAAATTGTAGCTTTAATAGATTTAGCTGTTTGGTTACAATTCAAAGACTTTTTCATTGGTTTAATGAATCTTGAAAATGATATTTTTGGAATAAAATATGCAATCCCTCTTTTACTTGTAGCAATTCCAGCAATTTCCGCATTAGCAGAATATCAATCAAAGCAAAAGAAGATTAATGAAGCTTTGAATAAATTGTTGAAAAATTAGTTTGAGTGTGCTCCTATCTAAAATAAATATCTTTTACGAAGTAAAAGGCAATATGTCCAAAGGACTGGAACTCTCCCCTTTTGTTTCTTTTTCTAAAAGAAAACTGAACTTAAACGCAATTGAATATAACATCGCGATTAAGAGAAGTAAATCCGCAGGATTTATTTCCCCGTAGGTTTTGAGGCAACCCACAAAACCGAAGGGCGTAGCGAAGTGCAACGAAGCGGAGTTTTAATCGCTGTTAAGGTATCCGAAGCGAAGCGTAGGACGAGGAATAACTGTAAGTGGTTTTGCCGAAGGCAAAAATTCCGAAGAGTAAAAATTGCTTTTTGGGCGGGGAAGATTATTCTCCACGATTTTTCTTATCTTTGGATATACTAATCAAATTAAGAATAATTGGAATAAGCATAATTGAAAATCCAATTATTCCAAGGGATTGAAATAAATGCCAAGCAACAACGGGATATCCAAAGATTAGCAATCCCGCTAAAAGTCCAGCAACAAAACATTCAAAGGTAGTGGGTGTGAATACTTGAGTGTTATATTTTTTATGACTATAAGTTCCAACAAAATGAGAATAATGAATTCCACCAAGTATTCCTAAGAAAAATCTTTGAAGAATATTTTTTTTCTTTTTAGCAGGATTGTATGGAATGTTTTTATTATATTTTGCAAATTCATATCTATAAATTAGAATGACTAGAATAAAATAAATTACATAGATAATATGATGAATTTGCACCATCTTGAATAAAATAAGAAAAACATGTTTATAAAACTAATGAAAAATCGCGACTATTTTTGGGGGGAGAAAAAGCAATTTTTATTTACTTTAACATATG
>Ga0209249_1000254_pt1 | contig 72043 bp, 64 predicted proteins | sample SaaInlV_200m_DNA_4_FD_184653 | JGI IMG/M metagenome (GOLD analysis project Ga0209249, IMG submission 184653) | Marine microbial communities from expanding oxygen minimum zones in the Saanich Inlet - SI037_S3LV_200m_DNA (SPAdes) (version 2) | ecosystem: Environmental > Aquatic > Marine >... | reverse complement strand
AAAGCAAAAGTTGGATTAAACAATGGCGGCCGTTTTGGAAGTGGCGGAGATGGTTGGCTGAGAATTAATATCGGTTGCCCGCGTAGTATTTTGGAAGAGGCGTTGAAAATGATGGGAGATGCGTTTAGGTAATTATTTTTGGATTATTCTTTTTACAATATCCTGAAATCATAATATTTGTCGTAGTAATCGCATATTAAATACTAAAATTGGGAATACAGTCGCAAGTTTTGAAAAATCCAATTGGTTTAATGTTTATGTTGTATTACATTAAAAACTCTTCATAATTCTTGAGATTTATTATTGAATAATCATGTTGAGGGTAAGTTTTCGAGAAACTTTTTGAAAGCTTTGGTTTTTTTTTCGGATTCCATTTAATTTCAAAAGCATGTAAAACCCCATCGCGTTCTTCAATGTAATCAATCTCTTGCTGATCCTGAGTACGCCAGAAATAAGAATTTGCCCAGATATCGTTGTACTTCAAGTATTTTAATCTTTCGCTAATAATAAAATTTTCCCATAAAGCACCAATATCGCTTCTTAATTCAGGCAAATTAAAATTTGCAATAAGAGCATTTCTTATTCCATTATCATAAAAATAAATTTTCCTTCCACGCTTTAATTCTTTTCGGTAGTTTCTGCTAAAAGCCGGCAGCCTGAATATAATAAATGTTTGCTCTAAAAGTTGAATGTATTTTTCAACTGTCTGATTATCTATTTCTAAAAGGTTTGCAAGATTGTTGTACGATACTTCTGAGCCAATTTGAAGAGAAAGAGCTTGTAGCAGTTTTATTAATTTTTCGGGCTTTTTAATTCTCTCCCACATAAGAATGTCTTTATACAAATAGCTATCTGATATTTGTTTTAGTATTTTTTTTTCATTCCCGGGATTAGAAACAATTTCAGGGTAATAACCATAAACCAAGCGTATAGGAATTAATCGATTTTCTTCCAGAAAACCATGATGTTTCACCATTTCAGAGAATGAAAGTGGGAAAAGGTTATATTCCCATTTTCGACCTGTTAATGGTTCGTTTATTTTATTGGCAAGCTCGAAAGCCGACGAACCGGTGGCTAATAACTGTATTTCTTTTATTTGATCGGTTATAAGTTTTAGCTTTAATCCTATGTTTGGAATTCTTTGAGCCTCATCGATAACAACAATTGAATGACCTGCCAGTGTGGCTTTTAGCCTTGTAGAGGTAGAGTTTTCAAATAATGCTACTGTATCAGGGTCATCAGCATTTAGCCATAAGGCATTTTTTTTATTCTCAACTATTTTTTGAAATAAGGTAGTTTTACCTGTTTGCCTTGCACCGAGAACAATAATTGCTTTTCCTTTAAACAATTGTTTTTCGATTTCTTCTTCAATAATCCGGACAATCATCGCAAGTATTTTGATTACAATCGCAAATATAACGTTTTATTTGCGATTGTAATCAAGAAATTATCGAATATATTTAAGTTGAAATTAAAAATTATTACAGTTTGGGCTGGCTGAGATGGTTGGTTGAGAATAAATATTGGTTGCCCGAGGAGTGTTTTGGAAGAGGGGTTGGAAAGGTTGAAAAGGGCGTTTGAAAAAATCCGGTGATACGAATTCTGATTCGCGTGAATGTTAATAGTAATTTTAGGAATTCCTCAGCATAATTACCGATCTAACCAAGCTTTAAAATCCTTAACGCGTTCGCGGCTGACAACCAAATCTTCCTCAGGTTTTGGGACAATTTCCAGTTTTAAACGGCTATTAAAATAGGTGTGGATATTTCTAATACTTTCAAAATTCAAAATATATTTCCTGTTAATTTGAAAAAAATTATCTGCATCGAGAAGTTCCGAAAGCTGATCGACTGAGTAATTTACAGGGAAACGTGTATTTTCAAAAGTAAAAGCAAAAGTTACACCCTCATCGTACATAAACCAGGCAATGTCTTTACTTTTCACCGAGCTGAATTTGTCTCCCAGTTTTACCAGAAACCGCTTTTTTGTTTCCGGATTTTTTGATTGAATAATACTTTTCAGCAATTCATTTTCGGGTGCTATAAACATTTTTCTGAAGTTTTTGAATTTGTCGAGTGCCTTTTTTATATCCTGAAAATCATACGGTTTAACAATGTAGTCGATGCTGTTCAACTTAAATGATTGAAGTGCAAATTCGTTGTATGCAGTTGTGAAAATTACGGGGATTTCTACTTTTACTTTTTCAAAAATTTCGAAACAGTTTCCATCATTTAACAAAATATCCTGAAATACCAGATCGGGAAATGGATTGTTTCGATACCAATCAATCCCATGTTTCACAGAGCCAATTACATCAAGCACGTTAATTTTAGAATCGTATTTTTTTAACAACTTAATTAGCCGGGTTGCCGTATGTTTTTCATCTTCAAATATTAAAACGTTCATAATCCGATTGGTTTAACACTGGTATTTTTACAGTAAATACCGTGTTGGTTTTATTAATATCAACTTTTAATTCTGAAATCAATTCATAACGTCTGGCTACATTTTTTAACCCTTGCCTGGTAGAAGACTCCAGAATTTCTCTTGGATTCAGATTATTCCTTACCACAATAAAATCACCTTCTTTTTCAATTTGAATAATTAAAGGATTTTCAGGATTGTATTTGTTGTGATTTACCGCATTTTCGACAAGTAACTGTAATGTTGCAGGAGGAATAAAAGTGGTTTCAACAAACGATTTTTCTAACTTGTTTTCTAAAAAAACACCATTGTCTAACCGCGTTTTTATAAGAAAAAAGTATGCATCTATAAATTCCAGTTCCTCCTTAAGTTTAACCAAATGAAACTCGTTTTTTTCAATAATATACCGCAGCGTTTTCGATAGTTTTATAATAAAATTGGAGGAGAGATCTGCATCTTCATGCACCAGCGAAGAAAGGACGCTGAGACTGTTAAATAAAAAATGAGGTTCAATTTGAGCTTTTAATGCCTGATATTGCGCCAAAATACTCTCTTTTTCTAATTGCTCAGTTTTTAATAATCCTTCTTGTAATTTAATTCTGATTTGGGAATAGCTGTCGAAACCAAAAACTACCAAATATATAATAGTTAATGAAACTGTTAATTCAGGATTAAAAAATGAAATATCATTCCACCCTGAAGCATTCTCAAACAAATATGTATCACTAAACCGATACAAGTAATTCAGGGAAACCATAAATACAAAAGCAAATATTGAATGAAATAATGTTATGACGATCATTTTTCTACGATTACCTTCGGGGTTTCTCATCCAACTATGAAGTTTACTATCGAACGACTCTGCTAAATACCACAATAACAGTCCATAACTGATAAACAATAACGAAAAAACAAGGCTTCGTAAATTCAATTCAAATGGCCCTCCCGGATAAGAACGATCGAAACTTTTAATTATAAGATGAAAAAGAAAAACAACCAAAAAACGAACCCATATTTTACTTGTGTTAACCATTCTGATTATTTGAAATAATTATTGGAATGAAACCACAAGATAGCTTTTTCGACTGAATATTTAGTTGAGGTAATTTGAAAACCCAATTCATTAATTGCTTTTTCCGGGGTAAAATAATTACCTGTGCAAAGCATTCTTGCATTTGTATAAGATAGTTGAACTGGGGTTTTCAAAACCTTTTCGAAGAAACTACCAAACCATCCTAAAATTAGTAACACTAATTTTGGTATTGGAATTAAAATTGTTTTTTGTCCAGTGATTTTTTTAATCATTCGAAAGAAATCTTTATACGAATGATTCTCTCCAGCCAATAAATAACACTCTCCTTTTCTGCCTTTTTCCAAAGCACTTATTATACCATTTACGACAGTTTCGACATCTACAAAATTCTTTCCTCCAGGTGGATAAAATGCTATTTTTTTATTCAAAACATGAGAGAAAATTTGTCCGCTGCTGGGTTTTATATCATTTGCACCAATTAAAAAAGTTGGGTTTACAATTACTGCATCAAATTTATTTTCAACCGTTTCTTTTAAAACCATTTGCTGAGCCAGATATTTACTGTAAGCATATCCCGAGTTTTTTAACCACGATAAAAAGGGCTTTTTTTCATCGCCCGGATTTTTTTTGGTACCATTTCCAAAACAATTGGCAGTGCTGACAAATACAAATCTTTTAACATCGTATTTTTTACACGCATCAATTAAAAATCGAGTACTATCTATATTTGGCTTTCTGAATGCTTCCAAATTTGATGGAGTTTGTGCTGTGCGTGCAGCAACATGTATAACAAAACTACAACCTTTAACTGCTTTCTCAACATCTGATTTTTTGGTTATCTGACCTTCAAAAAGTTCATAGTTCAGCTCTCCCAAAGCTTTCAAATTACTCCCTTTTCGGACTATTGCACGAACTTGATATTGGGAATTTAACATTGTCCCAACAACATGCGACCCTAAAAATCCGTTTGCACCAGTTACTAAAACTTTCTTCATTTTAAGCTACCTGAATAATTTGTTTAGAATCCTGTAATTCGCTTTGTAACGAAGAACGCATAATAATCAATCTCATCCAAACCGGAATTATTTTCAATATAACCCAACTCACTTTATTCATAAATCCGGGAATTATCAGCTCATCGTTTTTTAGCAATTGCCGAATACAAATCTTAGCCACTTTTTGAGTTGACAAAGTGGTTGCCTGAATAAGTTTACTGTGTTTCTCAATTCGGCGGGTAACCTCCGGATTGGTTTTCATTCCGCCCGGATGAGCGACACTAACAACAACTCCTGTTCCTCTTAATTCTGCACCAAGCCCTCGCGAAAAGGAATAAACAAACGCTTTTGAAGCCGGGTAAACTGTTTTAAACGGCATTGGTCCGAAAGATGCCATGCTTGCAATATTCAGGATATAAGCTTTCTTTTGTTTTTTTAAATTTGGTAAAAGAAACCGTGTTAGCAATACCATTGCCCGCATGTTTAATAATACAATTTGGTCGATATTATCGGGAGTTGCCTCAAGAAATGGTAAGGTGCCTCCCACTCCTGCATTATTAATCAGCATGTTAATTTCGTACTTTGCAGAAATAGTTAGACTTAAGCTTTTTACTGCTCCTTCTTGCGTTAGATCTGTTTCGTAGGTTTGAACTTTAACCTTATATTCATTTGAAATATCTTCACCCAATTTTTTAATTTGTTCATTGGGCAATGCGGTTAATATAAGGTTTCTACCCAATTTTGCGCATTCAATTGCAAGTTGTTTACCTAACCCTGTACTTGCCCCGGTAATTAGTGTGTATTTATTAGTTTTCATCACTTTTTATTTTTTCTTTTTAATATTGAAAGAGAGAGATAGTATCCGATAAACAGAGCAAAACTCCCGGTAATTAATCCACCTAATAAAAGTGATAAAAACACATCGGGACCTGCACTTATAACTGTTTTTGCAAAACTAAGGTTTATACGATCTGGCATTTGGAATAATGATTCAATTCCTAAAATCTTTCTTCCCAACCAATAATTAAATGCGAATATAAACGCTCCGGTTGCCATGTTTGTATTAAATACCCCTGCAATTGCTGCCGTTCTGTTATAGCGCAAAATTGTAGCAAGAGTTGCCGAAATCACCCATTGAAATCCGGGAAATGGAAGCATTCCAACAAACGAACCCAAAGCAAATCCTTTGGCAACAATTTTAGGTTCTCCCTTCAATTTGAGGAGCTCTTTGAAACCTTTCTTTTTGTTTTCTTTGTTCATCATTTCTTTTCGGCTAATTGTTTTAAATTAACCAACGAATTAATGCTAAGTTTCTGAACAATTGGGTCTTGAACAAATCGTGGAAACATGAGTTTAGTGAATGAAATAATACGGTAATCTACTTTCGTTGAACCATTTTTTCTGGCTGAAAGAAACCATGTTCCCTGATAATTTTTCAACCTTTCAATTCCTTTTGTTTCTGAGAAAAAATCAGGGGCAGCTTCAATCTCAATGGTTGCATTCAGCCCATTTTGTTCGACCAAATGCCGGGTTACTAAATCCTTTTGTTTAAAAGGCCACGGATAATTCATTACCGTGTGTGTAAACCAAACCGAATCGCTGATTTTTGTAATGCTGCATTTTTTAATTCCCGCAGCCCAGTTTTTATAACTCTCGGTATTACTAAAATGTGAGAGAATTTCAGGAATTTCAGCATCGATGGTAAATTCAGCTTTCATTTCTCTAGATTTGATTGAATCTCCTAAATTTATCCATCGATAATAAAGCGAAATCCCTTCTGATTTTGCTGCCAGATACCATTCTGCATTATTCCCTGTTTTACTGTTTTTTGAAAAACCTTGCAATCCTGCAAAAACAAAAATAAGGATTAACAACATTTCTAAATTCTGTTTTCTAATCATCATTGATTCTAAATGTTTCTGGCACAAAAATATTTGCAAAGAGTGGTTCTAGAAATGTAAAATCTGTGAAAGCGCTATCTACTTTCTCAGTTGTAGAAAACGTTCGTTGAATTGTAATTCTAATTTCAATTTTAAAGATTAAGACTGAAATAGGAGATTAATCGGTTTAAATTTTATCAAGAGAAAGTGTCAAATCTGTGGATAAATATTTGAAAAGTATTCTAATTTATTAGAAATTCTCATTCACCCATAAAACAACTTCATTTGTATCCAGATCCATCATGCATTTAAAATGCTTTTTAGGACATTTTTTGTAGCCCAGTTTAGAACAGGGCCTGCATTTCAAATTCTTTAATTCCATGATTTTTGAATCAGGGTGTGGCTGGTAGGGAAACATTCCAAAATCAGGGACAGTGTTTCCCCAAAACGACAGGATTTTTTTCTTGAATGCTGCAGCAATGTGCATTAATCCGGTATCGTTTGTTAAAACAATATTCGCTCTGCGGACCAAAGATGCAGATTCGTTTAAACTTATTTTTCCTGCATAATTAAGTACATTTCCTTTTGATTGCGAAAGTATTTTTTCGCCTTCGTCGAATTCATTTTTTCCGCCTAAAAGAATAACGGGAAATTCAATTTCTTTGCAAATTTCTGAAACTTTACTAACCGGAAGTTTTTTTGTTGTGTAAGTCCCGGCAATCACAAATGCAACAAATCCTTTTTGAAAATTAACAGGTAAATCTGCTACTTTAAATGCTTCATTTTCAGGGATAAAATGATCTAAACCCTTTCCATCATTCTTTACATCGAAAGTTAAAAGTGTTTCCAAATATCGGTCAACAATATGTTTATCGGGTAGTTTATTTATTTTAAACTGGATAAGGAGAAATTTTTGAAAATTAAGTTTGTTAAAGGAAAATGCCGGTAATTTTAGCCGTCTTTTAATCCGGTTACTTCTAAAATTTTGATGCAAATCGATAATGTAATCTAATTTCTCTTCCTGCAATTCAACAATCAGGTCATTTATATTTTCACCTAAAACATGGATTTTGTCGATATAAGGATTTGAATTTAAAATCGGAGCATGTTTTTGTTTGGTTGCAAAATGTATTTCAACATTATCAACCTGTTGTTTTAGGTAACGGACTACGGGAGTGGTTAACACAATGTCGCCGATAGAACTAAACCGTATGACAAGAAATTTAATTTTCACATTATTAAAACAAAAACCCCGAAGAATTTGATTTCTAAGGGGTAATATAGTAATTTTTTATTTCCTTCTTTATGCTGTTTCAACCAATACAATAATTTTATTTGTTTTATTCTCAATAACCCCACCATCAACATCAAATCGTTTCACATTTCCACTCTCGTCAACTATTTTTATTGTTCCTTTGTCGAGGGTTGAAATAATTGGTGCGTGGTTTTTCAAAATTTCAAAACTACCTTTGCTCCCCGGGAGTTGAACTCTTTTTACTTCACCTTCAAATATTTTTTTATCGGGTGTTATTATTTCAAGAAACATGGGCGATTATTTAAAATTAATTGTCTGCCACCATTTTTTCACCTTTTTCAATGGCTTCTTCAATTGTACCAACCAGGTTAAAAGCGGCTTCCGGATATTGGTCAACTTCGCCATTCATAATCATGTTGAAGCCTTTAATTGTATCTTCAATTGAAACCAATTTTCCTTCGAGGCCGGTAAATTGTTCGGCAACAAAAAATGGTTGCGATAAGAACCTTTGAACCCGGCGAGCACGGTGTACCACTAATTTGTCCTCTTCCGAAAGTTCGTCCATTCCAAGAATGGCAATAATATCTTGCAGCTCTGTGTAACGTTGTAATAACATAATAACATCCTGCGCGCAGTTGTAATGCTCGTCACCAACAACTTCGGGTGTTAAAATCCTTGATGTTGAATCAAGCGGATCAACCGCCGGATAAATACCAAGTTCTGAAATTTTACGACTTAAAACAGTTGTTGCATCGAGGTGGGCAAAAGTAGTTGCCGGGGCCGGGTCGGTTAAATCATCGGCCGGCACATAAACTGCCTGTACTGAGGTAATTGAACCATTTTTTGTAGAAGTAATCCTCTCCTGCATCTCACCCATTTCTGTTGCTAAAGTTGGCTGGTAACCAACCGCCGATGGCATCCTTCCAAGCAGTGCCGAAACTTCTGATCCTGCCTGTGTAAAACGGAAAATATTGTCCACGAAAAATAAAATGTCGCGACCGCTGCCCTGACTACCATCACCATCGCGCAAACTTTCTGCAATTGTCAAACCTGACAAGGCAACTCTTGCACGAGCTCCCGGTGGTTCATTCATCTGCCCAAAAACCATTGCCAATTTCGATTTTTTCAGGCTTTCATCACTCACTTTCGAAAGATCCCAGCTTCCACTTTCCATCGACTCCTTAAAATCCTCACCGTAATCAACAATGTCGGCTTCGATCATTTCGCGTAACAGATCATTTCCTTCACGAGTTCGTTCACCAACACCGGCAAAAACCGACAGTCCGCTATGTGCCAGTGCAATATTGTTTATTAATTCCTGTATCAAAACGGTTTTACCAACACCTGCTCCTCCAAATAAACCAATTTTACCTCCTTTTGCGTAAGGTTCAATAAGATCGATTACTTTAATTCCGGTGTATAGTACTTCGGTTTCAGTAGTTAGGTCTTTATATTTTGGTGGCTCGTTGTGAATATTTAAACCGTTTTTGGGCAATTGTTCCAAGCCGTCAACTGCATTTCCAATAACATTTAGCAATCTTCCCAACGCTGCTTCGCCCGTAGGCATAATAATCGGGCTACCTGTTGAAATTACGTCCATTCCGCGTTTTAACCCATCGGTGGCATCCATTGCAACACAACGGATTGTGTTCTCGCCAATGTGTTGCTGACACTCGATTACCAAATTATCCGTTCCTTCGCGAACAACTTCCAGTGCATCGTAAATACCGGGAAGTTCGCCGCCTTCTTTTTCGAAACTTGCGTCAACTACAGGACCAATGATTTGTATTATTTTACCTATGTTTTGAGCCATTTATGTTTTGATTTTTAAACCAATTGAATAGAAATTGCCAATAAATTTAATGCCCAGCAAAATTAGTATTGTTTTACTTTTGTGCAATTAAAAATGGTGGTTTTTGAGGTAAATTTAATTTTCTTAATGGTTCCGATTAAGCATTTGTTTACCGATTAAAATAAGTTGTTGTTTTTTATAATCATCAATTGGTATTTCTTGAAGGGTTTGTGAAGATTCATTAAAGTAGTATTCAATTTTTCTTTTGGTCAATTCCTTAATTCCAATTTCATTATATATTTTTGTGACTGCTAAAATTTTTTCTTCAGGATTAAATTCCTTCTTATTTAACCATTTGGTGAGTTCATTCAATTGTACTTTGGAAGTCATTCCCAAAGCTTTTGTCAGCAAAAATGTTTTTTTATTTGCCAGAATATCGCCGCCAATTTTTTTCCCAAACATTTTTTTGTCTCCAAAAGTATCCAACAAATCATCTTGTAATTGAAAAGCCAAACCCAGATTTATCCCAAAACTATAAAGTAAGCTCGCAACATTTTCGTTAACATTTGCCAAAAGTGCACCTGTTTTTAAACTACAAGCTAACAAAACGGCTGTTTTAAGCCTGATCATTTCCAGATACTCAGCCTCTGTCACTTTCATGAGGGACTCAAAATCCATGTCGTATTGTTGTCCTTCGCACACTTCAATAGCTGTTAAAGTAAACAAATTGGCAACATCAACCAAACGTTCCGATTTACTTTCCATTAAAAACCGGTACGACAAAAAAGCCATGGCATCGCCTGAAAGGATTGCATTGTTTTCGCCAAAATTTTTATGCACTGTTGACTGATTTCTTCTAACATCTGCCTTGTCCATAATATCGTCGTGCAAAAGGGTAAAATTATGAAACACTTCAATTGCCAAAGCTGCCGGTAAGGCATTTAAAATTTCATCGGAAAACAAATTATAACTCAGAAGTAAGAGTACAGGTCGTAATCTTTTCCCTCCCATTTCAAGCGCATATTTAACAGGAATATAAAGTTCGAATGGTGGTTTTTCTATTAATTCCTTTGAACGCAGTTCAATTTCGCGATTGATTATTTGCTGTAATTCTTCTACAGAATACATTAAAATTATTTTTTATTTTTATCGTAAAATATCTCAAGATCTTCCAGTTCAATATCTTCTTCCTCGTCGTAAATGTGCAGAAGAGGTTCTTTAAAAGCCTGAGTGGTTGTTAATCTTTCTAAACCGGTAAGTAGCGATGGTAATAAAATTAAATTTGAAGTTACGGCAACAAGAAGTGTAAGTGAAACCAAAATTCCCATTGCCACTGTACCGCCAAAACTTGAAAGCGTAAATATTCCAAACCCAAAGAATAAAACCACCGATGTATAAAACATACTAACCCCGGTCTCTTTTAAGGCCAGCACAACCGATTTACGAATATCCCAATTGGTAGCATTTAGTTCCTGTCGGTATTTTGCCAGAAAATGAATCGTGTTATCTACCGAAATCCCAAAGGCAATACTAAAAACCAAAATTGTTGATGCTTTTATCGGAATGTCGGCAAATCCCATTATTGCAGCCGTAAAAATAAGAGGGATTACATTGGGTGTCAACGACATAATTACCATCCTCCAAGATGAAAACATTATTGCCATAAAAGCAGAAATCAAAAGAATTGCCAGAGCAAGGCTGGTAAAAAGGTTTTTTATCAGATATTTAGTTCCTTTAAAAAAAGTAATGCTTGAGCCGGTCACGGTAACATCGTAATTGTCTGCCGTGAAAATTGAATCAATATCGGCTTTAAACCCGGAATATAACTCTTCCATTCGTTTTGTACCGACATCTTTCATCCTGATACTAATCCGGGTTATTTGTTTCGAACTGTCTAAAAACGAATGTAATAAATCGGCATTCTTGTCTCCGGTGGCTGCATATTGTAAAATGAAATTCTTTTCGCGGTTATTGGGCAAACTGTAATAATTTTCCTTACCATTATAAAAGGCCTGTTTCGAAAATTTTAAAAGATTTAACAAAGAAAGCGGAGGGGAAAGTTCAGGATATTCTGACAGTCTTTTTTCTAATTGATCGATTTTATTAAAAGTAGATAATTGCATTGCCCCGCTTGGTTTTTTGGTATCGACCATAATTTCAAGAGGCATCAATCCATCAAAATTATCTTCAAAAAATTTTAAATCGGTATAAATCGGATCGCTTTCCTGAATATCGTCAACCATATATCCCGAGCTTTTTATCAGCGTTATTCCATAAATGCCCAATCCAACGATAATAACTGTTGTAATGTAAACCACCTTCCGATAGTTTTGGGTAATTTTTATTAAATGCCCGATAATACCAGAAACAAATTTATTTTCCAGATGCCTGACATGTTTGGAAGATGGAGGATCGATGAAACTAAAAATAATCGGGATTAGCAATAAGGAAAGTAAAAACAATCCCATAATATTTAACGAAGCTACTATCCCAAACTGTTTCAATAAATCGCTTTTAACAATTATAAATGTTGCAAAACCAGAGGCAGTAGTCAGGTTAGTTAAAAAGGTGGCATTACCAATTTTTATAATAACTCTTTGAAGTGCTTTTATTTTATTTCCGTGGGTAACATATTCATGATGAAATTTATTCAGCATGTAAATACTGTTCGGGATTCCTATCACAATTAAAAGTGGTGGAATCATCCCCGTTAACAAAGTAATTTTGTACCCAAAAAGAGCCAACATTCCCAGGGCCCAAACCACGCCCACAAGCACAATAAGTACAGGGAAAAATACAGCCTTAAAAGAGCGAAAGAAAAAGAATAACACAATAATACAAATGGCAAGTGCAAGCGCACTAAATAAATATAATTCGTTCCTGATTTTTATGGCATTCACCACTCTTATGTATGGCAATCCGGAGTAATGTAGTTGAGCATTGTTTTTTACTTCATACTGAAGGCAGATTTTTTGAATAGATTTAACCATCTGCTCCCGTTCTTTCGACATCATTTTATCTTTGTTTACTGTGATGGCCAGTAAATAGGTTTCCGTTTCGTCGTTGTAAACGGTTTCTTTGTAAAATGGCAATCCTTTAAATTTTTCAGCAAACTTGTCCAGTTCTTGCTGATTGGAAACAGAATCGGGAAAAATCATTTCAATTTCAAACTGCCTCTCCTTTGTATTTTTTACCAGATTATAAGTGTTGGATACCGTCAATAAATTTTCTACCCCCTCCACTTTAGCGAGGTCGTTACTTAATTTTCTCCAACTTTTAAAATGATCGATTTGAAAGAAATTCGAATCCTGGATTCCAATAATTATTAAATTCCCCTCTTCTCCAAAAATCTCAACAAAACGCTGGTAATCTTTAAATGCCTGATCTTTTTTAGGGAGTAACTGAGCATATTCATACGACATTTCCACTTTCCGGGCATGGTATCCCAAAAAAATGGTAATCGATGCTAATACTATAAGAAGTAATATTTTATTCCGAAGAATAATCCCGGAAATCCTAATCCACATAAGTCCTGTTTCAAAACAATTTAGCGAAAATAAGACATTTATTCGGATAATAAAAAGAAGGCGCTAGTATGAGTCAACAATGAATTTAATGTAAAATAATGGATTTAAACTCTATTGTTTTTTTACAGCAATTAAACTTCTATTAGTCCTGAAAAACAAGTAATTCTCTGCAATGGCCGGCGTTGACATGCAGGTTTCGTCGAGATTATTTTCCTGAAGGACCTGAAATTCAGGGCCGGCTTTTACCGAATAAACCATTCCATTATTATCGGTGATGTAAATAATTCCATCGGCTGCCACAGGCGACGAGGTGTAACTGTTTCCCGATCCAACTTTCTCTGCAAACATCTCTTCCCCTGTTAATGCATTAAAACAACTTAACTTTCCGTTCCAGGCAGCATTGTACAAATAATCGCCATAAATTAACATCGTTCCCATGTACGAGCCACCACGAAGTTTTCCCCATTTTACAAATTCATTTGTTGTTTCCCTTTCTTCCAAAGTAATATCACCAGAAGCATTATTTTGAATTGCAAGAATCGGTGACATTTTTCCATGGGCACTGTTAAAATAAATCAAATCGTTTCCGACAATTGGGGTTGGAACCGGAATATCGCCCCCACCCGACATTCGCCAGATTTCTTCCCCGGTTTCAAAATCGTATCCACCACGATGTTTAAATCCGTTTACGGCGATTCTTGCTTTTTCCCCTTCATAATAAATATTTGGTGTACACCAACCGGGATATTCATCGCGGTTTTGTTTCCACAACTCTTCACCTGTTTTTATATCGTAAGCAGCCAAAAACGAATTTTCCATTACATCGCATTGAATAATTACAACATCCTCATGTATTAAGGGAGAACTGGCAAATTCCCATTCGGCAGATTCAACAAGGAAAAACGAGGATTTAAGTACTCCAAAATCTTTCGACCATTGCAAATCTCCTCTCATATTGTAACAATACAAACCTTCGGAACCAAAAAAAGCAACCACAAATTCACCATTTGTTGCCGGGGAGCAATTTGCATGCGATGACATCGGGTGGCGTTTCTGTTCAGGAATTCCAGAATGTGAAGTTTGTTCCCACTTTATTTCGCCGGAAGTTTTATCGATACAATACAAATTCCAATCGTGAATTGAAGAGTCGGGCACAGGTGCAATCGAACCATAAATTCCGGTTTTAATATCACCTTTTTCTTCTGTACTAACTGCTGTTGTTACAAAAACATTGTCGCCCCAAACCACCGGACAAGAGTGACCCATTCCAGGAATTTCAGTTTTCCAGGCAATGTTATCGCCAGTTACGGCATCCCAGGTTTCAGGCAAATTAGCTTGATCTAAAACCCCACTTGCGTAATTTCCACGGTACATAAACCATTGTCGGTCGGGATCTATTTTTTTTGTACAAACCGTTAAAAACACAATAGATACAATTAAAAGAAAAGTGTACTTAGACATTTTGTTAGTTTTTGGTTTGCTGGCAAATTAGCGAAAATTTATTTATTTGTATATCTAAAATTAAAGCAGCCGAAATAATTTATTTCACAAAAAGGAACAGATTCCGAATCAAGTTCGGATTAACGGCACTAAATAGTGTTTTACAAAATGCTATCAACTATTTGCCAAATTCAGCCACTCATACCATTTTTCCATCCCTTCCCCTGTTTTAGCAGAAACTTCAAAAAATACCATATCCGGGTTTAATTGTTTTGCCAGATTTTTTGCCTTTTCAATATCAAAATCAACATAGGGTAAAAGATCTGTTTTATTGAGAATACAAACATCGGATGTGTGAAAAATAGTTGGGTACTTTTCCGGTTTATCTTCACCCTCGGTTACGCTGAAAATTGCAACCCGCTTTTTTTCGCCCAAATCAAACATCGACGGGCAAACCAGGTTTCCCACATTTTCGATAATTAGGACTGAATTAGATTCAGGCTCCAATTGTTTAGTTGCATTATTTACCATATTCGCATCCAAATGACATCCGTTCCCGGTATTTACCTGAACAGCTTTTGCACCTGCTTTTTGAATTCGCTCAGCATCGTTTGATGTTTGCTGGTCGCCTTCAATAACATAAAATTTAAGCTGGCCTCCGATTTCAGCAATCGTTCGTTCAATCACCGATGTTTTTCCCGAGCCCGGCGAACTGACCATATTTATTGCAAAAATTCCGAGTGCTTCAAAATATCCCCGGTTGCGTTCGGACAATAAATTATTTTTTGATAGAATGTCCTGTTCAACCGAAATTTTACGATGAGAATGTTTGTCGTGATGGTGATGATGCGGTACTGCATTATCGTGTGAATGATGATGGTGGTTCGGTACTGCTTTATCATGTGAATGATGATGGTGATGTTCTTTTATTTTTCCCGGCTCATAAATTTTTACGTTTTCGGAATCTTCGCATCCGCAAGTGTCGCACATAATTTTAGATATTAAATTATACAGTTAACGATTTTATCCTCAATTGTTTTCCATTAATTATTTTGAAATTCGCTTGGTCACATTTTGGGCAAAATGCCAGCAAATCGTTAGTTTTAAATTGAAATTTACAATTTGAGCATTTTGCAAGTCCGCTTATTTTCAAATAATTAATTTTTGCCCCCTCAAGTTTTGTATTTTTTACTGTCATTTCCAAAGCAAATTCGAGAGCTTCGAAAACCACACCCGACAATGCACCAATTTCAATATCGATAGTTTGAATTGTTTCAGCATTCTCATTTACGGCAATTTCATTAGCAAGTTCAACAATCGATTGTGCAATTGACAATTCGTGCATATCTTTTAATACTCAATTTTTTCGTTTTTCAATCTTCCAACTTCCTCAACAAATTCTTGGCAACTGGTCGCCCAACAACATGTCGATTATCCGTTTACCTCCGATTTGGGTTTGCAAAACCACTTTGCCAGAATGTTCATTCACCACTTCCCCTACAATTTGAGCCTCTTTCCCAAACTCATTTTTCTGTAACTTTTCCAACACTTTTTCAGCATCATTATCAGAAACAATCATCACCACTTTCCCTTCGTTGGCAACATAAAGCGGGTCGAAACCAAAAAACTCACACATTCCCCGAACACTTTCGCGAACAGGTATTTTCTCTTCAATTAAATGAATTCCAAAATTTCTGTTCTTGACAATTTCAGCTAAAACTGTAGCCAAACCACCCCTTGTCGCGTCGCGCATAAATTTTACGTTTTCCGAAATTGCCAAAACTTCCCCGATTAATCCATTTAAGGGCGCACAATCAGATTGAACGTCAGCCTGAACTTTTAATTCGTTGCGGGCACTCATCACTGCAATTCCATGATCGGCAATAAAACCGTTTATTAAAATTTTATCACCCGGTTGAATTTTTTCTCCAGAACTTATTTTTTTGAATTTGGAATCCAATTCACCAATCCCACTTGTATTAATAAATAATTTATCACATTTTCCCCGGTTGACCACTTTTGTGTCGCCGGTAACAATTTTAACATTTGCAGTTTTAGCCGTTTCAGCAATACTTTTTACTAATTTCTCCAAAACGTCAAACTCCAATCCCTCTTCAATTATAAAACCAACACTTAAATATTTTGGAACTGCCCCCGAAACAGCTAAATCGTTTACCGTTCCACAAACTGCCAATTTACCAATATCGCCGCCAGGGAAAAACAGGGGATCGACAACGAAAGAATCTGTAGTAAATGCAAGATTGTTTGTTTGAATATTTAGAATTGCCGAATCGCCGCCAGAAATTAAAATTTTATTATCAAAATAGTTGAAAAACAAATTCTGAATTAAATCGGTACTCCTTTTTCCACCACTACCGTGACTTAACAAAATTTTATCTCTGTTCATAATTGATATTTATAAAATGCCTGGCACGATCCTTCAGTTGAAACCATACATGCCCCAACCGGATTTTCGGGCGTGCAAATTTTGCCAAACATTTTGCAATCGCTTGGCAGTTTCAATCCCTTCAAAATCTCTCCACAAATGCACCCTTTTTCCTCTTTTGGCTCTGGTAAATTCAATTGAAAATTTAATTCTGCATCAAATTTTTTAAATTCAGTTTTTAGTTTTAACCCACTTTTAGGAACATTCCCCAATCCCCGCCACCAATCATCTTTAAGTTCAAAGACTTCATCCAAAAGTTTTAATGCTTTTATATTCCCTACCGCTTTTACAGCCCGTTTATATTGAATTTCAACTTTAGGATTTCCAGATTCAAACTGTTTAACTAACATTAAAATTCCCTGTAATAAATCAACAGGTTCGAAACCGGTAATTACACAGCCCAATCCAAAATTTTCAACTATTCCATTATAAATTCCCGAACCGGTGATTGTACTCACATGCCCCGGACAAATGTAGCCATCAATTTGCACCTCATCGTCGATGAGCATTTCCATTGCAGGCGGCATAATTTTGTGGGCACTCAACAAAAAAAAGTTATCCAATTTTTCTTTTTTCGCTTGAAGAACAGTCACAGCAGTAGCCGGTGAAGTAGTTTCAAAACCAATACCCGGAAAAAATATTTTTTTTGATGGATACTCTTTTGCTATTTCAATAGAATCCAATGGCGAATAAACCATTCGGATTTCTGCTCCATTCGCCCTCTCATTTTCTAATGTTGAACTTGAACCAGGAACCCGCATTAAATCGCCGTATGTTGTGATTATTGTCTCAGGAATTTTAGATAATTTAATTGCTTTATCGATAAACGATTTTCCGGTAACACAAACCGGGCAACCGGGACCACTTAACAATTTAATGGTTGATGGCAGTAATTCTGGAATTCCAAATTTGCGAATGGCAACAGTGTGCCCGCCACAAACTTCCATTAACCGGACAGGAGTTTTGCTGGTTTCCCAGATCTGTTTCAGGAGCAGGTCAACCAGTTTTTTATCCCTATATTCGTCAATGTGCTTCACTCGTTTTCTTTTTCTTTCTTAATAACCTCATTTAATAATTGCATGGTTTCCATAGCTTCTTTTTCATCAATTATTTGAATTGCAAAACCAGAATGCAATAAAACATAATCGCCGATTTTCGCATGTTCCACTAAATTAAGTGCAGCATTGTATTCTGCGCCACCCAAGGAAACCCGGGCTTTTTCGCCATTAATCGATACTATTTTTGCCGGAATACTTAGACACATTTTAAATTGATTATTTATTAGTGATTAATTATTATTGTCTGAAAACTGCGACTGTAAACTTTCTCCCATTTTTTACTGTTCACTGCGACTGCGACTGACAACTTTCTCTCACTTTTTACTGTTCACTGTGACTGTGACTGACAACTTTCTCCCACTTTTTACTGTTCACTGCGACTGCGACTGCTCACTTTCTTCCTCTTCTCTTCGCTGCAATTGCAAGTTGTCCCAATGAAATTCCGCCATCGTTGCAAGGAACCAAATTGTTGGTAAAAACCTGAAACCCAAAATCCACCAGTTTATTTTCTGTCCTTTCTGAAAGATACCTGTTCTGAAAAGTTCCTCCCGACAAAATCACCTTTTTCAATCCTGTATTTTTGCTTATCTTTTTTACACCATTTATTATGGTTTCCGAAATCGTATTGTGAAATTTTGCTGAAATTTTTTCAGGTTCAACTTCTCGTTTCAAATCTTGTATAATTTCGGTAAACATTTTCGAAAAATCTATGATACGTGACAGTTTATACGAATAATTTCTAGATTCATTTTTAGCAGCAATATTTTCAAGTCTCATGGGTGCTTCGGCTTCAAATGTTGAATAATTACACAATCCGAGCAAAGCCGAAACGGAATCGAATAATCTTCCGGATCCCGAAGTTAAAGGACAATTAATTTTTTTGTCGATGGCTTTTATTATCCAGCTAATTTTTTCTTCGGAGATATTTTTAAGGAATGGCAAATTAAAATTCAGGAAATCATTTCCATAAATATTATAAAGCCATGAAACGGTTATTTTCCATGGTTCTTTTGTTGCTGCATCGCCACCGGGAAGCGGGATATATTCAAAATGTAACACTCGTTTATAATCCATTAAATCGCAAACAAAAAATTCCGACCCCCAAATATTTCCATCATCTCCAAGGCCGGTTCCATCGAAACATACACCAATCACTTTTTCATCTAAACCATGCTCGGCCATGCAAGATGCGATATGAGAATGATGATGTTGCACTGCAAAAGTTGGCAACCCGGATTTCATGGCATATTTTGTAGAGAGATATTCAGGATGAAAATCATGAACAACCAAAGCCGGTTTTACACAAAACATTTTTTGAAACTGCTGAATGTTTTTTTCATAAAACGAGAGGGTTTCAAAATCTTTCAAATCACCAATATGTTGGCTAAGAACTGCTTGTTTTCCTTTTCCCAGACAGAAAGTATTTTTTAATTCAGCACCGGTTGCCAAAATTCCATCAACATCAAAATTCAAATAAACCGGGTTTGGCGCCCAGCCTCTTGAACGACGCATTAATCGTGGCTTTCTGTTTATTACCTGTAAAAGCGAATCGTCTGATCTATTGAAGATTTCGCGATTAAATGTTACCACTGCATCACAAATTTGAGGTAATTCAGTTTCAGCTTTTTTATTGGAAATAATAATTGGTTCGTCGGAAAAGTTTCCACTGGTAAAAACGATTGCCGGTGTTTTTAATTTTTCAAAAAGTAAATAATGAAATGGCATGTAAGGAAGCATCGCACCCACGGTATTTATGCCATTGCTAACACTTTCGGGAAGTTTGTTTTTTGATTTAAGAATTAAAATAGGTCGCTGCCATGATATGAGAGTTTCTTTTTCTTTTTCACTTAAAAAACAAAACTGATTAATTATATCCGTATCCTTAAACATAACGGCAAAAGGTTTTCCCTCGCGATTTTTTAGTTTTCGCAGACGTTTAACAGCATTTCCATTTGTTGCATCGCAAGCAATAAAAAATCCGCCGATTCCTTTTATGGCAACAGTTTTCCCTTCGTATATAAATTGAGAAGTTTGGTTTAGAACCTCATCAAATTTTTCAGTTACTTTTTCCCCTGATATAAATTTATAATTTGGGCCACAATTTACACATGCTACGGGTTGAGCGTGAAAACGCCTATCGTCGGGATTCTGATATTCACTTTTACAAACCGGGCACATTTTAAAAACGTCCATTGTGGTTTTTTCGCGGTCGTAGGGTAAATCGCGGATTATGGAAAAACGGGGGCCACAATTGGTACAATTAATAAACGGATAATTTGAGCGATGAGCTTGTATTTTCAAATCTTCCAAACAGTCACTGCAAACTGCAATGTCGGGGCCAATTTGTGTGATTTCATTTTGTCCTGAGTTTTCATCACTTAAAATTATTTGAAAACCATTTTTATAAAACTTACCCGAATTCGAAACCTGAATATTCTGAATTTGAGCAGCAACAGGGAAATCATTTTTTAGATTTGAAAAAAACGAATCAACATTTTTTGTTTTTCCTGAGGCTTCAATTAGAATTCCATCTTGCCGATTTTTTACCCACCCGGAAACATCGTTTTTTAAAGCAGCGCGATAAACAAACGGACGAAAACCAACTCCCTGAACAAGGCCTTTAATTTTAATATTAATATTTTTTGTGGAGCTGGTTCTCATAAGAGAATTCATTTCGTTTAAATATAACACTTTTAGACCAATCCCCCATCGCCAAGGGGAACTCGTCCCAAACATGTTTTTATTATAGAATATATATTTTGGTATTTTATTCGCGTTGTAAACTATCAGCTGCAAAACAATAAAAAAGAACACTCTTTCCTACAGTGAAATTGCATCTTTATTGCGACTCCGTCCCCCTTTGGAAAGGGGAAATCAAAAGGGGGATTGATAATTAGTTAACTATTAATCCCCTGTTCCTCAATGCACTCAATGGCATAATCAATTTCAGTCACAACCTCATCAATACGATAAATTACAAAAACTTCAGAGAATTTTAATATCTGAAAACCCAAACTTTCAAGGAAATTTTGCCTTTCAAAGTCTTCTTCCGATTTTGCAATATGAGAATTTCCATCTATTTCAATGATTAGTTTTAATTTTCTGGAAACAAAATCTACAATATAATTATCAATAGGAAACTGGCGGTTAAATTGATAACCCTTAATTTGACGGGCTTTTAAAACATCACGCCAAAGAATAGCTTCGCCTTTGGTGCCTTGCTTCCTCAGTTTTCTTGCCAACGGTTTTAATTTTTTATTGTATGAGGAGTTCATTGATGTACTGATTTCCTTTAAAATTAAGACATTTTGATCGATCCCCCTAAATCCCCCTTTACCAAGGGGGACTAAAAATAACTAATACTTCTTCCCTTCCTCATCCAACATTGGCACAAACCGCACCGGCAAAATTGTTTCTTCCCGAATTTTTCCGCGCTTCTTTTCAAGTAAAACCAAATATTGAATGGGATCTTTGCCAACAGGAATTATCATTCTGCCACCTTCAGCAAGCTGGTTTTTTAATGGTTCAGGAATATGAGTTGGCGAGCAGGTAACAATAATTGCATCAAAAGGTGCATGTTCGGTCCAGCCTTTGTATCCATCGCCAACTTTGCAGAAAATATTTTTATAGCCTAATTCTGCATAAAGCAATTTTACCTTTTTCCCAAGCGACTCAAATATTTCGATGGTAAAAACCGAATCGCAAATTTCAGCCAGAATTGCAGCCTGGTATCCTGAGCCGGTTCCGATTTCAAGGACTTTGTCGGTTGGTTTTAATTCCAAAGCTTCAGTCATAAAAGCTACTATGTAGGGTTGAGAAATTGTTTGACCTTCCGTAATTGGAAGAGGAGAATCTTTGTAAGCAACCGAAATATAAGCAGGTAAAACAAACCGGTGCCTTTCAACATTAAGAAATGCCTGAAGTACATTTTCATTTTTAATGCCCCTCGCTTCGATTTGGGTTTTTACCATTCTCAACCTTAAATCGGCAAAGTATTTATTCTGGGCAAACAATGTTGTTACGGTAATAAAAAGAATAATCAGGAATAGGGGCACCCAGGAAGATTTAACACTTAAAATAACCCTTTTCATTTGGCAGCTATTATTATGCTTTTCATTTAGTTTGCAGTGTCTGTTTTTTATGGCATCAAATGAAATTTGCATCGTAAATATTCTTCATAAAATAAGGGTTTCTCATGCCTATTTCAACGAAGCAACTTTACGAAGGTTTCTTTTTAATAATCTAAAGTACGTTATCCTGATTTTTATCACTTTAAGTATGAATAATGACAAACATTCAAAACCTGAAATAGAATTCTCCGTAGAATTTAAAGATCAACCTTTAATTGAATTCATAATGAAAGTTGAACGTCCATCCTGTCCATCGTGTTTAACCAAGGCACTTTCGTTTTTTAGCGAAATGGATGAGTTCGATTTAATTAGCCTCAGTAACAATAAAACATGCAATTTTTATAAAAAAGGTCACATTGTTTTTTATGAAGGCCGAATCCCAACCGGCATTTACTGTTTAGAACAAGGAAGGGTTAAAATCTACCGGGTTGGAATGGATGGTAAAGAGCAAATTGTACGTTTATCAACTCAAGGTAGTTTGTTGGGAATCCGGTCACTTTTAAATGGAGAACGATATACAGCTTCTGCCGCAACACTGGAGGACTCGGTTATTTGTTTCGTAAATAAATCATTCTTCTTTCATCTAACTGAAAAATACCCAAAAATGAACACCGAAATTGTTGGGTATCTATGCAAAATGCTGAAAGAAGCTGAAGACAAAATTATATCGATTGCCCAAAAACCTGTCCGTGAGCGCCTGGCAGAGTCTTTGCTAATTTTAAACCGTGTTTTTAAACCAAATGGAAAAACAGTAATTAAACATAATATTTCGTTGCCACGCGAAGACCTTGCCAATATTGTTGGAACGGCCACTGAAACAGTAATCCGCCTCTTACATGACTTTAAAGATGAAAATCTTATTTCAATCGATGGCCGATCGATAACCCTAACCGACATTAAGGGATTGAAGCAAACCGCAAAAAATTTTGAATAATTATCTCTAAAAACTGACCCAGGTCATTTTATAGTCTGACCATCATCATTCATAAAAAGATTCATTTTCAATACCTTGTATGAAAGTTGAAACTCTAATTTAAAAAATGAACCAGAGTGATTCTGTTACTTCAATTTTTTAATAATAACACTTATTAAATTATGAGTGAAAAAAATTTAACCGGTATCTTATTTTACCATCCCGGAAACGGACATGTGAGCAGCCTGAACTTCGATGAAATAATAAAGTATTCAGAAAGCTTTAAACATGTTGTAGTGATTTGGGATTCAGAAACTTTTCCTTTGTGGGATAAATCATTCCTTGAATCACAAATTCAGAAGTTCAAATTGAAACGATTAATCATAGCCGGTTACGATACAGGACTAATTAAGCCTTTTTTTTCCTCGGTATTCTCAAATTCAAAACTTCCTGTTGAAAATATTTTATTGGCCGATTTTAAAGAACATGGCGCACTTGAAAGCAATGATACCGAACTGGCAAAAGCCATTGTTGCTTGTGCGATTCTCAATGTTCCTTTTTTAGATGCCGCAAAACCAGGTGATTCGGAAGTTTGCCCCGATACATTAGTTATAGGTGGTGGGATTGCGGGAATTCAGGCATCGTTGGAAATTGCCAACGCCAACCAAAAAGTTTATCTGGTTGAAAAAACAGGGACTATTGGCGGGCACATGGCAATGTTCGACAAAACTTTTCCGACACTCGATTGTGCGGCCTGTATTTTAACCCCAAAAATGGTTGATGTGGGGCAACACGAAAACATCAACTTGTTGACTTACAGCGAGATTAAAAGTGTTGAAGGAACTGCTGGAAATTACAAAGTAAAAATATTGAAAAAAGCCCGCAGGGTCGATATTGCAACTTGCATAGGATGTGGTACATGCTCTGAAAAATGCCCCAGCAAAACCTATAGCGAATTTGATTCAGGGACAACTTTACGAAAAGCTATTTACATCCCATTTCCACAGGCAGTACCAAATAAATATTTAATTGATGCAGAAAGTTGCAGGTATGTTCAGGGGAAAAAGTGTAGTGTCTGTGTTAAATTTTGTCCGGTGCCCGATTGTATTGATTTAGATGCAAAAGATGAAGTAGTTGAAATTACCGTTGGAAACATAATTGTAGCCACCGGATTTAAAGTATTTGACGCAAAACGGGCTGAACAATTTGGTTATGGGAAACACCCGAATGTTATTACATCGCTTGAATTTGAAAGGTTGATAAATGCAGCGGGACCAACAGATGGGAACATTACTTACCGGACCAAAGACAAAAAAGGCAATTGGATTTTTACAATCGGAGCCGATGTCCCCGACAGTGTCGCAATTATTCATTGCATTGGCAGCCGCGACGAAAATTATAATGCATATTGTTCGAAAGTCTGTTGCATGTATTCATTAAAATTGGCACACCTGGTAAAAGAAAAACTACCCGACGCTGACGTTTATGAGCATTATATAGATATGCGCGCTTTTGGAAAAGGTTATGAAGAATTTTACGAACGAATAAAAAATGAAGGAATAAATATAATTCGAGGAAGGACAGCATCAGTTGAATCAACCAATGGTGAATTGATTGTTCGAAGCGAAGATGTTGAAAACGGTCGTTTGCTGGAACAGAAAGTAGAAATGGTAATCCTGGCCGTGGGACTTGAACCTAATAACGATGCGAAAGAATTGGCTGCGATGCTAAAAATTCCTGTTGACAAATATGGCTGGATGAATGAAATACATAAAATAAGTAACCCTGTAAATACGTGTAAAGGCGGAGTTGCAATTGCCGGTTTGTGCCAGGGGCCCAAAGATATTCCCGACACAGTTGCCCAGGCATCGGCAGCAGCATTGCGAGTTTTACAAAGCATTTTAAACGGGAAGATCTCAAACGGACGTAGCAGTTTGTCGTTTCTTGATATTGAAAAAAGGGCAAAAAAACTTACCACCATAAATGACTATTAATTATGGCAACACGAGTGGATCCAAATTTTATGCACGACCTTGAAAAATTCGGGGTGAAAAACTGGAAGGACTGCTTCCATTGTGGCAACTGTACTGCAATTTGTCAACTTACTGAAAAAGATATCCTGTTTCCCAGAAAAACAATCCGGCAAGCGCAAATGGGTTTAAAAGATAAACTTGCAAGTAACGGCGATCCATGGTTATGTTATTACTGTGGCGAATGTTCAGAGACCTGCCCGCGCGACGCAAACCCAGGTGAAATTATGATGGCCTTGCGCCGATATTTAACTTCAATTTACGACTGGACCGGTTTTTCAGGATTTCTCTACAAATCATTTACAGCTCACCTCTTTGTTATGTTGTTTCTATTTTTCGCTGTAATTATTTCTTTCCTGCTCTTTGGAGGGCTGATGTTAAGTGAATTAACTCCCGCAGGAGGAGTTCAATTAAACACATTTGCACATCCCGAAATGATAGCCACAATCGATCATATTTTGTTGTTGTCGTTATCGTTATTCCTGATAACAAATATTTTAAATATGTATTACAAGGTAATTGTTAAAGACAAATCAGTAAAAATTCCCATTTGGATTTACATTTCTGAAATCGGTGAAGCCGTAGTTCATTTTGCAACACAACTTAGGTTTTCGAAATGCAATAAAAGCAGGATGTACTGGTTTGGGCATTGGTTTTTAATGATTGGTTATGTAACAATGTTTATTTTCATTATTTTCTTTCTTACCTGGTTTCAAACCGAAGATATCCACGCATGGTATCACCCACAACGTTTAATCGGATATATAATTACTGCTGGATTCCTTTTTGGTACTGTCTATTTTATGATTGGCAGAGTCCGAAAAAAGAAAGAGATTTTTAAATACTCACACCACAGCGACTGGATATTTGTCGTTTTACTTTTTATGGTTGCTTTAACCGGAATTCTGATCCATATTTTTAGGGTAAATGGCTTACCCTTCGCAACTTATTATTCTTATATAATTCATCTGGCCTTCGAAGTCCCAATGGTTGTAACATTTGTTGCTTTTTCAAAATGGTCTCACCTGGCCTATCGTCCTTTAGCTATTTATTTTACTAATATGAAAAAGAAAGCCAGTGCATTACAATTGAAATCAAAACTTTCGGTAGCTGTTTAATAAAACTTTTAAAAAATGGAAGAAGTTAGAATTGGTGTTTATGTTTGCTGGTGCGGAAACAACATTGCCAAAATGGTTGATGTTGAAGATGTGTCCAGGGAAATGGAAACTTTACCAAATGTTGTTATATCGCGCGATTACAAATATATGTGTTCCGACCCCGGGCAAGATTTAATAATCAGCGATGTAAAAAAGCATAAACTAAACCGGGTGGTTGTTGCGGCCTGTTCTCCCCGAATTCATGAATTAACATTTAGAAAAGCACTTGAGAATGCAGGTTTAAATCCATACATGTTTCAAATGGCCAATATTCGCGAACATGTTTCGTGGGTTCATAGAAGTAGGGAGAATGCAACAAAAAAAGCAAAATCTCTGGTAGCGGCTGCAATTAATCGGATCCAATGGCACGAAGCGCTCAATAAACGTTCAGTAGAAATAGACCCTGCAACCCTTATTGTTGGTGGGGGCATTTCAGGAATTTCAGCAGCATTAGAAATAGCAGATTCAGGGAAACAGGTTTATCTTGTCGAAAAAACAAGTCAGTTGGGCGGTTATGCAGCACAAATAGATCTCATCTCTCCGTTTATGTACAACGCAGCCCAATTAATTAATCCCAAAATTGAACATGTTTATATACATCCGAACATTAAAGTTTTCCTGAATACCCAAATTGAAGAAATCAGCGGTTACATTGGAAATTTTGAAACTAAAATTACCAACAGTGAAAACCAGTCAATAGAATTAAAATTTGGAAATATAATTTTGGCTATTGGTTTAAGCACATTCAATCCCTCAAAAATTCAAAATTATAAATATGGAATTATTCCGGATGTAGTGACCTCGTTGGAACTTGAACAGGTATTAAAATCCGGTAAAATTCTAACAAATGATGGAAATGTCCCACAAAATATTGCAATAATTCATTGTGTTGGAAGCCGAAATTCAAACTATCACGAATATTGTTCTCGACTTTGTTGTAAGAATGCTTTAAAATATTCAAATCTTGTCCGCTCCGCAATTCCCGATGCTAATATTTTTGAGATTTACGCCGATATGCGGGCTATGGGAAATGGATGTGAAGAGTTGTATTCTGCAACCTCGCTAAAGAATGTTATGTTCCTGATGTTTGATCAAAAAAACGGATTGCCTGAAGTAAGGGAAGCCTCATCAAAAGATAATTGTAAAATGTTAATCGAATTCGACGAAAAACTTTCGGGCGAAAGAATTGAGGTGCCTGCCGATTTGGTAATACTGATGGTAGCAAAAGAAGCACATAAAGAGGCAAAAAAACTTGCACAAACTGTTGGGATAAGCATGTGCGGCAACCAGTTTTTTATTGAACGCCATCCGAAACTCGACCCCGTTGCAACTACTACCGATGGAATTTATGTTGTTGGAAGCTGTCAGGCACCAAAAGATATTCCCGATTCAGTCGCTCAGGCAAGGGCCGCGGCTGCAAGAATTCTTGGAACTATAAATAAAGGAAGTGTCGAAGTTGAGGTTACCACGGCCAAAGTAAACGAAGATACTTGCTGTGGCTGTCAGACCTGTATTAGCGTATGTCCTTACACCGCTATTAGTTTCGACGAAGAAAAACAGGTGTCGGTTGTTAACGAGGTTCTTTGCAAAGGTTGTGGAACCTGTGGATCAGCCTGTCCAACCGGTGCTATCAGATCACAACACTTTACCGACCGGCAAATACTTTCTCAGATAAAAGGATTACTTGATAAATCATTTGAATTACAGGAGGGTTAATTATGGATTTTGAACCAACAATTGTTTCGTTTTTATGTAACTGGTGCTCCTACACCGGAGCCGACCTTGCCGGAACTTCGCGAATGAAGTATGCTCACAACATTCGGATTATACGTGTAATGTGCTCTGGAAGGATTGATCCAATTTTTGTACTGGAGTCGTTTAAAGATGGTGCCGATGGTGTGCTGATTTGTGGCTGCCATCCTGGAGATTGTCATTATCATGAGGGAAATTATAAATGCCTTCGAAGATATCATTTGCTAAAAAAATATATTGCCCAAATGGGAATTGATCCGGGAAGGTTGCATTTAGAATGGATTAGTGCAAGTGAAGGAAAACAATTTGCTGAATTAGCCGATTCGTTTACTGAAACAGTTCGGGGATTAGGCCCATGCCATGTAAAAGAGATTATAGAAAACTTTGCTTAAGGGAGGTATTAAAATGACAGAACAAAAAAATAAACCAAAACTAAAAATGGCTGTTTATTGGGGCGCGGCCTGCGGAGGGTGCTGTGTTTCGGTACTCGATGTCCACGAGAAATTGTTTGATGTGGTTGCCAACGCAGATCTTGTTTTCTGGCCAATTGCGTTAGACATAAAATATGCCGACGTTGAAGCAATGGAAGATAAATTTATTGATATCACCCTTTTTAACGGCGCAGTACGCAACAGCGAAAACGAACACATGGCAAAAGTCTTGCGACAAAAATCAAAACTATTGGTTGCTTACGGCTCGTGTGCCCACATGGGTGGAATACCCGGGCTGGCTAATTTTTCGACTAAAGAAGAAATCCTAAAGCAGGTTTATCTTAAAAACATTACAACAGAAAATGAAGATGCTACACTACCAAATGTAAGTTACGAAGTTGAAGAAGGGACACTGACTTTACCAAAATTTTATAACGATGTTCGAACACTCGATCAAACCGTTGTTGTAGATTATTACATGCCGGGGTGCCCACCTCAAACCGAACGGCTTTTGGAAGTATTTATGGCCATTGTTTCAGGAAACGAGTTGCCGCCAAAAGGTTCAGTTATTGGCGCTTACGATAAAGGTCAGTGTGACGAATGTACACGTAAAAAAACCGACAACAAACATATAAAAGAGTTTAAACGTCCGTTTGAAATTGAAGACGACGGTGAAACCTGTTTCTTAGAACAGGGTGTAATTTGCCTTGGTCCGGCAACCCGCGGAGGATGTGGTCATCGTTGCATAGAAGGAAATGCACCTTGTCGCGGTTGTTACGGCCCGCCTCCCGATGTAAGCGATCCGGGAGCTAAAATGATGTCGGCAGTAGCAACTATGATTGACGCCAACGAACCAGAGGAAATTGAAAGAATAACAAATCAGATTGTAGATCCAGCAGGTACATTTTACCGCTTTAGTTTGCCCGGTTCAATATTAAGGAGAAAAGTGAAAGAAAGTTTGCAGTGAGTAGTCACAGTAGCAGTTTTCAGTGAAAAACAAACACTTAAACTTTAAACTCAGAACTTTAACTGATAATTATGAAACGAATAACAATAGATCCAATTACCCGCCTCGAAGGCCACGGCAAAATTGAAATTTTCCTAAACGATGAGGGAGATGTTGATAATGTTTACTTTCAGGTCCCGGAATTACGTGGTTTTGAAAAATTTTGTGAAGGCCGCCCGGTTGAGGAGTTGCCTCAAATTGTAACCAAAATTTGTGGGGTTTGCCCGGGTTGCCACCACATGGCATCCGGGAAAGCTGTTGATGCGGTTTACGGGGTCGAACCTCCACCAACTGCTAAAAAACTGCGCGAGTTATTTTACATGGCTCATTTTGTACATAGCCACATTGCACATTTTTATGCACTGGCTGCACCCGATTTTGTAGTTGGTCCTACTGCGGCAAAAGCAGAGCGGAATATCCTCGGTGTAATAAATAAAGTTGGTGTCAATATTGGAACCGAAGTAATAAAACAGCGACGGATTGCCCAGGAAATTCAGGCTCTGATTGGCGGACATCAAACACATGTTGTAATGAATATCCCGGGCGGGGTTAGAAAAGGATTGACAGAAGAACAACGCGCCGATATCGAAAAAAAAGCAAAAGGTTTTATCGATTTCGCCAAATTTTCGCTTAATCTTTTTGGCGATGTAGTTCTTGAAAATAAAGAATACGTGGATCTGATTTTGAATGGGCCTTATTCACTAAAACTACACTCGATGGGCCTGGTTGATGAAAATAACAAAGTAAATTTTTACGATGGAAAAGTGCGTGTAGTTGATACCGAAGGCGAAGAACACTGTAAATACTCTCCTAACGATTATCAGGATTTTGTGGCCGAACGGGTTGAACCCTGGAGTTACCTTAAATTTCCATACCTCAAAAAAATAGGTTGGAAAGGATTTGTTGAAGGCCAGGATTCAGGAGTTTACCAGGCAACACCACTTTCGAGGTTGAATGCAGCCGATGGAATGGCAACCCCTTTTGCACAATCGGAATACGAAAAAATGTTCGGGATTTTAGGAGGCAAACCGGTTCATGCAACTTTGGCGATGCACTGGGCAAGGTTAATTGAATTACTTTATTCTGCTGAACGTTCTCTTGAACTGGCTACCGATCCCGATATTATCGGTAAAGATTTAAGATCGCCATTGCCAAACATACCAAACGAAGGTATTGGTATTGTTGAAGCACAACGGGGTACTTTAACCCACCATTATATTACCGACGACAAAGGCTTGGTGTTAAAAGCCAACCTGATTGTAGGCACAACCAACAACAACGCTGCCATTTGTATGTCGCTTAAAAAAGCAGCACAAGGTTTAATTAAGAAAGGGGTGGAAGTTACCGATGGAATTCTTAATATGATCGAAATGGCATTTCGTGCTTACGATCCCTGTTTTTCGTGTGCTACTCACAGTTTACCAGGTGAAATGCCCATGATTGTTAATATTCGTGAAATGGATGGAACTTTAATTCGAACTGTGAAACGAAAATAAGTTCATTTCCGTAGAAAACAATATGAACAAAAGTGATAAAAATGTATTGGTTTTGGGAGTTGGTAACGACATTTTGACGGATGATGGAATTGGTCCAAAATTATGTGATTTCCTAAAAAATAAATATGAAGGGACTGAGTTAATATTTGAGAAATTAAATGTTGGCGGTCTCGAAATCCTGGAATTTATACAGGGCTACAAAACTGTGATTTTTATCGATGCCATTAAAACATCCGGCGGTAATATTGGCGATGTTTATCTTTTTACACCAAACGATTTTAAAGAAACTTTACATCTTTCAAATTTGCATGATACGAATTTTATTACAGCACTCGAATTGGGTAATACGGTAGGATTTGACATACCGGAAAATATGTTTATATTGGCGGTAGAAATTAAAGAAGACATGGTGTTTTCTGAGTATTTTACAGAGGAATTAGCTTCGCGATATCAAGATATAAAAATGAAGGTTTTAAACATTTTAAACGAACTAATCCCAAATGAATTTTTAATAGCAGAAAAATTATAAAAGTGGGTATATTTAATAAAAATGGAATGCTGGTTTTCCCCAATCCGCTTAAAAAGAGAAAAATATGTGACGATGAAAATGTTGTGCTTTTTACCGAATGTTATTGTCAGAATGGACACAACCTGATTTCGGATAAAGCTAAATTTGATGAATTTAACGGAATATTTTTAAATGCAAAAAAAGGCGAACAAGAGGGTGTTGTTGCGTTAAGTCCGGTTTATGGTTGCAAAACTCGTGTTGTGGTTGGGATGAAAATAAAGGAAAACGATACATATGATTTATATTGTCCGAAGTGCAATGAAGCTTTACCAGCATTTTCAAATTGTCATTGCGGCGGGAAAATCATTGCCCTTTTCCTTAACAAGAAAGCAGCATTCGATTCATTTATAGGAGTTTGCAATAGAATTGGCTGCGCAAATTCCTACATTCAGTTAGGTGAGGAATTAATTACTTCAATACGGCACGAGTCGGTATAATCACAATTTTTCCAAATTTTATAATTGCCAGGCTCAAAGCAGCCCTATGTCGCTGTAAATATGCTTGTTGAAATTGCTTCACTTCGGTGCTAATGACAGATTTATGTAACATATTTATTATTTGGTGTTTCATTTCAAAAATTTGCCGACTTGTTGGATAGACTTTAACAATTCTCTTCTCCAAACATATCCAAACCTTCTTTGTATTATTTACAAATTGAATATCTTTGCGGCTGATTTCCTAAATCAATTAATTAAAATTCAAAAATGAAGTATTCAATATTACTACTTTTAGTATTTGCAAATGTTGCGACACTTGCCAATTCTTTTACAAAATCGAAAATCGATACCACTATAAATACCTTCAATAAAGACTTTGTTTACAATGTAAAAAAAGCAAAATCAGCGATAAAAATCGATGGAGTTATTGAAGAATCTGATTGGATGAACGCCCAAAAAGCCGACAATTTTTATAGCGTACTGCCCGTTGATACTGGGTTTGCCAATCAACAATCGGAGATCTTAATGACCTACGATGACAAAGCACTTTATTTAGCACAAATTTTTTACGATACCATTCCCGGCAAACGAATTATGGAATCGTTTCGGCGCGATTTTAGTTTTGGTAGTAACGACAACCTTTTGGTTTTCTTCGACACCTTCCTAGATCAAACTAACGGATTTTCGTTTGGAGTTTCTGCGTCGGGAGCAAAATGGGATGGAACAATGTCTGATGGGAGCAGCATTTCGCTGGATTGGGATTGCAAGTGGGAATCGAAAACAAAACAATACGATGATAAATGGGTGACGGAAATGCGAATCCCTTTTAAATCGGTTCGATACCCGGCTGGCAGTCAAATTTGGAATACAAATTTTAGCCGGCTGGATTTAAAGTCGAACGAAAAATCGGCTTGGGCACCGGTTCCAAGACAATTTCCAACGGCTTCGCTGGCATACACAGGTGTAATGAAATTTGAAGAGCCGCTTCCAAAATCAAAAACACAATTTTCTCTTATTCCATATATTTTTGGAAGTTTTGCCAACGATTTTGAAGCAGGTACGGGAGCCGAATACAAAAAAGATTTTGGCTTCGATGCAAAAATTGGAATCTCATCGTCGATGAACCTTGACCTGACTTACAACCCTGATTTTGCACAGGTTGAAGTCGATCAACAAGTTACTAATATCGATCGTTTCGAATTGTTTTTTCCTGAAAAACGCCAATTTTTTTTAGAAAACAGTGACTTGTTTTCCGGTTTCGGACATAATACCGCGACACCATTTTTCTCGCGCCGGATTGGTTTAGATGCACCGGTTTTAGCAGGCGCACGATTAAGTGGGAAAATTGGCAACGACTGGCGGATTGGATTTATGAACATGACCACGCAAGAAACCAGCGAACACCTGGCACGAAATTTTACAGTTGCCTCGGTTCAGAAAAAAGTTTTTGCCCGCTCGAATTTCGGGTTCATACTGGTAAACAAAGAATATCTGGACCAGCCTGAAAACAGCAATTTATTTAACCGTGTTGCCGGATTCGACTACAATTTGGCAAGTAAAAACAATTTCTGGAGCGGGAAGTTTTATTATCACCGTTCGTTCCAATCCAGTAATCCCGACAAACAATTTTCGCAAGGGGCAACACTTGCCTACAACACAAAAAATCTTCAACTCGAACTTATTCAAATTTCTGTGGGGGAAAATTATGACGCCGAAGTTGGTTACATCCAACGGAAAGGATATAATTTTATTAGCCCTGAATTTTCATACCTTTTTGTACCCAACAAACGAATTGTGAGTCATGGTCCAATGTTCGATTTTAGGTATTATTTCAATCCCGAGTATCATAAAATTGAACACGAAAATCTATATAGCTACCAATTCCAGTTTCAGGACAGATCAACTTTAATGTTTGGTTACAAAGATTTTTTTGTTGAATTACAGGACGATTTTGACCCAACTCATATTAGTGAGACCTATCTGCCTGCCGGATCAACTTACAAATTTGGAGGCCCATTTTTGTTTTATTCATCAACAAGAAAAACAATGTTTAACTGGAGTGCACAGGCAGCAAAAGGTCCTTTTTACAGCGGGGAAATCCAATATGTTCAGGCCGAGTTTGGATACCGTTACCAGCCGTTTATCAATCTCTCGATGAATTTTAATTATACCGACATGAACCTGCCACAACCATTTGAACATACAAAATTATGGTTGGTTGGACCAAAACTGGACGTAACTTTCACCGACAAACTGTTCTGGTCAACATTTGTTCAATACAATGAGCAAATTGATAACGTAAATATTAATATGCGTTTGCAATGGCGTTATCAACCGGTATCCGATATTTTTGTAGTTTATACCGACAATTATATTCCGGGAAATTGGAATTCACGAAACCGTGCCTTAGTGCTTAAAATGACATATTGGTTAAATTAAGGGTATTTCAGGCGATGGATGGATCCCTCTTTCAGGGCAAATTATTTGAACTTTAAAATAAATTTTCCCAAAATCAAAAATTCAATTAACTTTGCGCTTCTTTTTTTGAAAGAATATTATTTTATTTATATTTAGATATTTAAATACGTAAACATAAAAATTCAATAATAATATGAAAGTTACAGTAGTCGGAGCTGGAAATGTTGGTGCAACATGTGCACAAATTGTTGCAGAAAAAAATATTGTTCAGGAAGTTGTCCTTTTAGATATTAAAGAAGGTATTGCTGAAGGAAAAGCCTTGGATTTGTGGCAAACTGCACCAGTTAATTATTACGATTCTCGTGTGGTTGGTTCAACAAACGATTACTCAAAAACAGCCGATTCGGAAGTTGTTGTAATTACTTCGGGTGTTCCACGTAAACCGGGAATGAGCCGCGACGATTTAATTTCTATTAACGCTGGCATTGTAAAAAGCGTTACCGAAAACGTTGTGAAGCACTCGCCTAATGCAAAAATTATTATCGTTTCCAATCCGTTGGACGTGATGACTTACGCAGCTTTTAAAACAGCTAAAAAACCGAAAAACCTTTTAATGGGAATGGCAGGTATTCTTGACACAGCCCGTTATCGTGCTTTTCTAGCTGAAGCTTTGGATGTTTCACCACGCGATATTCAGGCACTTTTAATGGGTGGCCACGGCGACACAATGGTTCCACTTCCACGTTATACCACTGTTGCAGGTATTCCTGTTACAGAAATGATTGATGAAGAAAAACTAAATGCAATTGTTGATCGAACCAAAAAAGGTGGTGGCGAGCTTGTTAATTTAATGGGGACTTCCGCATGGTACGCACCTGGAGCGGCAGCAGCGCAAATGGTTGAAGCAATTGTTATGGACCAAAAACGTGTTTTCCCATGTTGTGTAAAACTCGAAGGTGAATACGGGTTAAACGATATGTTTGTTGGAGCCCCGGTTGTATTGGGTAAAAACGGCGTTGAAAAAATTATTGAAGTTGCCCTTAACAAAGATGAAAAACAACTGTTGCACAATTCTGCAAATTCGGTTAAAGGTGTTATGGATATTTTAGACGGAATGAATATTTTATAAAAATAGAGCCTCTCTTAACCTCTCCAAAGGGGAGGAATTAGAAAAAATATTTTAAACGGTTAGTTCTTCGGAATTAGCCGTTTTTTATTTCCCATTAAAAAATACTTGGCTCATTTGAAGGTCGAATTCGATTTCTGCGGAAAAGAAAGTTAATTTCAAATTAGAATTCTTAAAACCTTATTTTTAGGTTTTTAACCTTAGAAGGAATTTTAATTTAGGTAACACCGAACCTTATTAGCCTTTTTCAGGGAAAGCAAAGTCATCTTCATGGCAGGTGTGATTTTTATTGTTAAAACTTTCTTATTCAATAATTATAGATTTATTTTACGAAATGAGAATAAAAATACCAATGCAAATTGTAGAACTGGAAGAAGACAATTTCCATTTGATTATCTCTTCTGATTTTTCGGATGGAACAAAAGGGAATTGGGTAATTGATACAGGAGCATCAAAAACAGTTTTCGATAAAACATTAGTTGCAAAATACAATGTTTTAAAAGATGAATCGGATAAAATTCACACTGCCGGAATTGGAGAAAAGCCCCTGGAAGTTTCAATAGCCCTTTTAAAATCGGTTCAATTTGGAAAGTTAAAAATAGAAAACATAAAAGTGGCAATTCTCGATTTATCACATATAAATGAATTGTATTCAAAAGTTACAAACTTAAAAATATGTGGATTGATTGGGGGCGATTTTCTTATGAAATACAAGGCTGTGATTAATTATAAAAAAAAGATTTTACTTCTAACCTGAACTATTCATAAATTTATCTATTCCGAAATCAAACTGCTTTGAATAAAGAGAATGCTCGATTCTCGATTCTCAAAATAGCTGAGGCTATTTCTGCGAGGCTCAACTCTGTGCTTCCCTTTATTCTGTGCATTTTGAATTCTCATAACGAAAAACTCATGAATAATTCAGGCTAAGGAAAGACTAATTCATTTTCTTTGAAGTTTCGTGTTTCAGCAAAAAGGTCTTTAAAAATTTCAGAAAAACATAAAATGCTGAATACAATGAGTTTTGCATCTTCCTGTAAAATATATTTTTAGCCCCAATTTCTAAACCTTCGTTTTTTGCATACCTGAAATGTTTAAGTATATTTGCTCCGCTTAAAAAACATGGCATTGAATATCAAAATTAAAATATCAAAAAAACTTGTTCTTCGCATTGCGCTTTTCGCAGTTGTAATTGGCTTAGCCACCATATTTGATATTTATTTTGAAAGCAATCGGAATGATTTGGATGAAATACAGACGGATTCAAAACAACCTGCCCATGAACATGGTACGATTTACCTTTTTAACCAGGCAAATACATTCAATGCAAAAACATCTTTTCAAAAAACTTCAGGTCGTAAAATCTTCGTCCATTCACACGATAAATATCTGCAAAAACATCATCAGTTAAGAAATTTCCAGGTATTAAAAGCCGAGGTGCAAACACAAACGTCCCCTCTTATTTTGTCCTATCATTATCTGGTTTTCAAAAATTACTTCTTTACTGTTCCAGACGATGAACCGATAATTTCATAAATTCTCTATTTCTATTTTAATTTATAGGGGCAGGGATTTTTCAATTCTCTGATTATTCATTTTGAATACAAATTCGAATTAATTTCAAAAAAATACATATTAATATTTTAAACATAAAAATTAAATAAAATGCAAAACAAAGGTGCTATTTTATCATTTGCCATTCTGCTTGCAGCCGTTTGTCTTTACCAGTTAACTTTTACCTGGAAAGCAAAACAAATCGAAAAAGATGCAGTAGAATATGCCCAGGGTGACCCCGACAAAGAATTTTTCTACCTTGATTCTATTTCAGGGGAAGAAGTTTATAACTTTTTAGGGTTAAAACAATTTACTTACAAAGATGTCAAAGAGCTTGAAATGAACCTCGGACTTGACCTCAAAGGAGGGATGAATGTTACTTTGGAGGTTGAAGTAATAGACTTGATTAAAGCGATGTCGAATTACAGTACCGATTCTACTTTTAATGCTGCACTTTCACAAGCGACCATGCTACAGAAAAACAGTCAGGAAGACTTTGTAGCTTTGTTTGGCCGCTCGTTCGAAGAAATTGATCCAAATGCAAAACTGGCTTCTGTTTTTAACACACTCGAATTGCGCGACCGAATTAATTTCAACACTACAAATGCCGAAGTTCTCGATGTTATTAATGCAGAAACAACAGCAGCAATCGACAACTCATTTAATATTCTCCGTACACGTATCGACCGTTTTGGTGTCGCACAACCAAATATTCAGAAGCTACAAACCAAAGGGCGTATTTTGGTTGAATTACCAGGTGTAAAAGATCAAAACAGGGTGCGTAACCTGCTACAAGGAACAGCAATGCTCGAGTTCTGGGAAACCTATGAAAACCAGGAAGTTTACTCTTATTTACTTCAGGTAAACGAGAGGATTAAAGAGATGCAAACTTCCGGAATTGAGGAAGAAGAAACAATTGTTGAAGAAGTTGAAGCTGTTGCAGAAACAGACTCAACCGAAGCCGAAAGTTCTCTTTTGTCAGAACTGGAAGCCGGGGCGGAAAACGACTCAACTGCGGCAGGAATCGACAACCTGGAAAATTTCAAAAAAGAGTATCCTTTATTTGCCATTTTAAATCCAAGCACCGACCAAACCGGACAACTATTCCCGGGACCGGTTGTTGGGATGGCTCATTTTAAAGATACTTCGCAGATAAATGATTATTTAAAACTTGAACAGGTAAGTAGTATATTTCCACGGAATATGGTTTTCCGCTGGACTGCAAAACCTGCTGATGAAGCAGAAAATTATTACCGCTTAATTGCATTAAAAGTTACAACACGAGATGGCCGTGCGCCACTCGATGGTGATGTGATTACTGATGCCCGCCAGGATTTCGACCAATTTGGTTCAAATCCGGAGGTTGCCTTTAGTATGAACAGCGAAGGTGATAAAACCTGGTCGAGAATGACCAAGGATAATGTTGGGAAATCGATTGCAATTGTTCTCGACGGATATGTTCGTTCGTTCCCAACAGTTCAGGGAGAAATTAAAGGTGGCCAGTCAAGTATCACCGGTTTAGAAAGTATCGAAGAGGCAAAAGACCTTGCAAACATTTTGAAATCGGGTAAAATGCCAGCACCTGCAAGAATTATGCAGGAAGAAATTGTTGGCCCCTCGCTTGGGAAAGAAGCTATTAGCAGCGGGATGTATTCATTCCTGATTGCATTTTCTTTAGTCCTGCTTTATATGTTTTTCTTCTACAGTAAAAATGCAGGTTTGGTTGCCAACATTGCGTTAATTGTCAACATGTTTTTTATAATTGGTATTTTAGCTTCGTTGGGTGCTGTTTTAACTTTACCTGGTATCGCAGGTATTGTACTTACTATTGGTATGTCGGTTGATGCGAATGTGCTGATTTTCGAAAGGGTCCAGGAAGAACTCAGGGCCGGAAAAGGGATTAAACTTGCAATTTCCGATGGTTATAAAAATGCGTATTCAGCCATTATCGACGGCCAGGTAACTACCCTTTTAACAGGTATCGTACTTTATATGTTTGGTTCGGGACCAATTAAAGGTTTCGCAACCACTTTAATAATTGGTATCCTCACATCACTTTTCTCAGCTATTTTCTTGACCCGAATAGTATTTGAATGGCAACTGAGTGCAAGTAAAAAGATTCAATTTGCTTCGTCAGCCACAGAAAACTGGCTTCGCGAAACTAAAGTTAAATTCCTGGAGAAAAGAAAAATTTTCTATGTTATTTCTGCTGCTTTTATAGTTCTCTCAATTGGTTCATTTGTGGTTCGTGGGTTAAATTACGGCATCGATTTTAAAGGCGGGCGTACTTATGTGGTTCGCTTTGATCAGGATGTTTTAGTTGCCGATGTTCAGGAGGCACTTGCCGGAGTTTATGGTGAAGCCCCTGAAGTAAAAACTTATGGTGCTAACAATCAGGTGAGAATTACAACTGAATATAAGATTGATGACACCGGTGAAAACGTTGATAACGAAGTTGAAGAGATGCTAATGAATGGCCTTCAAAACGCCAACATGATTAGCAGTGATGTTACTCTCGAACAATTTACCGAAGAGTATCAAATGAGCTCGCAAAAAGTAGGGCCAACCATTTCTAATGATATTCGTAGAGATTCAGCTTTTGCCATTGGATTCGCATTAATTATTATTTTCATATATATTCTAATCCGCTTCCGAAACTGGCAGTACGGTTTGGGAGCTGTTGCTGCTTTAACGCACGATTCACTAATTGTACTTGGTATTTTCTCGTTGTTTTACGGAGTATTACCCTTCTCTTTAGAAATCGACCAGGCATTTATTGCAGCCATTCTTACAGTAGTGGGGTATTCTATTAACGATACGGTTGTTGTTTTCGACCGCATCCGGGAATATCTGCATTTGTACCCAAAACGCGAAAGAGATGATAATGTTGACCATGCGTTAAATAGTACACTGCGCCGTACATTTAGTACTTCGCTTTCAACATTTGTTGTATTGTTTGCAATCTTTTTGTTCGGTGGAGAAACTATTCGGGGCTTCACATTTGCATTATTAATAGGAGTTATTGTTGGTACATACTCTTCACTTTTCATTGCAACGCCGATTGCTTTCGATACTCAAAAACGATTGGTAAAAATTGTCTCCAAAAGAAAAAAATAAAGGAAATCTCAGTTTGTTTTAAATAAGTAGCCTTGCTTTTTGCAGGGCTACTACTTTTTTATTTCAACACAGTATTTTTTGAGCTTCCAATTTGTATATTTGTGTGATTAAAATTATAATAATGACTAATTATATTTTATTTATTAGCGGCGGAGAGGTTGTATTGGTAATGCTTTTAGCTCTATTGTTTTTCGGATCGAAAGCTATCCCTGACATTGCCAAAACTATGGGAAAAGGATTGCGCGAATTTAAAAAAGCTACCAACGAAATAAAACGCGAAATTAACGACCATACATCAGACATTAAAAAAGATATTAATGATGTATCTTCTTCGGTTACTAAAGAAACCAACGACATCAAAAAAGGGATAACTGATCATTTTGAAGATTAGCACTAAATCATTAATCAGATTTTGTTATGATTGTTGTTTATTTTTTGGCATTGCTGGTTTGTTTTGTTTTACTTGCCCGCATTGTCGATCTGTTTTTTATTGCTTCCCTTGATAAAATTTCCAAAGACCTTCGACTTTCGAGCGACGCTGCCGGGGCCACATTAATGGCAGTTGGGTCGAGTGCACCCGAATTATTTGTTGCTCTTTTCGCTGTTTTAAAACCCGGCGAACACCAGGTAATAGGAATCGGAAGTATTGTAGGAAGTGCCATTTTTAACTTACTTGTTATTGTTGGTGTTGCGGCTTGGGTAAAACAGGCAAAACTAACCTGGCAACCAATTGTTCGCGATCTATTTTTTTACACTGCCTCAGTTGGATTATTGATTTACTTTATTTCCGATGGTTCAATTACTTTAAACGAAACCATAATTTTCCTTGGAGTTTACATTGTTTACGTAGTTGCCGTAATTTACTGGCGCAAAATATTGCCTTATTCAGATCGTATTTTTAAAGAGCAGGCAGATAAAGAATGTAATAAAAAAGGTGTCGTTGGCACTTTCGACAGATTGCTATGTTTTGTATTTCCCAAACAGGAAAGGTATTATCTGGTTTTCTTTTTTTCAATATTAATAATTGCCGGATTAAGTTGGGTTCTGGTTGAATTGGCTGTTATTATTTCGGTTTCCCTTAACATTCCGGAAGCAATAATTGCTTTAACTGTTTTAGCTGTTGGAACATCCATCCCCGATCTTTTTTCATCGTTAATAGTTGCCAAACAAGGACGCGGCGAAATGGCTGTGAGTAACGCAATTGGCTCCAATATTTTCGATATTTTGGTTGGCCTTGGTTTACCTTTTTTGATTGTATTACTCATTTCCGGTGGATCCATTGGTACGGGAGGAGATTTAAACAGGTCATCGATAATCCTGTTTGCTTCGGTAATTCTACTATTTGTAATGCTTTTAATAAACAAATGGAAAATAGGTAAGTTTACCGGGTTCCTATTAATTGCAATTTATCTTTTTTATGTGATTTGGGAAATAATAATCCTTTAATTTAAAAGTTCTATTTAAAAAACGGCTGCATTGATAAAAGCACAAAATATAAAAAAATCGTTTGGTAACCTTCAGGTTTTGAAAGGAATAAACCTTGAAATTCCACAGGGAAAAATCTATTCAATTGTTGGGGCCAGCGGCGCCGGAAAAACAACATTGCTGCAAATTTTAGGAACATTGACTAATTACGACAGCGGTGAAGTTTATTATCATGACAAAAAAATATCTTCACTTTCAGAAAAAGAGCTTGCTACATTCCGGAATAAGGAAATAGGGTTTGTATTTCAATTCCACCATTTATTACCTGAATTTACAGCCCTCGAAAATGTTTGTATCCCGGCTTATATAGCAAAACTATCGAAACAAAAAGCTGAAAAAAAGGCAAAAGAACTTATCGATTATCTTGGATTGACGGACCGCATGGAACACAAACCTTCTGAACTTTCGGGAGGCGAAAAACAGCGTGTTGCAGTTGCCCGGGCGTTAGTAAACAAACCTTCGGTAATTTTAGCCGACGAACCTTCGGGAAACCTCGACTCGGCAAACCGCAACGAATTGCACGACCTGCTTTTTAAATTGCGTGACGAAATGGGGCAAACTTTTATTATTGTTACCCACGACGATAATTTTGCCGACCGTTCAGACAAAATTGTTCATATTAAAGATGGAGTTATTGAATAACTGAAGGACTGAATTATAGAAGGACTAAATTATGGAATTCAATGAGATTAAGGTTTTTCTTGACGAAAAAAATTTAAAATACAACCGACCTTCTTTTATTGAAACCGATCCAATTCAGATACCAAAAAAATTCTCACAAAAGGGGGACATCGAAATTGCCGGATTTTTAACAGCTACCATTTCATGGGGAAACCGGAATGCCATCATTAAAAACGCACTAAAATTAATGTCGTTGATGGATTACCAACCCCACGATTTCATTTTAAATTCTTCCCGCTCTGAGATAAAAAAACTGGGCAATTTTGTGCATCGCACTTTTAACGGCGATGATTGTATTTACTTTGCTCATTCACTAAAAAACTTATACCAAAATCACGGCGGCCTTCAAACAGTTTTCGAAAACGGCTATCAAAAAGAAGGCACAATCAAATCTGCCCTAATTCATCTCTTTTCTGTTTTTTTTGAAATGGAAGGAGAACGGACCCGCAAACATATTTCGAATGTAACAAAAGGTGCTTCGGCCAAACGTTTAAATATGTTCCTTCGTTGGATGGTAAGAAATGATAAAGGGGGCGTTGACTTTGGAATCTGGAAAGGAATTCCTGCCTCTGCATTAATGCTTCCATTGGATGTTCACACAGGAAATGTTTCACGAAAACTGGGTATCTTAAACCGTAAATCGAACGATTGGAAAGCGGTTGAGGAAGTAACAAAAACACTTTGTAAATTTGACCCGACAGACCCTGTTAAATACGATTTTGCGCTTTTCGGTTTGGGGGTATTCGAGAAATTCTAAAAAATGGGCAGAAACAACTATTTCCAATTTAAACAATTCAAAATCATTCAGGAAGAAGCGGCAATGAAAGTTGGCACAGACGGGGTTTTATTGGGTGCCTGGGCCAGTGTTAACGGTGTAAAATCGGTTTTGGATGTGGGAACCGGAACTGGCGTAATTGCAATTATGCTGGCGCAACGTTCAACCGCCCAAATAATGGGAATTGAAATCGAAAAAAACGCTGCCGAAGAAGCAGATTTTAATTCACAAAACTCACCCTTTAGTAAAAGGATTTCTATTAAAAACTTACCTTTTCAGGAATTGGCAGAAACTACCCAAAATACTTTCGATTTAATAATTTCTAATCCACCCTTTTTTATAAACAATACGAAAACCCCGAACCCCAGCCGTACAATTGCTCGTCATAACGATTTGCTTCCTTTGATGGACTTGGTAAATGGCAATGTAAAATTGTTAGAAGAAAATGGGAAACTGGCACTTATTCTTCCGGTTAATGAAGCAGAAAAATTTATCAAAATAGCCAAAAATCAAGGATTACATCTTGTTAGATTAACTGAAGTAAAATCGAACCAGCAAAAAAATGCCCATCGTTATTTGATGGAATTCAGCAAAAAACTATCAGCTTTAAAAGAAGATTGCCTGACTATTTATAATGAAAGTGGTAATGACTATTCAAGGACGTACAAAATACTAACTTGCGATTTTTACCTCAATTTTTAAACTAAAAAAAGAAAAGGGTTAAAAACTTTATCCATCCTTTTCGAAAATATCCTAATGGCTTCGTGGTCAACTTTCGATGTGGTCTTTTTCACTTTTGCCACCTTTTTTACAACAATTTTTTCAAGAAAATTCATTTTTTCAAAATCAAACTCCCCACCAAAAACAGCAACTGATTTTGCAACCTGGTGCAATTCTTCCGGATATGCATCTAAAAGCTGTTTCTGACCAGTTTCACCCGGTTCCATGCAACAAATAAAAAGTCCTAATTCTTTTAATTTCAATTCGTTAATGTTTTTCGAACAAAACTCTTTTACGCGTTTCTGGACCTGTCCTGCGTGAATAGAACCTCCAATTATCACCCGATTAAATTTCTCAAGCTTAGGATTACGATCTGATTTTAAATTTATTAATTCCACTTCTCCATCAAAATACTCTTTCAATTCCTGCGAAGTTTTTTCGGTACAGCCGTGTGTGGTAGAAAAGGCAATCAGTGTTTTCATGCGTTTAAATATTTTATTAAATTTTTGGGATTAAATTATTACATTTTGAATTCCAACTAAATTACATTTTGCAAAACAAACTTTTGTGTTAAAAATCGGTTAACTCTCTAAAATAATCGATTAAAAAAGATACTTAAACGTCTTTATTTAATTAATCTATTTTATTTTTGGCAAATTTTATATTAAATACAACATGGCTATTAATACAAATACTGATCTGCAAATTGATGTGCATTTCTATAAAATCGTTAATATTAGGAATTTAACAGAAAACACATTCATTTTATCGCTGCCAAAAAGCAGGTTCAAATATGTTGCAGGTCAGCATATTTCGCTTTCGATAATGGGTGATTATCAAAACCGCGAATATTCAATTTATAGTTCAGAAGAAAATAAGAACCTTGAAATTTTGGTTAAAGAAGTAGAAGGTGGATATTTTTCACCCAAATTAAAACACCTTAAACCAGGTGATTTGGTTGAAGTTCACGGCCCGTTTGGAAAATTTAATTTGGACACAAAAAAGCAGCACACACACAAACACGTTTTTATTGCCAGCGGAACAGGAATTGCCCCGTTCCATAGCATGATAAAAAGTTACCCGAATATTGATTATCAACTAATTCATGGCGTTCGGTATGCCAGTGAAGGTTACGAAAAAGCAGAATACGAAAATAATCGGTATGCTTTGTGTACATCGCGCGATAACCGATCGGATTTTAAAGGCCGGTTAACTGAATATCTGAAACAAACCAATTTCGAAAAAAATACATGCTTTTATCTTTGCGGAAACAGCGATATGATTTTCGATTCAATGGAAATACTCAAAGAAAAAGGGTTCGACAGGGAAGATGTAAATGTTGAGGTTTATTTTTAGTCGAATAACAATTAAAAAGTATTGTTATCCTGTAAGTGCAGTAATTTACCAGTTGTTTCTGAGATTCCCTCTTTCGAGGGAATGATAGTTTAATCCGGTATATTTATTTTGAATCAATCTTCTCCCCGTAAGCAAGATCACCTGCATCACCAAGACCAGGAACGATATACGACTTTGAGGTCATTCCTGCATCGACAGCTCCGAGCCAAAGCGTAACATTTTTGTCATTAATATTTTCAACAACATAATCCACGCCCTGTTGACTCGAAATAATTGAAGCCAAATGAACATGTGACGGTTTCCCTTTGCTAAATAACGCACGGTAACCTATTTCCATCGATTTGCCTGAAGCCAGCATTGGGTCAGATAAAATTACTACTTTATTCTCCAACGAAGGTGAAGCCATGTATTCAAATTCAATTTCAAATCCTCCTTTTTTAGTGTACTTTCGATAGGCAGAAATAAAACAATTTTCAGCCCGGTCGAAAATCTTCAGCAATCCGTTGTGCATTGGTAATCCGGCCCGTAAAATAGTAGCCAGAACCGGTTGATTTTTTAATACCGGAACTTTGGCTATACCCAGCGGTGTAATAATATCGTTGACTGTAAATTCCAGCTCTTTACTAATTTCATAGGCAAATAACTCACCAATGCGGTACAAATTTTCGCGAAACCGAAGCGGGTCCTTTTGAATGGATTCGTCCCTGATTTCAGCCAGGTATTGATCTAAAATTGAATGGTTATTCCCTAAAATATTTATTTCCATTTTGTATGATTAAGTAAAAATTACATCTCCGTCACCGTCCTGAAATTGATATTTTTTCTCAACGTTAATTTCAAATGAACTGTATATTTTCTGCCCGTATTTTTTCGTGTGTAAAAATGGGAATTTTTGGGCAAAAAATTGCAGCGCGATTTCAGTTTTATAAACAGTTACTAACTCAATTTTGTGTTTTATACAGAATTGTTTTAAGTAATTCGCCACTTTATTTTCAATTCCGGATGGAACATTAAAATATAAGGTCTTTAAATGCCCCTCTTTTACAGAAAAAATAAAAAATCCGGCAAAATTATTTTTATTAAAAATCTTAACTGTTTGATATATAAAAGAACTTGAATAAGAAGAAAACGGATATTTTTTTGAAATCGTAGATTCGATTTTTGAAATCCAGGGGTACTGAAAAATCCACTTCAATTCGTTCGCATTCCGATTAAAAACGAAAGTTGAATTGTTTTTTTGAATGGATTCAAAACATTGTTCGTCGGGAAATTGGATAGTTTCTAATCGATAATCCGGATTGTTTTCAGAATCAAAAAACCACAACCTGATTGTTGAAACAACAGCAATAAAAAAATCGATCACCGAAAACAACAATTTTAAACCCATGTTTTTATTCGCTGCCGGTAATAATTTCCGGGTTTTAGGAAATAAATATCCACGAACTCCCGCAAATTCGTAAATACTTTGAAACCAGCCTGTTTTTAAATACAAATTTTCCGAAGACGGGGCGTAATTTGTAAACATCAGTTTTCCGTTCCAGTCGGAATGTGCCTCTTTTAAAAGCTGTTCCGAAAATCCGTTCCTCCGAAAATCGGGATGAACCCAATTTCCGCTGCACCAGCCAAACCGGATTTGTTCATTTTTTGTAGTCACAATTCCGGCAAACAAACTGCGGAATGCAACCAACTTCCCTTCAACAAAACCAAGAAAAAGTACAACATCGTCGGGTTTGGCATGCGGATTATGAATAAACGATTTTGCCCTTTCTGGAGTTATCGGAACATTCAAAAAACGATTATAAGTTTCGCTTTGCACAAAACTATCCAATTCATTTAAACGTATTTTCTTAATCTCTAATTTCAATGTTTTACTGTTGCTTTTCTGATAATTTTTCTGAGTTTAAAATATACCCATTCCGATTTTATATTCGTAATAAAACTTCCCGGTTGTTCGACCGGATAGCGTTGGAAATGATTCTCAAATTCATCGTATTTTACACCTGCAGTTCCAAAGGTAATGTCACAAATATTTTCATTTGATAAAGCTTTTAATACTCTGGAAGAAATTCCTGAATCGGTAAATGGAAATGAAAATGCTTTAATTTCAGGGTGTATATTTTCATTTAACCACTCCATACTTTTTTTAACTTCCTTAATCTGATCTTCTTCCGAAATCTGCCAAAATTCGGGATGGTTAAAACTGTGTGCCCCAATTGAAAATCCATGAGATTTTAACCAGAGGATTTGTTCTGTTGTTAAATATGGTTTTTGCTTTTTAAGAAATTCATAAAAATTAATCCCCAATATTTCAGCCGTTTTGTCCAAAATCTGAACTTGAGAAATTTCGGCTTTTAAAACATTTTTACCTTGCAAGTTATTCTTCTTCAATAATTTTTCTGCCTCAATATTCTGGTTATTCAACATTTCACCTAAAATAAGACTTGCTTTATATTTGTGAAAAAGTGCCCGGTTATCTACAAAACCAGGATTTATAAAAAAGCTAGCTGGAATTCCTTTTTTCAATAAAACAGGGGCTATTATTTCCCCGCATTCTTTTAAACCATCGTCGAAACTCAAGTGAAAAATCTTTTCTTTGGAATTAGTTTTTGAAATTAAATAATCGAGGGAAACCGGTTTAAAATATTTCAAATAGAAATCTAATTCTTTTTCAAACTGAATTGCATTTCGATAAGGATAATTAAGAATATGTGGCAATTTCTCGTTGCTGACCACGTGGTAAAACGGCAAAAAAACAGGAACGGATATTTTAAAAAGTGAATTCGCAGGTATCATCCTGCCAATCTGTTTACTAATAAAACGAGGGAAATTTCTCATTTTCTACTTTCGTTTTAACCACTTTAATGGCAAAGGTAAACGATTAAATTTAAGTTGAAAATATGTTTCAGGAGAAGCACCAAATCCACCGTAAAACCGAGCAACACCTGGAATCATCGAACCTTCAAAATCGAGAATCAGATTTTTTTCTGCATTCGCCTGAATAAAATTATCGACCAAAAAATACATTCCCCGTAATTCTTTTCCCTGGGAATTTGAAGCGGCATTCATATAAATAACCCGGTTTTCCCATCTGCAAAAATATACGGCCGCACACAACTCGTTTTCAGCGGTGTAAACCCCATGAATTTCGCCAAATCCTTTATACTGTCCAAATGCAATTATACTTTTCAGTTTTCCAAGTTCCTTTTTTCCCAGGTTTATCTGCAAATTTATCGATTTAAATGCGAGATAATCTTCCAACCTGATTCCGGCAATAAGTTTCAAATTATTACTGTTAGCTTTTTTCAGGTTCCTTTTTGTATTTTTTGAAAAACCGTTAGAAATTGTTTTATAATCATTATTCAGCGGAAGCAGATAATTTTCCCGGGATAATAAATCAACCTCCGCTTCAACATTCACCGATTGATTTTGAGAATTAAGTTGAATGTCGGAGTACCTGAATTTTTTCACCAATGAACTATAAAAATATGCGGCTATTTTGTTTGGAGGAGAAGGAAATATTCCCAATTGCTGGCAAAAAAGTGGTTGGTATAAATACGAAATACCCAGTTTCCTGCGAAAAGTAAGTGGCATCACAAATTCGTAATCGCCCCAAATAAGTGCATCCCAAACTACGGCAGTCCGATCGAGATGCCAGTCGTTAGCATAAAACCTACTGTTGGGTGCATTCTCAATACATCGGTTCCATTTTTCGGAATCAATGTCTTCGTGTTTTATATATTTTATTTTCTGATTATTATTCATTTGCTAACTCGAAACCCCTTTTATTCATCTTTTCAAAAACTTCGCGAAATCCTTTCCAACTTCCCAAATTGCTTACCGTTTCGTTGTGCCAGATGCTCACAAACGTACCTCCCACATTTTTTACTTCTGTCATAAGCCGTTCAATTTCGTTTGTTGCTTGTTCGGGTGTTAATTTCATATAATCGCGCAAAGTAACATCCATAACCTGAAACGGGACTATTTTCAGATTTGTTGTTGTTTCTTTCTCCAAATCGTAAAAATAAAATGGGGTGCAAATACCTGCACGAAAACCGGTTTGCGATGGATAACCCATGGTAAAATCTTCGTCAATTCCGGCTTTTATTAATCGCCTGTAAGTTTCAGGAAAACTTAATTGAAGAAAATGTTGCCTGCTTTTTTTGACTTTACTTCCCGTAATTTCTTTAAGCCGCTGAATCTCAAATTTCAAATTTTTAGACTCTTTTTTCTTATCAGATAAAAAAGATGGATGAATGCCAACAGCATATTTTTCTTTAATTTTTTGAATTAATTTTCGGAAATGCCTGTTTTTATAAGAAACATTTTTGTCGAAACGCGAATAATCGCCCAAAAGAAAAAAGAAATAAACGTTCTTTTCATTCCCTTTAAAAACTGAATTTAGAAAATCGTAAGTATCGTATGGATCTTTTGTTGAACCCAACAACACATTAATTCTATTTTTTACTTCCGTAAAATTACCTTTTGTAAGTACTTTAAAAAGTGCTCCTGAACTTCGCAAAAACCCTTTGTGTAAATACGCCCAGGAATTGTCGATATCAATAGTAGAAAGAAAATCAAATTTGCGCTCGCGGAAAACCAGTTGCGGATATTTTTCATGTAATTTTTCGGCTAATAAATTGGCCCAAATATTTACAACCGGTTTTTTCTGCAGGTTGTTTTTAAATAAAATACTCTTTTCTACAGGGTAGCGATTAAATTTATCCCTGTCAGTTTCAAGATATTCTTCGTAGCGGGTAACTACATAAAATGAGGCTGCAAAAGGATCAAAAGTTAACATCGAGTTTTTTGAACTTTCAAAAAAATATTCTTCTCCCCCAAATAAACCCAGGTCAATATCTTGATTAATTAGCTCTTTACTAAATAGTAACGGATGTGGTTTTATATAGAATTCGTTGTTTAGTTTTTTGTCAGAGTAATTTAATTTTGGTGAATCTGACTTTATGAATTCGGAAGAATTGGTAGTAAAACTAATTTCAACTTTCAATATATGTGTGAAAATTAGTTTTGCGATGTACTCTAAACGAGGTGTAATTTCTTCTGAATAAATTAAAATCATTTTAACAGCGGCATTTTTTATTACAACATTCCTTCGTCGGCCAAACTAAGATAACTGTTTTGTCCAATTATTATATGATCCAGTACTGAAATGTCCATAATTTTAGCAGCATCAATAATTTTTTTGGTAATTTTTAAATCAGCGTCCGACGCTTCCATTGTTCCCGAAGGATGGTTGTGACAAAGAATTATTCCACTTGACAGTTTTTCAAGTGCCGTTTTTAAAATTAGTCGCACGTCGATAATTGTACCCGAAATTCCGCCTTGGCTTACCATAAAACTATCGAGGATTTTATTCCCACGATCTAGCAACATTACCCAAAACTCTTCGTGGTTTAAATCACCCAAAAGCGGTTGAAAATAATCGGCTGCATTTTTGCTTCCGTTAATTTTGTTTTTGGTGAAAACATCCGCTTCTTTTCTACGTTTTCCTAATTCGAGCGCAGCTACAATTGATACTGCTTTTGCTTCTCCAATTCCGTTAAATGATTTAAGGAAATGGATGCCTTTCCTTCCTAAATTATTTAAATTATTATCAGTCGCTGTTAATATCCGTCGCGAAAGTTCTACTGCTGTCTCATCAACATTTCCTGAACCGATTAAAATAGCAATAAGTTCGGCATCAGTTAAAGTACGTGAACCATTTGATAATAACTTTTCGCGTGGACGGTCTTCAACAGCCCAGTCTTTGATGTTAAGTTTTTTATATTCATTCATGTTGCCCGGAGTTTAGTTTAAAAATAATGATTTTAAACCGAATTTAAAAGAGGGAAGCGAAAAATTCCGGGCATAAAAAAACCTTCCGCTTGTTGACGAAAGGTTTTTTTAATATCTTAAAATACCTGTTACAATTGATTCACCTGAACCGTTAATTTTGATTTCAGGTTTGAAGCTTTGTTTTTATGGATGATATTGCGTTTAGCAAGACTATCAATCATAGAAACCACTTCAGGGTACAACTTTACTGCCTCTTCTTTATCAGTAGCATCACGTAAGGTTTTTATTGCATTACGTGTAGTTTTGGCGTAGTATTTATTGTGTACCCTTTTCTTTTCGCTTTGCCTAATTCTTTTTAAGGCTGATTTGTGATGTGCCATATTTTCAAATTTCTTTAATTTAAGTAGCCCGTAGGGGATTCGAACCCCTGCTACCAGGATGAAAACCTGGCGTCCTAACCCCTAGACGAACGGGCCTTCCTTATTTCCCTTTAATTTTGGGACTGCAAAAATACTGCATTTTTGTAATTCACCAAATTTTAAAAGAATTTTTATGCCAAACTTTGTCTTTTTATCAATTAAAAAGCGTTTTTCATTTTGGCGAAGCAAAGAAAATTAAGTTTTTCGAATCTGCAAATCTAAAAAGGGAAAAATAAAATGTATTTGAAAGAATTTAAGATTATCGTAACTCAAAATTCTGGCCGAGGTAAACCCTGCGTACATCTTCGTCGTTGGCTAAATCTTCGGCAGAACCTGCTTTTAAAATTGAACCTTCAAAAAGAAGGTACGAGCGATCGGTAATCGAAAGGGTTTCGTGAACGTTGTGATCGGTAATTAAAACGCCGATATTTTTTTCTTTCAGTTTAATAACAATTTGTTGAATATCTTCCACTGCAATAGGGTCAACACCTGCAAATGGCTCGTCGAGCAGAATAAATTTTGGATCGATTGCCAAGGCACGGGCAATTTCAGTTCGGCGGCGCTCCCCTCCCGAAAGTTGATCTCCCTTACTTTTCCTAATGTGCTGCAAGCCAAACTCTTCAATCAGTGTCTCTAGCTTATCTTTTTGATATTCTTTTGTATAGTTTGTCATTTCCAAAACAGCTTTCAGGTTGTCTTCAATGCTCAATTTCCTGAAAACCGACGATTCCTGGGCCAGATAACCAATCCCTTTTTTAGCCCTTTTATAAACGGGTAGTTTGGTAATATCCTCGTCGTCCATATAAATTTTTCCTGAAAAGGGTTGGACTAAACCAACAATCATATAAAACGAAGTAGTTTTCCCGGCACCGTTTGGCCCAAGCAAACCAACAATTTCGCCCCGTTTTACGTTAAAACTAACTGCTTTAACAACAGTTCTTTTTCTATATTTCTTGACAATATTTTCGGCTCTAAGAATCATTGAGGCAAATAACGTTAATTTCGTCCAGAATTAATTTTCTTCCAATTCTTTTTCACGTTTTTTAACTACACGACGCGAAATCATTATTCCTATTTCATATAAAAACACAAGCGGGAAACATACCATTACCTGACTAAAAATATCAGGTGGGGTAATTACTGCCGAAAGTAACAACATTACTACATATGCATGTTTCCTGTATGTTTTCATAAACTGTGGTGTTAATATACCCACCTTGCTCAGGAAATATGAAAAAATGGGCAATAAGAAAACTACCCCCGCCGCCATTGAAATTGAAGTAACCGAACCGATATAAGATTTAAGGTTAATCTGATTGGCAACATCGCTGCTAACATTGTAAGTACCCAAAAAGTGGACAGATAACGGCACAATTAAATAATAACCAAACAAAACGCCCATCATAAATAATGCGGAAGTATAAAATACGGCTCCGCTGGCATGTTTTTTTTCTTTATCGTAAAGTGCAGGTTTTACAAACCGCCAAAATTCGTAAAATACAACCGGGGAGGCCAATAAAAACCCGGCAATAATTGATGTCCAAATGTGCATTGAAAATTGCCCTGCAATTTTAATACTAATCAGTTCAAGAGGTTCCTGGTTTATTTTCAAGGCTTCACTCCCAACTAAATCACCCAGTTTGGCAAACATACGGTTGGTCCAAAAATCAGGCGTTCGTGGATTTAAAATTACAGTATCAAAAATAAAATCCTTCATAATAAACGCAACTATGGCAAAAGCAAAAATAGCCATTGCCGAACGTACAATATGCCAACGAAATTCTTCGAGATGTTCTAAAAAAGACATCTCGCCTTGTTTTGTTTTTTTTGTTTTCTTTTTGGTCGTCTGTTCCTCTCGATTTGTATCTTCGCTCATAAAAATTTATTTTTCAAAAAACTCCACAAATATAAACACTTCTTAATAGTTAGTGTTTCCTGAGCAACATATTTATTAAACCAAACAATTATTTATTCATAAAAATTATTAATTGCTTTGACAATTTGTGTACTTTTAATAATTTAGAATTTATATTATTGGTAAATTAAGTTTGGGAACAGAATATTTATGAATAACAAATATACACTAACAGAACATTTACAGAACTTTTTTGGGTTCGACCGTTTTAAAGGCCAGCAGGAAGAAGCTGTCAAGAATGTGCTGAGTGGAAAAAATACTTTTGTATTAATGCCAACCGGTGGCGGTAAATCGTTAATTTATCAGTTACCCGCTCTTATTCTTGATGGCACTGCAATTATTATTTCACCCTTAATTGCATTAATGAAAAACCAGGTAGATTCTATTCGTGGAATGCACCAGGAAGACAATGTCGCACATTTTTTAAACTCATCATTATCGAAAACAGCTATTCAGGAAGTTAAAAACGATGTATTATTGGGAAAGACAAAACTGCTTTATGTTGCTCCTGAATCGCTTACAAAAGAGGAAAATATTGAATTTTTCAAAAAAGTAAAGATCTCTTTCTATGCTATCGATGAAGCACATTGTATCTCCGAATGGGGGCACGATTTCAGACCGGAATACCGCCGGATAAAACCCCTTGTAGAAGAAATAGGGAAGTCTCCTATTATTGCCTTAACGGCAACTGCAACAGCAAAAGTTCAACACGATATTCAAAAAAATTTGGGGATTTTAGATGCTGAAGTTTTTAAAGCATCATTTAACCGCGCCAACCTGTATTACGAAATACGGCCAAAAATAAAACCCGAAACCCAGATCATTAAATTTATCAAACAAAATGAAGGTAAATCGGGGATTATTTATTGCCTGAGCCGAAAAAAAGTAGAAGAACTGGCCGAAGCACTTCAGGTTAACGGAATAAAAGCTTTACCATATCACGCTGGAATGGATGCTGCTACCCGATCGGGGAACCAGGATAAATTCCTGATGGAAGATGTGGATGTAATGATTGCAACAATTGCATTTGGTATGGGAATCGACAAACCCGATGTTCGTTTTGTAATTCACTACGATATTCCCAAAAGCCTGGAAGGATATTATCAGGAAACGGGGCGTTCAGGTCGCGATGGCGGTGAAGGACAGTGCATTACATTTTACAGTTATAAGGATATCCAAAAACTGGAAAAATTTATGCACGGTAAACCCGTGGCCGAACAGGAAATTGGGAAACAATTATTGCTCGACACAGTTTCTTATGCCGAATCGGCCGTTTGCCGACGTATAATTTTACTTTATTATTTTGGGGAAAGATATGGACACGAAAATTGTGGAAATTGCGACAACTGCCTGAACCCCAAAGAACAGATAGAAGCCGAAGATGAAGTTGTCAGGGCGTTAAAAGCCATTTTGGAAGTAAATGAACAATACAAAGCCGATCATGTGGCCAATATCCTTATTGGGAATAAAACGGCAGCCATAAAATCATTTAAACATGACACCGTAATATCATTTGGCACCGGGAAAGACCACGATGAACGGTTTTGGAATGCAGTTTTCAGGCAATCGATGATAGCGGGATTGCTAACAAAAGACATAGAAAATTACGGACTTCTTAAAATTACACAAAAAGGGCATGATTATTTAAAGAACCCTACTCGTTTTATGCTGGTGAAAAACCATGAATATGAAGAGGATGACGATTCCGGAGGTTCAGGTGGCGCACCTTCAGGAGCCAGCAGTGGCGATCCCCAGTTATTTGCAATTTTAAAAGACCTTCGCAAAAAAATAGCCAAAAAACACAATCTACCTCCTTTTGTAATCTTTCAGGATCCATCGCTGGCCGACATGTCAATTCAGTACCCCATTTCACTGGAAGAACTTAACAATATCCAGGGAGTTGGCCAAGGGAAAGCGCGCAGGTATGGAAAAGAATTTATTACCTTGATTAAAAAATATGTAGAGGAAAATGAAATTGAAAGACCGGAAGATTTAGTTGTCCGCACTGTAGCCAACAAATCAAAAATGAAAGTCTTTATCATTCAAAGTATCGACCGTAAAATTTCGTTTGAAGACATTGCAGACTCAAAAGGGGTTGAAGTTAAAGATATTATTACAGAAGTAGAAGCAATTGTAAATTCAGGAACCCGCCTAAATATCGATTATTATATCGATGATGTCCTGGACGAAGATCACCAGGAAGAGATTTTTGACTATTTCCGGGAAGCAGAAATCGATTCAATTGATCATGCACTGGAAGAACTCGGCGAAGATGAATATTCCGGGGAAGATATCCGCCTAATGAGAATAAAATTTTTATCCGATATGGGCAATTAATTTTACTCTATCCTTTTCAAGCATTACTGCCAATTATTAATGTAGAATTTATTAATTTTGCGAAAATTTTTTATAACGTACAATAAATCGTAAATACGAAATGACCATAGCCGTAAAACAAAAGTTAAGTTACAAAGTAGCTGATATAAATTTAGCTGAATTCGGAAGGAAAGAAATTGATATCGCCGAAAAAGAGATGCCTGGATTAATGTCGATCCGCAAAAAATTTGGCCCTCAAAAACCCCTAAAAGGCGCACGTGTAATGGGGAGCCTGCACATGACCATTCAAACTGCCGTTTTAATTGAAACTCTGGTCGAGCTGGGCGCAGATGTGCGCTGGGCAAGTTGCAATATTTTTTCTACACAAGACCACGCTGCTGCCGCAATCGCAAAAACAGGGATTCCGGTATTTGCATGGAAAGGCGAAACTTTAAAAGAATACTGGTGGTGTACCGACCAGGCCCTTAATTTTGGAAATGGCCTTGGACCAAACCTGATTGTTGACGATGGGGGCGATGCAACATTAATGGTCCACCGTGGTTACGATGCTGAAAAAGATCCTTCAATTTTAGATGTTGAGTCAGAAGGAGAAGACGAAATTGAACTCAATAAAATATTAAAAGAAATTTGGGGCGAAACTCCTTCGCGCTGGCAAAAAGTTGCTGCCAATTTAAAAGGGGTTTCAGAAGAAACCACAACCGGTGTTCATCGTCTGTACCAAATGAAAGATGAAGGCAAATTGCTTTTCCCGGCAATTAATGTAAACGATTCGGTAACAAAATCGAAATTCGATAATTTGTATGGTTGTCGGGAATCATTAGCCGATGGTATTAAAAGGGCAACCGACGTTATGATTGCAGGAAAAGTTGTTGTAGTTGCAGGTTACGGTGATGTTGGAAAAGGTTGTGCAAGCTCGATGCGCAGTTATGGTTCTCGTGTAATCGTTACTGAAATTGACCCAATTTGTGCTTTGCAGGCAGCCATGGAAGGATTTGAAGTAAAAACCATGGAAGAAGCATTAAACGAAGGAAATATTTTCGTAACAACAACCGGGAACAAAGATGTAATTACAGCAGAACACATGTCGAAAATGAAAGATCAGGCAATTGTTTGTAACATTGGCCATTTCGACAATGAAATCCAGGTTGCACAATTGGAAAAATGGGCTGGTATTGAAAAACTAAATATTAAACCTCAGGTTGATAAATATATTTATAAAGATGGGCATTGCATATTCTTGCTTGCCGAGGGCCGTTTGGTAAATTTAGGTTGTGCAACTGGCCATCCGTCATTTGTAATGAGCAACTCGTTTACAAACCAATCGCTTGCACAAATCGATTTGTGGGAAAACAATTATGAAATTGGTGTTTTTACATTGTCCAAGAAATTGGATGAAGAAGTAGCTCGTTTACATTTAGCTCAATTGGGAGTTAAATTAACAACACTTTCCGATGAGCAAGCCAGTTATCTTGGAGTTTCAAAAGAAGGTCCGTTTAAACCAGAGCATTACAGATATTAATGTAAGACACTGTTTAAACATTATATATAGGAAATGGGGTTCGAAGCAAACGAAGCCCATTTTTTTAATTGTACACACGTAAAGTAAATTCGTTTATTACCGATACATTGTACTGTTTTAATGGTAATACCGCCGGACCTCTTGAGGGATAAGCACCGCTAATTAGAATAAACTGCGATTCGCAACATGGGCAAGTTCCCAAAACCCCTTCGTTTACAATTCGGCACGAAGTACTTATTTCGTAGGTACAGGTGGCATCGAAGGCGTAATATGAACCAGGTAATTCGCAATAAACAATAACTCCCCCAAAACCAACATTGGGGAAAAACACAGAATTTCCAGGAATGCCCAAATCGTTCACAATATTCAAATTAACAGTAAACGAAACCGGGACATTTGGGATAACCGAATTAAGGTTATCATCACACGAAACAGAGAAAAGAAATATCGAAAAAAATAATATGAAACGAACTATTTTAGCTTTCTTCAATCCGAAAAAATGACTGCCAAAACAAGTTCTCCCGTTTGATCGGGACAAGCCAGAAAATAAACTTAAAAATTTTATTGAAAATGAATTGAAATTCTTCCCATTTTTCAAAACCAACTGATTCATTTTTCCTATTTTTACTAAAACTTTAAAAACACTATATTTATTGCGAATTTAATCGAAAAGAAATTATGGATGATCTTGTAGTCATAATTATAACCTTAATTTTTGTAGTGGTGGGTACTCTTGGGCAAATTAAAAAGAAAAAACCATTGCCACAAAATCCCGATCAACAAAAAAAGCCCCCAGGTTTTTGGGATTTACTTAAAGAAGAAGCCGATTATCAAGAGCAAGAACCCGGATATACACCAAATGAAGAATTAGCAACAGAACCCGGTTTTCAAGGAGAAAACCCGGATTATCAGCTTACAGTAAATAATGAACCAAAATCAGTTTTTGGCAGTGAGAAAAACAAAAGAAAAAAAGAAGAAATAAAAGAAATAAAAACAAAAGAAAAATTTTCATTACGAAAAGCTGTAATATACAGTGAAATATTAAATCGAAAATATACTTAGCAACGCTTAAAACGTTCATTCTGAATATTTTTTAAGCAAGAATATTTTAAATATCAAGAAATTATATAATTTTGCAGAAGAAAGAGTTCCGCTGTTCTGGAATTCTTTCTGTTTTTTTTATACGGTAACAGATAACAAGGAGGATTAAAAATGTCCCAGGTAACATATTTAACACAAGAAGGACTTACAAAGCTTAAAAAAAAGCTTGAGCAATTAATGAATGTTGAACGTCCGGCTATTTCAAAACAAATTGGCGAAGCCATAGAAAAAGGCGATATTTCTGAAAATGCAGAGTACGATGCAGCAAAAGATGCGCAAGGAATGTTGGAAGCAAAAATAGCTGTGATTCAATCTAAAATTGCAAATGCACGAATTTTAGATGAATCGAAAATTAATACATCAAAAGTTCAGATTCTTAATAAAATAACTATTAAGAATAAAAAAACCAATACAAACATGCAATATACATTGGTTCCCGAAAGTGAAGCAAACCTAAAACAGGGGAAAATTTCGGTTGACACGCCAATTGCAAAGGGATTAATGGGTAAAAAGGTGGGCGACGTAGTCGAAATTAAAATTCCTTCGGGAGTTATTTCATTGGAAATTATTGAAATTTCAATCTAAAAAATGGCAGGCATTTTTAGCAAAATAGTAAATGGCGAAATTCCCGCATACAAAGTAGCTGAAGATGAAGATTACCTGGCTTTCCTTGATATTTTCCCGGTAGCAAAGGGACACACATTGGTTATTCCCAAAAAGGAAGTTGATTACCTTTTCGATCTGGATGATGAACTTTACACAGGATTGCAGTTATTTGCAAAAAAAATAGCTGTCGGGTTAAAAAAAGCCTTCCCATGCGAAAAAGTTGGGGTTTTAGTTTTGGGGCTTGATGTTCCTCACGCTCACATTCATTTGGTGCCCATGCAAAACGAAGCAGATTTGCTCAATTTCTCAAAAAAAATAAAGTTCACCCCAGAAGAATTTAAAAAGATTAGCGAACTCATTTCAAACAATATCGAATAATGAAGCTGTGCTGATCTTGCTTTTTTAACTCCTGTTTTTTAATTCACTTTTTATCAACAAAGCATTTTCAACTTTTCAAAATAAGTACCTTTACGCAATTGTTTAGGTGTTGAAGGATTAACGAAAAGCTGTTGAAAAATGATTCCATTTACCCATTTACACGTACACTCACAATACTCAATATTAGATGGTGCTGCCAGTGTTGAAGCCCTTGTTATCAAGGCAAAAAAGGATGGCATGAAAGCCCTGGCCCTTACCGATCATGGAAGTATGTTTGGGATTAAAGAATTTCATGCTAAATGTAAAAAGTCAGGGATAAAACCAATTCTTGGTTGCGAAACTTATGTGGCTTCACGGACAATTTATGACAAAAAAGATAAAATTGACCGTTCGGGATATCACCTCATTTTACTTGCAAAAAACAAAACCGGATATAAAAACCTGATTAAGCTGATTTCAATTGCAAGCAGCGAAGGTTTTTATTACAAACCCCGAATCGACAAAGATTTGCTTATAAAACACAGCGAAGGATTAATTGCTACTTCAGCCTGCCTTGGGGGCGAGGTACCAAATTTACTCATGAACAATCAACTTAACAGAGCCGAAGAATCAATTCAATGGTATAAGAGTATTTTTGGCGACGACTATTATCTCGAACTTCAACGGCATCCTTCTGAATTTGCCCAACAACGCATTGAAGTGTACGACCAGCAAGTAAAAGTAAACAAACTCATCCTGCAATTGGCAAAAAAATACAGCGTTAAAGTAATTGCCAGCAACGATGTTCATTTTACCAATGCTGAGGATGCCGATGCCCACGATCTTTTAATTTGTTTGAACACCGGAAAAGATTTAGACGATCCGAACCGGATGCGATATACCAAACAAGAGTGGTTTAAAACCCACAGCGAGATGAACGAGTTATTTAAAGATGTTCCTGAAGCATTGGCAAATACTAACGAAATTGCTGAAAAAGTTGAGAATTATGAATTGGACGAAGCTCCTGTAATGCCGGTCTTTCCCATTCCCGAAGAATTTGGGGCAGAAAAAGATTTTGAACTAAAATTTCCAAAAGAAAAATTAATCGACGAATTTGGGATCGAATCGTTTGAAAGGTTGGGAGGTTATCACAAAGTACTGAGAATAAAACTGGAAGCCGCTTACCTAAGACATTTAACTTTTTTAGGTGCCGAAAAGAGATATGGAAAACCGTTGCCGGAGGATGTTACCAAACTTTTGGATTTTGAACTCGATACAATTAAACAGATGGGATATCCCGGGTACTTCCTAATTACACAGGATTTTATTAACGAAGCCCGGAAAATGGGAGTTTTAGTTGGCCCGGGACGTGGATCCGCAGCTGGTGCAGCAGTTTCATATTCCACAGGGATAACCAATATCGATCCTATTAAATACAATCTCCTTTTTGAACGGTTCCTAAATCCCGACCGTATTTCGTTACCAGATGTCGATATTGATTTTGACGACGATGGCCGACAGTTAGTTCTCGATTATGTAACCAAAAAGTACGGGAAAGAAAAAGTAGCCCATATTTGCACATTTGGGACATTGGCAACAAAAATGGCCATTCGTGATGTTGCAAGAGTCCTTAAACTACCTCTACCCGAAGCCGACCGATTGGCAAAGCTGGTGCCCGAAACACCAAAAATGACATTCGAAAAGGCATTTAAAGAAAGTGCTGATTTAAAAAAAGAAAAAAAATCGGGAAATCCACTTATAGTAAAAACCCTAAAACTTGCCGAAACACTCGAAGGTTCAATTCGGCATTCCGGGGTACATGCCTGTGGTATACTGATTAGCCGCGACCCCTTAACCAACCACATTCCGTTAATGCCAACAAAAGATGGGGGTAATCTTTTGGTAACGCAATACGATGGCCGGTACGTAGAAAATATTGGTTTGCTAAAAATGGATTTCCTCGGATTAAAAACCCTCTCGATTATTAAAGAAACCCTGGAAAATATAAAACTTTCGAAAGGAATTAATCTCGATATCGACAATATTCCATGGGAAGACGAAAAAACCTACGGGCTGTTTAGCCATGGTGAGAGTACCGCAATTTTCCAATTTGAATCGGAAGGGATGAAAAAACACCTGCGAGATCTGAAACCAAACCGTTTTGAGGATCTTGTTGCAATGAATGCACTTTATCGCCCCGGACCAATGAAATATATCCCCGATTATATTGCCCGGAAACATGGCCGTCAAAAAGTGGATTACGATCTCCCAATGATGGAAAAATACTTAAATGAAACTTATGGTATTACCGTTTTCCAGGAACAGGTAATGTTGCTTTCGAGGTTGCTGGCCAATTTTACACGCGGCGATTCTGACACTTTAAGAAAAGCAATGGGGAAAAAGATAATTTCGGTAATGGATAAATTGAAAGTCAAATTTGTTGACGGGTGCAAAGCAAATTTTCAATTTATCGACGAATGCACCCTCACCGGGAAAAAACCTGAAGTCGTAATTGAAAAAATTTGGAAAGATTGGGAAGCATTTGCAGAATATGCTTTTAACAAATCGCATTCTGTTTGTTACGCGTACATTGCCTACCAAACAGGTTATCTGAAAGCAAATTTCCCTGCTGAATTTATGGCCGCCAACCTCAGCCGCAACCTAAATAATATTACCGACATTACAAAATTGATGACCGAATGTAAAAGAATGAAACTTAATGTTTTAGGACCCGATGTTAACGAGAGTTTTATTAAATTTACGGCCAACAAAAAGAGCGATATCCGGTTTGGGATGGGTGCCATAAAAGGGGTTGGTGCCAATGCTGCACAAGATATTATTACTGCCCGCGATAAAAATGGTGAATTCAAAACCATTTACGATTTTGTAGAAAATGTCAACCTGCAAACCGTAAATAAAAAGAACCTTGAAGCAATGGCAATGGCAGGTGGGTTCGACAATTTAAACAAGATTAAACGGAGCAGTTTTTTTGTCGGCAACGATGAAAACGATAAAACAACTTTTATTGAAAAATTATTACGGTACGGGAACAAAATTCAAAATGAAAGCCAAAGCATGCAACAAAGCCTGTTTGGCAGCTTCGAAAGCGATGCGGTAATTAAAAAACCTGATATCCCACAAGTTGATGAGTGGCCAAAACTAATTTTTCTTGAAAAAGAAAAAAACCTAATCGGGATTTATCTTACCTCGCATCCACTTGACGACTATAAACTGGAGATTGAAAATTTCTGTTCCAGGGACATTTCGTTAAAAGACCTGAACAACGATATCGAAAAATACAAAAACAAAGAATTCACATTTGGTGGAATGGTTACGGCAGTCAGGGAAGCTACTTCAAAAAACGGAAACCCATTCAGTACATTAACCCTCTCGGATTATTCTGATTCTAACGAGTTTTTCTTTTTTGGGCAAGACTATGTAAACTTCCACAAATACTGCAAATCAGGATTATTTGTAATGGTAAAAGGATCGGTGAGGCAAAGGTACAACAGCGAGTATTATGAATTTAAAATTTCACAAATTGAATTGCTTTCCGAAGTAAGGAAAAATTATATTAAAAGTATAACTATAAACCTCCCCCTAAATAAAGTAAACGAGAAAATTATTGGAGAATTTGAAAAATTAACCTTAAACAATAAAGGGAACACTTTGTTGAAATTTAATATTTACGATTGGGAGAATAACAGGCAATTAAAAATGTTTTCGAGGAATTCAAAAATCAATCTTACCGATAGTTTATTAAATTTATTTGAAGAACAATTAGATATCACATATAGAATTAATTAGTTAATTTTGCAAAAAAATAATAAAGAGTAATATTAAAATAATTTGATTATGGCTATAGAAATTACCGATGCCAATTTCGAGGAGTTGGTCGTAAAAGCAGAAAAACCAGTAATGATTGACTTTTGGGCAGTTTGGTGTGGCCCATGCAGGATGATTGCACCAATTGTTGCTGAAATGTCGGAAGAATATGAAGGCAGGGCAATTATTGGCAAAGTGGATGTTGATTCAAATCCCAAGGTAGCAATGAAATACGGGATAAGGAATATTCCAACCGTACTTTTTGTGAAAAATGGTGAAGTGGCTGATAAGCAAGTTGGTGCTGCCCCAAAACAAGCATTTGTTGCCAAATTAGACGCATTGCTTTAATAAATCTGAAATCAATAAAAACAACACTGGGTGGTTTGATCTCCCGGTGCTTTTTTTTGTATAATAATTTTGAAAAGTATTTTCGACATAGAACAGTTTCACCAGTTCGACAACCTGGGATTAATTGCCCGCGAAGTTGTAGAGGGATTTATTACAGGTTTGCATCGTAGCCCCTTTCATGGCTTCTCGGTTGAATTTGCCGAACACCGTTTGTACAACCAGGGAGAATCGACAAAACACATCGACTGGAAACTGTTTGCCCGCACCGACAAATTTTTTATTAAACAGTACGAAGAAGAAACAAACCTCCGTTGCCAGTTGGTAATAGATACATCTTCTTCAATGCTTTTCCCATACACAAAAGGAAAAAAACATTTGCAAAACAAACTGGCTTTTTCGGTTTATACTGCAGCCGCATTAATTTATCTACTTCGGAAACAGCGCGATGCTGTGGGATTGACACTTTTCTCCAACGAAATTGAATTTCACACAAGTCCCCGCATTTCATCGGTAAATGCAGAACTGATGTACGGAAAACTATCGGAACTTATAAAACCCGAAAATGCGCATCTTCGTAAAAACACAAATACAACCGAAGTTCTTCACCAAATTGCTGAAAACATTCACAAACGGTCGCTAATTATTATTTTTAGCGATATGCTCGATAATCAAAAAACCGACGAACTTTTTTCAGCTTTACAACATCTTAGGTACAACAAACACGAGGTAATCCTGTTTCATGTAACCGATCATAAACAAGAGCGCGAATTTAATTTCAGTAACCGCCCCCATAAATTTGTTGATTTGGAAAACGGGCAGGTTGTGAAATTTAATCCCTGGGAAGTAAAAAAGCACTACGTTTCCACGGTAAATTCATATTTTGATGAATTAAAAGTAAAATGTGGCCAGTACCAAATTGATCTGGCCGAAGCTGATATCAACCAGGATTTTAATCAGGTATTACTTTCATATTTGGTAAAAAGGAAAAAGTTGTATTAGAAGTTATTATCCAAATTTTGGTGAGCCTCAATTCAAATTTTTATTGGAATCCGCTACCTGGCATTAGATTCTAAAAAAGATTTAATATTAGTGGATTGTTTTGATTTTGGAACAGTAAAGCAAAAAACTGACCCTTTGCCGGGTACACTTTCTACCCAAATATTTCCGCCATGTCTTTTTACAAATTCCTTGCAAAGTATTAGACCCAAACCGGTTCCTTTTTCACCTTTTGTTCCTACAGAAGGATTACTTTCATCAAATGAAAAAAGGGTTTTTGCCTTTTCAGAATCGATTCCAACTCCTTGATCTTCTACCCTAAATGTAACAAATTCACCCTCGTCTTGCGTAATGTCAATTAATACACTCGTTCCTGAATTGCTAAATTTTATTGCATTTGTTAGTAAATTCCTTAAAACCAGCAACAACATATTTATATCAACAAATAGTGGAATATATTTTCCTTCAGTTTCATCTATTATTGTTATTCCCTTTTTTTTAGATTGGGAATTAATTTCAATAATACTTTTTAGAATTACTTCAGAAGCAGTTGTTTCTATTGGTAGGAAATCGATTGTTCCTCTTTGAATACCAGTCCAGTCGAGCAAATTTTTTAAAAGTGTAAAAGCATTCTCTCCCGACTCTTTAAGATTGATTAAAATTTTATTTAATGTATTTTCATCAAAGTCTTTATAATTTTCGAGTAACAGATCTGTAAATCCTAATATCGCATTGAATGGGTTTCTTAGATCGTGTGCAATTATTGAAAACAGTTTATCTTTTGTTGCAATTATTTTGGCAAGTTCCTTTGTTCTGCGTTCTACTTTGGCTTCAAGAATTAATTTTTGTCTTTTTAATACTGAAATTCGAATATAAAAAATTGCCAAAACAATTAAGCCAAAGGTAAAAATCAGAAGACTTTTAAACCACCATGTTTTATGCCAGGGCGGTGTAACACTAATAATTATTGAAGCCCCCAATTCGTTCCAAACACCATCGTTATTGGCTCCCTTAACGTGAAATACGTATTCACCCGGATCCAAATTAGTGTAAGTAGCTTCACAGCTATTTCCGCAATAAACCCAGTCATTATCAATTTCATCAATTTTATATGCATATTGATTTTTATTTAGGCTTGTAAAATCCAAAACCGCAAAATGAAACGTTAAAACCGATTGATTATATTTTAACTCTATCTTTTCAGTTTCAGTAATATTTTTTTTAAGAGGTGAGTCAGGTGAAGTGTGCGTTACCGGAATATGGAAAATATCCATACCTGTAATTCGCACTTCTGGCAAAATCTTATTTGTAGTAATTTTTTCAGGATCGATAATATTAAACCCATTAACACCTCCAAAATAGAGTTTTCCTGTTTTGTCAATGTTTATACTTCTGGGACGAAACTCATTCCCTTGCAGCCCATCGTCTTTTGTAAATACCCTGAATGATTCATTAGTAGAATCAAATTGGCAAATTCCACTTGTTGTAGATACCCATAATTTTCCTGTATTATCTTTTACCAAACCATTTATAGTATTACCCGGAAGTCCATCTTCTGTTGTATATCTGATCAATTTTCCAGATTCCAGATTTAAATGTCCTAATCCTAATAAGGTTCCAAACCATACAACGGTGTCGTTTTCAATAACAATGTCGTTTATTTCAGCATCCAGAATACTGTTATCGTTCTTATTGTTATTTACAATTTCTTTCACCAGCTTAGTATTAGTATCGTATTTTACTAATCCCCGGGTTGTACCAATAAACAGATTTCCTATATCATCCTTTTTAATCACATTAACAGTATTATCTCCAATATTAACATTCAATTCATTTATTGAAGTAAAATTATTTGAGTTTTGATTAAAATGAATCAACCCACCATAATGACTTCCCAGCCACAATTCGTTATCTTTTCCTAAGGCCAACGAATAAATTTTGTCATCAGGAATATTACTATTTTGAGTTGTAAAAGAGGCGAAAGTTTTATCTCTGGGATTATATTTAATTAATCCTCCGTCCCATGTAGCCATCCAGATTATCTGATTTTCGTCTTCAATTAATGAAAGAATATAATCATTACTTAATCCGGAATTGTGTGAGTTGTAGTTTTTGAATTGTTCAGTTTTTTTATCCAACAAAAAAATGCCCTTTCCATCTGTTCCAATCCAAATCTGTTCCTTTTTATCTTCAAGAAATGTATTTACCAAATTGTTGTTATAATTTATTCCCTCAACATTAAAACTTTCGAAAAGAGATATTGCATAACTATTTTTCGGAACAATAAGTACACCGTGTCCGTAGGTTCCCAGCCACATGTTTTTAGCATTATCCTCTAAAATTGCATTAATCGATAAATCTGTTAATTTTATATTAGAGCTTCCAGATCGAATGTGTGAAAAGTTGTGATTTTCAGAATCATATCTAAATAATCCATTATTTTCTGCGCCAATCCAAAGCCTGTTTTCCGTATCTATAAAATTACTGGCAAGCATATTTTTTGAGATTGATTTTGGATTATCCGGATCATTTGAAAAGTACTCCAACTTTTCTATGTTGTCGAACGAATTAATTCGGAACAAACCATCTTCACTATTTATCCAAATTGTCCCATATTTATCTTCAACAATTTTTAAAAACAAATACGCAGAAAAATCCTCCCCGTTTATTCCATTGCCAATTAGTCGAAATGTTTTATTCTTATTGTCAAAAACATGAAGACCAGATTGTGTACTAACCCAAATTTGCCCTTGCTTATCTGCGTGAACGCTTGTACAGTTCGAATTGCTTAAACTTCCATTATTTTCATTAATATGTTTAAATAATTCATACTCATTATTTTCCACGTCGAATAATACTAATCCAATATTAGTTGCAATCCACAATTTTCCATCCATATCAACTTCAACTTCGTTTACCTGAAAAGATAAATTGAAAAGGCAAGAAGCTGTATCTCCACAATAGTTAATGAATTCATCATTATTTATATCGTATTTGCTAATTCCAGTATTTGTACCCACATACATATTATTTTCAGCATCAATATACAGAGAGCGTATTAAATTATCGGGTAAACTATTCAGATTGTTCGTTTCGTGCTTGTAAATTTTGAATTCCTTACTGTCGTATCTGTTCAGCCCATCGTAAGTTCCTATCCAAATAAAGCCATCTTTATCTTGCTGAATACAAAGTATGTTTGATGAGGAAAGACCATCATTGGTAGTTAAATTATTAAATTGGATTCGTTGCCCAGCTGAAAAAATATTTAAGGACAATAAAAAAATTATGATTATTAAATTTTTAACTGTTTTATTCTTTGATAACATAATTAGACTTAATTAATTCCAAACGCCATAAATTGAGGTGTCTGGAATAGAAGTTTTGATCGTGCGAATAATTACCCGAAAGTACAAAAAATAAGGTAAGAGATCAATTTCACCATTTAACTTTGAGTTCGAAACCTAAATTCGCAAATAAATTTTTAAAGAAACTTCAATGTATCTATTGTAACTTATAAATTTTGTTTATTCCCTGGCATGACAAGATTTAAAGCAGCATAATTGTTAACCAATTAGGTGTCATCTTTTTATTTTCATGTAAATTACTTAAATTTAGATTTTAGCAATTAAATCCCTGCTTATGTTAGTTAAAACCTTCGGAAGCGCAGTTTTTGGAATTGATGCAACAACAATAACCATTGAAGTTGATGTTACCAAAGGAATTAAATTTATGCTGGTTGGCTTGCCCGACAGTGCCGTTAAAGAAAGTCAGCAACGAATAGAATCCGCACTTCGTTTAAATGGTTTTAAATGGCCCAAATATAAAATCATAATCAACATGGCACCTGCCGATATCCGCAAGGAAGGATCAGCCTACGATTTACCACTGGCAGCCGGGGTATTGGCTGCATCAAAACAAATTGATGCAAATAAACTGAAGAAATACGTACTCATGGGAGAGCTTTCATTAGACGGGACTTTGCAACCCTTAAAAGGTGTTTTGCCAATAGCAATTAATGCCAGAAAAGAAGAATTCGAAGGGCTTATCCTCCCTAAACAAAACGCCCGAGAAGCGGCAGTGGTTGATCGCCTAAAAGTTTACGGAGCAGAAAATATTAAAGACGTTATTGATTTTTTGAATGATGAATCCGATTTGGAACCTACAATTGTTGATACCCGTGCCGAATTTTATGCCACAGCAAATAATAACGCTCTCGATTTTTCGGATGTAAAAGGACAGGAAAATGTAAAACGCGCTTTGGAGATTGCTGCTGCCGGCGGTCATAATATTATTTTAGTCGGCCCACCCGGATCTGGAAAAACAATGTTAGCCAAACGAATTCCGACGATACTTCCACCATTCACTTTAAAAGAAGCCTTGGAAACCACTAAAATTCACTCGGTTGCGGGTAAGATAAATAAAGAAACCTCGTTAATGACGCAACGGCCATTCCGGTCTCCACATCACACTATCAGCGATGTCGCTTTGGTTGGTGGCGGGAACTATCCTCAACCAGGCGAAATATCACTGGCTCACAATGGAGTGCTTTTTCTTGACGAACTTCCCGAATTTAAACGAACGGTACTGGAAGTAATGCGCCAGCCGCTGGAAGATAGAAATATTACTATCTCGCGGGCAAAATTCTCGGTGGAATATCCGTCAAGTTTTATGTTGATAGCTTCGATGAACCCATGTCCGTGCGGATATTATAATCATCCATCAAAAGATTGCGTTTGTGGCCCGGGAGTAGTGCAGAAATATCTGAACAAAATCTCCGGCCCACTGTTAGACCGGATAGACATTCATTTAGAAGTAGTTCCGGTACCCTTCAAAAAACTAACCGAAATGGAATCTTCTGAAAATAGCGAAACAGTTCGCGAAAGAGTTTTAATCGCAAGAAAAATTCAAGATCAACGATTTGTAGGCAATAAAGGAATTTACTCGAATGCACAAATGAGTTCAAGACTTATCCGCAAATATGTCGTATTAGATGAAACAAGCCATGAATTGATAAAAAATGCGATGGACAGGTTGGGCCTTTCAGCCCGTGCTTACGACCGAATATTAAAGGTTTCCAGAACGATTGCCGACCTTGAAGGAAATGAAAATGTACTGGCAGATCACCTTTCAGAAGCGATTCATTACCGAAGTTTAGATCGGGAAAATTGGGGAGGATGAAGATTTTTTGTAATTTTCAGTAAAATAATATAATTTTAATTGTGGTTATAAATTACTTGGTTATAAAAACTTATTTTATCTCCTTTGCAAAATATTGATGGAAAGAAACCATTACAAAATGGGTAAAAAGAACAATAGCCAAATTATTCCCCGAAACCAATTTATTTTCGGGATTTTTATTGTCTTTGCGTTCATATTATATGGACAAACTTTGTATTTTGAATATGCCCTTGATGATGCCATTGTAATAACAAAAAATGAATTCACAAAACAAGGTGTATCTGGAATTTGGGATATTTTTACTAATGACACTTTCCGTGGAGTTTTTGGAGAGGATAAAAACCTTGTTGCGGGAGGGCGTTACAGGCCACTATCGGTGGTAACATTTGCCATTGAACATGAGATGTTTGGTCTCAGACCAGCATTAAGTCATTTTATCAATATACTGCTCTATGCAATTACAGCAATCCTTCTTTTCAAGGTGATGAGCCAATTATTGGTAAAGTTTAAAGCCGCAAAATGGTATTTCTCTATTCCATTTCTCACAACTATTTTGTTTTTGGCTCATCCGGTGCATACCGAAGTTGTTGCAAATATTAAAGGGCGCGATGAAATTATGACATTAATGGGTGCGCTTTTGGCCTTGAATTACACACTCAAATATCTCAACACAAAAAAATACAAATATTTGATTTTTAGTGGCATTGCTTTCTTTTTAGCATTTCTTTCAAAAGAAAATGCTATTGTTTTCCTTGCCATAATCCCATTAGCCGTATTTTTCTTTACAGAACATTCAAACAAAGACAATTTAATTTCGCTAACACCGCTATTTGGGGCAACATTAATTTTCCTATTCATTAGGTATAAGATTTTGGGTGGATTATCAACTCCAATTTCTGAAGAACTATTGAACAATCCTTTTTTAAATTGCACCCAGGGAGAAAAATACGCAACTATTTTTTACACTTTGCTCCTATATATCAAGTTGCTTATTTTCCCACACCCGCTTACTTATGATTATTATCCGAAGCAAATCCCTATTATTGGATGGTCGGATATTCGCGCCTGGGGTTCATTGCTGATTTACATAGTAATGGGAGTAATTGCCATACTAAAATTTAAGAAAAATAGTATTATTTCGTTTAGTATTTTGTTTTTTATCGCCAGCCTTTCTATAGTATCTAACTTGGTTTTTCCGATAGGTACATTTATGAACGAAAGATTTATTTTCATTTCGTCCATTGCTTTTGTTTTGCTTATAGCATGGTTCTTGTCGGAGCAATTGCCAAAGTTAATCTCACCCATCAAAAAATATAATTCAGTTATGCTGGTTATTGTCGGATTACTGCTATCTGCTTACTCATTGAAGTCCATTTCCAGGATTCCTGCATGGAAAAATGATACAACCTTATTTACGTCTGATGTTGAAACCTCGTCTGAAAGTGCCAAAGGAAATGCGACAGTTGCAACAATCTACCGCACAATGGCTGATAATGAAAAACTTAAAGCAAATAAAAAAACATATTACGAAAAAGCAATCAAGCATTTTACAAAAGCAATTGAAATTCATCCGGAATATTATAGTGTTTACCTGGACCTGGGATTAGTACATTATTTATACAACAAGAACTTGCCAACAACACTTAAATATTTTACCCAAGCCTACAAGATTAACAAAGAAAATCCTAAAATTTTTGAATTTATCAGCTATGTATTTAATGAAGTAAAAGAACCGGCGAAAAAACTAGACTACTTTTTTGAATTGAATAAAATTACCCCGAACCTTTATGAAATTCATTATAACGTTGGGGTCATATACGGAAAGGATTTGAATAACATATCCAAATCAATTGAATACCTCGGAAAAGCAGTATTAATTAATCCAAATAGTGGTTTGGCTTTAAAAAATCTTGGTGTAGCTTATGGGTTAAACAACAATTATGAAAAATCAAATGAAGTGTTAATGAGGGCTTTGACAGCATTACCGCAAGATGTCCAGATTTATAGCAATATTGGGATTAATTATAAAAATCTCGGGAACGCCGAAAAATCGAAGGAGTATTTGTACAAAGCCTCACAATTGGATCTTAAATTCAAGTAATAAATGCAACTTTTTTTTAATGAAGGATCGAGCTCAAAAATACTATTCAAGTATTCTTGTCCTTTCTATGCTTGTCCCCTTGTTTTGTGGCTATGTGAACATTATAAAAATTTGTGTATATACTGAATGGTTAAACTTTTTCGACCTACCTAATAGTAAACCAGCTCTGGTTTCGTACCAGAATCTCCACTTCAAACCAGACTCGCTCCAGCACGATTGCATAGTGTGGTTGTTTAATATCAATAATTGTGAAAAAACGCGATACAATCGCGCACTAGCAAGGAAACTAATGTAAAAACAAGAAAATCCTCAACCCCGAAAAAAGATTGGCTTTAAATTGAAAGATGACAAATAAACTGAACATACCACAGAATAGTAAACAACCACGCCCAAAGGACGTGGCTTTGAGATAACCCCTGAAAGGGGATAAAAATACCTTTACCCTCACATAGGGTAAAAGCGCGTTGTTTCCACTCATTATTATTACTTTTTTTCTTCTCGTTTATCTTTATTTTCTTGATACTTGACATATCTTTTTATCATCTC
>Ga0209249_1000253_pt1 | contig 72101 bp, 59 predicted proteins | sample SaaInlV_200m_DNA_4_FD_184653 | JGI IMG/M metagenome (GOLD analysis project Ga0209249, IMG submission 184653) | Marine microbial communities from expanding oxygen minimum zones in the Saanich Inlet - SI037_S3LV_200m_DNA (SPAdes) (version 2) | ecosystem: Environmental > Aquatic > Marine >... | reverse complement strand
AGTGCGTCGGATGAGATGTTTGTTATGGACAGATTAAATAATAGGCCAAGGAAACGTCTTGGATTTAAAACACCCAATGATGTATTCTTTGGGAAACAAGAAATTGCACTTACTGGTTGAATTCAGGTTATTTAATAATATGAACTGCCCCGTTTTGGTTTCAAAGCGGGGCAGTTTTTTTTAATCAAAGTGAGATGTATTGATATATTCAAATCTGGCAATCCATTTGAATAGAATGCAATTTGAAAGCACATAAAAGGGGAAATAATTATGCAATATACAAAACTTGGACATCGTGGACCAAAAATCTCAACTGTGGGTTTCGGTGCCTGGGCGATTGGTGGGATGAACTGGGGACCTACTGATGATGAAGTTTCTTTAAAAGCTCTGCGTTCAGCTCTGGATGAAGGGGTAACCTTTATTGATACAGCCGATGTGTATGGTTTTGGCCATTCAGAAGATCTCATTGCCAAAACTATCAAAGAGCGTGGTAAAGGCGATCTGATTATTGCCACCAAGGCAGGCAATGACTTTTACTATGCCGGCGATGAAACAGATGATGGTTATGGTGCTATTCAGCAAAACTATAAAAAGGAATATCTCATTGAGGCAGCTGAGAAAAGCCTCAAACGTCTCGGTGTGGAAACCCTGGATATTCTGCAACTCCATAGTCCTGATTTGGAAAAACTTGAGTGGGATGAGCCCTGGGAAGCACTTACAAGATTAAAGGAGCAGGGCAAGATTCAACATGCTGGCCTTTCCATCCAATCTTTCAAGGAATCCGAGCAGGCCTACCTCCTGGAGCGACATCAGGATCTGCTAGATGTGATCCAGGTGCGTTATAATCTCCTCGAGCGTAAAGCTGAAAAATTACTCTTTCCTGAAGCCATCAAATATGGGGTCGGCGTGATTGTGCGAATCCCCATGTTGTTTGGACTCCTCAGTGGAAAATTCGACCGCAAAAGTGTCTTTGAAGGTGACGATCATCGGCGCTTTAATCTAGATACAGAAAAACTGGAAAGTTATCTCAGTAAAATGGAGTCCATGGACGATTTTTACAGCCGCTATGCGGATTGGAGTCCGGCACAGATTGCCTTGCGCTTTGGAATTTCTCATCCGGCCTGTCATGTATCTATCCCCGGAGGGAAAACCCCTGAGCAGGTCAGGGAAAATTGTGGTGCTTCAGATATGCCTGAAGTCACCTTGAAGTAGCTGAGAGATAAAGTGGGGAATACATACAAAAAGATATTTATAACTGGTGCCAGTACCGGAATCGGGAGACAGTTGGCACTGGACTATGCAAAGGACGGGGCCGAGTTATGGCTTCTGGCCCGATCTGAGTTGAAATTGAACGAACTGGCTCAGGAGATTCAGAATTCTGGAGGACAAGCGCATATCCTGGTTTGTGATGCCACGGATGAACCTGCATTTCTTAAAGCTTTAAACATAGCTCAGAATGAATCTACTGGCTTCGATCTGGTCATTGCCAATGCGGGCTGGGGTGGGAGAATGTATTACCCCAGTGACAATAACATTCAGGTTCTAAACCAGATCATTGATCTCAATTTCAGGGCAGCCACTCAAACGCTGGAATTTTTTGCGAAATACATGGTAACTGAAAAGCATGGACACCTTGTAGGAGTCTCCAGTATTGCAGGTTTCCGGGGTGCACCTGGTGGGGCAGCCTATAGTGCCACGAAGGCAGCTCTGATCTCGTATATTGAATCACTCCGTTTCTCTGTAAAACCATTTGGGGTGTTTGTGACTGACATTCGGCCCGGTTTTGTGAGAACCCCCATGACGGACAAGAATGTAGTTCCCATGCCCTTTCTCATGGAAGTGGATCGAGCCAGTCAGAAAATCAGAAGAGCTATTGCCAGGAAAAGAAAACGTTTTGCCTTCCCCTGGCAAACGGCAGTGCTCATCCATTTGATAAAGGCTGCACCTGATTTTTTCTACGATTGGGTGGCAGGTCTCGCCCTGGGCAAACAGGCAGTCACCGGTAGACTGGGTAAATCAGAGTCCAATACTTCGGCCTAAGTGATGTCACTTTATGCGGTCACGATAAAATTCCGAAAAAAAATGAATTAAGGATATGCTTTGATAACATGAAAATTAATTCAGCTTCCTTATTCCTTGTGGTCACATAATAACTCCAATGTTTAGAAGGGTGTTGAAATGAAAGAAGCGCTATTCGCTCATGCTGCAATTCTAAAGGAAATCCCACTCCTAATTGCCGAGAGCTATAAAATTCAATCAGACAAGATTAAGTTGGTAAACATCTCGACAATTAACGAGAACATAATGACTTTCCAGTTGTCATTCAACTATCCCTACAGTGACCCCATGAAAGAAATAGCTCTAAATTTCGAGCTGAAAGATAGTTCTCCACACTTGCTATACTTTGAGACTCTAAGAGGGTTGAAAGGATATGAAAAGGCGAATGAATATCACGGATTAAATATCGAAATTGTCAAATATATTGCCACTAAAGCGGACATGTAGAATGGGCAACAAATCCTGCTAACAAAGGTACTGTAATTTAAAGCCAAACGAATTGCCCGGCTTAAAATTCATCTTTCTCCTAGACTCCATCTCATTCCCTCCTATACTTGAACGATGTTTAAAACCTTAGATAAATACGTTTTTCGGGAATTGCTAACCCCCTTTATGTATTCATTGTTGGTCCTGACAATGATCTTTTTGGTGAATTTTGTCATCCGCGCCATGGATCGGATCTTAGGTAAAGGTCTCTCCATGCTGGTGATTCTCGAATACATCGCTCTAAATCTGGCCTGGATTCTAGCTCTGGCCATTCCTCTTTCTGTACTGGTGGCTGTGTTGCTCGCCTATGGGCGCCTTGCTACTGATCACGAGGTCACAGCCATGCGGTCCGGTGGTATTTCATTGCCCCGTATTATGGCGCCTGCCCTGGTTTTCGCTATTCTGGTAGGTAGCTTTACCCTCTACTTCAACACGACCATCCTGCCGGATGTAAACCATCGTGCCCGACTTTTGGGATCTGATATCTATCGGAAACGCCCTGATATGGATATTGTCCCGGGATATTTTATCGACGATCTCCCAGACTACAATATTCGCGTTAATGAGGTGACAGAAGCAGGTCTCAGTGGAGTGGTCATTTTCTCCAAAAGTGATCTCAGAGAACAGGTATCCATTTTTGCAGAGACAGGTCGCACCGAAACCATTGGTGGTCAAATCATATTTACGCTCTACAACGGTGAAAAGCACCTACTGGATCTGGACAAGTTGGATGATTATCAGCGCGAGTATTTTGATTCTACGCGGCTCACTGTCAAAGTCAATAATCTTGAGTTAAAGCGTCGAGAATCTGCTGTGAGGGGCGATCGGGAAATGACCCCGGCTATGATGTATATCCGCATTGAAGAGAACAAGGATAGATTCAATCGAACCATCGACAGAATGAATAGTATTCGACTAAAAAGTCCGCTTTTTGATGGTGATTCAACGATTGACATGATCGCATTGATGGATACGGTTAAACGCATCCCAATCCCAGAAAAAACACCTACTGAAGCCAGAACCAGGGTCTGGAATCGCACTATTGATAAACTGGAGAGCCAGGAGCGTTTGCTTAACAGTTATTTAAAGCAGGTGAATAAGTACCTTGTAGAAATTCACAAGAAGTACGCCATGGCTGTTACCTGCATTGTATTTGTACTGGTGGGTGTACCCCTTGGAATCATGACCCGCAAGTCCAGCGGTACTATTGGAGTGGCCATTGGTATGTTTTTTATCTATTGGGCCGCCCTGATAGCAGGGGAGGAATTGGCAGATCGTCGAATAATGGATCCTGTCCTGGCAATGTGGGCTCCCAATGGCATTATGGCCGTGGTCGGAATCTGGATCAGTTTCCAGGTTTCAAGAGAACGCACGGTGATTAATATTCTTTGGCTAAAGACAATTTTTAATCCGCTGAACTGGAAAATATTTCCCACCAAAAAAAGCTTGTTAAAGTAAGCATTTACAAAAGTGGGGTATTCGGCTATATTGGCTCAAATTTTCTGCTTAGGAGAGATGATTGATGTCACTTCATACGATCGTATTAGTAAAACAGGTTCCTGATACCAGCAACATTTCAGGCGACGTCATGCGTCCTGATGGAACTGTAAATCGAGCACGACTCCCTGCCATTTTCAATCCCGAAGATCAGGAAGCCCTGGAACTCGCTCTGCGACTTAAAGATAAACATGGTGGCAAGGTTACCGCCTTGACAATGGGACCACCCAATGCTGCCAACATGCTCCGGGAGTGTTTGTATATGGGTGCAGATCGTGCCATTCTGGTAAGCGACCGGCGCTTTGCAGCTGCTGATACACTGGCGACCTCATATGCCTTACATAAAGCGGTTCATCGTATTGGCGATTATGATCTCATTTTTGGTGGTCGTCAGGCTATTGATGGTGATACGGCTCAGGTTGGACCACAAACTGCAGAGAAATTGGGTATCACTCAAATCACTTATACTTTAGAAGTTCAAGAATTGGATTTAAAGAAAAAGACTGTCCGTGCTAAACGGGCCATTAAAAATGGTTATGAGATACTGGAAGCTCCCTTGCCAGTCTTACTCACTGTTACAAAGGATGCCGCCGAACCCCGCCCCTTTGATGTAAGAAGATTGTGTACCTATAAAAGAGCACAATCTAGATTTGAAATTGAAGCCACAGTAGATGATAGTCATGATCTGGTATGGATGGATGAATTGATGGAGAAGGCCAAAGCCGACGATTTATTGATTGAGACCTGGAATATTGAAGACATCGATGCTGATGTTGAAATGTGTGGACTTGCAGGATCGCCCACCAAGGTCCACAAGGTGGAAAATGTGGTGCTCAGTGGAGCAGAATTTAAAGCCGTTCCAGCAACTCCTGATGGGATGAATGACATGATCACAGAACTAATGCAAGATCACATCTTTGGATAACACATGAAAATTTCCACAACGAATTCAACGAAATCTACAAACACGGCCTTTAAATGCTTTTGTTCGTGCTCTTCGTTTGTTTCGTTGTAAAAACTGGATAGAATGAAGTAGAAATATGAATTCAAAATTAAAAGATATGGTGTGGGTGTTTGCCGAGCAAACCGATGGTGTCATAGCAGATGTCAGTCTGGAATTATTGCATAAAGCCAGAACGCTGGCACAAAAGATGAAATCCCAGGTGAGTGCAGTCCTATTGGGTGATCAGGTCGCAGGATTGTCTGATACCTTATTCGCCCATGGCGCAGACAATGTTTATCTCATGGATGATACTGAGCTCAAAGATTTCCGCAGTATGCCTTATGCCAACCTTATTACCAATCTGGTTGAAGAAAAAAGACCTCGAGTAGTCCTTTTTGGTGCCACACACATTGGTCGAGATATTGCCCCCCGAGTTGCTTCGCATACTCGTTCTGGACTCACGGCTGATTGTACTGAATTAAAAATCGAAACCCTGACCATCAGAAAAGTTGAACGCGAAGATCTATTACTACAGATTCGTCCAGCTTTTGGTGGAAATATTATCGCTACCATCATTTCGCCTGACGTAGAGATTCAAATGGCGACCATCCGTGAAGGTGTTATGGAGATGGGTGAGCCAGATACATTGCGCAAAGGAACCATCATTCCTGTAAATGTGGAACTGGATCCAGTTGAAGTTGCAGTAAGGATTATTGAGAAACATCAGGAAGCATCAAGTGTTAATCTGAAAGGCGCTCCCATTATCGTGGCTGGTGGCTATGGCGCAGATACACCTGCAAAATTTCAATTAATTAAGGATCTTGCCAAAGTTCTGGGTGCTGAGGTAGCTGGCTCCCGGGCGGCAGTGGATGCAGGTCTCATAGATTCTGAAAGACAGGTTGGACAGACAGGTACAACCGTACGGCCCAAGTTATATATTGCCATTGGAATTTCAGGAGCCATCCAGCATCGCGCTGGTATGCAGGAATCGCAAAAAATTATAGCGATCAACAGTGACGCTGAAGCACCCATTTTCCAGGTTGCTCATTATGGAATACATGGTGATCTGACTGATGTGATTCCAAAACTGATCACCGCTTACAAAAGTCAGCTGCATTGAGTTTTGCGTGATTAAACAGAAAGATATTTTGAGCAAATTTTATAGATCAACTTGTCCTGGAGAGCACTTCGAGAGTACTTCGAGAGCCTCAGTATGGCACCTCAGTATGACACCTCACAGTGTTACACTTCAGTGCGATGTCTCAGACAGACGATCATTTGGTAATATTCATCATTAAGCGAGATTAGTGTATGTCAAATTTTTTCAATGAAAACGCCGATATTCAATTTCAGTTCAATCGTATTGATCTCTCAGAAATCATTAGAATCCGGGAAGATGACTATAAGCAGGCAGAGCAGTATAGCTTTGCCCCTCGAGACTATGAAGATGCCAGAGACAATTTTAAACGCATTCTGGAAGTTGTTGGTGATATATCCGGTAATTTTGTGGCTGAACGTGCCAGAGAAGTCGATGAATTAGGCTCCACTTTCGAAGATGGTGTGGTGACCTATGCCAAAGGACTGGAAGAAGCGATGGCCCGTCTGAATCAAGCTGGGCTCATGGGCTTTCTTCTGGAACGTAAATATGGTGGACTCAACCTGCCTATCTCGCTTTATGTATTTGCCATTGAAATGGTTTCCCGTGGGGATGCTTCTCTCATGAACCTTTTTGGTCTTCAGGATATATCTGAAACCATTGAGAACTATGCCTCCGATGAGATCAAAGACGAATTTCTACCAAAATTCAGCAGTGGTGAAGTGTCTGGTGCCATGGTGCTTACTGAGCCCGACGCTGGTTCAGATTTACAGGCAGTCAAGACACGTGCATATCAGGATGAAGATGGAAATTGGTTCCTCAATGGTGTCAAGCGTTTCATTACCAATGGAAATGCTGATGTAAATCTGGTCCTGGCCCGTTCTGAAGAGGGCACCCGGGATGGTCGGGGTCTCTCACTGTTTGTCTGCTATGGAGACGATACTGTGCAGATCAGACGTATTGAACATAAATTAGGTATCAAAGGATCTCCCACCTGTGAAATGCAATTTCATGATACGCCTGCCCAACTGATTGGCTCGCGGAAGCGTGGCCTTATCTCCTATGTAATGGCTCTTATGAATGGTGCTCGACTCGGTGTGGCAGCCCAGGCTCTGGGAATTGCCCAGGCAGCCTATGTGGAAGCCCGTCGCTATGCCCAGGAGCGTGAGCAATTTGGCAAACCTATCCTGAACTTTCCAGCTGTGGCAGATATGCTTATCAAAATGAAGGTTGATCTTGAGAGTTCACGGACCCTTATATATGCCACTGCCCGTGCTGTAGATATGCACAAGGTCAGTGAGATAGAAACAGGAAGACTCAAATCTGCAGGTGAATCCTTTACAGATACGAAGGCTCAAGCCAAACACTGGAAAGCCATGGCTGACTTTTTAACGCCACTCTCGAAATTCATTATTTCCGAAAAAGCCAATCGTATTTGCTATGATGCCATCCAAATCCATGGTGGCACTGGATATATGCAGGAGTTTAACGTTGAGCGCCATTATCGTGATGTACGTATTACCAATATTTACGAAGGTACTTCTCAACTCCAGGTTATTGCTGCCATTGGTGGTGTAATCAAAGGTGTTTGTGATGATCAGTTCGATGCTTTTGAAGCTCGTGAATATCGTCATGAAGCCCGGCAGCTAGCAAATAAACTGAAGAAGATTCGTACACTTCTGGAAAAATGTAAAGTGCATGTACTGGAGAAGGAAGATAAGGCTTACCAGGAATTGCATTCCGCTGAACTGGTGGAGATGTATGGTTCAATCTACGTGGGTTATATAATTCTTGAGGAAGCTGGTGAGGATTCACGTAAAATGTTGATTGCTAAAAAGTATATCATGGACGCACTGGCAACCGCCATGCATCATACAGAATCAGTCACCCATGGTTTTGACACCCTATTTGCAGATGTGCAGCAGATCCTGACCAAAGAATAGTATTTGGATTTAACGGTAGGTAGGGTCGTTGCATGCAACGACCCTACCTAATAAAAAAGCCCCAATCAGGGGCTTTTTTAATGTCATGAAATTATGTTTTAGACTAACCGGCGTTGTCCTCGCCACCATCAATTCCAATCACATTACCTGTAATCCAGGTACTCATTTCTGAAAAGATGAGCACTGCTTCTGCTACATCGTCAGGAGTAGTGAGGCGACCGCCGGGATTTCTTTGTAAAGCTTTGGCAATCATTTGTTCGTTACCAGGTATTTTTCTCAAAGCAGGTGTATCTGTAACACCAGCCCTCAAGGCGTTGGCGGCAATACTTTTGGGAGCCAACTCAAAAGCAATCTGCCGAGTATGGGCTTCTAGGGCTGCTTTGGCAGCAGAAACTGCTCCGTAATTTGGCCATGATGTATGTCCACCTGAGCTGGTCATACAGAATATGTGACCGCCCTCCTTCATAAGTTTGTGTCCAACCACGTCCTGGGTCCAATAAATAAGCGAGTGTGCCATAACGTCCAGGGTCATATCCATCTGGTTCTTATGAACTACACCACCCTGTCCAGGATTGTAGACTACCGGGAGGAGGGTACCAAACGCCAGAGAATGCACCAATAATTGCACATTACCGGGTTCGTGGGAGAAAGTTTCTTCCATAACCCTGATAACCTCTTTTCTGGCCCGTGTATCAGCTGCATTAATATTAAAAAAAATAGATTTTGAACCTACAGCTTCGATATCTGCTTTTATAGCTTCCACGTTGTGCATGGTCGCTTTACGATCGAGGTGAACCCCGAAAATATTATATCCATTGGCGGCAAGTTTCTTGGAGATGGCTCCACCGAAGCCACTCGAAGCGCCTAAAATCAATGCCCATTTCTGCATATCTCGTCCTTTCGTTGATCAATATCCAAACTGACGGTGAATATAGATTTGGCTTAAGGGATGAAAAGAATTTTATTCATGATATATATTATCGCATTTCAGGAGGTGCGTGTGAGTTAAGTGATTTGTAACTCGACTTCCTGGTGTTATCACTTTATTTGCATTAAAGACATTCTAAACCCTTAATATTAAACATTTCTTTTTAATTGATTTAAACAGTCTAGTTTTACGCAACTCACGAAAATCGATCATGTAAAGACGCAGTCACAATTAGATAGTGTTATTGATGAATCACAAAACCCGGTTCAATTAATGACCATTTTATGTAGTAGAACTTAAACAGGGGAGATTCTAAAATGACAATAAACCGAATTATATCAGCTTTACTACTGATTATCTTTTTCAGTAATTGTGGAAATACCATCGAAAATCATCCAATTAATGGGCAGAACTTTGTCCTTTGTTATGACAATACTAATGATGAGCTATCGGACGAAATTACGGTGGTGTATAGTTTCGATTATTGGGGGACGACAGGCAATAATTATCAAGGTGCTAGTGGACTTTTCCGAAATGTAATATCACCTGATTCTGGAAAAGCAACAGAGTTAAAGATGGAAACCAATGGATCACAGTGGGAGGCAAAAGTTTTCATTCCAGAAAACGTGACATTGTTAAGCTACTATTTTACTGACGGTCATAAATTTGATTATAACGACAAAAAGACTTTTACAAGTTACATATATAATGAAAAGGGAGTACCGGTCAGGAATGCCCGTTTCAGGAATATTGATTTTTTAATTATGGCAGGAGAATCTCAGGAAACAATTCTGGCCGAAATCAGGGCTGAGATAAAGGATCATCCCGCCAATTGGATCGCCCAAACTGTCTATTGGCGGAAGGTCTTCGAAAGTGCCCGAACATTTGAAAGAATAAATTCCATCTATGATGATGCAAATAAAGAGTATCAGAAACTTGTGCAAAAGTATGGCAAATCTGACTCGCTGAAACATGTGAAGGCAAATTTTATTGCGGACTACAGGACCAGTTTGTATGGACCGTTTCAAGAGCTCCAGGAAAAAGCAAATACAGAATTTATGGCGGTTATGGGTTCCATACCGCTTGAGAAACAGTATGGATCAGTAAAACATAAATACCTTAGTTATTTAGAATATCAGAAAAGAAGCAGTGGGAGCACCGAATTTTTAGCCAATATAATCGGTTCAATAGCTCCTGATTTCGAATATAAAACTGTCATGGGTGCTAAAGGAAAGCTGTCGGATTTGAGGGGAAATTATGTACTGCTTGATTTCTGGGGCACTTGGTGCAAACCTTGTGTAAATGAAATTCCCAATCTAAAAAAAGTATACGCTGAGTATCATCAGGAAGGGTTTGAGATATTAAGTATCAGTAGTGATAGTTTCGAGGCAGAAAAACTCAAGGAGTATGTGACTGAAAAAGATATGAATTGGCTTCAGGTGCTAGATGGCCAATCAGGTCCTATGCAACAGCTGTATAAGATAATGTCGTATCCCTCGCTTTTCTTAATTGATCCAGATGGCAAGGTAGTTAGTATGAATAATGAGCTTCGAGGCGAATTGTTAAATGCAAAACTGAAAGAAATTTACGGCAAATAGTTTGAAAGAATTAATACTGCTTACCTTGCCATGTATCGCGGTGATTTAGCTCTAGATCCATGAGGTGAGTTAGTTTGGGGATGTTATAACCCCAGCGTGGAGCTATTAGAATATCATCAGGGGCATCTCCGAAAAGCCGCTGAATGACAATCTCTGGATCGAGTCGTTCCAGGATATCAGCCACTAGCTCAATATATTCATCTGCCTGGAAAAGCGGAAAGGGTTCATCCTGGTAGCGCTTGGCTAGGACCGTGCCTTTCACAATATGCAGCTGATGAATTTTTAAAAAATCCAGACCAAGATCATTGGCAGCGACACCAGTTTCCAACATCATTTCCTTTGATTCAACGGGGAAACCCAGAATGATATGTCCAGCGACTTTTATGCCGTATTGTTTGGTTAATTCCACAGCCTTAACAACGGACTCATAATCATGACCCCGATTCATCCAGTCAAGAGTTTCATCATGAATAGACTCAATACCATATTCCAGAGTGACATTTACCCGTTCGTTCAATCCGGCGAGATACTCTAGCAAGGGTTCATCAACACAGTCGCTCCTCGTACCGATATCCAGACCAACGACATTGGGATAGTCCACGGCCTCTTCATACATATGTTTCAGTTTATCCAACTCATCATAAGTATTTGAATATGCCTGAAAGTAGGCGATGTACTTCTGGACATCATAGCGGTCGATCATGAATGGAATAGAGGCTTCCATTTGTAAGGGGATGGACATGTCTTTATTGATGTAGTGAGGGACAAAGCTATCATTATTACAGTACACACAACCACCTCGCCCCTTGGAGCCATCGCGGTTGGGACAAGTAAATCCACCATGCAGCGAAACCTTACGGATTTTCTCCCCATAGATCTTCTGGAGGTAATAGTTGTAGTTGTGATATCGTCTGTTTAACCAGATTTTTGCTTGATTTCCCGCATCTGTTGTTGAATTTGCACTCATGTCAGTATTTAACCATGTTCATACCATAACAGTACTTCTTTTCACGGTGAAGTCGATGGAATATTCATGCCCCAGGAGCAAGTTTTAATGTCATTGACCTTACGAGTTTTAATGGTTTTAACATTGATCACCAATCTGAGTGCTCAGAATAAAATCTGTGAAGTAGTTCATAAAGATATTGATGAGCAGAGCGCGATTATCAAGAGCCAGACCTATGATAATGTCTACTGGGTGTGCAATGATTCTGGTAGTGAACCCTTTTTATTTCCTCTGACATCCCGGGGTGAAATGATCGCACCGGATTTTATGAAAAAACGCTTTAGTGGTAAAAAACTTGATGAGTATCCTGGGATAAAAGTTAAAAGTGCCAGTCTCATCGATTGGGAAGCGTTGGCTCTACTCGGCGATACATTGGTAATTGGAGATGTAGGAAACAATGGAAACACAAGAAGGGATATGGGGGTCTATCTCATTCCTGAGCCCAATCCTCGTGCGACCTATGAAACACGACCCTTGATCTGGTTGCCAGTCAGTTTTGAAGATCAGTCCAACTATCCTGCCACAGAGTGGGAATTCGATTGTGAAGCCATGTTCACCTTCCAGGGGAAGATATATTTTCTCACAAAGCACAGAGCCGATCGTCATATCAGAAAGCCTGCCGCTGCGACCAAGCTTTATAGAATGGACACACGCTTCACAAACCGTGTCAATGTACTAAAATTGATCAACCGTAAGGAAGACCTGGGGGGTTGGGTTACCGATGCCAGCATGGCACCGGATGAATCTGCCATGGTGATGCTAGCCCAAAATCCGCTGGCAACCATTATCTGGTATTTCCCTAAACCCAAACGGGGTGATGACTTTTTAGCACAAACTCCCAGAACCTATAGTCTCGTCAAAGCCGATCAGGCTGAAGGCATATGTTTTAAGGATTCTAAAACAATTATTGTAAGCAATGAGCAACGAGAATGGTTTGAAATTCCGCTCAAGGCTTTTAGCAAATAGAATTTTATAAGGATATCAAATGAAGTATGATCACTTGTCCCGTCGAAACCAGCACAAGTTTGGTGATTTCGCCTTAAGTGGAGCCGTAAAAAATTATGCACCAGATCTGAAACTTGAGCCAGTTCATACGGAAGTGCATCTCAAGGTTGATCTCAAGCAGAAATCAGCTACCGGTCATGCCTTAATAACACTTCGAGCAAATGTATCCGGGCAACACGCCATCAAGTTAGATGCTGTTGATTTCGAAGGACTGAAAGTTCAAGACCTGAGTGGTAAAGACCTGGAGTACCACTATGATGATCTGTTTATCGGCTTGAGTTTCGGGAAACACTTCGAGATCAATGAAACCTGCCTAATCCGTGTTGATTATAGCATTCATGAACCCATTTCAGGTCTGCAGTTTTCAGCGCCTGATGAGAGTCGACCTGACTTCCCATTTTATGCCATTACTGACAATGAGACTGAACGGGCAAGATATTGGCTCCCTTGTGTGGATTTTCCCACAGTGCGGTCAAAAATGGAATATTATCTGACAGCAGATGAAAATCTAACTATCCTGGCAAATGGAGCCCTGGTTTCTGAAGAAATCAAAGCTGGAATGAAGACCTCACATTGGAAATTGGATTTCCCCTGCCCTAGCTATCTCGCCTGTTTTGCTATTGGTGAATTCTCTGTTTACGAAGATGCACCCTTAAGAGATATGCCCATCGCTTACTTTGCCGACAAGTCATACACCCCTGAGCAATTGCAGCGCACCTTCGAACCCACTCGAAAAATGCTGATCTGGATGGAGCAGAAACTGGGGATGGCCTTTCCATATCCCAAATATTTCCAGATTGCCGGTCGGGAAGTGGGTGGAGCCATGGAGAATATCTCGCTCGTATCCTGGGATGATAAATTTATGCTGGATGAGACCATGGCCAAAGAATGGAAATACATCATGGATCTTATCAATGTCCACGAAATGTCGCATTCCTACTTTGGCGATGCGGTTGTATCCTACGATTTTGCTCATGTCTGGTTAAAAGAAAGTTGGGCAACCTATATCGAATCCGTCTGGCTGGAAGATTCTGAGGGAATCGATGCCATGCACTGGCAACTCGCTGAAGAAGCCAGCAGCTATATAGGTGAAGCCAAAAATCGCTATGTTCGGCCCATTATCACCAGGGAGTATGATCACAGCTGGAACATGTTTGACATGCACCTCTACCCGGGCGGAGCCTGGCGATTGCATATGCTGCGTCAGCTGGTAGGAGATGATAAGTTTTGGGCAGGAGTTCAGGAATATGTAAACACCTATGCTGCTCGTACGGTAAAGTCTCTGGATTTTCAACGTTGCATAGAGAATCACTCTGGTTTGAATCTGGATAGTTTTTTTGATATGTGGTTTCGTTCCAAAGGCTATCCCATCCTGAAATCCAGTTTCGAGTATGACAAGAAAAAGGGACTGGGCAAATTTACCTTTGAACAGACTCAAGTAGATACCGAAAAGGGTATTGAGCTGTTTGAAATGGGTCTCGAAATTGGGTGGCAAGATGCTAGAGGTGCTGACCATGTCGATACGGTTCATCTCACCAAAGGAACCCAGATTGTAAATATCAAGATGGATGAGCCAGCTCATGTCATGCTTGATCCCAACATGAAGTCACTCTTTGAGGCAGAGTTCAATCCTGGTGATGACAAACTCCGTCACCTGCTGGAACATGGCAAGACAGTTCGTGGACTCATGCAGGCTATGAGTGAATTGGCCAAGACGGGAAAGCGCAAAAATCTTAAGGCGATCCGTGACTATCTTGGGAAAGAAAAACGCTGGGGTCTCAGAATTCATGCTTATCGGTCCCTGGGAACCGTTGGGAATGCCTATGCCTATGAGCATCTCGCTGAGTTATTGCTTACAGAAACTGATCCAATGGTCATTGAGGAGGCTGCACGAGCCTGTGGTGCTCATCAGCATGCATCCCTGAGAACATCGATCCTTACCAAGTTGCAATACAAAGATCTCCCATATCGTGGGGAAATGGCTCTATTAGCGAGTCTGGGTAAACAACGAAATCTGGAAGACATTGCTTTATTGACTGATTATGCAACCAGGGATGGATGGAGAAATTTAGTGCGTGCCGGTGCCTTTTTGGGATTGGCAGCCAGTCGTAGCGAAGCAGCCCTTAAACCATTGCTGGATGGAATTGATGCACCGGTTCAATTTTATGATGAGAAAGTGGCCAGACTTGCAGCCCTTGCTAGCATGAAGGAATGGTTGGCTCCACATCTTCAGAAGCAGGTGACACAAGCCTTGTGTACAGCCACTGAAGATCCGAGTTATCCTGTTCATATCAATGCAGCCAGGAATCTTGGCGCGGCTAAGGAAGCGCAGGGCATACCATTTTTAAATGCACTGCAAACTCGCCTGGCCGTTCAGGATCATCCCCTGGTGAAACGCCAACTCCAGGCCATACAAACTTCAGGTGATGGCACCGAGACCAAGAAATTGCAGAAACAACTTGATGAACTCACCGAAAAATTAGGTGGGTTGGAAAAACGTCTCCAGGAGGTCGAATCTGATAAATAGGATTCTAAATAAAACCATCTGGTTTATCATTGCACTCGGACTAATCCTCAGCTCCTGTGAGAAGGAATCAAAGATTCTGGTTCTGGAATTGGATATTGCCGAGCTGATTTGTATCGATGGTCAAAAAATATTTGAGGGTCGTATTCTGGAGTTGGAGGGTATTAAAAGCGTTTCTGCCAATATTCAAACCCGAAAAGCACAGATTCACTATCGTGACAATCAGGTTTCAGCTGTTAAAATTGAAACGCACCTGGGAGACTATGGTTTTACCATCGATGGTGTGCCTGGTAATGATGTCGCTCGAGGTCGCTTGCCCCAATGCTGTTTTAATCAACGATCTGACAACTGAGATAAAAGGATATATATGATCACTCAAGAACAATTTCGATCCTACTTTGATGTTGTCGACAAACGTTTGTTTTTCAATCATGCTGCTTATAGCCCCATCTCAAGACCCGTGGTGCACGCCATGAATGAGTTTTTTGAGCATCGTCAACTGGGCAATCCACTTTCCTGGAATATTGCTGTAGATCATATGGAAGGTCTCAGGTCAAACTACGCCAAACTGGTTGGTGCTCCCCCTGAACGCATTGCTCACATGGTGAATACCGTTTCTGGTATCAATGTGTTGGCAAATGGTCTGGATTGGAAACCTGGAGACCATATCCTGCTCTACATAGATGAATTTCCTTCCAATGTGATGCCATTTCTGAATTTGAGAGATAGAGGTGTCGAAATTGAATTTATTACAGCACCTGATGGTCGGGTCACTCCTGAGCTGTTTGAAAAAGCATTAAGACCTCAAACCAGACTCATCTCAATTAGCAGTGTTCAATATTTGACGGGTTATCATGCAGATTTGAAAACACTCTCAGAGCTGTGCCACTCAAAGGATATTATTTTTTCCGTTGATGCCATCCAATCTGTGGGTGTGGTCCCGACTGATGTCATGGCCTCAGGAATTGATTTCATGGCTGTGGGTGGTCACAAATGGATGATGTCTCCTTTGGGAACCGGTTTCCTGTATGTTACCGAAGAACTTCAGTCACGACTGAAATTAGTTCATCGCGGCTACATGGGTCACGTCAATCCTATGGATTTTGGAAATTTTGAGCAGGAGCTCACCCCTGATGCAAAGCGTTTCGAATTGGGGGCCTTTAACGCCTCAGGAATGGTCGGGGCTGAAAAAGCCACTGAAATGCTTTTGGAATGCGGTATTGAGAGTATTTTTCGTCATGTTCGCAAACTTATCAGTCAATTTGAATGGGGTCTGGAAGAGCTGCCCTACAATATTTTGTATCAATTTGAGGAGAATGAACATAGCAGTATCTGTTTGTTTTCCCATAAGGATAAAGCCAGGAATGAATCTATTTTCCAGAAACTTTCGGAAGCCGGTGTAAATATATCTCTCAGAGGGGAAGGTCTGCGCCTGGCACCACATTATTACAATTCCTCTGGTGAGGTAGATCAGCTGCTTGCACTGCTAAAGGAAAATGTTTGACAATTACAGTGGAACCCGTTTGACGTGCAGGCGTTGATAAAGAATTAGCATCATGTCAAAAAAAACTGGATGAATAAAGCGAGGCTCAGCTATGAATAAATCACGACGAAGTTTAGTTATTCTTGTTCTGGTAATACTTGCGTGTCTTACGCAATGTGCCAAGGAGGAAGTCGCAGCAATTTCTCTGGCTAAAATTCCAGTAACTACCGAATCGAGTCTTGCAGCCAACGAATATCAGCAAGGGATGATCTATGCCAACAAACTTCAGGCGGTAGAGGCTGCGACCCATTTTCGTCTGGCTCTTAATGCGGATCCAACATTCGCTATTGCCTGGCTCAACCTGGCCTTTGTATCTCCAGGAACAGCCTTATTTGTCGCAGCATTAGACTCTGCCAAAGCTCATGCTGCTGGAGCCAGTGAGGGTGAACAACTTATTATTCTGGCTGCAAAATACGGTTTTGAGGGGAAGAATGCAGAGCAAGCAAAGACCTTACAGAAACTTGTTAATGATTTCCCCGGTGATGAATTGGCTCACCTGGCGTTGGGAAATTATTACTTCGGTCTGCAGCAATATCAGCTGGCCATTCTCTCCTATACACAAGCCACTAAGGTGAATATCAACCTGGCAATCGTGCACAATCAATTGGGTTATTCACAGAGGGCACTGGGAAATTATGGGGAGGCTGAAAAAGCCTTCAAATTTTACATCAAATTGAACTCTAAGAATCCCAATGCCTACGACTCTTATGCTGAGTTGCTCATGGAGATGGGACGCTTTAATGAATCTATTGAATTCTATGCCAAAGCCCTTGAACAGGATCCTAATTTTGTTGCAAGCCATATTGGAATTGCCTGCAACTATGCTTTTTTGGGAGAGCCAGCCAGAGCACGTGCACAGCTTGAAGTATTAAAGGGAATTGCCCGCAATCATATTGATACACGTCGGGCCGTTTTTACTGAAGCTTTGACTTATGTTTGTGAGAGCAAAATATCAGTAGCTGTAGAAGCCATTACCTCAAACTTAAAACTGGCAAAAAGTACACAAGACGTAGGAAATATAGCCAACGATTTAGTCTTTTTAGGTAATCTTTACCTAGAGCTGGATCTTCCTGACAAAGCCTTGGAACGGTTCAAGGAATCTATGGAGGTTATTACCCAGTCAAATCTACCTTTAGCAGTCAAAGGGAATGCAAACACAACCCACTTATTTAATCTTGCTCGAGTTTTTGCGGTGAAAAATGAGTTCCAAAAGGCTGAAGAGACCAGCGAACTGTTCGCTGAACAGGTAGGTATCAGGAAAAATCCCATCCAGATCAAACTTATCGCCCAGTTAAATGGGATCATTGCTCTACATGAGGAAAAATATCAACTTGCCATAGATGAGCTGGAAAAAGCCAATCAGCTTAACCCCTACAATCTCTTTCGTATTGGACAAGCTTACGCAGGTCTGGGAGAACATGAGAAAGCAGCCAGTTATAAATTACAAGCTGAAGAATTGAATGTTTTAAACAGTATGGATCAAGCGATTGTATTGAGTAAAACGAAGTTCCTCAAGACGCCATCTTAAATAGATTTTGTTTCAGGCAACTGGGGCAATATGAAAGAAAACCGCGAAGAAGTGAAAAAAGCTACCAGCTAAGACGAAGCCATGCCAGATCGCATGATTGTAGGGTAGTTTCTCCCAGGCATAAAAAATAACACCCAGAGAATAAGCCAGACCACCGGCAACCAACCATAGCAACCCACCCAGGGGTAATGCGGCTATGAGTGGTTTTATAGCTATTATGACAACCCAACCCATGAGCAGATAAAAGATTGTACTGAGAATGTCGTATTTTGGTCCAAATATGAGTTTAAAGGTGATTCCCAGTATTGCCAATCCCCAGATGGTACCAAATAAACTCCAGCCCCAGGGTCCTCTTAAAGTGACCAGAAGGAAAGGGGTGTAGGTACCTGCGATGAGGAGATAAATAGCTGAATGATCAAAGATCCGCAATGTTTCCTTAATTCGAGGAGAGCGGAACCCGTGGTAGAGTGTTGATGCAAGATACAGCAAAATTAAGGAAGCACCGTAGATACTGAAACTGACGACTTGCCAGGCATTACCATACAGGGCCGCTCTAACCACCAACAGGACCAGCCCTGTGATGCTAAAACCTACACCTATACCATGAGTGATAGTGTTGGCCATCTCCTCATAGTGAGCGCGAGGTTTACTCACTTTAAATTACCAATCTCTTCAAAGAAGTAGACAATACTCTCAATTCCTTTATGAAAATTATATAGACTGAAATTCTCATTAGGCGCATGTGCATTTTGATCAGGAAGACCATAGCCCATGAGTAGAACTGGAGCCTTGATAATGTCAGCAAAAACCTTCACGATAGGAATTGAACCACCTTCACGCAAGAAATCAACCTCTTTGCCAAATGCTTTTTTCAGAGCTCGCACACCCGCCTGAAGTCCTGGATTATCCAAGTCTGTTACATAGCCAAAGCCACCATGCATGGCATCAATATTAACTTCCATGGATTCTGGAGTCAGAGATTTAACATAGGCAGTGAATTTTTCAGCAATATCATCTGGATTCTGATCAGCCACCAGACGCATGGAAACTTTTGCGTGAGCCTCGGCAGGGATAACTGTTTTTGCTCCTTCACCCTGGAATCCACCCCAGATGCCATTGATATCAAAAGTGGGGCGTGCCCAGAGGCGTTCTAAATCATCGTACCCTGCTTCACCAAATAAAGCTGGTGCATCAATGCTATCTGCAAAATCTTTTGCGCTGAAGGGGAGATTGCTGAGTTTGTCATGCTCATTTTCTGTGATGGGTAATACATCGTCGTAAAAGCCAGGGATTAGAATGCGACCATCTTCATCTTTCATCTGAGCTAGAATTTCCACCAAAGCGTTGATGGGATTCTTCACCAGCCCACCAAAAGAACCAGAATGAAGATCGGTGGAGGTACCCCGCAGGTTAACCTGCAGATAAGCCAGTCCTCTCAGGCCATAAGTAATTCCAGGATAGCCTTCTCTAAACATAGGTGTATCGGAAATGACAACATAATCAGCTGATAGCATTTCTGTGTGTTCTTTGATAAAATCTTCCAGATGGATGGAGCCAACTTCTTCTTCACCCTCAAAAACCAATTTCACATTGACGGGTAAGCTGCCTTGCGTGGCCAGCCAGGCTTCGATGGCTTTTAGATGGATGTAAATCTGACCCTTATCATCTGCTGATCCTCGGGCAAAGATTTTTCCATTCTTAATGACTGGTTCGAAAGGTGGAGAACTCCACAATTCAACGGGGTCAACTGGTTGAACATCATAATGGCCGTAGATCAGGATAGTTGGTTTATCAGGGGCAGAGAGCCATTCTGAATACACAACTGGGTGTCCACCGGTTTCAAAGATACGCACGTTATCCATGCCTATACTGCTCATTTCTTTTTTCAAATGCTCAGCCATATCACGCATGTCGTCCTGATTATCCGGATTTGAACTAATACTGGGGATTTTCAGGATATCAATTAATTCCTGTTCATATCTGTCGTGATGTTGCCCCAGAAAATCGAGAGTCTTTTTCATAACTTATTCCTGTAGATCATTCAATTCTTGTTGTACGAATTCCACCAGTTCTTTGAGGTTGTCAGCTGAGAAATCAAATTTGATACCCATAGCTTCCCAGACCTCTGGCAATGGTTTGGAACTTCCCAGGCTCAGTCCTTTGATGTAGCCCTTCAGGGCTGCTTCTGGGTCTTTTTTAAAGAGACGATAGACCTGAAGTGCACCAAGCTGAGCTATGCCATATTCAACATAATAGAAGGGCATGCCAAAAATGTGAAGCTGCCGCTGCCAGCCATTCCGCCTGAAGTGATCATAACCTTTCCACTCTACCAGACCCGAGGTGAAGCGGCCATTCAGTTCATCAAAATAGGTATCACGTTCTTCAACGGTGTGGTCGGGATTCAAATACACCCAATGCTGGAAAGCGTCTACGGTGGCACACCAGGGAAAAAATGAAATGATGTCTTCGAGGTGTTCGCGACGTGCTCTGATATGATCTTTGGGATCATAAAATTTATTCCAGCGCTCCGCTGTCAGTAGCTCCATACTCATTGAAGCTGTTTCAGCCATTTCAGAGGGAGTGTCACGATAATGAATCATAGGTTCATCATTGGTGAGGAAGGTATGCATGGCATGACCCCCTTCATGGCACATGGTGACTACATCCCGATGGGTACCGGCGGCGTTCATAAAAATGAAGGGCATGCCAGTTGTCTCCAGACCATAATTATAGCCACCAGGAGCTTTGCCTTTTCTCGATTCCAGATCAAATAGATCAGCAGACTTCATCGCCTTAAGGTTTTCACCAAACTGAGGGTGAATCTCACTGAAAATATTCACAGCATGTTCAAGTAGCTCAGAACCGGTTTTAAAGGGTTTCAAGGCTTCCTGGCCTTCAGGTTCACCGGCTACATCCCAGGGGCGGTAATCATCTGCCTTGAGTCCCAGTTTATCCCGATGGGATTCCCCGATTATTTTAGCGAGGGGGACAATATGCTTTTCAATAGCATTTTGAAAATCAACAGCATCCTGAGGGCTATAGTCAAAGCGTTGGTGGCGATCATGACTAAAATCACGGAAGTTTTCATAACCAGCATTTTTAGCTGACTGTACTCGTAATTTTAGCATGTCATTATAAATTCGATCGGCTTCCTCTTTAATGGAATACCGTTTTTCACTAATAGCGAGCCAGGCTTCTTTCCTTTTAGCACGGTCAGATGACTGTAATCTAACAGAGGCTTTGGGCATGGGCATTTCTTCTCCATCCAGGGTGACGGTGAGTCCACCTGTGAGTTGATCATATTGGGTGCTCAACTTTGCGATTTCTGCTGATAGCTCAACATTTTCTTCCCTGAATAGTTCAAGTTCACGTTTAAGCTTTTTCTTAAGTTGGCTATAACGATCATCGGATAATTCAGAAAATGCAGGATGGTTGACAATCATTTTCTCTACGATATTGGCAGCCTTTTCCAACTCAGGAGCAATTTTTGTGACGAATAGTTCATGGCGATCCAGATATTCCTGGTTGGTGGTTTCGCGGGACATATTGATATATGACCAGGCGTTTTGCTCATGGAAGACACTCAGGGTTTCGCTATAGTGTACGATGAGTTGAGCGAGACCTTCACTATCGCTGACTTTACTGCTTATGAGAGAATCAAAATAGGGCTTTAAATCTGCCCAGGAATTTATGCTTAGATCTGTTGGTATGAAATTACTTGGTTGATACATTTATAACTCCTCATTGTAAATCGTTCAAGCGGTGGGCATGTTACTCACATGCCCACCCGAAGCAAGGGCATTTTCCATGCCAATAGGAAGCTATTTATATTGCGAAAGGTCGATGGCACCATCACAGTTGTATCAAGAAAATCGCTAACATCATTTATTCGTACTCGCTAAGCTCATCAATATCTCACTTTGGAGAGCGTAATAATTGGTTAACATGCTAGCGCAAGGGGTCTTGTAAAACATCAGAAGGGTTTGTGCGAATGGAAAAAACCGGAAAAAAGCTCAGTTTCCTTGATCGATACCTGACACTATGGATACTTCTTTTTATGGCAGCTGGGGTTCTCGCCGGATATGCCATGCCTGGTCTAAGTGACTTCTGGAATAGTATGCAATCTGGTACTACGAATATACCCATTGCCATTGGTCTCATTATTATGATGTATCCACCCCTGGCAAAAGTTCGCTATGAGCGTCTCGGCAGCCTTTTTAAAGATGTTCCAGTTTTAAGCTTTTCCTTAGTTCTGAACTGGATTATAGGACCGCTCCTCATGTTTGTCCTGGCCATCATATTCCTACAGGGATACCCTCACTATATGACAGGTTTGATCCTCATTGGTCTGGCTCGTTGTATTGCCATGGTTATTGTCTGGAGCGATCTGGCTGGTGGTGATAGGGAATACACAGCCGGTTTGGTGGCTCTCAATTCAATTTTTCAGATTCTTTTCTTCTCACTGTTTGCCTATCTCTACTTAACTGTTTTTCCAGCCTGGTTTGGCCTTGAACTAGAAGCTGCCAGTATCTCTATGTTGGAAATCGCGAAAAGCGTGGGCATCTATCTGGGAGTTCCCTTCTTTGCTGGTTTAATGTCACGTCTAATACTTATGAGGATTAAAGGCGAACAATGGTACAATAAAGTCTTTATCAAGACTATCAGTCCACTGACTCTGCTTGCCTTACTATTTACGATCTTTGTGATGTTTTCACTCAAAGGTGAACTCATTGTTGAAATCCCCTTGGATGTCTTGAGAATTGCTCTGCCATTAGTGGTTTACTTTCTGATCATGTTTTTTCTATCCTTTTACCTTGGAAGGAAAATCAGTGACTCATATGAGAAAGTCACTTCCCTGGCTTTTACAGCGGCCAGCAATAATTTTGAGCTGGCTATCGCGGTGGCAGTAGCGGTTTTTGGAATCAACTCCGGGGAAGCTTTCGCAGCTGTAATTGGACCTCTTGTCGAAGTGCCTGTCCTCATCGCTTTGGTGAATGTGTCCCTACGGTTCAAGTCGTCATTTCAAACCACCGGAGGCTGAGCCTGTCGAAGCCTCCAGTGCATCTTGACAAGGACCGGGCATTTCGATAAACTCAATGTCCTTTAGCCACTGAAGGATGAGCTAACCGAAGCCAACAGTGTACGTTGACATTGGATCGGATATTTCGGTGAGCTCTAGGTTCAGTGGATTGTACCATGACAGATGAAACAATGTGATAAAGGGAAATTATGAATATTGGATCCTATAAATTAACCTCTATAGTCACTTCAACATTTGCCCTCGATGGGGGAGCTATGTTTGGTGTTGTGCCCAAGACACTGTGGTCCAAACAGGTTGAAGTAGATGAATTAAATCGTATTGATATGGTGACCCGAACCTTGTTGTTGGAGTCAAAAGATAGAAAAATTCTTATCGACACGGGGAATGGGGATAAGTGGCAGCCGCGCCTGAAGGAGATTTTCAAGATTGAACTGGACCCATACATCCTGCCCCAAAGTCTGGCAGCCCATGGAGTCAGTGTTGATGAAATTACGGATGTCATCTGTACTCACCTCCATTTCGACCATGTGGGAGGGAATACCAGACTAGAGAACGGGAAGATCGTTCCGGTTTTTCCCAAGGCAACATATTGGATTCAAGCCGACAATTGGAAATTAGCCAACAGCCCATCTGAAAAGGATCGGGCAAGCTATTTGGCTGAGAACTGGGCTGTTTTAGCCGAGAACAATATGCTGGAGGTATTGAATTCAGAGCGTGAACTATTTGATGACATCAAATTAGAAATTGTACATGGCCATACTCTGGGTCAACAGTTGCCAATTATTTCAGATGGTACTTCAACCTTGATCTACGGTGCTGATCTATTCCCCATGAAGGCTCATATTCCACTACCCTGGGTTATGGCTTATGACAATGAGCCCATGCGTAGCATCGCTGAAAAAAAACGAATTTTGCCTGGTCTCCTGGAAAGGGATGCTATCATATTTTTTGAGCATGATCCCAGAACCATTGCCTGTAAACTTACCTCATCTGAAAAGGGGATTTTTGGTGGTGAGGATGTTACGATTTAAAGTGGGATCATGTTAAAGTACAGCGATCTTCAGAACTTTGGATCAGAACTCGGTATCCATAAGATCGGAGTGGCAGCTGCAGCTGGTATAGCCTCTGATCAGCTGAATGAATGGCTAAATCGCGGCTATCAGGGTCAGATGTCATATATGGAGCGGAATCAGGAGAAACGTCTTGATCCCAGTGAGCTCCTCCCAGGAGCACGCTCCATCATTTCCATATTCGTAAATTATCATCAGGATGAAATAATACCCGAGCTTGATGGGGTGATTTCCAAATATGCCAGAGGTGAGGACTACCATGGTATTTTGAAGGATATTCTCCATCAATTGGCTATTCAATTACACGAAGGACTAGCCGAAGGATTGACCAGAAAACAACGTGCTAAATTATATCGAGTGTTTGTAGATTCAGCTCCAGTCATGGAAAAACATTGGGCCACTGTTGCAGGTATTGGTTGGCAGGGGAAGCACAGTAATATTATCACCCGTGAGTATGGTAGTTGGGGTTTTTTAGGCGAAATTATCACAGTCGAGGAATTTGATCGCTATAGTGTTGCGGTACCTGACCATTGCGGAAGCTGTACTGCGTGTATTGATGCCTGTCCAACCCAGGCCATTACTAAGCCCTATGTAGTAGATGGTTCTAAATGTATTTCCTACGCCACAATAGAGCTGGACCCAGACCTTGACATCCCCGATGAATTACAGACGAACATGGACAATTGGATATTTGGCTGCGACATTTGCCAGGATGTTTGTCCTTGGAATCGTTTTGCTAAGCCATCTGAAGTTCAGGCCTTCTTGCCCATTGAAGATCTAAGGATGGGTGGAGTACCAGATTTTGGTGGGATGGACGTTGAAAAGTTTGCAGAAATATTTGGGCAGAGCCCCCTTGGTCGTCCAGGATTGAAAGGTCTAAAACGTAATCAGTCCGTCAGGCATCTATCGACGAAATAAGTTCAACCTTCCAATTTTCATCAACCCATAGCATAAGAATGGTCATTCCAAGATTCCAGGTTGCCATAATTTTGGCTGACTGCTGGAGCTGCTCCATGTGCTTTTCCTTGGAAACAGGATTGCCGGCACAATCGTGATGAGCCACCAGGGCGATTTGTTCGGAATGATGTTTATCTCGGGACACCAGAATTCTTTTTAGAATCAGGCGTGATGCTGTGGCAGTAGAGGCCATAATCTTATCTGGCCCTGCTTCTGTGATGACGTCAATATAAGTAGCGCCAGTATAGGTTTTCATCCACTCATTTACTGGGTCTTGAACGCGACCATCCATGCAATTAATGACAGCTGCAAATGTGGGCTTCATAGGACTTTCCTTAATCTGAAGTTGAATCCAGGCTAGTGACCAGCCTGCTTTTTAGATCAATAATTCGAGCATATGACTCATGAATACGCTGAGGGTCAATCTGGCCCTCTTCAATGGCTTGAAGAACAATCTCTTTGATCCTCTGGGATAGATTGTCATCCAGGTCTAATGGATCGGAGAACTGGAGGATATCACAGCCGGCATTGATTGCAGAAATTACAATTTCTTCTAATTCGAAACGCTTGATTATCGCACCCATCTGGAGATCGTCCGTAATGACCACACCTGTGTAACCCATCTCATCTCTCAGGGTGACCTGGATGTGTGCGTTTGAGATGGACGCTGGATATTTTGAATCAACAGCTCTATCCATGAGATGTCCGGCCATGATCATATCAACCTGGCTTGAATCAATTAGGCGCTGGAAGGGAACTTGCTCTGAAGATCTCCATGTGCTGCTGATATCGGTTATGCTGTTGTGTGAGTCCTCTCGTGAGCTTCCATGACCAGGATAGTGCTTTAAAGTCGTTATTACATCAGCATCACTATGGGCACGAATGAATGATTCGCTAAAATCAAATACCACCCCAGGATTCCTGGAGAAACTGCGGTTAAGCTGACCAATAGCGGGGGATAGCCGATTGATGTTTACATCCACAACAGGCGCTAAATTCACATTCAGTCCCGCCTGGTGTATCTGATCAGCCATGCTGGAATAGAGATCGTATGCTTCAGTTAAACTATACTTTGCGCCGACAGTTGCAGCCGAGGGGAACTCCTTAAAACCTTGACTCTTGCGGAGTCTTCTCACAAGTCCACCCTCTTCATCTACGGCCAGTAAGAGTGGCTGATCTGCAGGAAGTGACTTTAGACTTTTTACAAATATTCTAAACTGTCGACTATTTTTAATGTTATGCTTAAAGAAAATAATCCCACCAATATCACCCCTGGTGATTTGATTTCGTGTCAGCTCCATCGCCTCGGCATTCAAATGAGTGCCACGGATTCCTACCATAATCATTTGACCAATTTTCTGTTCGATACTTATTTGATTGAGTGAATCAGGTGAAGCGAGTGTTTGGCCATTCGCTCCAAAGGTAAAAAGACTCAACAGCATAAAATGGACAACAGTCTTTGAAAGGTACGAGAGCTTATAGGATAGATTCATAGGGGCATGAAACTAGACGAGTTTATGAAAACTATCAAGCATTTGCAGTATGTGTGAGACATTAATTGTGGATCAATAAAGTCTGCCATTCCGACTGCTACCCAATAACAATCAAATATTGTCAGCCATAATGGCAGATCATTGTCAAATATTAGCATCCTCAGAAATCATAATACGCCAATGTGGCATAATAAGTCCTATGGCACGGGATTCGAATGTAGGAATGCCGTGTTTGTGTGATTGATAAAAATTAAACGATTAAAGGAGAACATAGCATGACATTAGTAAAAGTAGCCCGCCCAAGAATCAATAGAAGCTTTGACAACATGTTGAACAGCTTTTTTGAAGATATGAATTTTGATACACCCAAAAGCAATCTCTGGCGACCAGCCATGGATGCTAAGGAGTTTGAAAAGAACTTCGAATTATCCTTCTCACTACCTGGTTTTGAAAAGGATGATATCACTGTCTCAGTGAAAAACAACACTCTCAATCTCAAGACAACAAAGGCAGAGGTCAAAGAGGATGAGGGTTCGAAGTACCTATCGCGTGAGATCGCTCGAGGAAGTTATGAACGAGATATAGAACTTCCGGAAAATGTGAACTCAGATAAGATCGCTGCCGAATACAAGAACGGCATTCTAACCTTGAGCATACCTAAGACCAAGGAAGCTCTTCCCAAGGAGATTGCAGTCACAGTCAAATAAGCTGTGTGAATTCGTCCAAATGCGAATTTACACCTAAGGTCAAACCACAAAAAAAGGGCTCAATATTTGAGCCCTTTTTTTTGTACTTGGTTTAGTCTTATTTTCTTTCGGCAACCAGACTGTCCACTACAGATGGATCAGCCAAGGTGGAAATATCACCTAAACTATCGACTTCATTCTCGGCGATTTTGCGTAGAATTCGACGCATGATCTTACCGGAACGTGTCTTAGGCAAGGCTGGTGTAAACTGAACCTTATCTGGTTTCGCATGAGGTCCAATTTCCTTTCTGACGGAAGCAGCTATACTAGCCAGGATTTCATCAGAGCCCTCTATGCCAGCCATGAGTGTGACATAGGCATAAATACCCTGTCCTTTGATATCATGTGGGAATCCAACAACTGCAGCTTCTGCGACACCATCAGCTTTACCAATAGCACCTTCAACTTCGGCAGTTCCAATTCTATGTCCGGAGACATTCAAGACATCATCTACACGACCAGTGATCCAGTAATCACCATCAACATCGCGACGGGCACCATCACCACTAAAGTAGTAACCTGGGTACATTGAGAAATAGGCTTGTTTGAAGCGCTCATGGTCACCGTAAAGCGTTCTCATCATACCTGGCCAGGCAGCTTTCATGGCCAATAAACCAGATTTGTCGTTACCTTCAATTTCTTTGCCTTCTTCAGTCAAAAGGACTGGCTGAACTCCAAAGAAAGGAATTGTGGCACTACCAGGTTTTAGAGGGGTGATTCCAGGCAGAGGAGTGATAAGAATTCCGCCTGTCTCTGTTTGCCACCAGGTATCAACGATGGGACACTTACCCTTGCCAACAATGTTATAGTACCAGTTCCATTCAGGTGATTTGATGGTCTCACCCACAGTACCTAATAATCTGAGGGATGAAAGATCGCGAGTCTCAACCCATTCATTTCCTTCACGCATAAGCGCACGAAGAGCAGTTGGAGCTGTATAGAACAGATTAACTTTATGCTTATCAACAACATCCCAGAAACGACCAAAATCAGGATAGTTTGGAACACCCTCAAACATCATGGTGATGGAGCGATTGGCTAAAGGACCATAAACAATGTATGAGTGTCCCGTTACCCAACCAATATCGGCTGTACACCAGTAAACATCATCTTCATGATAATCAAAGACCATTTCATGAGTCATAGAGGCGTATACCAGATAGCCACCAGTCGTGTGGAGCACACCCTTGGGTTTGCCAGTTGAACCAGAAGTATACAGAATGAACAGCGGATCTTCAGCATCCATTTCTTCAGGTGCACAGACAGCATCAACTTTGGTCATACCTTCATGCCACCAGATATCACGACCAGAGTCCATATTCACTTCAGCACCGGTTCTCTTCACGACGACGCAAGTCTTAATGGATGGAGTTTCGGCTAGTGCCTTATCAGCATTGGATTTCATGGGAATATCAAGCTTTTTACCCCGCACACCCGTATCCTGAGTGATGAGGACTTTACATTCTGAATCGTTAATACGATCACGTAGTGATTCTGGACTGAAAGCTCCAAAAACGATCGAGTGAATAGCGCCAATTCGAGAGCAAGCCAGCATTGCAACGGAAAGCTCAGGAATCATCTGCATATAAATGCAAACACGATCACCTTTTACAACACCGTGGGACTTCAGGACATTGGAAAATTTCTGTACATCGCTAAGGAGTTCATTGTAGGTGAAGGTTTTATCTTCAGTGGGATTATTACCTTCCCAGATCATCGCGGTCCGGTCTCCGTATCCATCTTCGACGTGGCGATCAAGACAGTTGTAACTCACATTGAGTTTACCACCTTCATACCATTTGATGTCAGCTGTAGCCAAATCATAATTTGCCACAGTGTCCCATTTTTTAAACCATGTTAACCGCTCTGCTTGCTCTGCCCAAAAACCATCCTCGTCATTCACGGAACGATCATACATCTCCTGATATTGTTCCATCGATTTGATGTGCGCATTGGCTGTGAATTCAGCAGCAGGGTTAAATTTTTTTACCTCACTCATTTCGGCTCCTTTATAAATCAGTTTTCAAGATATTATTAGTCAGCTTAGGCATGTGCAAACAATGCGCCAAAAATTTCAATGTCAACGCGTGATGGCATTAATATTTATTATCAAGCAACTATAAGCTGCGAGTGCAATAAAGCTACAAAATGATTTCTTAAATCAGAAACGACCTGATAGAACTGCTTATTTGACCCTCTGTATGTTTACTAACATCAAAGACTTTGTAGTCTAAACCCCACTTGGCGATGACTGCATCCAAAAGAATGGGACGAACCGTCCAGACCATCTTTGCCTTGCTATTAACCAGGTCATCCATACAGTGACCCCAGCCTTGATCTTTCAATTCGAGATGACCAATTTCATCAATTACCACGATACTCTGAGGATTCCTTGCTTGAATTGAGCCAAGCACTTTACAACCAAACTCAAGCCCGGGTTGCCTAAAATTAAAGGGTCCAGCTCGCCATTCTGAGGTAGGTTCTTTTCTTTCACACAAAAGTTCAGATGCTTGAGTTTGAATATCGACAATATGATACGTATCTCTTTCGTTTTGCACCCAAACTCCTTCAGAATAAAAACCGCAGAAATCAATCTCATCAAGAGATTTACTCCCAATTAATGTTTTGATCATGGCTGTTTTTCCAACACCGGGATTGCCCGTTAAAATAATGACTCTGGGATGATCAGCATTGTGCTCAATACGCAAATCCTCCAGTGCAGCCAGGAGTTGGCTCAACGTCTGAAATGGGTGTCTCCAGATACGATCGATTTCAGAAACACGTTTTAAAAGACGCGGTAAGACTTCAAAGGCCAGAGAAATAGATTCAAAAAGAACACCCATCCCCAGGCGAGTGAACCAGTCAATGATGACTGGATTTCTCATTTCAATACTCAGGGCAGAGAATGCAAAAATGACCAACAAGGCTCGGATAGCCATGGTAACGCCAGTTTCAAGTCCGATGAGCAAACTCGCAGCACTATCCCAGCCTCCCAGAAGAAGACCCGATAGCCCCATCATGGCAATCAATTGGATCCAGAGCTGAGGTCGTTTCAGGCGTTTTAATGACCTGTTGTACCTGAAAATATTGAGGGTGACGTAGGTGATCACCAGTATCCCTCCAAGAGGAATGGAGAAAGTATCCAGATAGGAAAGACCCAGGCTGAGAATCATAAAGTTTGCCAGGAAGAGAGGTAGTGAATATGCCTGTGTAGCAGATGCAACCAGCAGATTTTCCTGCTTTGGAGCAACTCCCAATTTGGTTTGCGGAAATGAAATTGATCGGCTCGACCGAATCTTCCTATATGCCAACCCGGCTACGAGAGCACCAAAACTCAAATCAATAATAAATATGGCTCGAACCAGGTCAAAAGGAGCATCCCCTTCAAACCCAAAACTCCTGGATGCCATAAAATAGAGTTGCTCATAGAGTTTAACAAAATCGGGACCATAGGTCATGAGCAGGACAAATATCTTCTGAAATAGACTCCAGGAAACTGCCAGAGCCCCCCCCAGGACAAAACCAGGCCATTTACCCCGAAAAATGCGCACAGAAATTTCCAGGATCAGACCTTCCATGAAGATGCCAACCATGGGTCCAAAGATGATAGCAGATGGGGAGATGGACTTCATCACAGCAGTCACAAGGGCAGTACGCCAGAATAAGCCGGGAGTAGGCCAGAGTTTGTAACCATTTATCATGAGGATCAATCCGACCGATGCTAAAAAGGTTCCCGAAAAGGGGATGTGCAAGTTGTGGAGGAAGCTACCCAGAATGATTTCTATGGATGCCCAGAGACTGCCCAGCATAGCAGCTTTGAGCCAGATATCAGGAAGAACCTCTACCTTAGGATGAGGAAGGTTTTTATCTCCGACAGCATGCATAGGACTACCGGATGGTAACTTTATAAACGACATATCTTCTCTTTCCAAATACGGGAGCAGATTTCCCCATTTCCAGGAAAACCGTGTCGGCCTGAGACCATATTTAATGATAAACGTAGGTCTGGCAGCTGAGAGAATGAGTGGATCTCAACGTTCTGAAACCCTTATTTCAAACCACATATCCCTGGAGATAGCAGCTTTTACTAGTGTCAGTGCAGAATCTAGTCCGAATTATTCCTGAACAAAATGTTTCTATTCTTGAGTATGAACTCAATTAATATTGCACTAGATTTAGAGATCAACATTTCATGTCAATAGCAAATAATTTGGCAAACTTAATACATGTTTTTTACGATTACAATTAAGGAGACTTAGGATGGCAAGTAGTATTAAAGGTACTCAAACCGAGAAAAACCTATTGATTGCATTTGCTGGCGAATCGCAGGCAAGAAATCGATATACCTATTTTGCGAGTGCTGCAAAAAAAGAGGGTCTGGTTCAAATTGCACAGATCTTTGAAGAGACAGCCAATCAGGAGAAAGAACACGCCAAACGCTTCTTCAAATTTTTAGAAGGTGGCGATCTGGAAATCACAGAAACATTTCCTGCAGGTAAAATTGGTACCACTCTGGAAAACCTGAAAGCAGCTGCAGCTGGTGAAGAATACGAATGGACCACCATGTACCCAGAATTCGCAAAAATCGCTCGCGAAGAGGGCTTTAAGGCCGCGGCTATTGCTTTTGAGACCATCTGCATTGCTGAGAAACAGCACGGGAAAAGATATGCTGATCTGGCAAAGAATCTTGAAGAAGGTCGCGTGTTCAAGCGAAATGGTAAAGTGGTCTGGCGTTGTATCAACTGTGGCTACCTCCATGAAGGTGAAGATGCACCTAAAGCCTGCCCCGCTTGTTTACATCCCCAGGAGTACTTCGAGCTATTAGGAGAAAACTGGTAAGCTCCAAGCCCATTGGATATAAAAAGAGCCCTCGTTAGGAGGGCTCTTTTTATATCTATATTTTTGTGACCCCCGGATGCTTTTCCATATCCAACCAAACCCATCCTAACACTAAGCAGGTCAAGGCAATGAATCCCACAATAGGGTGCATTAGTAATTGAGGAGATAAAGCGCTGAATCCCATGACACCCTGAGACAAGGAGGCAAGCATCCCGTTCAGTGGTGTCCAGAAAAACAATACCATCCCCGTACCCCACAACATGAGAATACTATTTAGCAATAAGGAGATTTGATCCAACCGACGATTTTGAGTTAAAAGAATCTGCGACGGAATTACCATGAGTTGTTGCTCAAAATGTGCGGGTGGATTCTCCCAAGAATTTTCAAGTAGTGCATCAATGGCATCTAGTTTGTTGGAATTATTAGGTCTCATCATAGACCTCCATTAATATTAGTTTCAAATTGGCTTTAGCTCTGCGAATATGGGATTTTACTGTATTCAAGGGAATATCCATAATTTCAGCCACCTCTGTATATTGAAATTCCTTCAAATAGTAAAGTGTGATCGCGTCAGATTGCAGGGGGGGTAACGCTGAGACTGCCTCTCTGATTTGATCCTTCTCCACGTCCTTGATGAAAATATCCTGGACATCGCTATTAAGCTCTTCAGGTTCAATATCCGCTCTATCCTCTAGAGGAATCATTCTTGAGGATAGCTGAGACTCCTTTTTAATCATAGTATGACACACATTTAGCGCAATTCGATATATCCATGTGCCGATGTGAGACTCATCTCTGAAATTTTGCAGCCCCTTATAAACCCGAATAAATGTTTCCTGGCTGATGTCTTCGGCTAGTGTGACCTGATTACACTTCATAAGCGCCAGGTTATATATACGACTACTATGGTTTTTTACAATTTCCCGAAAGATGTGATCTGCTTCTTTTTGAACTCTGGGAATCATATTCATCATATTAATACTTAGACCTCGAATAATGGTAATTTGTTGCAGTAAGAACCAAATAAAAAATATTTAAAAAAAATGAGTACAAAGGTGCAACAAATACAAACAGACCTCGGTCTAATACCACGATGAACCAAAATTTAATTTAAAGGAGAATATTATGGATACTGAAGTATTAATACCAATTACCATGTTTTTAGTAGCAGGTGGCTCGTTTATTACCACGATGGTATTACGTTTACAAAAACGAAAAGTTGAAAGCGCTGAAATTCTTGCAGCTATCGAAAAGGGAGTTGATATCAAATTTCCTGAGCAGCCCAAAAAAAGTCGGCTCTTGCCAGGACTAATGTGGCTACTTACTGGGCTTGTAATGTTTTTTGCATTGGGCGTGATGATGCCTGCAGACGCCCCATCTGGAATAGCGATTTGGGGATTAGTTCCAGTAGCCGTAGGAGCTTCTTACCTAATCGTGTACCGTGTTGAAGAACAAAAAGGAGATTCTGAAGAGAATTAGTCCACTCTGATAGATTTCCATTTTCATAGAAAGAAGGCAGGGGGTCCTGCCTTCTTTTTGTTTACCGCAAAATAAGGGATGTTTAACGCTCGTATTCTGATATTCTTCGATTAAAAGTCCACTCCCACAACTTGGCGATTACATTGATGGCTGTGAACAAATGTGCATCCATGTCGTATGCATTGCTGTTTATGTATACCTTTTGAAGGGTTTGATTATAGAATGAAATACGGTTTTAAATATATACTACTTCTCTTTCTGTTTGTGCTGAATATAAATCAGGTCAGCGCACAAGCTAGAGTGGGTCGAATGAATGGTTTTCTACGTGATGCTGATACGGGTGAACCTCTGCTCTACGCCAATGTGAGTCTCAAGAACACAGGGATTGGAGCTGCTACAGATAATTCAGGTTATTATATCATCACCGGTATTCCTCCTGGTGAATACACTTTGCAGGTCATGATGATGGGCTACGAAAAAACCGAGCAAGCAATCAAAGTTGTGGCTGGATTAGATGAACGTCATGACTTCGAAATTGAACCAACCTCCATTGAAGGAGAAGAAGTAATTGTTACGGGAGACCGTCAACGCTTCGAAAAGGAAATAGAAGTAAGTGCTGTAAGCCTCAGCATGCGTGATGTTAAAGCCATGCCCGCTTTTGTTGAAGCTGATATCTTTCGGACACTACAATTGTTACCAGGTGTTCAGTCATCCAGTGACTTCTCATCAGCGCTGGTGGTACGTGGAGGAAGCCCTGATGAAAACCTCATCATGCTGGATGGTATTGAGATCTACAATCCCTTCCACCTGGGCGGCGTGTTTTCCACATTCAATGCAGATGCCATAGCTGATGCTGAATTTCTGGCAGGTGGATATCCAGCCTATTATGGGAATCGTATTTCTTCGGTTTTGAGCATCACCGGGAGAGAAGGAGACTCTCGTAAGAATAAATTATTCAGTGGGAAGAAATTGGGCGAATACTTTGATGTTAGCCAGGTGCGTGGAGAAGTCAATTTATTGAGTTCAAAGCTTCTGGCTGAAGGACCTCTATATAAGGGCTCATGGATGCTATCTGGTCGTCGCACCTATTTTGATCAAGTTGCTCGACTGTATTATTGGTACATAGATGAACCCATGGAATGGAAGTACTATTTCTATGATGTTCAGGGAAAAATTATTCAAAATATCAATCCCACCAATCGCTTGACTTTCTCTCATTACGCCGGCAACGACAAAATTGCATTCGATTTGGGTCGATCCAATAATGAAGTAAATTTTAACTGGGACTGGGGCAACACCACCAACAGTACTGAATGGCGCTGGATTCCCAACTCCAAGTTTGTTTCCACGCTCTCCTTTGCCAATACCAGCTATGAATTTGATGTAAATATGGAGCTAACGGCAACGGATACTTCAGGCCAGTCGTCTTCAACCAGCTTTGTGATTTTTAATAAAATTGATGATTGGACCCTGAAAGAAAATCTTGAATGGTATATTTCAAAAGAACATACGCTGACAACCGGGTTTGAGATAAAAGATCTTGGTATCGATTTTGAGCTTTCACAAGGTGATCAAAAGCTTTTAGATCAGGATCAAAATAATATGATCTATAGTGGTATTGTCCAGGAACGCTGGCAACCGAACCCCGTCATCATGATACAAACTGGGTTACGCGTCTCTAAATATTCCGCCCATGATATGCTTTATTATGAGCCACGGCTGGGCTTCAAATATCTATTGTCTACAAATCTTGCTCTAAAAGGAGCCTGGGGTAAATATAATCAATTCCTTTTTACAGCTCAGGATGAGGATGCGATCTTGAGTATTGTGGATTTTTGGAATCCAATTCCTGAAAATTACAAAGCAAAATCTGTCGAGCATTACATCCTGGGTCTTGAACAGTGGATAGGTGATGGTTGGTTTGCAAGTCTGGAAGGATACTATAAGCCTTATAGCAACACTTTGGTTATTAACCCCAACCAGAATTTTTTGAATCAGGATGATGATTACACAGAAGGCACCGCTGAAATATATGGTGCGGAGATTCTCCTTAAGAAAAATAGTGGGAAGCTTACAGGTTGGTTAGGCTACTCCTACATGAAGAGTGAGCAGGAATTCGATTTTAATGGAGATGGCCAGATCATCGGGAGTGACGGTGAGATTTACAGCTCAAAATATGATCAACCGCATAGCCTGAATCTGGTGGTTAATTATTCACAAAGTAAGAAGAATACATTTGGTTTGACTGTGACAAACAGTAGCTCCAACCTGTATACCCCAACGGTTGCTTCTCTGTTCACTCAAAATGGATCTTTCGAATTAGCAAATCCATATGACAATCAAACCGATCTTATGGGAACCCGTAATTCTGCTCGTTATCCGGATTATTTCAGGATGGATGTGAGTTATTCAAGACTGATACAACCGTTTGGGATAGATGGCTTATTTAAGATTCAAGTCATAAATGCCACTAACCATTTCAATACTTTCATTTATAACTGGGACTTTGAAGAAGGAACAGTAGAAGGTATCGGTATGTTTCCATTCTTTCCCACATTTGGTTTCGAGTTCAAATTTTAGGTGATGATGATGAAATTAATAAACGATATAAAACCCTGGTTCATGAAACTCTCACTGCTCACATTCCTCATTATTGGGATGCTGTCTTGTACCGAGGATCTGAGCATCGCTGATTTTGCTGATGATTTTGAAAGTTATGAACAGGAATTACGGATAGAAGGTATACTTAACTTAACTGATTTTTCAAAATCTGTCATCCGGGTGGATAAGACGATTCTAATTACCGATACATCCCTTTACAATGGAATCGATGACAATGGTGATTGGGTCTCCTATTCCGATCTAAATGGTAACGGTGTGTGGGACGAGGATGAGCCATTAAATGATGATATAGGTATTAAACAACCTGGTCCCAATGGCGGGTATGAGGGGCGTGGGAATGGAATAGCCGATCCAGGTGAGCCACATATTGATGATTACCTGGAAATTCTACCCCAAATTCATGATGCTTCACTACTTGCAGTCATTCTGAGAGAAACGCTTAGCCAGACTGCCATAGCAGAGTTTGAATGGTCTGATAGTGCGGCATATTTTGATGAAGGCTTTGGTGCTCATGGCCCTCCCTCAGAAATAGCAGAAGCTACCTTCATCAGATATTACTATGGGGGATATATTCCTACACCAGAATCTGCTGATGTGGAACTGGTGGTAGGCACGGAATATACCATCGAGTTAACTACAGCAGATGGTGAGATTATTTCTGCATCGACAACTCCAATTGCTCCTCCATTAAATTTGGAATGGCCAGGAACCACCGCAGATATTGACACATTTATCGTATCCATCGATAATTATGCTTCGTTAAGCTGGAACACACCCATCGAGACGAATTTTTGTGGTGTCATCATGGATGAGGTCTTTCCAGGTGATTCTTTGAGGGGCTTTTATTCCAGTATGGCAGTGGCTATTAATATTGATGACACCGGATTACCAGTTTTTCCAGCCAATTTCGTAGGTATTCCACTCGGTCTATACAAATTAAGTCTGGAATCCTATAGCTATGAGTATGGCAATTATGTGTATTCAGGATTACCGTTAAGGGATAGAGCTCTCTCTAACTGGCGGGATCAAGCAGGGAATGTTGTTTTAGGAGCTTTTGGAGCAAAGTCACCCATTGAATTTTATGTTCGCTTTGTTGCAGCAGAATAGTCACCCAATGGATAGAGGAAAAATTGACTGATATCAGTCTCTCCCGTTAATACCATAAGCAAACGTTCCACACCTATAGCTATGCCACCAGTTCGAGGCATTTTCCCAACGGAATCAATAAAAGTCTGATCAATTGGATGGGGTGGCTGACCCATTCCCTTCCTTAGCTCATTGGCTTCTCTAAATCGCCGATCTTGCTCAGCTGAATCAGTTAACTCACTAAACGCATTCCCTATTTCAACCCCTTTGATATAGACTTCAAAGCGTTCAGCCCACACATCTTCAGGAGCTTTGAGCTTGGCCAGGGCAGCCATGGACGCGGGATAATCAAAAACGATTTCTGGTTGTGATACACCCAGGTTGGGCTCGATTAATTTTAACCATACCCGGAAAAATACATCCTCAAAGGAATCATCGCTGGCAATATTTTCCTGGAGACTTGCCTGGCTTGCTGAAAACCAATAGTCAATATCTGACAGGCCTCTTTTTAGGTCAAGATTAGCATATTTCTGGAAACATTCCTCGATAGAAGTACGCGAGATGCCCTCATCCCATGAAAATTCCAAATTCGCTTTCAGCGGGGAAAATCGAGTGCTCAAGTATTTAAATAGGGCGTCAACATCGTCCATGATTTGCAAGTATGATCCAGGTCGATACCATTCCAGCATGTTGAATTCGGGATGATGCAGGGGACCCAGCTCTCCATGATTCCGAAACACCCGGGCAATTTCAAAAACCTTGTCAAAACCTGCACCCAGAGCCTTTTTGATGGCAAATTCAGGTGAGGTGGGGAGGTGAAGTACTTCCTCTGAACCATCATGGCGAACATACCTCGTGGAAAAACTGTGTAGATGAACTTCCATTCCAGGCGAAGGTACCAGGAGAGGTGTTTCCAACTCAAAAAAATCCTGATCAGTAAAAAATTCTCGTATCAGATTGATGAGTTGACGTTTTTGGCGAAGTCTCAATTGGTTCATGCCAGCAATATGCCCTTGCCTCATTCAAATTCAAAGACCCCGAGCGTGGATAAATATCAACAGTAATTCTTCTTCGTGAATGACTTATCTGATCTATTTTGAGAAATGAATAATTCGCAAATAAGCATTAGAATAAAACGTCTCGCTCAAATGATGTCACTCCTCGAAGAAAATTCCTTCAAGATCCGGAGCTTTGAAAAAGCAGCTCGTATTGTTAGTGATCATGCAGAAGACATGGGTGTGCTCGTCGATGAGGACCGCCTGAAGGATGTACCCGGTATCGGAAAAACTTTGGCCTACGTTATCATGTACTATGCCAAGGCCGGAACCGTAGGATTGGAACAGGAGCTGGAGGCACAGCTTCCTGAGGGTCTACCTGATCTACTTGATCTGCCTGGACTGGGTATGAAAAAAGTTCAATTACTCTGGCAGAAATTTGATATCACCAATATTGAGGCACTGAAGCAAGCATGTGAGGCGAATACACTAGCCGAGATGAAGGGTTATGGACCCAAGCTCCAGTCAAAGCTCCTGGAGGCCATTACTTTTCGGGCCAAACATGCCAGAGATTTTTATCTCGATATAGCACTATCAGTAGCTCAGAACTGGATGGAAAAATTAACACCACTTCGAAGTATTTCTCAAATTGAACTGACCGGTAAACTTCGGCGTGGTTCCGAACTCATCCAGTCCGTTGAATTACTGGTTGAGGCAGATACATCGGAGTTAATTTCAGAATTAAATGATCAATTCGGGTGTGGCTTGTCAGCTTCAAATCCTCTTGTTATCAAGGATAAATCTGGACTTCCAATTCAGATCTGGACATGTAAATCTGAAACCTTCGCAGTGGAACAACTTATCCGGACAGGTGGTGAGGTTTATGCTGAACAACTTCAAAGTTTATATGGTGCTGATACAGAATCTGCCGCCCAGACTCTTGATGGAGTGAAACTTAGCGCCAATACCACTGAAAATGATCTATGCGGTTCAATAGGCATACAATGGATTGAGCCTGAGTTGAGAGATAGCTATACACGTTTTCCTGAAAATATTAAGCTGCTTAAGCAGAGTGATATTAAGGGCGTTTTTCATGCTCATTCTACGTGGAGTGATGGCAGGAATGCGCTTGAAGAACTTGCTGAGGCAACCCGGAATCTCGGATATGAGTATCTTGGTATCAGCGAACATTCACAAGCGGCTTATTATGCCAATGGATTAAAGCCTGACAGGGTTAAATCTCAGTGGGAAGTCATTGATCAACTCAACTCTGAGTACTCCGATTTCCACATCTTTAAAGGTATTGAAGCTGATATCCTGAAAGATGGCAGCCTGGACTATGACGATGAACTTCTGGCGAATTTTGATTTTGTGATTGCTTCAATTCACAGTCATTTTCATCTGGATCCTGTACAACAAACCGATCGTATTGTCCGAGCTCTACAAAGTCCATTTACAACCATTCTCGGACATCCAACAGGTAGAATGCTCATGGCCAGACCAGGCTATAATCCTGATTTGACAACAATTATAGATGCTGCGGCTGAGAATGATAAACTGATTGAGATTAATACTACTCCAAAGCGGCTGGATCTGGATTGGCGTTACTTAAAATATGCCAGAGAAAAGGGTGTGAGAATTTCTATCGATCCTGATGCACATAGCATCAAAGGACTCAACTCAGTTCCCCTTGGCGTTCGTATGGCCCGCAAAGGAGGTTTCACGGCTGGAGAGGTCTTGAATACCATGAATGTAGATGAGTTAAAAAATTATTTACAAGCCCGGAGAGCCAGATGAGAGAATCGTTGAAAAACAAACAACTCCGCATGCAGCGCATCATCGAAACCCTGTATGAGACCTACCCCAATTCGAAATGTAGTCTGGAACATCGCTCACCATTCCAACTACTCATTTCTACCATGCTTTCTGCCCAGTGTACTGACGACCGTGTCAACATGGTGACGCCAAAATTGTTTAAACATTATCCTACAGCTGAAAGTATGGCAAGTGCGCCCCTTGAACATCTCGCTGAATTGGTACGATCCACCGGGTTTTTCAATAACAAATCGAGAAATATGAGCGCTTGTGCCCAGACCCTCATGCAGGAACACGAAGGTGAAGTCCCTGCAGATCTAAATGCTCTTGTGAAACTTCCTGGAGTGGGTCGCAAGACAGCCAATGTGGTTTTGGGAACAGGATTCCACATTCCTGGTTTAGTGGTGGATACTCATGTTATCCGTATTGCCAATCTTTTGAGAATGACCAGTCAAAAAGATGCTGTCAAAATTGAAATGGAGCTTCAGAAGATCATCGAGAAGGACCATTGGGTCATGTTTACCCATCTCATCATCGATCATGGTAGAGCAGTTTGCATTGCTCGTAGACCACAATGCCATGTGTGTGTTCTAGCAGAATTTTGCCCCAGCGTCCTGCCCGAGGAAGCCATAAACAGAAAGAAATAGCCATGGACACAGCGACTGTTTTTAGAGTATCAGGAAAAGTTCAAGGGGTTGGGTTTAGGTTTTTTGTAAGCAGCACTGCCGTACAGTTAGGGCTCACAGGCTGGGTTAAGAATCATTCAGATGGTTCAGTAGTCGGCCTTGCTGAAGGAGAGCATGGCTTGATCGTAAGCTTCCTCAAGGAGCTGAAAGTGGGCAATCGATGGTCTCAGGTTGAAGGGGTTGAGAACCACCCGCAGAACTATAGTGGGGATTTTAAAAGTTTTGAAATTCGGTATTAGGAAACTGTAGGTGCCATAATTATTTATACTACAGAATTGGAAAGGGAAGTGGATGAAGCCAACATTCTTTGATAAAAAAACATGTGGAACCTGTAAGAAGGCACAGGTTTATCTGAACGAAAGTCAGGTTGAGTTTGAAAAGGTGGATATCATAAATAGCCCTCCCAGTCGCGAGCTTCTGGAAAAATTCATCGATGAAGATGATGTTAAACCCCACCTGAATTCTCGATCAGCCATATATCGAGAGTTGAAACTGGGACAAAATATTCCAGATAAAGCAAAAGCGATTGAGTTGATGCTTCAAGATCCCAATCTCATCAAAAGACCCTTTATAGTAAAAGGATCTGTCGCTTCATTTGGCTTTACAGCAAATGAATTTGATGAAAAGTGGGGCACTTCAAGCAATTAAAATTGAAACAAAGAAAAGGATAAATACATGGAAAAAATTATTGGAGAAGTAGAGCGCAGTGAAACTGAAAAGATTCTCATTCAGGTTAAAGAATTCAAAGGTCGTACCTACGTAGATTTTAGAATTCACTACCTGGCTGATGAGGATGAATGGCGTCCAACCCAGAAGGGTATCACAGTTGCTCCAGCTTTATGGGAAGACTTTAAAAAGCATGTAGATGAGGCCAATAAATTCCTCGGCGAAGAGGGCTTGATCTAAGCTTTTTCCCTCAGCAACTCACGCCTGAGTTGCATTTTTGATGTAAAATATTGACGATACACTATGGCCAGCATAATCATGTTGGCCATGGTTGCTGTTGTAAACCACATATACATAATCATAATTTGATACCGCACTGCAATAATTGGATCAATTCCAGCTAGAATTTGTCCTGTCATGACACCGGGGAGTTGTACCAAACCCACAGTCATCATGGCATTAATGTTAGGGATCAAGGCGGCGTGAATTGAAGTCTTCATGGCATCAAAGACGGCCAGTTTTGGTGTGGCACCCAGAGCGAGCAAGGTCTCAATCTCTTTTTCACGATGTTTCAACTCACCAACAAATCGATTGGCAGTCAGGGCCGTTGAATTGAGCCCGTTGCCAATAATCATCCCGCCAATAGGGATGGCTGCATAGGGTGAGTACCAGGGTTCGACATCCAGTATAAATAGCAGGATGGTGCCCAGGATAATGATGGCGGAACTCAGCAGGGCTACCAGCATGGCTGGAAAAAAGTGCGGGATGGAGTTTTTCTGTCGTCGCGTACCCTCATAACTGGCGATGAGAATCATGATCAAGAGCAGCATTAGCATAAAGGCCCAGTGTTGTTGATCAAAAAACCAGGTCAGTACATAACCCATCAGGGTCAGTTGAACAAAGGTGCGCAGGCTCCCGATCAAGAGCGTGTTCTCCAGACCCAACTTCCATTTTTTGATTAAAAATAGTGAAAAGGCAATAAAAAATAGTGATACGAGTAAGTCACTCCAACTCAACACATAAAAATCAGGTCGCATTCTTGACCTCATTCTTTAACAAGCCGGCATCCTCAAAAGCATGGGATTTATCGAGAGTTTCAAAATCACCATCACCAATAATTTTACCATGTGATAAAATGATAACCCGCTGGGCATATCGCCGCATGAGCATGTGATCGTGAGAGACAGCGATGATAGTTAATTGTAATGCTTCTCTAAGCTTGTCAATCTGATCCATTATTTCACGAGCAAGTTTTGGATCCAGGTTTGAGGTTGGCTCATCCAGGAGGATAACCTGCGGATGATTCAGCAGCGTTCGTGCCAAGGCCAGTCTTTGTTGCTCTCCCCCTGACAGATCGCGCGCATGATGGGTTAATTTAATATCAACCAGCCCTACCTGATCCAGGGCAGCCAAAATCTCATGATCCAGAGTTTGAGAGATATTCTGATCCCAGCGACCTGCGATCAATAAATTTTCCCTGACAGTGCCATTAAACACAACAGGGTTTTGGAAAAGGACACCGACATTTTTTCGAAGTGCCTGTATATCCGTATCGATATTTACACCTCGGAATGTGATATCACCCTGGCTGGGGCTGGTCAGGGCATTAAACATGCGTAAAAGGGAACTTTTTCCTGCTCCCGATGCACCAATAACAGCAACAAATTCACCTCTAACAATCTCAAAATTGAGTCCCTGGAGGATATTTAGATCATCAACCTGTAGATGTACATCCTTAAACTGAAATAGCATGTCGTTTTCCATGGGTCGATAATATGCGATACTGGCGCAGAAAGAAATGATATATGACAAATCAGTTCAAGCGTTTTTTGTTTGCCTGATTTTTCCAGCGTTTACCTTTGCAGCTGAAATTGGAGAACCTTCATGGCTTTAAAAATAGTTGGACCAGATTTTTTCGATTTATCAGCACTACTCTCGGAAGAAGAGATTGCTGTCCAGAATATGACCCACGATTGGGTTCAAAATCGTTTTAATCCCCTCATCTCAAAACACTATCGGGAAGGCAGTTTCCCTTTTGAATTACAAGCTGAGATGGGAGAGATGGGGTTCTTTGGTTCTACACTCCCTGAAAAATATGGGACCGCAGGTATTAATAGTGTGGCTTACGGTCTGATGATGCAGGAACTGGAGCGTGGGGATTCAGGTCTGCGCAGCTTTGCATCTGTCCAGGGTTCACTGGTGATGTGGCCTATCTGGAAATATGGCTCAGAAGAGCAAAAAGATAAGTGGCTTCCAGTGCTTGCTTCCGGGGAGAAAGTCGGATGTTTTGGCCTCACAGAGCCTGATTATGGTTCAAATCCTGGTGGAATGATCACTCGCGTTAAGCAAGAGGGTGATAAATTCATTCTAAATGGAACTAAGATGTGGATTACCAATTCACCAGTAGCTGATGTGGCTGTGATCTGGGCCAAGGATGAAGCGGGTGAAGTCAAAGGATTTCTGGTTGAACGGGGAACACCTGGATTCGAGACCCCTGAGATAAAGGGTAAATTATCACTCAGGGCGTCTGTGACAGGTGAAATCGTTTTGAAGAATTGCATGATTCCACTGGAGAACCAACTACCTGAAGCCGATGAACTCAAAGCACCTCTCAGCTGTTTGACCCAGGCGCGCTATGGTATTAACTGGGGGGTTATGGGCGCAGCCATAGCCTGTTATGAAGAAGCTGTGAATTACGCAAAAACCAGAATCCAATTTGACAAACCCATCGCTGCTTTTCAATTGACCCAACAAAAGTTGGCTGAAATGCTCAACGAAATTACCAAAGCTCAGTTTTTAACTCTGCAGCTTGGTCGTCTCAAAGATAGAGCTACCCTGAACCACAGCCAGGTCAGCCTGGCAAAAATGAATAATGTTCGCATGGCTATTGAGATTGCCCGCTCTGCTCGGTCCATTCTAGGTGCCAGCGGTATCACTGATGAGTATGTTTCCATGCGTCATGCAGCCAATCTAGAATCTGTGCTCACATATGAAGGTACACATGAAATGCACACGCTGGTAGTAGGTGAAAGTATTACTGGCATCCCTGCCTACCGTTGAAACATTGCATCTGTTGAATCGTATGAAATATGTAAATGTTGAATTTTAGAGAGAAAGAAAATCTATGTCTACAATCCTGGTAACTGGCGGTACAGGCTATATCGGTAGTCACACAGTCTTGGAATTGCTCTCACAGGGAGATGAAGTCATCGTTGTTGACAACCTCTCCAATAGCAGCCGCGAGTCCCTACGACGCGTTGAAGAGCTTACTGGCAGACAAGCAGTTTTCTATGAGATCGATTTAATGGATCAAGAGGCTCTGGCAACCCCCTTTTCAAATCATCGTATCGATGCGGTCATTCATTTTGCCGGTTTGAAAGCTGTTGGAGAATCGGTGCAAATTCCTCTTAAATATTATCAGAACAATATCACCGGGACTTTGAATTTGCTAGAGGCTATGCAGATAAACGGAGTAAAGCGTCTGGTGTTCTCATCGTCAGCCACAGTATATGGTGATCCAAGTTCAGTGCCCATTACTGAGGATTTTCCTGTGTCAGCCACCAACCCCTATGGACGTTCAAAATTAATCATTGAAGAGATGTTGGGTGACCTATACATCTCCGAGCCAGAGTGGGATATAGCACTTTTAAGATATTTTAATCCGGTCGGTGCCCACAGTAGCGGGCAAATTGGCGAAGATCCCAGTGGTATCCCCAATAACCTCATGCCCTACATTTCTCAGGTTGCCGTGGGCAAGTTGGAAAAGCTTTCCGTATACGGAGATGATTACGAAACTCTTGATGGGACAGGTGTCCGGGACTATATCCATGTCGTTGATCTTGCTCAGGGACATCTAAAAGCCCTGGATCATTTGATGACAAAACCCGGATTAGTGACTATAAATTTAGGTACTGGTCAGGGATATAGTGTTCTGGAGATGGTACAAGCCTTTGAATCAGCCTCAGGCCAGGCAGTGGCATATCAGGTTGTTGATCGACGTGCAGGGGATATTGCAGAATGTTATGCTGATACAGGAAAAGCTCATGAAGTCCTGGGTTGGAAAGCATCCAAAGGTCTCCAGGAAATGTGCGATGATGCCTGGCGTTGGCAATCCAATAATCCACATGGATATCGGAAATAATCGGGTAGCCCAGCTAAATACCTTCGCCTCAGAATATCTATCAGCTAAACAAGCTAACTGCATAAGGTAATTTTCATTTCTTTCTGGCTCACAAATCTCCAATCAATATCATAGACGTAGTCTATAAGGGAAAAAGCCAAAAAATAATTGCGTAATTGCACTTACGGGAGGTGTTGCATTTAGGTGAGTGGCAGAATATTATTCGCGACTTGAAATAATGGAACCCTAAAGGAATAACATGTCTCAATACCTCGTCATCGTCGAATCACCTTCAAAAGCAGGAACTATCAAAAAATATTTAGGGGAAGAGTATAAGGTTCTTTCTACCGTTGGACATATTCGAGATTTGCCTCGAACTCAGTTAGGTGTAGACTTAAAAGACAATTTTAAGCCACTCTATGTGACCATTCCCGGTAAGAAGAAAAATGTAGACGCGCTAAGAGAGGCTGCCAGACAGGCGGCTCATATTTTTGTGGCAACTGACCCTGATCGCGAAGGAGAGGCCATCGGATGGCATGTTACACGCATACTAAAAAATCTTAATAAACCGATTTCCCGAGTCATGTTTTATGAAATAACCAAAACTGGCGTATTGGAGGGAATGCAGAAGGCAACTGAACTTGATATGAACATGGTCAATGCTCAGCAAGCCCGACGAATCATAGACCGTCTTGTTGGATTCAAAGTGAGTCCATTTTTATGGCGAGTGCTTTATTCTGGATTAAGCGCAGGTCGTGTACAGTCTGTAGCATTGAGACTCATCTGCGAACGCCAGGAGGAGATTGATAGGTTTGAACCTCAGGAATATTGGACGATAAAAGCCGATGTGGAAACTGAAAAGAAAAAACGCTTTGAAACTGAACTCCAAAAAGTTGATGGTAAAAAGGCCTATATCCCCAATGGAACTATTGCTAACGAACTTAGGTCGATTTTAAAAGATGAGCAATTCGTTGTATCCAAGGTAGCAACAAAACGTGTTCGCAGGAATCCCCATGCGCCTTTCACGACATCCACACTTCAACAGGCGGCCTTCCAAAAGTTAGGTTTTACAACCAAGCGTACCATGACTCTGGCTCAACAATTATATGAGGGCGTTACCCTTGAAGATGGGGAAGCAACAGGTCTGATTACCTATATGCGAACCGATTCAACCCGTGTGGCAGATTCTGCTGTTGAAACTGCTAGAACTCAAATAGAATCAAAATATGGTCAGAAATATTTGCCCGCTTCACCACGTCAATTTGGCAAAAAGAGTGGTAAAATTCAGGATGCTCACGAAGCTATTCGCCCGGCCAACCCTGACCTGACACCAGATGTAATAAAAGCCTCTCTGACGGCACCGCAAGCCAAGCTATATGATCTTATATGGCGTCGCTTCGTTGCTTCTCAAATGGCTGTGGCTGTATTTGATCAATCCACAGTTGATGTAAATGCCGGTACCCGGTTTGAGCTTAGAGCCTCAGGTTCAGATCTTGTATTCGACGGATACCGAGTTGTTTATTTTGAAAATGTGGAAGATAAGGAGAGTCACCTGCCATCAGACCTGGTTGAGAAAGAGAATCTTCAACCACTTGAGGTTAATGCAGATCAGCATTTTACCAAACCGCCTGCTCCATATACAGAGAGCAGTCTGGTAAAAATTCTTGATAAGGAAGGGATTGGTCGACCGTCCACCTATGCCAATATCATCTCCGTAGTTCAGGCCAGAAATTATGTTCAATCGGAAAAACGTAAACTTTATCCAACTGAATTGGGTAAAGTTACCAATAAGCTACTGGTGGAAAACTTTTCTGAATTGGTAAATAAAACGTTTACCCGTGAAATGGAAATATCTCTCGATAAAGTTGAAGAGGGTAAGAGTACCTATCTGGAAGTTTTGACAGAGTTCTGGAAACATATGGAAAAATGGCTGGAAGAGTCTTCAAAATCATATAGTGAACTCAAGAAATCACTTCAGGAAGATAGTGGCGAAGCCTGCGAGAAATGCGGCAAACCCATGGTAATCAAATGGAGTAAGAACGGACGATTCCTGGCCTGCTCTGGATTTCCAAGTTGTAAAAATGCCCGACCACTAGATACTCCCAGCAATGGAGAAGATGGTGAAGATAAAGTAGCTGAAGATCACGGGGTATGTGAGAAGTGTGAATCACCTCTCGTCCTCAGAGATGGTCGATATGGTAAGTTTTACGCCTGCTCTGCCTATCCAAAATGTAAATTTACCAAACCATTCACGATTTTAATGCCCTGTCCCAAACCAGATTGTAAGGGTGATATTTCTCCGAGAAGATCAAAGCGGGGAAGAACTTTTTATGGATGCACGAAGTATCCGGATTGTGATTTTGTCAGTTGGGATCCACCCATTGCACACACGTGCCCGGCTTGTGAGAACCCATACATGGTTGCAAAATCGACCAAGAAGAAGGGTGATTATGCCCTTTGTCCAAAATGTAAACATGAAGTGAGCGTCAACGAAGCGGAAGCTTCCTAGTCCAAAATTTGAGAGATTAAAATGGCACGTTTAGAAAGTTTTGATAAACTCGTTTCTCTGTCTAAGAGACGGGGATTCATTTTTCAATCGAGTGAAATATATGGCGGAATCAACGCTTGTTACGACTATGGACCTCTGGGTGTTGAGCTTAAAAGGAATGTCAAACAGATGTGGTGGAATGCCATGACCAGACAGCATGACAATATTGTGGGTCTGGATGCGGCCATTTTAATGCATCCCAAAGTCTGGGAAGCCAGTGGACATGTCGGTGGTTTTACCGATCCACTGGTAGATTGCAAGAAATGTAAAACACGTTTTCGAGAGGACACACTTCCTGAAGCAAACATGAAATCGAAGGAATGTCCAGAATGTGGTGGAGAATTGACTGAATCACGTCAATTCAATCTCATGTTCAAAACTCAAATGGGTGCTGTTGAAGATACTGCTTCAACGATCTATCTGCGTCCAGAGACAGCCCAGGGCATTTTTGTAAACTTCCCAAACGTTGTGGATACTTCTCGTCAGCAGATTCCATTTGGGATTGCCCAGATTGGTAAGGCTTTTAGAAATGAGATTACCCCTGGGAATTTTATTTTCAGAACCCGCGAGTTTGAACAGATGGAAATGCAGTTTTTTGTGAATCCTGAAGAAGCTGATGAATGGTTTGAAACCTGGAAGGAGCGTCGCATGGCCTTCTATGATACCATCGGAATAGATCGGGAAAATTTACGTTTCCATGAGCATGGTCCAGATGAATTGGCTCACTATGCCCGGGCTGCCTTCGATGTCGAGTATAAGTTTCCCATTGGGTGGAGCGAGTTGGAAGGAATTCACAATCGGGCTGACTTTGATTTGAAGCAGCATGAAGAATTCTCCGGCAAGAATATGGGTTACAGGGATCCTCAGACAAACAAGGTCTATACTCCCTTTATCATTGAGACTTCTGCCGGCTGTGATCGCACCACTTTGGCTGCCATGTGTGAAGCCTATGAGGAGGAAACTCTTGAAGATGGTTCTGTGAGAACCGTGATGCATTTTCACCCACGTCTCGCTCCCATTAAAGTGGCTATCCTGCCACTGGTGAAAAAGGGTGGATTAAAGGAATTAGCTACGGAGATCAAGGATCAGCTAAAAAGTCATTTTAATGTGTTTTATGATGAAAAAGGTGCCATCGGACGTCGTTATCGTCGCATGGATGAAGCTGGAACACCTTATTGTGTAACTATTGACTTTGATACCCTTGACGATAAGGCAGTGACTGTCAGGGATCGGGATTCAATGGATCAAATTCGAGTACCTATTGCTGAGCTTCAAGCCTGGCTGGCAGAGCGCATCCTGATTAGCTAACTTCACATATTGATTCTTACTGAGTCTAAAGCATATTGAACAAAACGGGCTGTGGGTTAATCTTCAGCCTGTTTTGCGTTCAGGGGCCATTTGTAAAAAAAACTCACAATCTATTTATAGCCACTTGCTGTCCCTCTGATGGTATTTATATTGGTTGAAGTGATTAGGCGAGCATCAAAGCAACCATTCTTTTTTAAACAGCAATTTTCTGATCCACTTCCAATTAATTTAATACATGCACCTCAAGGTGCATTTTTCTTGTGATATACCCAGAGAGTAGGCGTGAATGAACAACATGTTAAAATTTTTGATTGACCTTCAGGAGATTGACCGGCAGCTATTCGAAATTGATGAAAAAAAGGGGAGTCTTCCCCAGCAAGTTGAAAAACTGGAGTTACAGGCTGAAAGCGTTAAAACTGAATTGGAGACTACTCAATTGACGTTGGAGGATAATCAGAAAGAGTTACTGAGCATTAAGGGTACTCTTATGGATTCTGAGGGCAAAGTTAAGGAAAAACAGGATAAGCTTTATCTGGTTAACACCAACCGGGAATACGATGCTTTAACCAACGAAATCGAGACTATTAAATCTGAAATGGCCATAGGTGAGGGGCGGCAATTATTCCTTGAGTTGGAGATTGGAAAACTGGAAGAAACCATTGCCACTTCTAAAGAGCAGAGTACTACTTTTATTGAGCAGTTAGACGCGAATCGTGACGAACTCAAGGAAAAATCTGATCTCACTGATGCCCGTCAGGAAGAACTTGAGTCTCAAAGAGCCGAATTGATAAAAAATATTGGACAACGTTACTTGAGGAAATATGATAGAATTCTCAAAGCTCGCAGACGTGCAGTTGTTCCAATTTTGCGAGGATCTTGCTCCGGGTGCCACAAACAGCTGAATCCTCAGACCATTTATGAAATCCAACAAATGGACGCCTTCATCGAATGCGAAAATTGTGGTCGGATATTGGTAGTTATCCCAGGTGATGACAATTAGACATCCCTTATAATTAGATAAATAATTTATTTTGAGATGATCCGAGAAATCGGATCATTTTTCTTTTAGTAGACCGACAATACCTTAGTTTTGCAATGCTTTTTTAAATGGGTGGATTGGGCAGTCACCTGGCATTAGCTGGGAGGAAAGTCCGGACTCCGCAGGACAGGTTGCCCATGTTTGGAGCATGGGACTCTACTTTTTGTAGGGATGGAAAGTGCCGCAGAAAAGATACCGCCTACCTACGCCCTTCGGGCTTCGGCAGGCAGGCCCCCTTATATGAATGAATAGAGTGGGCTTGCCCACCGGAGCTCGCAGAGCGTAGGTGGGTAAGGGTGAAATCGTGAGGTAAGAGCTCACGCCTGGATCAGGTAACTGGTTCAGAGGGTAAACCCCAGCTGGAGCAATTTCAAGCAGAAGAGCATGGTAGTCCGCTATTCATCTCTGATGAAACTCTTCGGGTAGGAAGCTAGTATCTCCATGCAAATGGGGATCCAGATCAATGGCTGCCTCATCCTCTTTTGAGGGTAAGACAGAATCCGGCTTATAGATCCACCCATTTATTTTCTACCCCTGGATCAATTCAAACTCAAATGTTGTGTTATGTGGTCAAAACAGTGATGTTTTTACCGTGAATTAAACCGATATGAAGTTTATACTATAGACCAATTTATTATGGAAAAAATCTGGATCATTCAAGACAGTCCTCAAGGGGAAATAGAAAATCTCACAGCTTCTCTAAGTGTTTCACCTGTAGTGGCTGGAATGTTATGGCGTCGTGAATTACGCACTATAGATGCAGCTCGACAATTCTTTAATCCTTCCATATCTCACTTGCACGATCCTTTCCTCATGCTGAATATGGACATCGCTGTAGATGAGATTTCAAAGTGTCTTGATGAGCATGCCCCGATCCTCGTATATGGTGATTATGATGTGGATGGTACGACTGCGGCGTCACTATTACACTTATTTTTGCAATCAATCGGTGCAAAATCGGAATTCTATATACCTGATAGAAATACAGAAGGATATGGTGTTTCCCACAAAGGTATCGATTACGCGGCTGAGATTGGTGCCAAATTAATCATCACCTGTGATTGTGGAATCACTGCTGTTGAACAGGTGGAGTATGCCAAACAGCAAGGTGTGGATATGATGATCACCGATCATCATATTCCAGGTGAGAAACTTCCAGATGCCGTAGCCATATTGAACCCCAAGCAAGCAGACTGCGAATATCCCAATAAAAATTTATGTGGGGCTGGTGTGGCCTTCAAACTCACTCAGGCCATAGCCAAGAAGCGAGAACTAGCACCCGAGCAAGCGCTCCAGTTTATGGATCTTGCAGCCATAGGGACAGCTGCCGATATTGTAAAAGTTACTGGAGAAAACCGAATTATCGTTGGTGAGGGTCTCAAATTAATTAGTCAGGGAAAACGTCCAGGAATAAAAGCCCTGAAGAAGGTGGCGGGGATAACGCGGGATGAAGTCACGGTATCGGATGTTCTCTTCGGATTAGGACCACGCATAAATGCTGTGGGTCGTTTGGGAGAAGCCATGCGTGCCGTACGACTAATGACAGCCACCACCCAGGCAGAGGCCAAAGAGCTATCGGCCGTACTCAATTCTGAGAATGAAGCCCGCAAAACAGTTGAAGGCAAAATATTTGATGAAGCAGTACGTCTCTCAAATGCCAAATATGATCCAAGGGAAAAACGGTCTCTTGTACTTTATCACCAGGGTTGGCATCATGGAGTTATTGGGATCGTTGCTTCAAAGTTGAAGGAACGATATTTTGTCCCAACTGTAATTATTGCTGTAAATGATGGTGTGGGTAAAGCTTCTGCCCGAAGTATCAGTGGATTTGATCTCCATGCCGCATTCTCACAATGTGCAGATCTGCTGCTCAGTTTTGGCGGACACACAATGGCCGCTGGCATGTCAATTGATCCAGCAAATCTGGAGACCTTCGAACAACGCTTTCAGGAAGTTGCCATGGCCCAGGTAACTGAAGAAATGATGCGACCTCGTTTAAAAATCGAATCAATCATAGAATTTTCCGACATTAATTCACAATTAATGGAAACACTACGACGCCTGGCCCCCTACGGCCCAGGGAATATGCGTCCCCTATTTGCCAGTCAAAATCTGGAAGTTATCGGATATCCACGACCCAAAATTGTGGGTAAAAATCATCTGAAGCTTAAGGTTCGTCAAGGACGCACCGTACTGGATGCGATTGGTTTTGGTATGGCTGAGTCTCTGGAATTACTGTATTCGCAGAAGCATCTGGAAATGGCTTATGTTTTGGCTGAAAACGAATGGCAGGGTCGTAAAACTATCCAATTAGAATTAAAAGATATTAGGGTAATGGATTAGGAGTTCACAATGCGTAAAGCTTACATCGATGCGATCGGGATGTATGTCCCTCCGAATGTGGTAACCAACCAGGATTTAGAAAAATTGATGGACACATCGGATGAGTGGATCAGAGAAAGAAGTGGGATTCAGGAGCGTCATCATGTTGACGGGGAATGCACCACTGACCTGGCATTAAAAGCCGCTGAAGAAGCATTGGAAAAGGCTGGTATGCAGGCTGAGGATGTGGGACATATCATCTTTTCAACCATGGCGAGTGACTATTTTACACCAGGTGGTGGTCCGATGATGACCAGACGTCTTGGGATTCCAGGAACCCCAGCATTAGATATTCGCATGGCGTGCTCAGGATTTTTGTATGGTCTTTCTGTTTCCAAAGCCTTCATTGAGTCAGGTGCCTATGATAATATCCTATTGATAACTTCAGAAGTTCAGTCCGTAGCACTTGATTTTACCACAGAGGGTCGCGATACAGCAGTCCTGTTTGGTGATGGAGCTGCAGCAACCGTTATTAAGGGCACGGACGAGGATAGAGGTCTGCTATCAGTAAAAACCCACTCTGATGGACGCTATGCTGAAGATCTCATGTTGCGTACTCCCTCTACTTTGGATAATCCCTTTTTATCCAAAGAATTGCTGGACAAGGGTTATGGTCATGTAAAAATGAACGGACGCACAGTATTTAAGCATGCTATTACCAAATTTCCACAGGTGATATATGAGGCCTTGGAAGCAGCCGGGGTAGATAAGTCTGAAGTGAAGTTAGTCGTTCCTCACCAGGCAAACCTTAGAATTACTGAAGCCGTAGCTAACCGCTTAGAACTCGAAATGCACAAAGTTGTCTATTCCAATATCCATAAGTATGGGAATACGACATCGGCTTCTATACCCATTGCATTATATGAGGCCACGCAGGAGGGTAAGCTTAAGCGGGGCGATACAGTTGTGGTGGCTTCGTTTGGAGCCGGATTTACCTGGGGTGCCTCTGTAATGAGGTGGTAGATTAATTAATTTATTCAAAAACAGGTGGGGATAATATGAAACAATATTTTCAGGATGAGCATTATATGCTCCAGGATATGGTTCGTGATTTTGCAGCCAATGAAGTTGCCCCAATCGCTGAATCCCTTGATAAGGAAGAGCGCTTCCCGCTCGAACTTATTCCTAAATTAGCCGAATTAGGTCTTCTGGGGATTCCCTTTCCAGAGGAATATGGTGGTGCTGGAATGGATACCTTGGCTTATAGCCTGGTTATTGAAGAACTGGCCAAAGTCGATTCATCCGTTGCCATTACTGTAGCTGCTCATATTTCATTGGGAACAAGCCCCATCTATTTGTTTGGGAGTGAAGAACAAAAAAATGCCCATCTGTCTAACTTGATATCTGGTAAATATCTCGCCTGTTTTGGTTTAACCGAACCAGAAGCAGGTTCAGATGCTGGTGGTACAAAAACCACTGCAGTAAGAGATGGTGATGAATGGGTCATCAATGGGTCAAAAAATTTCATCACTAATGCCGGTTATTCCGGAGTGTGCAATTTAACAGCGGTTACAGATCCTGAAGCTAAAAGACCTGGCGGAGTTTCGGTATTTATGGTGGACCCCAAAACACCAGGTTTCATTATAGGACCTCCTGAAAAGAAGATGGGTTGGCGGGGATCAGACACACGGGCGCTCACCTTCGAGAATATGCGGGTACCCGCAGGAGCGCTTCTTGGTGAGCTGGATGTAGGCTTTGGCCATATGATGACAGCCCTGGTCGGAGGCAGGATAAGTGTAGCAGCCCTGTCCCTTGGTCTGGCTGAGGGAGCCTTACAGGCAGCCTTAAAATATGCTGACGAGCGAGAGGCATTCGGCAAAAAGATACACCGCTTCCAGGGCGTAGGTATGCAATTGGCCGAGGTAGCTACGGAAATAGAAGCTGCGAGACATCTTGTGTATCAGGCCAGTTATGATAAAGATCATGGTGGAAATGTGGTAAAAGCGGCAGCCATGGCTAAATTAAAGGCTTCTGAAACTGCTGTACGAGCAGCCAACATGGCTGTTCAGGTACATGGTGGTTATGGATATATAAAGGAATTTCAGGTTGAACGATTTTTTCGTGATGCCAAAGTACTCACCATTGGTGAAGGGACTTCTGAGGTTCAAAAACTTGTGATTTTGAAGCAGCTCATGAAAGGGTTATAATTACTGCATGTTGGAACAATCCAAAAAGGTCGTCAGTGACGAAAAGAAGTATCACCTCTGGCTAAGAATCAGCCAGATAGCCCTTATTGCCACTCTTCTTGTGGTTACAGCGCTATTCTTTCCAAGAGGTAAGATGTTTCAATTCAATTATGATGTAGATCAGATAACGACTGAGACCATCATAGCGCCTTTTGATTATGATATCTTAAAAACTGATGAAGCTCTTGAGCAGGACAGAAAAGCTCGTGAAAGTACCATCCAGCCTGTTTTTATCTGGGACAATACAAGTCGTGACCAGGTCAAAACTGGTGTAGATGATCTCAGAAAGCAAATTGCACTTTGGTATCAGGCTGAAAAAGATCTGGCAGCCAAAAAAACATATTGGAACACGATTACTGACAGCCTTGCCGCAGATTCGATGGGTTTCCAATTGCAGGAAGACTCCCTGCATGTGCTGAATATTCGATTGGACCTGCAGAAACGCGGTCTTGAAAATCTGGGTACACCTCGCTGGAGTTATTTCCTTGAAAAAGGACCCTCAACTCGCCAACTGGCCAATTCGGTGAAGCAAGCGTTGCTCCCTCAATACATGTTGGGTATCATTGGTGAGCTTCCGGATGATGTGGATGTTGCCAGGATTACCATGATCATGCGTGGCAAGGAATCCAGTCGAAACCCCCATGATTTCCGAAATATGGAGCAATCCTGGGAGGGGGTCCAGAAGGTACTCAGCTCAAATTATTTTGAACGTGATCCTCGTTTGCAGCAACTCGCAGAAGACATTTCCAAAGCTGTAATGATCCCAAATCTGATTTATTCTGCAGAACTCACAGAAAATCGTAAGGCCGAAGCACGCAACGTCGTACCCATCAGTGTGGGAAAAGTTTTCAAAAATGAACGTATTGTGGATGCAAATACGCGAGTTACTCCTCAGATTAAGCAGAAACTGAATTCACTGGAAAAAGAGTATATCCGTAAAGGCTATGGTGAATCAGCTGCCAATCAGGCGACTACCTTCATTGGTAAAATGATGCTCTCGGCATTTCTACTCTTTTTCTTCTTTGCCTATCTCCAGACCTATCGAAGCCAGATCTATAATGATATAAAACTCATAGCCCTGGTCGGGGTCATTATTATCATGCACCTCGCATTGGCTCATTTGATAGTTTATAAATTAGGCTGGTCTGAGTTTTTTGTTCCCATGTCTATTGCGGCCATGATATTTACAGTGGTATTTGATGGTCGAATTGCTTTTATCATTATGGTGACACTCACCCTGCTCACAGGCATTATTCTCAGTAATAACATCCCGTTTATTGTTGCCAACCTGTTTGTCTCATCTCTCACTATTTATACGGTTCGTCGATTAAGATCAAGATCACAGATATTGTGGAGTATTCTAGCAGTAACATCAGGTTATGTTGCGGTTATTGCAGTTTTCCAAATGATTAAATTCAGTAGTTGGGAATCTGTCATGGAGCATATGATCTTTGCTACAGCAAATGGCATTTTATCCCCACTGTTATCTTATGGGCTGTTGGTATTGATCGAAAGAGTGTTTAAAATCACGACAAATTTGACCTTGCTGGAACTGTTGGATTTTAACAATAAACTCTTAAGTAAATTGGCTATGAAAGCACCCGGAACTTTTAAGCATAGCATTGATGTTGGTAATCTTGCAGTCGCAGCTGCGGAAGCCGTTGGAGCGAACTCACTGCTGGCACGAGTGGGTGCATATTATCACGATATCGGTAAAGCAGAGAAACCCGAGTACTTTATTGAGAACCAATTGCGTGGAACAAATAAGCATGAGAAACTCTCACCACGATTGAGTGCTACGGTGATTGTCGCCCATGTCAAGGATGGTATCAAATTGGCTGATGAGAACCGTTTGCCTTCCATTGTCGCAGATTTTATCCCCATGCATCACGGTAGAACCAGAGTTGAATTCTTTTATCAACAAGCTCTAGAGCGCGCGAAGGAAACAGATTCCGAGATCAATGAGGCTGACTTCAGGTATCCAGGTCCTCGACCAAATTCAAAAGAAACCGGTATCCTCATGATCGCAGAGGCGGTTGAAGCGGCTTCACGGAGCCTCAAGAGTCCAAATCCCCAGCGTATTGAAGCTCTTATGGATACAATCATCGAAAGCCGAATTAAAAGTGGAGAGTTAATCAATTGCCCACTTACTTTCAGGGATCTTGAGATTATTAAAGGTGCCATGATGCCAGTACTTACGGGAAGCATGCACGAGAGAGTTGAATATCCAGGACAACGACAAAAGCTACATATGATGGATGATGAAGACTGATCAACCACACAGTAAATCAACTGAAAAATACGCAATTCCTAATCCATGAAAATTGATATTATTGACCCGCCTGGTGATGTAAACACGCCTCTATTCGAAGCTTGTGTAGGCGATGTATTTTCAGGTGAAAGTAAAACCGTTGAATATGCAAATATAATTTTTGTAGGACGAGATGATCTCCGTCTCATGAAAAAAGAATATTTTGGGATGGATGTTTTTACTGATGTCATCACGTTTAATCTGAATGACCCAGTTGATCAAATCGAAGGTGAGGTTTACCTCTCCTATTCCCAGATTAAAGAAAACGCAAAATTGTTTAACACAAAGTTAGAGGATGAGTTAATCAGAGTGCTAATTCATGGCTGTTTGCATTTATGTGGATACGAAGATGACACACAAACGCTGAAAGACCAAATGACTGCTTTAGAAAATAAGTACATGAAAAAACTCAAGGACTCGGATCAGTAATGGAACTTTCTGAATTCTTCGAATCTACCCTGCCCTGGCAAATCGCTGGCTTTTTTGTTTTATTGGGAGTGTCCGCTTTTTTTTCAGGATCGGAAACTGCTTTATTTAACCTGAAAAGGAATGATCTTGAAAAATTAAAACATGATCTCGCTCCATCTTCAAGACTTATCGTTCGCTTACTGGCAACTCCCAAAAGATTGTTGATCACCATATTAACCGGTAACACTATTGTGAATGTTGCTCTTGCATCCATGGCAGCCTTGATCACCGCTGAGATCGCTCATCAGAGAGGTGTGAATCAAATCCTGGCTCTCGTGATTGAGACGATAGTCCTCACAGTAGTACTTGTCATACTGGGAGAGATTACCCCCAAAGTTTTAGCCATGCGTCATTCATTGGGTTTTGCTTCAAGAATTATTGGAACTCTATCTATCATCTTCAAACTGTTTTCCCCCTTTGCCCAGGTTGTTTATAACCTGGTGGAGAAGATGGTCAACCTTACAGGGCTTCAACCTGAAGAAAATTTTACATCAGATGAAGAAATAAAAGAATTGGTGGAACTGGGGCAGGACCAAGGTGTCATTGGAGATGAAGAAAAAGAAATGATTCATTCCATCATTGAGTTTGGCGATACACAGGCCAAAGAGATTATGATACCCAGACCTGATGTGGTGATGTTTCATACCGAAATGAGTCGTGATGAAGTCTTAACACTTATCCGGGAGACAGGTTATTCAAAATATCCTTTATACCGTGACCAGATAGATCAGATTAAAGGCATCGTATTTATAAAAGATATTCTACCCTACCTTCATAGCACTTCACAACGTATAAACCTTGAACGTCTCGCCCGGCCGGCAATGTTTGTTCCAGAGCATCAGCATGTTGATGAACTGTTGCGGGAAATGCAGAATGAAAAACAGAAACTGGCCATTGTTGTAGATGAATATGGTGGCTTCTCAGGTATGGTTGCAGTTGAGGATATCATTGAGGAAGTGTTGGGAGATTTAAAAGATGAGATTGATGATTCCGGGGAAGAGACGGAGATTGTCGAAATAAAGAAACACGTATATTTAATTGAAGCCTCTACCCAACTCGACGATGTTGCCGAAGTGCTGGGGATAGAATTTGTCGAAGACCGTGATTATGACTCAATTGGTGGCTTTATTTATTCAAGTCTGGGAACGATTCCTCAACCTGGAGAGATAATAGAGTATGGAAATTTTAAATTTGAAGTTTTATCTGTTGAGAAGAATCGCATTGAAAAAGTAAAAGTCACCAGAATTGAGAATGGATAAATGACAGAAGTATTAAAGTCTTCTCCTGAGAATGAATTACGTAGATTGATTGATATTGTTGCTAAACTCCGCAGCCCAGAGGGATGTCCCTGGGATATCGAACAGACCCCAGAAAGCATGATACCTTTCCTACTTGAAGAGGCTTACGAGGTTGTCGAAAGTATTGAGGATGGGAAACAGGAGGATATCCTGGCTGAGCTGGGAGATCTATTATTACATATTGTCATGCAAGCGCAAATGGCTGAGGAGCAAAACAACTTCGAACTTCGTGATGCCATATATTCCATAAATGAAAAACTTATTAGACGCCATCCCCATGTTTTCAGTGATGACAATAGTCAATCAAAACGTATAGAAGATGCTAAAGAAAATTGGGAAAGAGTGAAAAAGAGCGAGGGTCGAAAAAGTTGGATCGATGGTGTGCCCAGGAATCTACCTGGGTTGATTCGAGCTCAACGTGTCCAGGAAAAAGCATCTACTGTGGGTTTTGATTGGGATGATGTAGCTCCTGCATTGGCTAAATCCCACGAGGAAATAGATGAGTTGCTGGAAGTTTGGCTGGAGGGGAATGCAGATAGATCCAGGGAAGAATTTGGGGATGTTCTCTTTAGTATTGTCAATGTGGGTAGGTTGATGAAGATTGATAGCGAAACTTCAATGCGCCAGGCGATTGATAAATTTGATGCACGATTTCGAGCATTGGAAAAAGTATTTGAAGCAGAGAATCGGGATATTGAGGCTGCCTCACTCGAGGAAATGGATGAAGTATGGGATCGCATAAAACATAGTGTGGAATTTCGCAAATAAACTACCACTGCTCTAACTTATAACTCAAGAATAACTTAATCACTCTTTATTAAGTTTGATTCTTAACCCACAAGATCAAGTACAAAATAAATCCTTGATAATAGCAAGCTAAAACAATAGTTTCATCGAGATTTAACTATCAATCAATTCAGGAGGTTTTTTTAATGGCTAACAAACCAGCAATTGGTAAGCAGGGGAAACGCTATTCTGCAGAAGAGAAAGCAGAGATTGTAGCATTTATAGTTGCTTTTGATGCTGAGAACAAACGTGGTGGTATGAAGGCTGCTAGCGATAAGTTCGGTGTTTCAGTGGTGACTTTGAGCAATTGGAAGAAAAAAGATAAGGGTCCCAAAAAGCGTAAAGCAAAAGCTAAGAAAGTTGCTGCGAAGAAAGCAGTTAAAACTACTGCAACCCCAGTAAAGGCCGGTGGGGAGAGTCCTGAGGCAATTCTAAGTCGCTTACAGGCAATTCGCGCAGAGATTCATAAGCTTGAAAAGGAATATAACGGGCTCAAGAAAAAACTATAAATATCATTATACCCATTTGTGGGTAGAGTATGATTAATAAGAGAGGTGAGTAGTAACTCACCTCTTTTTGTATATATAAACTTGTCACTTCAAATTGAAATAGATTGAGATAACTCTTAATAAAGCAGTAAAATAATATTGTAAAGAATTGTGCTCCACGTGGCACCAATTATCCATCCAGCCAACACATCAAGAGGGAAGTGAGCCCCACAATATATTCTTGAATATCCCACCAATAGGGAGAGCGGAATTAAAACCCAGGCTGCCCATGAGAACATAAAACTGAACGCGAACGCGAACGCCATAGTATTTGAAGCATGGTTCGAAGGGAAGGATTTCCTCCCATAATTCATCACACCAAGTGATCGGATATCTTCAAATTGTTTGCCTGGTCTGACGCGATCGGTCTTCTTTTTTATTACTCGAGAATTTACGGCATCAGCAATGCTGGCGCTTACCCCCCCCAGTATTAACGAAAATAAACCTGCTTGCCAGTCAAGATATATGAGTACCATAGCGAAAGTGATTGTTGGAACTATCCATCGATAGGGATTTGAAACAGTTATCATGTAATTATCTAAACGGGAATTGGACCACCGGCTTGCAATTAAATAGGTGAGACTTAGTTCAGCTTTGGATATGGGGAGTTTTAGCATGCCTTAAAAATGAATACTTCTCAAGGTAATTGCTACTAATTTATCAGTGTCTCGAGGTACCGGTTTGGAGAGAAGCTAGATGAAAGCAACGACATAAATGAGGGGTTGAAAAACGAATTATGAGATCTTTTAAATTAGTAATATTGAGTGTGATAATTGTGTTTACGGCATGTGTTTCTCCTGAAGTATCAAAAACAGAAGCACCTGTACTGGGGCAGTTAAAAGTGGGTTTCGATATTGATGATACCATTCTTTTCTCCAGAGATAATTTTCTGAAAGCTCCACATATGAGTGATGATCCTGATCATGTGGACTTCGGATGGGTGAATACCCATGACAGCCTCTATTCAGTAACCATCCAACCCATTGCTGACTTGATAAAATATTTACGAGCAGGCGGACATAAGGTATACTTTATAACAGCTCGCCCGGGAATCAATGGTGAGGCAGTTGGGCGATATCTCAGCCATGAATTAGGCTTCCCGGTTATTTTAAATGAGAACTTGTTCTTCTCTGCCAAAAGGAAAGATCCTGTGAGTGGTCACAGGTTCACCACTAAACATGAACGCATCTCTAAATTGGGTTTACACATATTTTATGGTGATTCTGACACTGATATGATTGCAGCCAGTATCGCAGGTATACGCGGAGTACGCGTTGTCCGAGATGCTCGTTCTGTGGAAGCCTATAGCAGGAATTATTTTGGAGATACCCGATCGGCTTCTGGTCCCAAAGCACCTTATGCTGAAGAGGATTATCAGAAATTTTTGTCCAATAGTGTAGGACCTTATGGTGAAACGATATATCCCATCTATTTTGTTGAGCCAGTCACCAATGATTAAGCTTAAAGCGGGACAATCTCTACACTAAGTACACGAAAGATATTTTGATTTTCATTCATGTTTGTGACAGGGAGTGTTTCCTGATTCAGCATGAGAGTATTTTCACCCTGCTTGAACTGAGCTTTTGCCCATCCCGTTGTGGACAGGTTTTCCCAGGACGCAGTATGGGGAAAGCTGATCATCTGCTCTAACCACCAATCATTTATCACCAGTTTTGCCAGCCCGCAGGTGTTGCCGGTATTGATGGGACCTGATCCATTACTATAAATAAACCTGATGAGGTAATTTCCTTCTGAAGGAACTGAAAAGTTCATGTCGATGTACGCATTTTCCTTCCCCAGCTCAATATAGAAGGGTTCCTTGGAGCTTAGCATCAGGGAGGCTGAAGGTCCCAGATAATGCGGTTTGCTAGGCACACTCATTTGCCCAGATGAATCAATCGATCTTAGCGAAAAGAAGCCATTGAGAGAGTCAGAAATGGTGACTGCTGGCTGACGGAGTGTGTCCAGAAACTGCCCATTAAGCTCAAGAATACCCTGGCCGGAGACCGATTCCCAGACGAGGGTGTCATTGGACCAGAAGATTTCAGGCGCATCTGGCAGAACATGATCCGCGAGCACGATTGTATCTGGTGTTTCATCCTTTACATCGCTCATCTCCACAATAATATCCAGAGTACCACCGTCTAGTGATATCGGATCGCTAATTCCATGCTGGTCATCATTAATTGTGATTGATTGAACAGTCGCACCTGATCCTTTGAGAAGAATGGAAAGGGTGGTATTATGAAGTGTGAGTTGAGAGATTGAAAAGTTGTCCCAATCAAAAGGATTATTGGGATTAAGCTGCAGATCAAAACCTTTGCGATCGAAGTCATAATGCACAGACATTCCAAATAGACCCTTATAAATGGCACCCAACCATCCAGCGACACTCCAGAGCTGACGATCCGAATTGATCTCGGTAGCATCTGGCCGGCCGGAGGTGTAGTGGAAATTCTCACGATGTGAGAGGAACAGAGATGCAGATCGAATCAAACTATTAAAACTATGTGAGTAGGCTTGAGCATTTCCCGCTTTTTTAGCTGCTAGGAGGCTATAGGTCTCCACGAAAGGCCAGATCGCTTTGTTATGATAGGGTGGGGCATGAGGGAGTTGATGTGAAATGATTGGGGTTCCATATGGAGTTCTCGGGTAAGTGGCTACCAATTGAGAATCAAGAGAGGCAAATGAATTCAAATAGAAAATGCCCAGTGATTCTCCCAGAATATCTCGATGGGTAGCTGGAGTCCAGGCTGGGCTGGTCATCACATAACTGGCAGGTGCATCGAGAGAGCTACTCCAAAAGTGTAAGGCAATATTCTGATCCAGTCTTTGAATGAGTTGGGGCCATGAGCGACTGATGTCCTGGTTTCTGTCCACCAGTGCCAGACCAATTTCCAGAGCCCGTTTGAAGATGATATTGGTGGAAAGTGCATGCGAGGAATGAATATTAGAAGGTGTCATCCAGACAGGATAGGTTTGCTCACGCCAATCTTCAAAACTGGTCTCACCCATGAGCATACCAGAAACCGGATCTCTGTTCCAGAGTAAATCTTCCTGTATGGCTCGAATGACAGGTTCTTTAATTTCATCAAGCCATTCCTCATCTCCAGTTGCCAGGAAGACCTCCCAGGCTGCCAGTGTCCAGATATGCCGATCGCTAGATATTGGCCAGGCACCACCAGTTCCAGTATCCTGAATGATTCTGCCAGAATTACTGAGTTTGGCTCTCAGGCTGGTTTTTACATTTTCCGGGAAGAGATATGCCAGTGATAACTGAGCAGCGTAAGAAATGTCACGGGTCCAAATACCCCGCCATTCTTTGCCTGCTGAAAAGGCGCCATCGCTGCGGATATCCAAAATGGCTTCTTCGAGAGCAAGGTTTGTGAGCGCTTCTAAAAGGGGTGCTTCAGGGCTTGAAAATTTGGGCAAATGAGAAATGTCCTGACTGAGTGTCCAATTGCGTGCTTCACCTCCACTACTTGGCGGTGTAAAACTGAGACTTAATTCATAGATCGAATCCTGGTCAAGATCTTCAAAGCGAAGATGGCTGGGGGCTGTAGCCCTATCCCAAACCCATTCCAGAGGAGCTTTGCCGCCGGCTAAATATAAACCCTCAAAACTGTCGGCATAAATGGTGTCATTGGTGGGGGTAACATAAAAAGAGTGCATGTCAAAGGACTTGAGTACTGGGCGTAAATCCACGCGGAAATGGACATTGGTGGGCTGCTCGATCGCCTGGGGTGTCCCAGGTGGTGGGGGTGATTGACGTCCAAATTTCAGCAGTGGGGCATAAAACTCAGAAATATCAGCAGGGACAACGAGATGATGGTTCTGCCCAAAACCAGCTTCGTTATCTTTTCCGTTTAAGCTGAGCTTAAACCGGATGGGCTGGGGGATGGAGCTATCAAGCACCATGGGATAACTGGAACTCATTTGAATGGGACTAAGGGCACGCGCCCGATATTCACCCTCTTCAACTGATTTTGAGCCAATTGTAAATGGTGATTCATTGCGTCCACAACTGATGAGTAGAACAATGAGTAGGCTCATGGGGGTGATTAATTTAATTTTCATAGCTTCCATCCTTTTGCTTGCCTTAAACTAATAAATACAAGGCAGATGACTATTTTCTTTGTTAAAAAATATGCTGTAGTTAGAAAAATCCTGGAAGTAGAAAGCAGTTATTGAATTCCGTAAAACAAACTATATATTACATACCGACCAGTCGGTATGTTGAATCATTTTGCTTATTGACCCTAAGATTCTATTTTCGAGAATCTATGAATTATTGATTATTTGAATTGAAAAAATATATAGATCAATTGAGAAGGAGCTAGGAATGAAGATCGTGGTATGTGTCAAGCAGGTGCCTGATACTGAAACAAAAGTGGTCATCGGTGGTGACGGTTTATCCATTGAACCTACTGATGTGAAATATGTAATGAATCCCTATGATGAGTACGCTGTTGAAGAAGCACTCAAGCTCAAAGAAGCCGCTGGTGAGGGAGAAGTTATTGTCCTGACCCTGGGAAGCGAAGATGCCCAACCAGTTATGCGCACAGCCATGGCTATGGGTGCAGACAGTGGTATCCTACTCAAAGCTGAAAATGCGGCTCTGGCTGATGGATTAGCAGTCGCCAAAGCATTGGCTAGCGAAATCAAAACACTTGATGCAGATCTTATCCTGACTGGAAAAATTGCCATTGATGGTTACGGACATCAAGTAGCCAGCATGCTCGGTGAATTGCTCGATATGCCGGTATTGCCAACAGCGAAGACACTGGAAATCGTTGATGGAGTTGCTACCATCCACAGAGACATCGAAGGCGGTAAGGAAACCGTGCAAGCCAATACCCCATGTGTTATCACCGCTGAAAAAGGATTGAATGATCCTCGCTACCCAGCCCTAAAGGGCATTATGCAAGCCAAGCGCAAACCCCTTGAGATCAAGGATGTTGTGCTGGATGCAGGTGGTATCGAAATCCTGGAAATGAGCTATCCAGCCAGGAAACCTGAAGGTCGGATAGTTGGTGAAGGTCCAGAGGCTGCGGCAGAACTGGTAAAATTGCTTCGTGATGAAGCCCAGGTCATATAGGAGGCCATCATGAGTAACATTCTAGTTTTTGCAGAACAACGTGACGGACAATTAAAATCTTACGCCCTCGAGGCAATATCCGAAGGTAGATGTTTAGCTGATGGAGCGGGGGGAACTCTGTCGGTATGTGTAATAGGTGCTGGGATCACCGATCTTGGTGCGACAATCGGTAGCTATGGTGCTGATAAAATTCTCATGGCTGATGATGCAGGTCTGGCAGTTTACAGTCCTGGTGGCTATGCAAAATTACTCAGTGATGCTTTGAGCAGTAGTTCAGCAGAAGTTGTACTTCTGAGTTCCTCTGCCATGGGACGAGAATTGGGCGCCATACTGGCAGCTAAGGCCGATGCCAGCCTCCTAAGTGATGTTGTCGAAACCACATGGGATGGAGATCATCTCGTTGTGAAGAGACCCATCTATGCCGGCAAGGCCTTTCTAAGAGTCGCAGCAAAAAAAGCACCTGTCCTAGTGACATTAAGACCCAATGTCTTTGCTGCCGAAGAGAAATCCGGCGCTGGATCTGTTGAAAATATGGCCGTTGCCTTAGGAGATGCAGATGCGCAAGTCACTGTAGCTGAAACAGTGATGAAAGCCAGTACCAGACCTGAACTCACAGAAGCCAGTATCATCGTTTCTGGTGGCCGTGGTATGGGTGGTCCCGATAATTTCAACATTGTCGAAGAGCTTGCGGATACACTCGGAGCAGCAGTCGGAGCTTCAAGAGCTACCGTGGATGCCGGCTGGCGTCCACATGCCGATCAAGTTGGTCAAACTGGTAAAACCGTTTCACCCAACTTATATATCGCCTGTGGAATCTCTGGTGCTATTCAGCATCTTGCTGGGATGAATTCTTCGAAATGTATTGTGGCTATTAATACTGATCCTGAAGCACCCATCTTTAAGGTGGCAAATTATGGTATTGTGGCTGATCTATTTGATGTAGTTCCTGCTCTGAATGCAGCAGCGAAGGAACTTCTGGCCTAGACTATTTTTACTCAGGTCTATCCGAAAAGAGGCTGGCTTTTTGCCGGTCTCTTTTAATTTGAAGCAGGTAGCTACTTATGACTATATGACCAACAGAACTTTTTTTACAACGAACAAAACGAAGGAGACGAATCCTTCAATAGTTTTAAACTCAGCTTTCACAACTGTGGGAATGTTCAAAAATAAATTCGTAATTTTCGTAAAATTCGTTGTAGAGATTTTATGAATCAGCAAAATGAGGAAATATGTTAAACCCCCGTGGAATATTGTTTGATCTGGATGGAACCCTGGTTGATACCAGTCGTGATATCACCGCTAATATAAATAGAGCTTTTGAATCATTGGGATACCCGCAATTATCTCATGAAACCATACTGTCCCATGTTGGCTATGGAGCCCATTTCCTGGTTCAGAAGTGCTTACAAATTAATACACCAGATATTAAAGTAGACGATAAATTAGTGACAGAAATCTGGGAAAAATTTCGTGATTTCTATCGTAACCATATCGTCGATGAAGCCCAACCCTATCCAGGTGTCATTGAATTTCTCCGGGATGAAAGTCGCCCCATGGGTGTGATTTCGAATAAACCCGAAGAAATGGTAAAAGGCGTTCTCAGAGAACTCAATCTGTCACAACATTTCAAATTTAGTTGGGGTAGAGATACCTTACCAGTCTCCAAACCCGATCCTGAAGTGATCCGTTATGGAATTCATGAGCTGGGCATCGAATTACCTGGAGATGTGTGTATGCTGGGAGACAACCCAGTAGATACCATTGCAGCCAAGGGTGCTGGTGCTATTTCCATTGCCCTGTCATACGGGTTCTCTTCAGTTGATATGCTTGAGAAGGAGGAACCAGATTTCCTGTATCATAGCTTTGAGGAATTTTCCAAGACTATTCAATCCAATTAAACCTAATAAGTTTCAGTTGTTCCGTTAGAAAAACTCCACATTTTGTGTGGGATAAGTCATTGTTCTCCATCGATCCCAGTGCAATTTAATCAGATGATAGTAAATTATTAAATTTAGGTCAATTATGATATACAGGTTTATTACAGCACATCTACTGATACTTAGCATCGCCCTGGCTTTATCACCGGCGAAACCGGGAGTGATTCCATCAAATAAGGTTATACAGCAAACGGCTATCTTAGCTGAAACCTATACACAGGGGGGGCTGGCAGCCAAAATGCAAAGAATTAAAGCCGCCAACCTTGCCGCGGCCGCAAATGGAACCCGAGACCTGCGGGAAGATATTTATGCCAGCTTTCCTGTTATTCTCGGCTCCTATGCTGACGCCAATGACAATGATGCTGTGGTCGATCAATTGCAACGAGAGTTATTTGACGGTCCCTGGCCCACTATCACCATGGCGGAACATTATGAGCAAATGTCCTATGGCCAATTTCACCTATCTGGAACTGTATATGGCTGGTATGAGTTAAGCCAAAATGATGAGTATTACGAGGGCGCACAGTCAGCACCCTATGATAATGGATTTATCAGCTCACCCGCTGGTGTTGGAGGCTTTTTAAAGGAGTCCCTAGACTTGGCTGACCTGGAAATAGATTTTACTCAGTACGACAATGATGGTCCAGACGGCGTTTCTAATTCCGGCGATGATGATGGTTATGTTGATGCCACATTTTTTGTTCATTCAGGCGGTGGAGGTGAAACAGGAGGACCATCTATCTGGTCTCATCGTTGGACCTACTCAGCAGCCTGGGGCTCAGCATACATGACCAATGATACCGCATTTAGTGGTCAACCTATTCGAGTAAATGATTATATCATGCAGCCGGCAACCAGAGGTAATAATACTACAGAGTTAATTGAGATTGGTGTTTTTTCGCATGAATTTGGACATGCTCTGGGTTTGCCAGATCTTTATGATACCGACTACTCTTCAAACAGTGTTGGAAGCTGGTGTCTCATGGCCAGCGGCTCATGGAGTTCACCTTCCAGTCCCATTCATTTTTCAGCTTGGTGTAAGGAAATGCTGGGTTGGGTCGTTCCATTTACTCCCATTACAAATATTGACAGTATCGAATTCCCCAATGTTGAAGAAAATCCATTCGTAGTCAAGTTGTGGACCTACGGGCAATTAGATCCTTTTATTGGATATTATAGTTTTGGACAGGATGTTGGGCAGGAATACTATCTGATAGAAAATCGTCAACGTATTGGCTCAGAGCAGCATTTACCGGGCACGGGTCTGGTGATCTGGCACATAGACAATTCAAGTTATTCAAACAATAATGAAAATCACCGTATGGTTGATATAAAGGCTGCAGATGGACACATTGACGGATCCAATAGTGGTGATAGCTGGCCAGGCTCTACCAACAACCGGAATTTTGATTTTGAGACCATCCCCTCATCAGTTGGTTGGGCGGCTGGTGTTAATACTGAAGTGGCTGTCATAAACATTTCAGACTCGGATACAACCATGTCGGCTGATATTGAAGTTCATGAAAGCAACCCTCATTTGACCATATCAGATATGCTTATCGCTGATTTTAATGGAGATCAAATTTATGCTCCAGGTGAAAATGTATTGATCTGGCTTATTGTGGACAATACGGGAGCCCTGGCGAATAATGCAACGGCTACATTGTCTGTTGATGGTGACGCGGTTGAGTTAATTGATGATGTCGTTAGTTTTAATCCCATTGATTTTCAGGGTACAGGTACATCAAACCAGGCTTTCCAATTCAATATTAGTGACACCCTCTCTCCAGGACCAGTCAACTTTGTGGTAACTTTTACTTCAGACGAATCAACTCAACCAGAACAACAGGAGTTTGTACTTCTCTTGGGCTTGCCAGAGATTGTTGTCATTGATGATGATGGCGCTTTAACGGGAAGCTCGGATTACCAATCCTATTTCACAGATGCTCTTGAAGCAACAGAACTTGTCCATGTTGTATGGGATCTGGGGGAGAGTGAACTTCCGGATTTGGATTGGTTAAATGATTTTCCATCAGTCATCTGGTTTAGCGGTGATAACCCAGCTCCCCTCGATGTCGACAGGGTCAATCTTATTTCTGGATATTTAGATGGCGGTGGTAATATCCTCATGAGTGGTCAAAATATGGCTTCTGGGGATGTCACGGTTAATACTTTTATGAGTGATTATTTTGCTCTGGAAACGGTTTATACTGACATCACCACATCCAACATCTACGGAACTCCAGGTCATGATTTTTTTGATATTGATGATCGTTTCTCTATCAACAATTCTAATGCTGCAAACAATCAGAATGCTTCCGACTCATTTACCATTCTGGATGGTGGCTCATCAATCTTTATGTACCCCTTTCTGGCGGGCGCCTCATGTGGCTCTTCCATAAAAAACCAGACCTATTCTGCTGTGATGCTTGGTTTTGGCTTAGAGGCTTTGACACATTATGGAAGCGCAACAGATGATTCTCGAGGAGAGTTAATTGAACGCTTGTTGGAATGGATGAAGACGCCGACCACCTCAATCATCGAAAATTCACCACTTGTTCCAGAAGCCCTGGGCATTACATCAAGCTACCCCAACCCTTTCAACCCGGCTATTAAGTTTGACATTAACTTGATATCTGGAGAGACAGGCATATTGCAGATATTGAATATTCGTGGTGGTCTTGTTGAAACCATGGAGCTTCAAAAGTCGGGTAGTATTAGTTGGGAACCTGCGGGGAATCAGGCTGGAGGAGTATATTTTGCCAGACTGTTGATGAACGGCAAGGTTGTGGGTGCTCTTAAGAAGGTCACCTACTTGAAGTAATTTTTCACTCTAATTCTGAGAAAATCGTGTTTACTGGTTGATGTATCCATCGCCATTGGCCCAGGTCTAGTTATATTCATCGAATGAGAATGGATATCTCCCATAGTGTTTAAACGATTAATCTCATGGCCCTATGTTGGTCCTCTGGCTATTGTATTTGCAGCGTTTCTATGGTCAATTGACGCCCTTCTAAGACAATCCCTATATAGTTTACCCAGTATTTTCATTGTCTTCTCTGAACATGCCCTGGGACTGCTAATCACCCTTCCATGGCTGATTAAGTTTTGGCCCAAAATAAAGAGCTTGAACCGCAAGACCTGGATTTCAATATTTTGGATTGCTGTATTTGGTGGATTATTGGGCACCCTGGCCTACACCCGAGCTTTGAGTTATATCAACTATATTCATTTCTCTGTGGTGGTTCTGCTTCAAAAACTTCAACCAATATTTGCCATCATTCTTGCTCGGATTATCCTCAAGGAACGTTTTAAGGGGCGCTTCTACCTTTGGGCGACCGTTGCTCTTATAGGAAGCTATTTTGTGGCTTTCCCGAACATCCTACCCCAGTGGCAGGACGGTGGGAAAAATGTGTGGGCAGGTTTGCTGGCGGTTGGGGCTGCTTTCGCCTGGGGATCATCGACTGTCATGGGGAAATACAGCCTACGGGAGTTGGACTCAAGAATTGTAACGCCTCTGCGACTGGGACTTACTGCAATTATAAGTGGGCTATATATTCTACTTTTTATGGATGTTGGTTCCTTACCCCGCCTCAGCTCAGAACAACTCTTCTACCTGATCGCCATCGTTTTATCTTCAGGAACTGTGGCGCTCTCGATCTATTATTTTGGATTAAAAAAGGTGCAGGCCAGTCAGTCTACGCTCTTAGAAATGTTTTGGCCCATATCAGCGGTAACAATTGACTGGGTCTTCTTTGATCATGCGCTAACCTGGAGTCAGATTCTAGGTGCTATTCTCATGTTGACGGCCATTTACAGGGTCACCCGACGCAGAGGTGAACTAGAAGACTGATCAGGACTCCCATTTCAATAAGCGCTTCAGATAAAAAGAATCAATTGACTCCTGTTGCTAGTTCAGGCGAGGAGATTGTCCTGTAAAGTGGCTAAAATGACTATAATTTCTTGGCATTGTTTGGATTAATTCCATCATTTTCAACATCCATCTGAGCCACTCAAATAGGTACAGAAGTGATGCAAATTCAGTTGGATGAGAGCTAGTATGAGAAAAAATTTGCAACACGTATTTCACCATGTATATTCGCTGCGCCTAAATAGATTATTACGCTGTTTAGGTTATTGAAAATCAGGGCGCTTCCGTCTACGTCTTTGAGACTACGCCGGACGAGACGCGCCACTCTTAGCCTTATAAAGGCTTCTCGCCAAAAGGATAATATTTTGGTGAAGGAAATATTTGACAATAGGGCGCTTAGTTCAGTTGGTTTAGAACACCTGCCTTACAAGCAGGGGGTCGGGGGTTCGAATCCCTCAGCGCCCACCCCCCCAAGCCCTTGGCCACTTCGGTGGCTGGGGGCTATTCTATTTATACCCTAACATCAATAAAAACAAATAGTTAGGGCGTTT
>Ga0209249_1000252_pt1 | contig 72195 bp, 70 predicted proteins | sample SaaInlV_200m_DNA_4_FD_184653 | JGI IMG/M metagenome (GOLD analysis project Ga0209249, IMG submission 184653) | Marine microbial communities from expanding oxygen minimum zones in the Saanich Inlet - SI037_S3LV_200m_DNA (SPAdes) (version 2) | ecosystem: Environmental > Aquatic > Marine >... | reverse complement strand
GTAAGACTCTGACATTGATATACTGAAGGAAAATATCTTGAAAAGAATACCTATCGGTTTACTCAGTCTGACAGGAAGGACACAAATAGACGTGCCCACCACCATGGGCAAGTTTCGTTATTGTCGTCCCGCAGTTGGGGCATTCGCGGTTCTTGTAGTTTGGGCCCATTGCCGCGACGTATTCTCCGGGTTTCCCGTAGAGGTCAGTGAACTTGTCCTTGCCTCCCAGCTTCAACCGCTCTCTGATTACGTGCTGAATGCCGTCATAAAGTCCTTTCAACTGTTCCTCGGATAGAGAGCTCGTCTTGGTCTTCGGATGTACTTTAGCCCGGAACAAGACGTCCTGAAAGGTAGCGTTACTGATCCCCGTGACGAAAGCATCCTTACCGACCAGAAGTGGCTTGAGTTGCCGGTTCTCCCCACCTACGAGCATCTTGAATTTGTCCCATGTGAACTCCAGGTCAGTGGGGGACAAGCCTCCTAGGAAGTCGCGTTTGTAGAGGTATGCCTCGTGTAAATGCTCATCCTTCAGGGCATAGATGACACCCATTCCAGTGTTCCTCATGGACAACACGGAGCTATCTGAGAACTCCAGCTTCAGATGGTACTTGGGCACCTTTTCACCGGGTTGAACAAGCCTGATCCTACCACCATACTCCGGACCATGCACGATGTTGAAGCCCCCACTCATCTTGATCCTGATCGTGTTTCCCCTGGAGGTTACTGCCTCAACAGTCCTACCGACAATGCTACCGAAATCGAAGAAGTGTTCTTTACCCACACCTAACTCAAGCATCCTCTTCATATCCTGGGAATCAATGGACTCGATCCCCTTCCCAGGCAAAGCCTCCTGCATCTGCTCGGCGAAAATACGCGCCTCTGGTAACTCGATGCTCATGGTTGATCGCTGGGCATAGTATGTATAAGCCTTGCATCTGGGAAGAGCTTAAATCGACGTTCCTGTTAACATGCTGTATCGTGCGGAGGTCGCCCAGCATGGTCAAAGGCGTAGGATTGAGGTTCCTATCTCTTAGGAGTTCGTGGGTTCAAATCCCACCCTCCGCACCATTTTACATGTAACTGTAATATTGAATTTCCTATTTACACACACAGTTCAATTGTAAAAATCAAGAGAGCGGATTAAGGTATTATTAGCAGATTTCTCGCAGACACAGTCTGATCTAACTTTTTTAATGGGATTGAAATGGTCCTGTACTAGCTCTTAATCGAATAAGTTCAAGACCAACGTATCAATCTCCCAGTTCTCCTGAGTAGAGTCACCCACCTGCAAAGTATCTTTAAACCGTATATTGAAAGAAGATCCTGTCAGATAGGTTGAAACATCCACAGCATTCCATCCCGCCTGTATATCTGCAACAACTATAACCCACTGGCCACCGTCCCAGACTTCCAGCTGCAAGTCCTCTACTCCCTGAGTCTCACCATATACCATTAGATACTCGTTAGCAAAACTAGGAAGACCACTCCACAAAACTTCAAGATCCAATTCGTAATAAACTGGGGATACGCGCTGACTCAATAAAACAGCATCAATTTCCCATGTATCTTCAGTAGTATCCGAGGATTCTGTCCCTCCTAAGAATCGAAGTGTCATAGTTTCTGTCAGTCCAGCTTCGCCTGTGATGGTATAATTATTCCATCCAGTGGTCAAATCTGAGAAAATCGGATACCAACTACTATTGTAAATGCTTACACCCAAATCTTCAGCCCCCATGGTCCCTACTCTGATAGCAATAACCGTATTGTCATAACCTGTATTAACGGAAGTGAATTGAACTTCTAAATCGAGTTCATAATTCACCGTATTGGTTGCGGGAACCAGTGAAAAAACTCTTGCGTGCCACTCAGTAGCTGAGAGACTGCCTGTATTTTGCCAACTATTTATTGTTTCAAGCCCCGCACTTGCTTTTTCAAGATAGCCAACCGCCATCATCGCACTGTTAGGAGGGCCTCCACCGTAGGCAGAAACATATCCATTAGTAGCAAAACCGCTAGGAGCAACACCGACAAAATCTGCAATATTGCCTGGGTCTGCAGCGTGATAACTAACAATAATCATGGCATCATTATTGCTGGTGGTAATGTCGGGTGAATCTGGTTGTCCGTCATTTGAACCAGATGTAGTTGTTGCGGATGCATCAAGGTAACCACCTGTATCAACGCCTCTCCACGCTGTTGCTACAACTGCCGTAGCCTTTGGTGAACCATTACCAAAAACCCAAGTAGAAGGTTCACTTGATACATCAGTCATTAACTTGTAAAAGTAGCCAGAGGTCAAGTCCTTGCCAGTTGTTGTTAATAGTTCATCAACCTTCGTGAAACCAGTAGCTATCGTTGTCCAAGCGAGGTCGTTGTCCTTGCTGTAGTGAATCAAGACAAAATCGCCGTTCGCTAAACCCGTAAAATCAGCCTTTGCTACAGCGACTGTAGCAGTTGACACTGAATAGGTTGCTGAGTCCACTAATGTTATTCCTGAAACAGTTACTGAATCTTCTTCAGTTAATGTATCATAGATGCCATCATTTGCTTTTTGGAGGTTGAAATCAGAATGACTTCCTTTATCAGGACTGCCATCAACATCTGATATATTATCTATATAATCATAAACAAGTGAAGGCACATCCGATGACTCTGTTATCTGATTCACTATGCTGTCAGGACCAGCCTTCATAGCTCCAAACAGTGTATGTGTTCCTACAGTGGTATTCGCGTGAAGGTCAGCCTCCTCATAATCTGAATAATATGGACCTGTAACGTTTCCACCACTACCGCTACTCCCAGAGACAACCGGCTCAGGATATTCACCATAATAGATGTTCCCCAGTTTTGTCAAGACCTGGATCGTGTACTCGTTCAACGGGTTCATTACGATGGTGGCGTTCCCGATATCCGTCTGGATCTCCGTGGGGTTAAGACTGGCAACGACTCTGTAATAATCCTGGGTGTTGGATGTATCATCGAAGACACCTATCCATTCAAGCTTAGCCAGGATGTCCCCTGTGTTCTTGATGGTCAGGTTGAGGCTGTTGCTCCCAGTCAGGCGCACTCGCTGGATATCCAAATCCTCATCTGCAGCAGTCCTGTCAAGCGCGGCCATTTCCAAGAGAATTCCGTCACTTGACCTCTCAATCCTGTTGACGACCTCGTAGAAGGAGAACCCAACAGCGAGTATCATCAGAAGAAAGCCGATACCAATAAGGCTCCCAACTGCCCTTCGAGAACGCATACATAGTATTGTGACAGTTGGTTATTATGTTTAGCTCAAAGAATGACTAGTTCTCATTTTCTGAACCCAATATTTACAATGACGTTTTTGAGTCCAATCTTATAATAATCAAGAAAGAATGCATCCACTTAGGTCAGAAGGATTGGATAACACACAATAATACTTTTCTTCCGACATACACGCGCGCGAGTCAGGATGAGTTGTTCCTATCTCTTAGGGGCTCGTGGGGTCAAATCACACCCTCCGTACCAATTCTATTAAATCAACAACCAATCAAATATTCCTGTGGGTAGACTACATGCCACTAAAAGGACCTGAAATGGACATTGTTGCACTGAAAGGAATGTTAGATGATTACGCTAGGCATTTTAACAGTGGAAATATAGAGGAATGGCTATCTCTTTGGAACAGAAACGGCGTGCATATGATGCATTCTGTTCCGGCAATAGTTGGGATCGATGAAATAAGGATCGAAATGGAGCCTATTTTCAGGAATTATACTGTCGAATTAACAATAAACGAGATACTGGATGTAATCGTTGACCATGATATCGGGCTAACCCGATGCAATTACACGCTAAAAATGAAGAACAGTAAGGGGAAACGCGTTCCCGGCATCCCAGACGGTAAAACATTGACAATCTATGAAAGGCAGCCTGATGGCTCTTGGGAAATAACGTATGATTGCTCAAACTCAAATTCACGAAGGATCAGCTTTCCCTCAAAATAGTGCATCAACATAATCTATCCCATCATCAGTAATCGAGATGGATGACCACTCATTCTTGTAGAAACCAAACTTGAACCGGACCATGTTCCTTACCTCAAGTTCCTTGCACGCCTTCTCGATCTGTCTCGGTTTAAAGTTCACCGACTTGAACAGTATCTTGCGTGAGACCTCCCCAATCTCGGACTCGTCCTGTGGAAGGTTATCAAAAAGGAAACGTAGCACCTCAAGATGGACCCGTTCAAGCGACATACCATCATCAAAATGTCTGGAGGATAATATCTCTTGCCAATACCGGGGGTTGAAGCCAAGTGATTTTGAACAACCCATAAAATGCGCGGTTCGTAGACTTGTATGTGAACCCACGAGCCCCTCGTTTGATCGCCGTCAACAAGGATTTTTCATGGTTCCTATTCGCTATCACGTTGGCACTGGTCGCCACGGGATATACGATGACTTTCCTGATCTCTGATAACGCACTCCTGAGAACCTATCATTTTATTCTAATTGCTGTATTCACGCTTGGCCTGATTCTTCACGTGTACATCACGACGTTTGTCCTTCGTTATGACTGGATTGGGCGTTTTTGGGCCCTGTTCAGACCTCATTCACCATACATGACGCTCAGGGTCATACAGATGACCTCAGGGTTACTGGTGTTAGTTTTCGTTGGGGTTCAGCTCGTATCTGGACTTGACTGGTTCAAACTGGGCCTGGGTGCGTTGCTTCCTTACATAGTCCACAGAAATAATGACCTCTACGTGGTAATCGTCCTATCAGTTCACATGGGGGCGGGGCTGAGGTTCTGGATGGTCAGGAGAAGAGGAAGAACTAGACTACCAGAACCGGAGAAAATCAGCGTGGAGCGCCGGGAAAATATAATTGCCATGGGCAGTGCCGTCCTTGGCATCCTGGGAGCCCTAATCTTCAACAACCCAACCCAAGTGGGGACGGGTATCAGTGTCCCAAAAGGCGTGCTCCCACCGGGACAAACCGAGATCGAGCGACTCAAGGTATTACATACAGGGATCGGAATACCTCCCTTTGACAGGGACACGTGGCGCTTCGAGGTCATTGGACTCGTCGAAAACGTTCTCTCCATGAGCTACGACGAGTTCATGGCACTGCCAACGGTCATACGGATAGCTGATTTCCACTGTGTTACGGGCTGGACCAAGTTTGACAACAAGTGGGAGGGCGTCTCGTTCCAGGCTATCAAGGAGCTGGTTAAGCCCTTTGAGAACGCCCGGTTTGTAACCATAGAGGCTCAACGGGGATACACAACGAGCCTATCAATCCCAGAGCTGTCCCACCAAGACATAATGCTAGCGGTCAGACTTGACGACATGGAACTGCCAAGGGAACACGGAGGCCCGCTCAGGCTGATAGTCCCCCAGAAATACGGCTACAAGTCAGCCAAATGGGTCTTCAAGCTCAAGTTCACGGAGGACAAGGAACTTGGCTACTGGGAGACCCGCGGCTACAGTGACTCGGCGAACCCGTTCAATAACGACAGGTATTCGGGTTAAATCAAAGGTTTTCCAGCTGAGCGAAAGCCCTGATTGGGAATGAGGCGGTATCAATCCTCAACGGGATGGCGTAGAACCTGAAATCACCATCAAGACCTGCCAGATTCCGCATATTTTCAACGATCAGTATCTCATTTTCAAGTAGACGCGTATGAGCTGGTCGCTCGGGGTTCCCCGTGTTATCCACGTTGCCCCAGTCAACTCCTACAAGGGCAGCCCCTCTTTCAATCAATTTCTTAACAGTCTCATCCGACAGGTAAGGAGGGGATTTCCAGTATTCATCTGTCATCCATTTGGAGTCCCAGCCCGTCCTGACAAGAACTGCTTTCCCATCCAGATCATCCGCATCGATATCCACCGATCCATTCTGGTTACGTCTTCCATCAACTACTACCCCGGGAAGCCCTGCCAGCTTGTGAAGAGCAAGTTGATTGATGCTACTCATACCCTTGTGTCGATGACTGGGGGCATCCAGGTACGTCCCAATGCTGCACACGAACTCGATCTCGTTGATGAGGAACTCAGCCTTCCCATCATAATGGCTCCTGGAGTCCTCGTGACTCAGGTAGACTCCTATTCTAGGCTCTGGGAAACCAGGATAGACAGTCATGGCCGATGTAATTTCGTGACTAAGATCGATGAAACACATACCATTCCTCAGTCTCGGACTGATAAAACGCGATTGGTACACGAAAATCATAGATTTTTTAATCCCAACACTCCCTATTCGAGTAATTCAGTGATAACCATGATTGACAACATTCTACCAGGCGAGCCCGAGGCGTTCAGCCTCTTCGGTAAACCACTTTACAGGGCCCCCATGAGAGCTGAGATAGAAGAGGCGCAGAAGAAACGATACGAAGTAGCCTACAAAAACTACAAGACAGACCCCGACGATGCGGATAACATCATATGGCTCGGCAGGAGGCTCGCATATCTAGGCAAGTACCGTGATGCATGCGCATTCTTCACCATTGGAGCCGAAAAGTACCCTGAGGACCCAAGATTCCCAAGACACAGAGGACATCGGTTCATCACTATGCGTCTGTTTGACCGGGCAATCGAGGACTTTGAGCTAGCGGAGAGGCTCATGGACTCGTCTGCTAACGAGATAGAGCCGGATGGGATCCCAAACGAGAGGAATCAACCAGTCAGCTCACTACAGACAAACGTCTGGTACCACCTCGGATTAGGATACTACCTGATTGGCGAGTACGAGAAAGCGGAGAAGGTGTACGAGAAGGGCATAAACGCGTGGGAAATCCCTGACAACTACGCCAGCTTCGCCAACTGGTACTACCAGACACTCAGGTTCCTAGGGAAAGACGAGAAGGCAAAGAAGCTCATCGAGAGGGCAAGTCCGGACATGGATCTTATCGAGAACGGGATGTACCTGAACCTGCTCCTGGTGTTCAAGGGGGAGCTGCTCGTCGAGGACCTTGAGAAGGAAATGCGGTCCTCGGGTGAATTGGGGTTAGTTACCCTCGGGTACGGGATCGCAGCTTGGTATCTAATCAACGACGAGAAGGAAAAGGCAGCCAGTCTCCTCAAGGAAATCGTTTCCATCAAAGGGTGGGCGGGTTTCGGTTACATAGCTGCTGAGGCAATGTACAAAAAAATGGGTTACAGCATCTAGCCTAATCCCAACTCATCAAGCGGGTGCCTGATGATAGTTTTCAGGTTCTCAGGCTTTGACCTCCGGGGATCACTGAGATATATTTCGTGGTGATTCCCCCTTAGCCTGTACCCACTCTTCTCAACCCATTCGTGTAACGTATTGATGGTAGGAGTCTCCTCACTGTATGGCCCAATGTGCAGTATCTGGGCAGATATTCCCTCGTGGAAGTTCCATAGTGAGACCTCACGTACCTTCTCGCCCTTCTTTTCAGAGAGATCAGTGACAAGCTCCTGCATGGCCTCCTCTGAAACGTAGTCGGGGACACGTATGAATGCCCTCCACCTCCAGTCCTCACGGGGTGCCGGATTGGTCATGTCAAATGTCCCGTCCTCGATCCACCACAGCCCCTCAAGGGGCATCACCTTGAAGTCCTTATCCTGCCCCTTGAAGTGGAACTTCAGCGTGTATGCGAAGCTGTAGAGGGCTCCGATAGCCTCCTGATACTCCTCGCCGTTGGGATCCCCCTTACCGAGGATACTGAGGAACTTGCCTTCAGGCACGTAAACGAGATCGGGCTTCTTCTTCGCCTTGTAACAGTCCTTAAGCTCCTTGCTGAGGTCCACCTTACTCAAATCAATCCAGAATAACTTAGTCTAGGAAGTATAAGAGATTTAGAATAGACAATGGTTAAACCAAGGCCACCGGGTGACGGATTATGGTCTTCAGGTTCTCAGGTTTTGTCCTCTGTGGGTTGTTCATGTATATTTCATGGTGGTCACCGCGGAGCCTGTAACCGTTCTCCTCCACCCATGAGTGGAGAAGGTTGATCGTTGGAGTTTCCTCGCTGTAAGGTCCCCTGTGCATTACCTGTGCTGCAAGTCCCTCGGAGAACCGCTCAAGCTTGACCTCCATCACTTTCTCGCCCTTTTTTTCAACCAGTTCACGCTGAGTTTCGTTTAGTGCATTCTCCGTGACATAATTAGGGACCTGGATCATGGACTTCCATCGCCATTTCCCGCCCGGCGCAGGATTGTTGGCATCGAACACTCCGTCCTCGATCCACCACAGCCCCTCAAGGGGCATTATAGAGTAGTCCATCTCCTTTGCCTTGTACTTGAACTTCAACGTGTATACACAGCTGTACAGAGCCATCATTGCCGACCCGTACTCTTCCTCTGAGGGGTGCCCCTTGCCCAGGATAGCCAGGTACATACCGTCTGGAACATCGACAAGCCCAGGTTTCTTCTTCGCTGAATAGAACGCCTTCAACTCTTTTCTTAGATTAGTTGTCATCTCAAGGGGTGAAGTGATGAAATAGGTTATAACGCCTGACAGTCTACCCCACGGTAGACTCCTCGTCTTTAGAAGCAAAGGGTCATTCAGTGTGATGAGCGATGACAGTAGACCAGATCCCTATCGGCAGGTTCAGCGTCATAACAAGGCTAACCCAGAAAGCACTGAGATACTATGATACCAAGAAAATACTAGTCCCAAAGGCAAAGGACGGCATCACCGGGTACAGGTACTACACCGGGAACCAGATACAGAGCGGAGTAAAGATCAAACTGCTCACGGGATTAGGCTTCAGCCTAGACGAGATCAGGGAGTACTTGGACGCAGAAGAGTCGGGGAACAAGAGACTTGTCGAGAGGATTCTTGAGGAGAGGCGTATAGAGGCGGAGTCCCAGTTGAACTCTCTCAGCAGGGTCGTGTCGTTGCTCAGGACAGACCAGACAGTGAAAAAAACGATGTCAGAACCAGTTATCAAGGAGACCCAGAAGCTTCGGGTCCTGAGTAAGAGAGATTATGGGCGTTACGATGAGGCAATTGGACGCATGATCGGGGATATTATGAACGTGGTGATGTCACCCGAAAACCAGCGGAACTTTGTTCGCATCACGGGTCCGTTTATGACTGTATACCACGGGGAGGAGGACGCGGAGAAAGGCGCGGATATAGAGGTGGCGGTACCTGTGACTGGTAAAGTCTACATCGACGACCCGGAGGTTGAGATCCGAAACCTACAGCCAGCAAGGGTAGTGAGCACCGTGCATCAGGGGGCATACGAGACAATCAGCCAAGCCTACGAGGTAATATTCAGACACATAGCCGAGAAAGGATACGAGGTTGCGGGCCCAGTGATGGATATCTACCTAAATGACCCAAACCAGGTTGACCCGGACGATATCCTGACGGAGATACAAGTCCAGATCAAGTAACTGTCCTCCATCGAACTCGTTTTAAGACTCCACCACCCCCCTTTTTACGGATTAAAATGAACGAGAAAGCATCCATACTGGTCGAGCAGATAGAGTGGATCGTAAGCAGAGTTGAAAGCTCATGCAACGATCTTAGTGACGCGGAGTACAAATGGAAGCCAACTGAGGTTTCTACCAGCGTCCAGTGGCAGCTCATCCACATTAGCAGGATAATCAACGTTGCCCTACCCAGGCTCATCAAAGGGGTAACAGAGTACACTCCTGAAGGATGGGCGGAGGATTACCGCGACCAAGACCACTCCGTGGACAAGCTTCTATCAGATATCAAGAAGGGAAAGGAAGTTTCCATCAAGAAACTGAAGAAGGTATCCAACGAGGCAATGGACGAGGAGATCCCACTCTGGGGAGGTACAAAACTCAGGAAAGAGGGTTTGTTCGCGTATATCGGTGAGATATACCACCACAGGGGACAGTTAACCTACATTAGGGGAACCTACAAGAGGCTAAACGAGTAGCCCACCCACTTTTTTCAGGTTAAAAAACTTACCACAGGTTATAAATTAGTGAACTAGGGATTCAATAGTACCCAATTTTCGGTGATATAAATGCCAAAAGTAGACAGAATAAAACACTTCGCAACTATGAGCCTAAACAGGCTCGATGGAACAACCAAGAACCTCACAGAGGATCAGCTAGATTGGAAGAGCTGCTCAGAAGCAAACACAATCAGGAACATCCTCGGCCACCTCATTGGAGAGTGGTACGGCTTCATCCCAAAAATCGCTGCAGGCAGTAAAGACGCAGAGGTCGCGGGATACGCGGGAACAGAGGGCAAGAGCCTGGATGAGATCAAGGCAGACTATGAGGCAGGCAAAGCCAACCTCATGAAGACACTTGACGGAATAAGCGACGAGGACCTCGCCAAAGAGATGGAGTGGTTCATGGGCAAGCAGCCAACAGCCAGATATCTAATGATGGGAGTATCCGAGATTCTCCACCACGAGGGCCAGATATCTGCAGTTCTAGGTGTCGAGAAGCGAATCAAGGGCGTTTAAGCCCAACCTATTTTTATTCAGCCATCAAGGTTAATTGAACCATCTTGAAGATTGGAGTCACATGTTACCCCACTGTGGGGGGAAGCGGTATTCTAGGCACAAGACTAGGTGTAGAGTTCGCCAAGAGAGGACATAGAACACATTTCATTACTCTGGAGACACCTTTTGCGCTCCAGGGAATAGACTATGACTTCGTTAAGGTGCACAGGGTCTCAGTGGTAGAGTACCCCCTGTTCAAGTACCCACCATACACTGTCGCTCTAGCAACAGAGATGTCGGATGTTACAGATAGTGCAGAACTTGACCTGCTCCACGTACACTACAGCCTGCCACACGCAACGGCGGCACAGCTGGCTAGAGAGGTCACGGGCAAGCCATACGTGACCACCCTGCACGGCTCGGATGTCACTATACTGGGGAACGACCCAGCGTACGAGAGAGTGAATACAATGAGCGTGGAGGCGTCAGACGCCATTACGGCGGTATCCAAGTTCATGGCAGACGAAGCCCATAACAACCTGGGCATCGAGAAGAAGATTCATGTCATACCCAACTTTGTGGACAACGAAAAATACCAACCTGCCCCCTGCGAGCTGATAGAGGCTAGGACGGAGGAGGCCATCACACTCATCCACGTCAGCAACTTCCGTCCGGTGAAGCGGGTGGAGGACATCGTGTACTCCATGTGCGTCATAACAAAGAAGGTACCCAACGCCAAGCTTATCATAGTTGGCGATGGACCAGACAGGCGCAGGGTTGAGAGACTAATAGACAAACTAGGGCTCAAAAAGAACATCAGGATGATGGGTTTCAGGAGCGATGTCCCTGATATCCTGAGGTGCGCAGACGCCCTAATTATGGCAAGTGAGACCGAAAGCGCCCCGCTTACGATACTGGAGGGCATGAGCAGCGGGTTACCGATTATCGCCACGGATGTCGGAGGCATACCTGAGCAAGTGGAGGACGGGGTCAACGGTTTCCTTGTGCCAGTGAAAAGACCAGACGAAATCGCAGAGGCCGTGCTGAAACTCAACGCCGATATCAACCTCCAGACGAAGATGGGCGAGAACTCACGGAAGACCGTGCTCGAAAGGTACACCGTTGACAGGGTACTTGACCAGTACATGAAGATCTACGAGTCGGTCATCTAACCTAACTAATTATATTCACCCAAATACATGAAGGGGCTATGTCTGATAAGCCAGCATACTACGATAAAAGAGCGGATTTCTGGAAAAAGTACTGGGATATGGCTCTAACATACGACGATTTCATGAAGATTGACACTGAGAACGCCCCCCGTTGGCACGATTTTATGGCGAGAGTCCCGGACCTCAACGACGAGCAGAAGGCAAGACTGCAGGACTACAACAGGATCGTGAAAGTCCTGGTGTACGCTGGTGTCTGGTGCGGTGACTGCGTAAGGCAGGGACCTTTATTCAAGAAAATCGCGGATTTCGTCGATGACGTCGAGATCAGGTTCATTGACAGGGACACCAGCGACGAGCTACAGGACGAGGTCAGGATCCTAGGAGCCACACGTGTACCAATAGTCGTGTTCCTCACAGAGGACTACTGGGAGGTAGGCAGGGAAGGAGACAGGCTCCTCCCGGTCTACAGGGCGAAGGCTGCACGTGAGATAGGAAGGGGACAGTCATCAGGTGTGTTGAGCCCCAAGGCTATCGAGGACCAGCTTGACCTCTGGGTGGATATCTTTGAGAGGGCCATAATAATGACCAAACTCTCCCCGCCCCTGCGAAAGAGGCACAACGACTAGGTCACGTTGATATAGTACATGGAGCTGTTCGGGGTGTACCTGTTGTACATCCTGAGATAGGCACCCATTACGTCCTTGGGACCAGTGGCGGCCGCGAGGTCTACCCACATCCAGTTCACTTCTTGTCCGAACTTCTCAGGGCTGAACCTACCGTAGCAGCATGACAGGTAGTGGTCTATGATCTGGGCCTCTCCCTGTTTCTTCTTCATGGCCTCGATTAGGGGCCTTCTGTCGCCGGGGTTCCTGAGCTGCTGCTTGATTTCAGCTACAGCGTCCTCATGGACCTTCAACTGCTCGATCAAACTCGTGTACGTTAAGGTAATACTCTCCTCGATACTTTCATGAGCCCTCCTGATTCCCTCCTCGTCGCCTGTGTTCCTTGCGACAACCCAGTCACTGAGGGTGTTGAAAACAGACTCGCTACTGATGATGGGGTATCCAGCCTTCTTTATGACGCTGGACTCCAACTCGTTCCAAGGAGTGTTGTAGAATGCCCTTGAGTACCTGAGGAACAGCGGGAATGGCAGTCCCACCCTCCTCACGGCGGGGATGACCTCGGCATAATAGCTAGTCTCACCAGGGCCACCGATGTGGCCCACAATGGGGAAGACCGAGTCGGTAATGACCTGCCTGGAGTCCACTCTCGGGGTGATCCAGTTAATGATCTCTGATACGTCTGGGTTCTCGGCGTTGACGCTGAAGCTGTACTCTTCCTCGCAGATGGGGCACTTGCCAAGGAGGTCAGCCGTAGATGAGCCCTCTTTCCTATGATATTTCAACTCGACCCTGATGCGACCGCACTTGGGGTTCATGCATTCAAGGAAGAACGGAACATAATCAGCGGTCCTCGCTCCGATCCCGGGCTTGTGGCCTGATGCGTCCACCATTGCTTGGGCCTCGTTGCTGGCCTCGATGAACCTCGTCCTAGTGGGCTCCCTGAGAAGAAGCTCAAAGCCGTTCTGGAACAGAGGCCGCGTCTCTGGCATACTGAACCAAAAGATGGGGAGACCGATATCTGCCTCAAGGTTGGTCAGCGAGCCGATGATCTTGGTGCTAAACGTGGATACGTTGTCGGTTGAGTAGTACGCGTTCCTGATGATTGAGTATATGTGGTCAAGGTTCTTCTGGACAAGGTCCCTCTTCTCAGAGGAAAGCTCCTTGAGAATCCCACGGTAGTTGCTGTCGATCTTGTCCATGGTTTTCCTGAACCAGCTCTCACCCGGCAGCTTGACCTCGTATATGGAGAGGTTGTTCTGGGTCGGCTGGATCGGGTAGTTCATGTGCAGCCCCTTGGAGCTCGGACTCGGCAGCCTCATGTTGGTTAGCTCGGGCTGGACCCCATCGTAGTCCGCGACATAGTAGAGGGGGACGATTTTCTCGTCCATTCCAGCTAAAGATACCGCATACGCTATTTTGTTGAGGACAAGGCTAGGTCCGCCCATGAAGTTTGGCTGCTGGCCGGCCTCGACGACGCCGTTGTGCATCCCGTCGATAGCCTCCACGGTCTTTCCCGTCAAAAGCCCCATGCGCCTCATGTTGTTCTTCATGTGGGCCTTGAGGGACTCCAGCTCGTCGATTGTTTCACCGTACTCACTCCGGACCTTCGGCATCAGGTCGGCGGCCTCCCCCATGGTGTGAGAGATGTGCCCCCAGAGCTCAGTGGCTAACCCCGATGTTTTCCGTTCAATTACATGGTTTGAGTATATGTTATGCGCCGCTGGCCTGTTGTCCTGTTCGCTCAAAATATGCACCTAGACATTATGGGGTAAACTCGGCAGGGGATTATTAAAACAATTAGCCTAGAGCCTCAACAGCTTAGCGGCGTTGTCGTGGAAAATCATCCTGATCTCCTCCTCCCTGAGGCCTAACTCGTAGCAGGTCTTCAGCTGCTCCCTCAAGTATTCAACAGAGAAACCCCTGGGGAAGTAGCTACTATCAGTGCCGAACAGAAGCCTCTCGGGACCCATGGTCTCCATGGCCTTCCTGAAAAGCTTCTTCAGGTCCAGGTCGTAGGGCATCCACCTCATCCACTGGTTTGAGCCCGATGTGTCGACATAGACGTTGGGGCACTGCCAGCAGAGCTGCAACAGCTCCCTCCAGTAGCAGGCGCCGAAGTGAGGGACTATTAGTTTCAAGGTCGGAAAATCGCTGAGGACCTTCCAGAACGTGAGGGGGTTCAGATTTCTCAAATCGTATGCGGGTCCGCCGCCTCCCCCCAGGACGCCGAAGTGGGCTAGCACCGGGATCTGTAGCTTCTCTGCCACCTCCCAGACGGGGTAAGCCTCCTTACTATCAATGGGCTTCGACTGGCCTGATGCGATGAGCTTGTACCCCTTGAGGCCCAGCTGCGTGACCGCCCTTTCTAACTCCTCGGCAGCATCCTCCCCGAACAGTGGATGATGTGCAAACCCGGTGAACCGCTCGGGGTGCATCTTGATTATCTCGGCTAGATTGTCGTTGCCCCCACCCATCATGAAGTTGACTCGTTCAAGCCCTTTGGCATCCATATCATCAACCCAACGCTGAGCCTGCTCGTGGTCATTGTGGATGACGCCATCCTCCGGGGGCTCAAAGGCCCACATGCGCCTCCACTTGTTCCTGTACATGCGCGAGTTCTCAAGGATGATGTCGGCCCTCTCCTCGCCGTACCTGTCAACCAGTCGTTTCCTTCTGCCGCGACCTCCTGGCCTCTGGACGGGGAAGTGACTGTGAAAATCGATTACTTTGAGTCCGTAGAGGTTCATGAATACACCTTTCGGAATGTAAAGGCACGAGGCTAGTTATGAATATCGTTAAACCAGGAGGGCTGTCGCCTTCTCCAAGTAGAATGGCCCGTCCCTTGGCAGGGACTCCTCGATGAACGCCTCCGCCAGCTCCACGTCGCACTGCACACCTCTCAGTTCCGCCTTCTTCCTGTTGACCCTCGGGTAGTAGCCCCACGGGAACTTGGCGAGCTGGGTGGAATACTGGTTGATAGCCTTTTCCTTTGCATCGTACGAGTTGGTTACATCCACTAGAATGCTAGGGCTCGGGATCAGAGTGTTGACCTCCATCAGGAGCAGCCGCTCAACTAACCAAGCATCCTCGTACATTGTCGTATGGGCTGCCCACTCTATTGCCTCCTTGACAACCCCGTAGCAAGATTTGTGTTCCCTGTGATAATCGAATGGCAAGTGAGTGATGATAGTCCCTGGCCTGAAGTCATCGATGTAATCGGCTAACTCCCTGATCAGCTCGGGACTTACCTGGATGTCGTCCCTCTCAAGAATATCAGCATCAACATCCAGCGACTGGACGGCGTTGAAGAACTCGTCTCTCCTGTTCCTGGGGTTGCAGGTAAGGCATAGTACCCGCACCTCCTTGCCTGCGCTGGCATGCTTCGCCAGAGTCCCTCCGCAACCGAAGGTCTCGTCGTCCGGGTGGGAAACGATGGCAAGTAAACCGCCTGTCATGGATGAAGAGACGGCGGATACCGTATAAAACATTGCAGAAAGGACGCTCTTGGAGGGGATTGGGTAGTATCGGGCGGCGGTATAATGACGACGAAATGGGTTTTGATTAGTTCAGGTTAAGGCACGGAGCTATAGCTTGATTCGTTGTTCTTAGACCGCGTTAGCCCCTAGCGTTTTCCATGATACAGAACAACAATCTATAGCATTAATATATATAATAACATGTCGAATTAAACAACATAGTTATTTTGAAGCATCAAAAATAGAGCGGTATTCTATATGACTGATAACTTATGTATGTGCATATTCCTTTTATTACTAAAATCGAGCAAGATGATAAGGAGGCAAAGAGTAAGAATGAATTATCAAGAAAGAAAAGCTGTGAGCCCAGTGATAGCCACAGTAATACTTGTAGCAGTTGCGATCACCGTCTCGGTAGGAGTTTCTTACTGGATGGGCGGAATTAGCAGCCAGTACACCCAGTTCGAGAAAATTGAGGTCCAAACAGGATTCGCGACCGCCGTTGCCGGTGGTTGGGATGTCACTATGACCGTCAAGAACAGTGGTTCAGCTGACGCAACAATTACACACGTATTCGTCAATGATGTTCCTGTAACCAATCTTGCGGCATCAGCGGTCGTCGCAGGAGAAACAGGGGCAGATGTTCCTGCAACCGGACTTGGTCTAACTGCAGGAGAGGCTGGAACGGTAATGGTCTACATCTCATCAAGCTATGGATCGTTGTCAGCGGGTACGACTGTAAACATAAAGCTACACAGCGCAGGCGGAATGGATTACATCAAGCTAATCAAGCTACCCTAATCCAAATTCCTCCCCATTTTTAAAATTTCAATATTTTCTTGGAGGTTTGACCACTGAAGCTCGTAGAATGGCTAAAAGAAAAAATCAGCACAGCACCAGAGGAAGAAATAGAAGGCGTCATTGTACGAGAAATCAAACCGGAGTACAGGATAATCGATGAGTATGCGGTCATCGAGCCTCATTCATGTGTAAAAATAGTTTCATCCCCAGAGCTTGGGGAAGGAAAATATTACTTCGTTGAGGAGGCCCCTATGAATAAGGAGCAGGACGACACATACCAGAAAATGGTCAACATACTCAGCAAGGAGTTCACCTCACCCAAGGGGGAGCACATCGACCCAAAGGAGTATGTTTACGAGCAGGCTGAGATTATCGCCGAGAAGTATCACAGGACACTTGGGAAGTTTACTATCGAGGAATGGGACAGGGTCTTCTACTATGTAGTGAGAGACCTGACGGGGTACGGCCCACTCCAGACCATCATGGATGATCCCAATATCGAGGACATCAGCTGTAACGGCATCGACATGCCCCTATATATCTGGCACAGAAACCATGAGAGCATCCCATCAAACATCATTTTCAAGAGCACCCAGTTACTCAACGATTTTCTAGTCAAGATGGCCCACAAGTCGGGCAAGCACATCAGTAGCGCCCAGCCGGTTCTCGACGCCATGCTGCCTGAAAAGCACAGGCTGGCGGCGACTTTTATGAACGAGATCAGTATGAAGGGGAGCACCTTCTGTATCAGGAAGTTCCGGGAGGAGCCCTTCAGCATCGTTGACCTCATGAACGTGGGGACAATAAGCGCACGAATAGCCGCCTACTTCTGGCTAATACTTGAGTACAAGAAGAGCTTCATGATCGTCGGAGGGACTGGCGCAGGCAAGACCAGCATGCTCAACGCCCTCTTGGGACTCATGAGCCAGAACGACAAGATCGTCACCGTCGAGGAAGTTCCGGAGCTCAACCCTCCGGCGACAAACTGGACCCAACTCAACAGCAGGGAGAGCTTCAATTTCGGCGACGGCCCTAGTGGAAGCATCAGCCTCTTCGATTTAATCAAAGTGAGTCTCAGGTACAGGCCAGACTACGTCATAGTTGGTGAGGTCAGGGGAGAGGAGGCGTACGTGCTGTTCCAGGCCCTGGCAACGGGCCACGGTGGACTATGTACAATGCACGCGGATAGCATCGACAGGGTGGTTAAACGGCTTACATCGCCACCCATGAACGTCAGCGAGGTGTACATCCCACTGATGAACGTGGCGCTCTACATCCAGAGGGTAGAATTACCAGGCAACAAGGACGGCAACTCCTTCGGCAGGAGGATTCGCAGCGTCTCTGAGATAGCCGAGTTCGAGGACTATAATGAGGTATCCAGGTGGGACCCGAGAAAGGACAAGTTCATCACAATGTTCGAGGACAGCTTCATCATCCAGCAGATTAGCATAACAAGCGGACTATCGATATCCCAGCTCATCGAGGAACTTGACACTAGGGAACAATACTTGGAAACAATAGTTGAAAGCGGAATTACGATTCAGTCAGAGGTAGCAGACAGGATCTCTGGATACCAGAACATCCGTAAATCAATGTTGAACGGGGAGACACCAAAGATCGAAGACCTGTGGGAGGTGGGGCAGTTCAACCCGTTCAGGCTACCTGACATCAACGACCTGTTTGAGTTCATCCTCAAAGAGGAAAAAAGGAAAGAAATAGAGGACCGTCAACCTGAAGGGGGCAACAACTGGGATGAAATCCAAACGATGCTGAACCAACTTCGGGAGGACGCCCAGTAATGGCCCAATTAGATTTCGGCACGGTCCTGAGGGACTACTGCTACGCGTATTTTGGCTGGGCAGGCAAGGGACTGACCTCGGTTTTTAGGGATATTGAGAAAGACCTTGACGCGGCCAGCATGAGCATCCACCCAGAGGTTTACTTTAGCCTTGTGGGCGTGGTCGCCATAATATCAGGAGTTCTGCCCATGGTCGCTTTCGGGTTTATCTCCCTCGGGTTATTCCGATTACCAGCAAGTCTAGGCATATCCCCCATGATTCTATTACCAGTCAGTCTTGGACTCCCGCTGGTAATAATCATCGGCAGTACAATCTTTCCCAAGACAGTCTCAAGCGACAAGATGGCCAGCCTTCAGATTGAGATCCCATACGCATCAATGTACATCAGCGTCATGGTCAGCGGCGGTCTTAGCCCATTCGAGAGCTTCATCAGGATGAGGGAGATGGACTTGCTGCCAAGCATGAAGGCTGAAGTGAATAGACTCGAGACCCTGGTCATGACCTCAGGAGCCGACCCCATCACCGCGATGGAACTAGCAGCTAAAACAGTCAATATCAAGGAATACAAGGAACTTTTGCTGGGATACGCCTCAAGCGTGAGAACCGGGGGGGACACTCTTCACTACCTGTTCAACCAGACAAAAAACATGTTCAGGAGTCTATCCATTCAAGTAAGGGCAAAGGGAGAGGCAGCCGCCATGCTCATGGAGGCATACACCATCATCGGGATACTGGGCGTCCTCGGCCTCTTCCTAGTGTTCGTTGTGGGAATGAGCCTACCCACGGCAGGGGTCAGCATCAGTCCTGAACAGTTCTTCCTGTTCAGCTTCGTGGTTATGCCCGGAATGTCATTCTTGTTCCTGTTCGCAGGAGACATGGTGCAGTTCAACTATCCGATCAGCAACTGGAAACCATACTACGTGTTCTTTGGTTTTCTTCCGTTCGGAGGACTTTTAGCAACTCAAATAGTGCTCCCGTTCTTTAACGAGTCATTCTTGCTTGTCCCCGCGTTGATGAACTCGATTATTTGGGTGAGAACCTCGCTTGGGTTCGCTGAGGGAACCGAGGCGGCTATCGGAGTTACATTCACTCTTATTTTCGTGGCTATTCCAGGTTGGGTAGCCGATTATTATACCTCGGGCAGGGATGGAAACCTGCAGAACGGTATCACCCTATTCCTCAGGGACCTGGTTGAGGTAAGAAAAAGCGGGATGAGCCCAGAGAAAAGCATCGCGGCCTTGTCCGGAAGGAACTACAAGGGGTTCGGCAGATATCTTAAGGACATCAGCACCAAGATCAACTGGGGCTACCCGCTACGCCAGATATACAAGGAGTTCGCGGCCAGTGCCAACAACTGGCTAGCCCTCGTCAATATCTACCTGCTCCTGGACACCATCGAGGTGGGAGGGGGGACAGTGGACAGCATCGAGAGCCTCGCCGAGTTCAGCGAATCATCGAAGCAGCTGGAGGAAGAGAAGAAAGCGGTTCTGATGCCGCTGGTGATAGTTCCATACATCGGTGCAGCGCTCCTGACTGGCACGACGGTCATGTTTCTGGGTTTCTTCGGAGGCTCAAACCTAGGCGTCAGCATTCAGCAGGTGATGCTTTACAGGGTCTTGCTGACTCCGCTGTCGATTCACTGTTTCACTTTGGGGCTTGTCACGGGTAAGATAGTGTCTGGGAGAGTTTCGGCAGGTTTCAAGCACGCAGTGATACTCAGCCTTGTCGCACTCGGGGGCATTTGGCTCGTCTCTAGCATGGATATGGGAGGTGGCTTGATTTAGTGAGTAGAAAAGCACTTTCCCCAGTAATTTCATCATTGATCCTTTCAGCCGCAGTTATAGTCATAGGAGGGGCTGTCTGGTCCTACTCCGTTGGGGCAGCCACGTCAATAGCTGACGGTTACGTGAATGATACTCTTAATCTTTCAGATGAAGTCACGGAGAGGTTCATGGTAGAACATGTGGATATAGACGCCGGACTTGATACTCTATCCGTCTGGGTCTATAATTACTGCTCTCAGAGCATTACAGTTGACACATACATCAAGGACGGCAACATCGTCATCGGCTCAACACTTGGGTCAATTATAGAAAAAGGGGACACCTCAATGATCACGATCGAGATCATCCCAAGATCGTCGAATGACGAGGTGTCAATAAAAATACACAGCAGGAGGCAGAACGACACGTATGAAACATTCTATGTCCCGTAAGAAAAGAAGAGGGATCGCATCGATCCTTGGCACTCTCATATTCATTGGCATCGTATTCAGCGCATTTGTGCCCATGACCCTGGTCATGAAGCAGGCAGATAATGTATATGAGAGAAAAATCCACGAGGCGACTATCAGTGACATCGATAAAGGAACAGAGGACGCTATGGTCTATGCATACGGGGAGACGGGTAGTACGGAACTTTCTGTCTTCATAACAAACAAAGGAGTTAACGAACTGACCATCGTCCGAGTCTGGTTGAACAACAACTCCACCGAAGTATCTGAAACAATAGTCCCGAAAGCTTCCACTGAAATGGGACCTTTCGATGTAACAGATGCAGAGTCCCCCCTCAAGGTAAAAGTGACGACAGAAAATGGAAACATATTCGAGTGCGATCTTGGTTCGGTGATGTACTCAGAGGTAAATGGTTGGTATACTCCATCATTCGCCATCAGTGTTATGATAATGAGTGACTGGGGCCAGTATGAGATTATCGTGGAAGACTCCGGGTCTAACGAAGTCGGATATTACAAGTCATCCGGAAACGAACACGATGATATATCCAAGACATTCCTTGTGGACGATACCCCCGATACATATGATGTTGAGGTATTGAAGAAAATCGGGGGTGGGTGGAACAATCTAATCGGACCAGGATATACGGTGAACGTGCCGTCAGCAGCAGGCACTCCCGTCGTAATAGTGGTAACGGATGGAACATAATGACTAACAATAAAACAATACTAATCGGAACCGCTCTAGCGTTACTACTGATACTATCAAACGGAACCCAGACGGCTCACGCGGAAAGGATTACAATAGAGAAACCTTTCGAGCCAGTAATCATCGAAGATGGAACAATTCCTCTGAACACAAGATACAGGGCAGACCCATTAGAGATACTCTGCAAGCTAGAGGAGGGAAGAAAATACCACATATACCTCGTTGGTGAATGGACCACAAAAGTCAATGAATCAAGTGCGATGGATCGTTTAACAGATTATGACATCGAAGTATTTGACTCACAGAACAATTTAATTTCCAGTCATACTGAGTCAGCTGGTTTCCCTGAACAAGTTTCCAATGATAAGAACCACCAATATTTCGAGCCGCCAACCACGGATAAGTACCGTTTTGTGATATACAATGATCCAGAGGACAGCAGAGGGACCCAAGAGGCAGTATTCATGATCATCGAGCATCTAGAAATGAACAAGAGATATGAGTTGTACCTTGAGGGAAGACCGTCTCCGTCTGAACCGTATCCCCCTGATTACGTTTGGGCCTATGAATTTTCGACCCCAAATGAGAATTTCCAACTTCATGTTGAGGTTCCCGACCCTGATCCGAAGAAAAAGGATCACGGTCTTGACATGTATGAGATCAGGTTGTTCCCCATGGCGAATCCGTCTGCAGAGGTTGGATACTACATATCAGGAGTTGGGGTGCCCGAGGGTAATTTGCTTCAAGGAGGAGTAGAGGGACAATACGGTTTGTACAATACATCGATCTCAGGGAATAGCTTCCCTGATCTGAGGGCCAGTTGCGAGTACGCAGGAGAGGATATGGACGTGGTATTTGGAAAACCCCAGCACAACGAGACCGAGCTGGTCCTAGAGACAAGAGAGGTATTTTACTACATGGCCATGCTTGCCGAGTACTACCACGGGACAATATCATTTTACATCAAGACAGATTACAGGCAGATCAACGTGACCATAATCGAGTCACCAGAGGTCGGGGTCACAGGAGAGGACCATCGTGTGGTCGCTGAACTTCAAAGCCCAGGGGTAATAACCAGGGCATGGCTCAACTATACAACCGACGGCTGGAGGACTGAGGAAAAGATCCAGCTCACAGAGGAATTCGGCTTGTACGAAGGATGGCTGCCGCGGTTTGAGTTGCTCGACAACGTACAGTACAGGATTTATGTCGAGGATGAGATAGACAACTCGGGGATGAGTGAGTTAGGGTTCATTGTACTTGACCCTGTCAACCTACGTATTGGAGCAAAACGGCTCGATGTGAACGGGGGAGAATCCATAGAGATAGGCGGGAAAGCTGTGGAATCCAGCGAGATCAATCTGAGAATCCAATCCAATGATTTCGAGGAGAACATAAACATAAACGTTGATGATGAGAAAAATTGGTCGTACATGTTCACCCCCCAAAAGGAGGGCAACTATAACGCCAAGGTGTTCTTTGACGGTGATGACACTCACGATAAGGCTGAGAGCAAAGAGATCACACTCTCGATGGAGAAACAGACCCCAACAATCAACTATGCAATCAACCCCAGGCAGGTTAAGAGGACGAGGGAGTTTGAGGTCTCAGGCACCATCTCTCCACACATATCGGGAATATCTGTGAAACTACTATGCATCACACAGACAACAAGCTATGAGTTGGAGACAATCACGATGAGCGACGGTTCGTTCAGCTTTTTTGTAGTACCAGAAGAAAGCGGAACATGGCAGGTTCTGCCTCAGATATCTGAGTCAAATTTCCAGGAGGGAACCCAGGGCGAGATTAAGGTCTTTGATGTCATCGAACTGACGATGAAGGAAAAGGTAACAGCTGCCATACTTCCATTCACGGTATTGCCCATGATCCTGGCTCCCGTTGGACTCGCGGTTGCGGGGTTAGGTTTGGGCGAGATGAGGACGGGTTTTGTCAGGGGATTGTTTGGCAAAGAATCAGGGAAAGAAGACCCAGATGAGAAAGATGGGGATAAAAAAACCGTCCCTAAGGGAGCGGTCAGTTACCGCCGCCGAAGCAGCAGATAGGTGAGGAAAGATCCTCTCCTATCACTCGACTAGTTTTTTCATGAAATCGCTGTAATCGTCCCGCTTGATGGTGGGCACAAATCCGTCGATTACTTTCTTGGCGGCAGAGGCATCATTGATGAGCAGGTCTACCACTGTAATCGCCAGTGCCTTGGCTGGCACGATGTACTGGCGAATGCTGTCGGTTATCTTGAAGTCCCTGCTATGGCCTGGACCCTCACACCCTCCCATGCCGATGCTTGTTGTGGGCATAATGCAGCTATAATCACCCATGTCTGTGCTGCCCGTGCTGTGACCCCTGTGCTTGAGCTCAGCAGCCCCGACGTATTCGGTGCATGCCCCTATGAGCACCTTCTCAAGCTCGTCATTTCGAGTGTAAGGCATATACCCCGGGTGGTCAAATATCTCCACCTCGGCACCCACGGACATCGCTCCTGCCCTGAGGGCACGATTAACCTTGACGTTTGCGTCTTTGATGGCGTCAACCGTCTTTCCCCTGACGTAGCTCTCCATTCGCACATCTGCTGGGACGTTGTTGACGATCTCTCCTCCCTTTGTAATTATGGGGTGGACCCTGATGGTGTCCTGGTCACGGAAAGTCTCCCTGTTGGCGTGGATACCCATGAGTCCCATCATGGCGGCGTTCAATGCGTTGATTCCCTTGTGTGGGCTCCCGCCGGCGTGAGCCTCCCTACCGATATAGCCAACAAGCTTGCCGACGAAGCCGTTGTTGCTGCCACCTACACCGATGAGCTCCATCTGGTCCATGGCGCTATGGCTTCCGATGGAGATATCAATATCTTTCATGGCCCCCACCCTGATGAACTCCTGCTTGCCACCGAAGAACTCCAGCTTGCCCTCCTCCCTGAGGCGGTTCCTGTAATCTATCTCGATGTACTCCTCGGCAGGCACGGCAACCATGACAACCTCCCCTGCGAGGTGATCCTTTACGAGATCTAGTCCGTATCCCGCGCCAAGCATGGCAGCCATCTGGCTGTGGTGTCCGCATGCATGGACGTTTCCTGACGCCGTGTGTGCCTCAGGGTGGACCGGGATGTGGAGGGCATCGAGCTCACCGACAACCCCCACGGAAGGCCGTGAGCCATCTCCCTTCAGGTACGCCTTGCTCCCAGTAATGGCAATATCCTTCTCGTACCTCCAGCCCATCGCCTCGTACTTTGCCTCAGTTAGCTCCGCCGTCTTGAACTCCTTGAACCCAAGCTCGGGGTACTTCCATATCGCGTTGGCGTACTCGATTATCTCGTCAGCCCTGCGGTCGATCTCTGCTAAAACTTTCTTCTTGATCGCTGCCTTGTCCATATCTATCGTAATATGAACGGGTCAGCGCGGATTTAAGACGAATGTTGGGAACCATTTCAGGACAGCAACATGGAAAAAATCAGAGGAGAGGGCTTGGATGATCCATTACACCTGGGCAGCTCACTCGATCATTTTCTGCATGAACTCGGCGTACTCATCTCTGGGTATAACGGGCTCAAACTGGTCCATGATCTCCTTGGCCTTGACTGCATCATCATAAAGCAAGTCTATAACAGTGATCGCCAACGCCTTGGCCGGGAGCACGTACAGGTTCACCTTGTCCTCCACGGCGAAAGAGCTGTGGTGATGGCTCCCGCTGACGCCCCCCATCACCAGGTTGGTTGTGGGGTGAACACAGCTAAAGTCACCCATGTCAGTGCTCCCGCAGCTGTGGTCGCCCAGTGGAACAACGTCAGTGAGAGCCAAGCAATTCTCCCTCAGAACGACATCAAGGACAGGGTCCCTGTGGTACGGCATGTATCCTGGCACATCAATGAGCTCGACCTCAGCACCGACTGCCATGGCACCAGCTCTCAGCGCGTTATTCACTTTCATGTTTGCACCCTTAATGGCTGGAACTGTTGCGCCCCTCACGAAACTCTCCATATGCACATCAGCGGGAACATTGTTGACGATTGAGCCCGCCTTCGTCAGGATGGGGTGGAACCTGATGTGGTCCTCGTCCCTGAACGTTTCTCTGTTGGCATGGGCGCCCATGATGCCCAGCAGTGCCGCATTCAACGCATTGACGGCCTCATCCGGATGGTCCCCGGCATGCGCAGCAATACCCTTGTACTTGGTTAGCTTTGCGATGAAACCGTTCTCCGTGCCCCCCGTACCCAGCTTTGCCCCTTTTAATGATCCCGTACTGTGGCTGCCGATTGTCATGTCAATATCGTCCATGGCCCCGATGTGGATGAACTCCTGCTTGCCACCCATGAACGTGATCTTGCCGTCCTCGACAAGCTTGTTGCGGAAGTCCATCTGGATGAGTTCCTCGGCCGGGACCCCCATCATAACAATATTTCCGTCCAGTTCGTCCTTGACGACATCGAGGCCGAAACCTGCCGCCAGCATGGCGGTAACCTGGGCGTGGTGCCCGCAGCAGTGGACCCATCCGGTCTTGGGGTCGGCCTCGGGGTGAGTCGGCACGTCAAGGCTGTCCAGCTCACCGACGATGGCGACGGTTGGCCTCGATCCCTTCTCCTTGAGGTACGCTTTGCTTCCCGTGATACCCAGCTTGTTCTCGTAGTACCAGCCCATCTTCTCGTACTGAGCCTCAACGTATTCGGCCGTCTTGTACTCCCTGTACCCTACCTCGGGGATCTTCCAGAGATCATCACCTATCTTAATTATCTCCTCCGCCCTCGCGTCTATTGCGTCTATGACCCGCCTCTTCAGCGCCTGCTTATCCATGTTAGACTAGCCCTGTTGATCATAGAAAAGACATTCTGGGTGAAGATTCACCGTGATATCCCGGGTGGAAAAAGTAACCTTTTTACTAAAAGGAATCGTGGAAGTTATACTGGTGAAGTATTTGACCGGCCAAACAATCAGTTGTGTTTTCGAGATTCTGCGATTAAGGCAGAACGAGCCGCCGGTCTACAGGATACCACAGTAAGCCTAACCTGTCTAACGGGTTGGGCTCAGGAGGGTTATGATGAGTAACAGGGCAATTGAACGTATCAGTTCGCTGATGAATACAAAACGATTCGTGGTAAAGGTGGGCACGAGCAGCATTACCGATGAAAACTCAAGGTTGGACGTCGGCAAGGTGGCCATCCTAGTGAGCATGTTGATGAAGGAGGTTAAGAACGGGAGGTCACCGATACTCGTGAGCTCAGGGGCTATCGGTGCAGGACTCGGCAGGCTTGGTCTACCAAGGCCGGACGAAATGCAGGAACTCCAGGCGGCTGCGGCCGTGGGCCAGGGTATCCTAATGCAGACGTACGAGTTCTTTTTCAACAACTATGAACAAACCATAGCACAGCTCCTTCTGACGGGCGACGATTTCACTGACCCCGAGAGGAACAGGAACCTGTCCAACACACTGGAGACCCTCATCAACTGGGGCGTAATCCCCATAATCAACGAGAACGACACCGTTGCGACCCAGGAGATCAAAGTGGGCGATAATGATACAATTGCCTCCTACGTCACCATGGCGGTGGACGCGGACCTGCTGGTCATACTGACAGACGTGGACGGGCTGTACACCAGTAACCCATCAGAAGGTAAGGGCGAGTTCGTCAAGGTCGTGGAAGAAATCACCCCCGAGGTCGAAGGCTGGGCCAGCAAGGCTGGAAAGGGTTTTGGCGGAATGTACACCAAGGTCCAGGCGGCCAAGAGACTGGCGAAGGAGGGCAAGGCGACGGTGATAGCGAGCAGCGGCGTGCCAGATGCCCTGTCAAAGGTTTTGGTGGGGGAGATTGGCACCCTATTCATGCCAAGAGGAGATGAGATTGATGAGTGAAGTAGTAAACAAGGCGGCGGCAGCCCGACAGGCATCATACGGTCTATCGAAGTTAGACACCGAGGCAAAGAACGCGGCGTTGAACGCCGTGGCCGATGCCCTCTGGGAACACAGGGAGACCCTGATGGAGGCGAATCAAAGAGACCTGGAGGCAGCTGACGGGATGCTCCAGAAGGGAGAGATCACTGGGGCCATGATAAAGCGGATGGCCCTTAACACGAGCAAGGTCCAGGGGATCGTTGACATGGTGAAGAGCGTCGCGTCCCTAAACGACCCGGTGGGGAAAACCGAATACGCCAGGGAACTGGACGAGGGGCTGGATTTGTTCAGAGTCACCTCGCCACTGGGAGTCGTCGCAGTTATTTTCGAGTCACGGCCCGATGCCCTTGTCCAGATAGCGAGCCTGTGCCTGAAATCAGGGAACAGCGTGCTCCTCAAGGGCGGCAGCGAAGCCCGCCACAGCAACAGGAAGCTATACACAATCATCAAGGAAGCCACAGGCGACCTTCCTGATGGTTGGATTCAGATCATGGAGGTAAGGGACGAGGTCACCAAGCTCCTAGAGCTGGACGCCTACGTTGACCTGATCATCCCACGTGGTAGCAACGAGTTCGTCAGGTACATCCAGAACAACACCCGCATCCCCGTTCTCGGGCACGCCGACGGGGTCTGCCACATCTACGTGGACAGCGAGGCTGACCTTGATATGGCTGTGAAGGTCTGCCTCGACGCCAAGATCCAGTACCCATCCGTGTGTAACGCGGTTGACACAATCTTAGTACACGAGGACATAGCAAAGGGCTTCATCGCACCCATGGTCGAAACGCTGTTAGATAAGGCCGTGGAGGTCAGAGGCGGAGAACAGGTGCTAGAGATCATTAAAGAAGGAGTCAAGGCGGCGACGGATGATGACTGGGGTCACGAGTACCTCGACTACATCGTTGCCTTGAAGATCGTGCCCGACGCCGATGAGGCCATCACACACATCAACGGGTATGGCTCGCACCACACAGATGCGATTCTAACTGGTAATGCGGAGACCGCGGTCTACTTCATCGACTCCGTTGACTCGGCCAACGTGTTCTGGAACGCATCGACAAGGTTTGCGGACGGGTACAGGTACGGCCTTGGATCAGAGGTGGGCATAAGCACGGGGAAGATACATGCCCGCGGCCCATCAGGGCTTGAGGGGCTCACCATTTACAGGTACATCCTTAGGGGGGACGGCCACATCGTCGCTGATTACGTCGGAGATGGTGCCAAGAAATATACCCATCGTTCGATTGATGAGAAATGGTGACCTCGCCAGAGGAGGCCAGAGAGTACACTGACGAGCTTGGGAAGCCCGTTGTCATCAAGGTATAGATACAAGTTGGCGGCAGGGGCAATGCGGGAGGCGTAAACTTCTCGGACAACCCGGACGAGGCAGCGGATGACCTCAGGGAGCTCCTCTAAGCCTCTATTATTTTTATTAGCTGCTCAAGCATGCGGAAGGTGAGTCCCCAGACAACCTCTCCGTCATACTTGTAAACGTCGCTGTTCCAACCCTTGACATCCTGTTTGGTCCTTGACTGGACCAGCTCGCTCAGAGGGGCCCAAAGGTATCTTGTAAGCTCGTAATTGAGGCTCACCTCGGGCTCCTCGTCATAGACATACACTATTGGCTGGACTTTCATGTTTGTGCGGACGCTGCTGAATATTGGCTTCATGTAACCCAGCTTTGATTTCTCACGGAGATCGATTGCGGTCTCCTCAAGTACCTCGCGAGAGGCAGTTTCCACCAGGTCTCTGTCATCGTCCCCCCTTTTACCACCAGGGAAGGCCATGTCCCCGCTCCACGGGTCACCCTCGACCTCTGCCCTCTTGACAAGGAAGAACTCCAGATCGTCGTTGCGCTCCCTGAGGAGTATGGCTACTGCTGCATGTGAGCTCTCCTCCGGTCCATCGAGAAGTTTTCCCCGAAGGCTTGATAGTTTCTCATTTGCCCGCAACGGTGTTCCGTATCTGTGAATGCTCAGGGTATCTAAAATGTTGTGATCAAGTTTGGGAAGACGTAAATAGCATCGCACAAACTCAGGAACAATATTTGGAAGGCAACAGATTGACAGAATCCAAGGACATATCGAACCCCTTCGAGCAGAAGGCAAAGCAACAGGAGCTAATCAAGGAGAAGATGGCCAACGTGAAGCACAAGATAGCCATAATCAGCGGAAAGGGAGGAGTAGGAAAGACCCTCGTTACTGTGAACCTCGCTGCTGCACTAGCAAAGGGCAGGAAGGGAAAGGTGGGTATACTGGACGCAGATCTCACGGGGCCTTGCGTCCCCAAGATGATGGGTCTGAAGGGCCACAAGATGGAGCTAGGGGCCTCTGGGATAATGCCAGCTAGGGGATCAGAGGACATCGCCGTGGTCTCCATGGACTTCCTGCTTCCTGACGACGAGGCCCCTGTCATCTGGCGTGGCCCGCTAAAGATGGGTGCGATCAGGCAGTTCCTCGGTGAAGTAGCCTGGGGTGACCTTGATTACCTGCTCATAGATCTCCCACCAGGCACCGGGGATGAGAGCCTCAGCGTCCTGCAGCTGTTACCTGAGCTGTCCGGCGTTATCATAATCACTATCCCAAGCGAGGTGAGTCAGGCGGTGGTGAAGAAGGCTGTGACCTTCGCCCGTCAGATGAAAGTTCCAATACTCGGAATCGTCGAGAACATGAGTGGGCTTGTCTGCCCCCACTGCGGAGAGGTCATCAACGTCTTCAGCAAGGGAGGAGGGGCCAAGGTCTCGAAAGAGATGGGTGTAGAACTCATAGGGAGTATCCCCATGGATCCTAAGGTCGCATTGGATAGCGACAATGGTGTGCCATTCATCTACTCTCATCCCGATTCCCCTGCAGCTGAAGCCTTCAAAGTCGTGGTCGAGAGAATTGAGGGACAAGTGAAGAAATAAGGGAAAAGGTAGTTGGTCCGGTAGCGGACAATACTGGAATCACGGTGTCGGAGCATTTCGGAAAAGCCCCGTTTTTCGCGTTATTTGATATCGACGAGGTTTGCGGTAAGTGCATCAAGGCGTGTGTTTATTCACCCCGCCTAGCAAAACTTTTTGAGATTCCAGAGGTTCAACTATTCAACGGTGTCTGCTATACGAATCCCTGATTAGCGATTATAAAAACCTAAAAGAGAAGAGGGAGCTAGAGCTCCACTTCCTCGCCCGCCTGACCTGGTTTCCAGCCCTTGATGTGGGCATGAGCTGCGTTTACACCGTTCCTGAGGTACGCTGTGTCGCTGTTTACGGCGCAGAACAGGAAGCCCCTGTCGATGGCCTCGTTGATGTTGGTGGGACCTGGTGTTGTGAAACAGTGCATCCCTGGAGCTACCCCGGCGTCCTTGCCTGCCTCAACGATTCTGTCAAGGGTCTTGAGGAACACGGGGTTGGTATAATCCCTGTGGATTCCCATGTCAAGGCTCAGGTCGCTGGGGCCCACGAAGCAGGCGTCCACGCCCTCGACACTGAATATCTCATCGATGTTCTCTACGCCCTTGGCGGTCTCGATCATGACGACGCACAGAGTCTCATCGTTCGCCGATGCGAAGTAATCTGGGTCACGGAATGCAGCCAGCCTGGGCCCTGCTCCCCTCTCTCCCCACGGAGGATATTTCATGAGCCTCACCATGTCCTCGGCCTGCTCCTTTGTCTCGATCCGAGGACTAACGATCCCCGTAGCGCCTGCGTCCATTACCTTCTTGATCCAGACGAGGTCATGCCATGGTATCCTGCACATTGGCATGCACTTGTCCCTGCCCCATAGCATAGACTGAACCATGAAGTGGTATGTCTCAGGGCCGAACGCGCTGTGCTCCATGTCGCAGACCAGCCAGTCCCAGCCCATGTCGGCCAGGTACATGGTCATATCGGGGTGACCAACGGTCACCCATGTGCCCAGGGCCGGCGTCCCGGCCTTGAGCTTGCGCTTTACAAGGTTCTTCATGGTTGAACCGGTAACCCCTGTGGATAAAAAACCGTCGAGAGAAAGACTTGAATCGACGCGACTGGAATGATAGCTGTGGTCAAGATGGAGGGCTGGGTCTACGCGTTGATTGCCGTGGTTGTATGGGGATTTGAAGCGATAATAGTTAGGGCAGCCGGGGACGGCGTGGACCCTCTTGTGGGAACAGGGATTGGATGTATTGCCGCGGGACTTGTTTTCGCAGTCTACCTGGGCGCCACTGGGAGGATAAACTCGGACATGCTAAACCGGACCGGGTTCTATTACGGGATAGCCGGAGTGACCAGCTTCGCGATCGGCCATTACTTCTATTACACGGCCATCAACAAATCTGGGGCATCTCTCAGCGCCAGTCTGGTTGCTACTTACCCGCTGCTAACCGTTGTTATGGCGTGGCTGTTATTTGGCGAGCAGATCACATTGAAGAGCGGAATAGGCACCCTCCTCATAGTGATTGGCGGGCTGCTATTGTTTGTTTGACCGCTGCAAATTGTATCGGTTTGTTAAAAAAAGGCAATCCGATACAATTTTGAATCGGTTTTAGAGGTCCTCGAACACCGGACCAATACCCAGCCCCTCAAGCGTCTCTTTTGTGGGCACGCCAGCCTCGGGGTCCCAGCCCATCTTCTCGTAGTAGTTCCTCAGCATCTCGTCCCAGTGGGGCTGGATGCTGATTCCCTCGGTAGGCCCGTCAATCGGGGTTGACCCGTACCTGAACGAAGGCTTGTCGTGCTCCGCTGAAAGCCCTGTCTGGAGGTTGTACATCCTCATGAGGTTTACCGCCCTCCTACCGATGTCCCACGCCTCGTCTGGATCCATGTCCCAACCCGTGGCCGCTGAAATTGCCGCAGCTAGCCGTTCATGGTTCATCCTAGTGTTGAATCTGCACGTCAATGCGCTGTCCTCCAGCTGCATCAGTCCCTTGGTCCTGGCTACCTCACTGCTGACATTGATGGGGTGGGCTGGTCCCTGCGCATCGGGGTTCATGGCACTCATGTGCGTTTCGATGGTGCCGGTTCCACTGACGCAGGTGTCGAACATCTCAGCCCACCTGTTCCTGTGGTCGTGGCCCCTTGGGCTATTTCCCTTCATGGTGTAGATGGCCGCTTCCGCCGCCTTACCTCCAAGCTTTTCTGATGCCTTCTTGACTCCCTCGGCCAGTAGGTCACCGAAGCCCTCGCGGCCCGCCGTAATCCTGAGAATCCTTTCCGCACCCTCGGCATCTCCCCAGCCCGTCTTGAACCCTACCTGCTCCTCGGTGAGCCATCCGTCCTCCATGCCCTCCATAACCCAGCCTACAAGCCACCCGGCCTCATTGTTATCGAAACCAAGCCTATCGGTGAGTCCGCTGAGCATCATTGTGGCCTCGACATCAGTTATCCCGACCACCGGGCCCCATGCCGCCATCTGCTCGTACTCGGGCTCGTCCACCATGCACTTGTACTTACCCTCCTTTACTTCAAACATCGTCGCGTGGAGAAGCCTGCAGCCCCAGCAGGGAACCCTAGCTATCTGGTAGTTATCCCTCAACGTGGGCTCCACAAAGTCCTTGATTTCCTCGTCCGAGACCCCCCAGTCGAAGGTTTTATAGTTCTTCACAGGGAGGCCGCCGCTCTGTCCCTTCCACATGTTGGCGACACCGCCGATAGTGCCTCTGAAGTACTCAACGTCCTCGAATATCTCCTGGGAAATCTTCTGGAGAGCAGTTCTGTCATTGACTTCCTGCTTCGCGCTGCCCCTGAATGTGATGATTGCCTTGATCTTCTTGCTTCCGAGGACGCCGCCTGTGCCATTGTGACTTGCGCTATGGCCGTGGTCAACGAATGTCCCTGCCCACCTGGATTTCGTCTCCCCCGCTGGGCCGATGGATAGAACACTTGCCCCCCGGTTCTTGACACCATAGAGCTCAAGGAGCTTGTCAGTTGTCTCGTAAGTATCTAGCCCCATGATCTCAGAGGCGTCCCGGATATCTACCTTTCCGTCCTTGATGGAGATATAGCTCCATTCGGGTGCCTGGCCGGTCAGTATGATGTTGTCATAGCCACTGAACTTGAGGTACGCCGCGAACAGCCCGTTTGCTTGACAACTGGTCGCCCCACCCGTCAGCGCGCCTTTGGTTACGACGCTGATGGTCCCGCTTCCGCCAATCGATGTCCCGCTCAACGGCCCCGTCCCTATGAAGTACATGTTCCGAGGGTCATCGTACTCGATGTCCCTCGGCACCTCGTCGTAGAGGAACTTGACGCCCAGGGCTGTCCCGCCCAAGTATTTCCTGAGGAAAGCCTCTTCATAGACCTCCTCCGTTACTTTCCCATCATTGAGGTTGATCCTTAATGTTTTACCCGCGTAGCCACCTATATCAGCCATAAAACTCACCTTATCCATGACGTGATAACTGGAAAAGGATTACGACAAGCACGGTGAAACAAATGAATGTGAGAGTTAGGCTCTACGGGATGGCATACAACGAGGTTGGCACCCGCGAGTTAAGTGTAGAGTTGATCGATGACTTAACGGTAAATGACCTCCTATCAATCATCGTGGAGAGGTACCCCTCCCTAACCAAACTCATCTATGACGATGAGGGAGTTTTCAGGGAGTACCTTGAGGTGGCAGTTAACAAGACTGATATCATCGGGCTGGATGGTTTGGACTCGGTGCTGAAGGAAAGCGATATAGTGTTAATCATGCCCCCGATTGGCGGTGGCTAGCCTATTATGGGAGTCAGGTCAAACCTGAATGCTATCTTGAGCGCGTAAAGCACCACAACCGCGATGACGTTCTGAACTGCCAAGATATAGTATCCCTGATTCTCCTTCGAGAAATACAACCCCGCGACGATTGGTGGGACTGCGATTATGTACCACAGTGCCCAGTAAAGGAGGAAAACCATGTTCAGGAACGCGACCACAGTTAACTGAAGGAGGTCCAAACCAGCGGGCAGGACATTCTGGGTCAGGTAAACGATGATGGCAGAAACAACTGACATCGCCGTGATTATGAGGTTGAGCTGTGTCCAGCGGGGAAGAATCCGTTTGATAAGCCCCTTGAAGTCCATCCAGCAAAAGACGAAGGGGTAGGATAAAGGGGTTAGGCTTTCTGCTCAGGAGGATTTGGGTCAACCCAGCTGAACTTTTTCTCAAGGGTTGCGCTGTAATAATTACGCCAATCGTACTCCACCTTCTTACCCCACTCGAAGTAGACACGTGGGTCCACGTAGCTCTTGAGGCTAGTCCCCAGGTTATAATCCTTGGTCATCTCTTTGGCCTTGATCTGCAACCCAGCCTTCTCGATACCTTCCTTGTCCTTATGCTGCCGGGTCGCCATCCGCTCTTTGAGCTTTGCTATCGCGTCCCTGTGCTTCTGTTTGGTCTCCCTGATGCGCTTCCTGCCGTTCTTAATGACATTCTTCTTGCTGGCAATTCGGTTCTTGACGCCCTTCACCGCTTTCTCGGCCTTCTCCTTCACAACCAACTCCGCCTTGTATTCAACAAGCTTGGCCTTGTCCGTCTCCAGCTTTGCCTCGTACTTTGCGACGCGATCGATGTACCTCTTATTGGTGTCCTTGATGCGTTGCTTGTACTTCTTGATGTTTTCTCTGGCCCTCTGCTTCCTGGTCTTGAGGCGTTCCTTCTGGCGACCCAGGCTTTCTGCCCACGAAGCTGAGATCGCCCTCTTGTGGTTACACGTCATGGCAGCCTCCAAGTTGGCAATCGTTGCAACGTGTTTCTTGTAATAATCAGGGGCATTGTCCGGAATATTCATGGACTTGAGCTTGGATTGCACCGCATCGGTAGCGTGGCAAGTCCTGAAGACCTTGGCGGAGATTCCCTCCATGACCTCGTCAAGGAACTCGCTTACGACGCTGCTATTTACCTCGCTGAACAGGGGACCGTCCTTGCTGGCGCCCATAAACTCCTGGAGGTTAGCGGTTATCTGGTTGTCCAGCTTTGCGGTGAGTACCAGCCTGATACTGTCCTTTCCTAGGAAATCGAATGTAACCGAGCCGTCCTCGTTGACACAGATGTGCTCTGCCCTGAGGCTTGAGGCCCCGACCGTGTCCGCCTCCTCGGCCTCGTCCTTCTCGTCGCCAACCCTGAATTTTAAATCGTTGATGAGGTAGCAGACCGTAGCGGTCTTTCTCCGCTTAACCGTCTCGTCCACGAGATTTGCCTTGATGTGATTCCTGATCTTTCTCAGGTTCTTCCTCAACTCGATGGCCTTGTTGAACTTGGCTATCTCGGTTTTCTGCTTGACGGGGCTGCTGTCGTGTGGCCAGACGTACTTCATCTTCTCAGTCAACTTGTCCTTCCACTTAGCGACCCAGATGCTATCTGGGTCCCAGTCCACCCTGAGCCAGTCACCCTCTGGAAGGGGAACATCCCTGCTGTGGTTAAGTATGACATCATTGTGCCTGGGGCCCTCCTTCCACTTGCCCCTGAAGGGGTGTTCGCCCCTTCCCATGAATATGCTGCTAGGCTCAACCATGTAGTTGCCCAGCTCGCATCGGTCGCCGTCGATGATCGCGTAGCCGTACTTTTCCTTGTTGGCCTCGCGGATCACCTTTCTTTCCGCCGCGAGGAGTTTCTTCTCCTCACGTGGTAACGCTTTCTTGAACTCTCTTTCGGCTACCACGTCGGCGTATATTTCTGAGTAATCTACGTCAACATGCCGAATCTTCTCTCCCATTAACTCGCTGAGGCCGTTGTGGAAATTCTTTTTGAAAACAGGGTCATCCACGTAGGGAGTTCCGATTTTCTTCGCCCAAGCAACGATACGCTCCTCCTCGACTGGCTTAAGTTTACGTAGTTCTCCTTTGATTATCACTGAATACCCCCTTGGTTCGTATATAGGAGGTACCATGACGCCGTTATGATGCATTGATTCCATTCTACGACCTCTAATAGCTTTGATATGATTCCCCGTTTTTTTTAAAGGTTTTTAACAGAGTCCCGGAACCGCGCATACAAGTAACGGTAATATGGCACCATGCTGATACGGTTTTGATGTCAGAAGGAGGACGGATCCAGAAGGACGACCTCAAGAGCGTCCTGCTGCTGGTTATAATGTTCATCTCAGTGATAGGTGGACGGGAGATCGGGAACTTTTACTCCAGCTTCCGGGACATCTCCAACCTCAAGGTCTTCTTCGAGGTCCAGGAGGAGGAGCTTTCTAGGTACCTGAGGAACACTGTTGATGGAATAGAGACTGACCTTAAGATCGGCTACTCCGTCGCCTCGCTCAGGGTTGACACCTCGGAGGACCTCGTCACCACGACGCCCGATTATATCAAACGGTGGATCATTGGAGTAACGGTGAGCCCTATTACAGTCAATCAGCCCGAGGCGTCAAATGTGGAGTTAGAGATGCTGGTGGAGGACCAGTTGGTGGACCAGGATACCTACGAGTACCCCAAGGAGAAGATCAGTTACATCGGACTCCGTGATAAAAGCATACAGATTGAGATCGATGACACCGAGCTACTGAGGCAATTAGTATCAGAAGCGGCAGAGACGTACGCAGGTGAGGTCAAGGTGGAGTTCAGAGGCAGGGTTCATGTCCATCTGTTGTTCCTTGATACTTGGTTGCCGTTCCAGGTAAGCCGCCATACCCTGGTGAGCATCCCACGTCTACAATACATTGACTCAGAGTGGCAGAGTATGTCAGGTGAGAATATTGAGACGATTGAAGCTGGTTCCAGTGGCTACATCGGGCTTGATGTGAGCAATCCAACCCGCATCCACAGCCTCCAGGAGGAAATGGTTTGCGAGTTCTTCAAGGACGGCTCTGATGAGCCTGTTACCTCTGTGATTAAGGAGGTCAACATGCCCCCGTTGAATACAGGTCAGTACGTCTTCCAGTTCAGCTTCACCGAGCCAGGTGTCTACAGGTACAGGATTCAATCGGGAGGAAGGACCATTGTTGAGGCTTCTGATTCACGGACGATAGTAGTGGATTAATTTAGTATCAACCGACTATTTCTTATATATAATAAAAGTCAAATTATTATAGGGCAAGTTTTCATTATGGGGAGTTCATGTTGGGGACTGAGAGAGAAGTAGACCACAAGACTCTCGCAATTGATATCCTCCAGTCATTGAACAGGGCCTCCAGCAGGATGGACGCGATAAGGGAAATCCTGATGCACCTGAAAAGACACCTGAAGGTTTCAGCCACCGCCATCAGGCTCCAGGAGGGACAAGACTACCCCTACTTCGTTTTCGACGGGTTTAGTGACATGCACATCGAGATGGAGAACAGCCTATGCGGGAGGGACTCCGAAGGAAATATCCTCGTGGATGAGTCAGGTGAGCCGCTCCTAGAATGCATGTGCGGGAAGGTTTTACGGGGAAATACCTCTCCAGACCAGCCCTTCTTCACCGAGTACGGCAGCTTCTGGTCAAACAACACGGATAACCTACTCGCAGATTCCGACCCTGCGGCTTTGGGTGAAACGAGAGACGTATGTAACGCGCAGGGATATCTATCTGTGGCCCTACTACCCCTGAAAAATAAAGATGGGACCATCGGGCTTCTCCAGCTCAACGACATGGAGCCAAACAGGTTCAGCGAAGATTTGATCTGGTTCCTAGAGGGCATCGGTGAAAGCATCGGTATCGCTCTGGCACACCTCGAAGAGGAGAATAGGAGAAAGGAAGTAGAGGTGGAGCGCAGGCGGCTTCTTTACCAGTATAGACTCAGGATCAGCCAGCTGGATACCCTGTACAGGATCAGCAAAATCCATGAGAACAAAGACATCTCACTGGACGAAACGCTGAACATGATAGCCACCCTGATCCCTGGGGCGTTGCAGCACCCTGACATCGCGGTGGCCCTGCTAACCGTCGAGGATAGAAAGTACCCTACTGACCAGAAAGTTGAGCTGGGTTACAGGTACAGCGCAATAATCCAGTCATACGGGGTTGTTCTGGGTACTCTCGCTATTAGCTACACGGAGCAGATGCCGAAGGAGTTCAAGGGTCCTTTCCTGGAAGAGGAAATCCAGCTCGTGAACCTGATAGCCGAGACGGTCTCAAGGATCGTCGAGCAGTCCAAGGGAGGGGACTGGAACAGGTCAATCGACCAGTACGCTCTGGTAATGGACAAGGACGAGATAAGCCACATTATGAAGCTGGTAGTAGAGGATACAGCCATAGGAGAGATGGACAGGGAGGAGTACGACATCAACGATGTGCCAACTGACACGTCCCAGACAATGGACTCGTACATCAAGCTCAGCCACACCCTGGAGGTAAACAGGGATTTGATCCAGAAACTCAAAAACCTGCTGAGCGGGGAGTAGCTTAAAACTCCCCAAGGATGATTTATTTCCATGGTTTTACCCGATGATCTATGCGCCGATCTGGCGTTTTTAAATGGAAAAGTGTTCACCCTTGACGGCCATGGTCGAACAGTACAGGCCGTCTCGGTGAGGAACGGGAAGATTTTGCAAGTTGGTTCAGACGAACACGTGAAAGAGTCAACGGGCGACAGGACCAAGATAGTTGACCTGAACGGCATGACGATGCTCCCTGGACTCATCGACAGCCACATGCACCCTGGCGGGAGCTGGGGGGCTTATCTGATCAGGGGCGTCGCGTGTGGACCGCATTTCAACTCCGTCGAGGGGATGCTTGAAGCCATCAGGGAAAAAGTCCAGGATACTCCCCCTGGGAACTGGGTCCTCGGGTATCGGATGGATGACGTTAAGATGGGGCGGTACCCCACGAGGGGGGAGCTAGACGAGGTTTCCCCGGAGAACCCCCTCTACGTCCAGAGAAGGGATGGTCATAACGGGGTGGCCAACAGCCTGGCACTTGCAGAGGCTAACATAACAAGGGACACCCCGGACCCCCATCATGGTAAGATCGAGAAGGACGCGGACGGCGAACCCAACGGACTGCTGAGGGAGACCGCAAAGGACATGGTCTACCACATCATGCCCCCGTACAGTTTCGATGAGTTCTACAAAGGGCTCCAGATAGTGTTCGATGAATGCATCAGCCTGGGACTCACCAGCATCCACGCCAGCATGGTGAGCCCGTTGGAGTTCAAGGCCATGCAGAAACTGAAGAAGAATGGAAAACTGGGTATCCGGGTAGCTGTCCACATCAGCGGAAGGGACGAGGGCATGGTGGAGGGGGCGATAGCCGCAGGAATACTAACACCTTTCGGGGACGACTGGCTCAAGATCACCGAGGCGGAGTGGGTCTTCGATACCAGCACAAGCGGCAGGACTGCAGCCTACTACGAGCCATACGTCGGCGAACCAGACAACACCGGGATTCTCCTGTACGACCAGGATGACATCGAGAGGCGGGTCTGGGAGGCCCATGAGGCGGGAATCAGGGTCGGATTGGACGGTGTAGGAGACAGGGGCATCGATAGATCGCTGGACGCCATCGAGAAGGCTCTGGAGAAGCAGCCAAGAGAGGACCACAGGCACAGGATCGAGCACTGCTGCTACGTTACCCCTGCGATACAAGACAGGTTACTCAAGCTGAACGTGATTGATGCATCTGCAACCGGGTTCCACCACGACCTTGGAGACGCCTACAAGACCAACAGGGGCGAGGAGGCCATGAAGTACATGTGGCCTCACAGAACTCTCATCGACAGGGGTATCCCTGCACCTGGCCACAGCGACGCCAGTATCTGCGACGCCAACCCGTGGCTCGCCATTTACAGCATGGTAACGAGAAAGACCAGCAGTGGGGACGTCCTCTACGCGCCTGAGGGCGTGAAGCCATTGGAGGCAATCAAGGCATACTCCATTGACGGAGCATACGCCGCGTGGGAGGAAGACATCAAGGGAACCATCGAGCCCGGCAAGCTAGCGGACATGGTGGTCGTTGACAGAGACCCAACGGGGATAGAGCCCGATGAGATCAGGAACATCAAGAATCTGATGACTATTGTGGCGGGAAGAATAGTTTACGAGACCTAAGGCCAAACTCGGGAAAAAATCCCCGCCTTGCCTGCCATTGGTACTCAAATGGACTTGATTATACGCATAAGATGTGCCCTTTACCATAAATTAGGTAACCGGCAAAGCAAGGTGATAGTTTAAAAGCAACCACATGGATAAGTCGGCGTCTCCCTGACACATTGACAATCAATGATTGCCATTGTTTTCCTTCCAGACAGGGAGATATTCTTATCGGATAACTGGCGTAGCCTTGGCCCAGTACTTCTCGTATAGGTCCTTGGCCCAGATATGCACTTGCGGGTCCTCGCTGACGAAGCCCCTGTAATCCATCCTTCCCTCGTTGGTGGGGAACCCAATCGCAGCCACCTTGCTCTCGTTGAGGGCCAGGAAAACGTTCACCTTGTCTGTCTTCCTTACCTGGAACTGCCCGCGATTAACGGCGTCCGCTATCACGGTGCCCCTATCGAACTCAGGGGGTACCACAATATCAGTTGGTTCAAGGAGCCTGAACTCTACACCCCGGGTCAGGGCATCTTCCCATGCAGGTATGGCCGTGAGGATGTACTTGTCGGTGAGCCTGTAGATGTACTCCTGGGACTCCCTACCCATCTGCTCGATGAGGTGGAATATCACCATGATGTCGTCGATGAACCTCGCCTCCCCAAGCTCCCCTATCCTCGACACGAACTCGGGGGGTATGCCAGTAAGGTCGTGGGTCTGGAAATAGGCTCTGTGGTTACTGGTAAACATGAAGCCCTCGATCTGGGTCAGGGAAAGCTCGCCGTACCCGGTGAGGCTGTGGGTTCCGTTTGGATTCTTTTTAGTCAATCCCGTCTCCCCTAGCCTAGCCAGGTGTCTACTGGTCTCCTGGGTTGTGAGATCAAGCTCCCTGCTGAGGGCGGTGACCGTCATGTGGTCCTGCTGCAAGCGTTTGAGTATGCGCAGTCTATCCTCGTTGCTGAACTCGAAGAACAAGGCACAGAGGCTTTCAATTGACATGGAACATATCTCCTATTTTTTCATCATTGATATTATTATCCCTAAATCATTCATGCAATGGGGTTAAACGGGTTTCCCTACAACACTGACTCATGAGACACAGTTTCTCCGTTCAGATGAGTTCCACCGAGAGCGTATCGGATCTGGTGATAAACAGGAAGAAGGACAGGCTATTCATCGAAGGCGAGCTGGGGAAGATCGAGGAGGTGGAGTACATCGAGGGCAAGGTTCTTACAATCACTGGCGAGAACGGTGTTCTCAGGATTGACATATGCAGGGAGACCCTGCAAAACGCGTTGACCCCGAAAGGAAAAACCTAGGGTTATGTACTTCAACGAATACTGATCATGCAGTAAAAATCGGTGATTGAATTGAAGAGACCATTTGACTGGAAAATCTTGACCATCATCATGGCAGCATTCATCATTCTCATCGTGATGAACACATGGGCGGAAACAGACACTCCCCCAGAGGCCGCAGATCTTTCAGGTTACTGGCCGACGGACGGCTGGAAGTACGCCACACCAGAGCAGATGGGTTTGGATCCCAAGCCGTTGCAGGACATGGTCGATACCATCGAGTCAAGCTCGTTTAGCGTGGACAGTGTTATGGTCATCAAGGACGGATACGTCGTGCTTGACGAGTACTTCGGCGGTTACGAGAAGGGAGAGCAACACATCATATACAGCTGTACCAAGAGCGTCGTATCCACAATCTTCGGAATCGCCCACGATAACGGATTGATACCGGACCTTGACACAATGCTTCGTGTTATCTACCCGGATATAATCCCAGAGAATCCTGGAGATTGGAAGAACTCCATCACCCTCAGGGATCTCCTCATGATGTCAGGAGGTTTTGACGCGAGGGACAGCTGGCTCTACCAGTGGGAGGGTCTTGACGGGCTGCACGAGGCTGATGATGCTGTTGAGTACATGCTGGACCTGCCCATGAATTTTGAGCCGGGAAGCCGGTTCGAGTACACAAACGGGGTCAGTCACCTCCTCAGCTGCATCATTACCGAGCAGACAGGGGTTTCGGCAGCCGAGTACGCGGAAGAGCACTTGTTCGGTCCGCTGGGCATCAACGATTATACGTGGGAGGCCGACTCCCAGGGAAGGAACTGGGGTTACACCAGGATATACTTCAATCCACACGACATGGCCAAGATAGGCTTCCTTTTCCTCAACTACGGGGAGTGGGACGGTGAGCAGGTTATCTCAGAGGAGTGGGTCAGGGAGGCCACGACACATAGAATCGACGCCAACATACTGGATGGGTACGGCTACCAGTGGTGGGTCGGGGATGGGTATTATCTTGCATTGGGCTACCAGGGGCAGTTCATTTTTGTCTACCCCGAGCATGATTTGATAATCGTCTTTACCAGCAGTTCACCGGAGACCTTTGATTACGCCATCAACCTACCTAATAAGTACGTTTTACCCGCGTTGGACTAGTCTTCGGCGTCCAGATCAGCGAAAAGCTGCTCGATGATCATTTGCTCGCGTCGTTTCGTGAGGATCTCGTGCCAGTATAGCTGACTGCTCGCGGTCAGTAACGCGCCCATGACACTGACCTCGGTGATGAACATGCCCAACTCTTGATAACCAGTGGAGCCCAGGGAGAAGTATGGGTGGATGAACTCGAATGTGGTCATGACCATCCCGAACGCGAACACCACGTTGAGCAGTATCAGGGCGCCTGTGAGGAAAGAGCCGTACTTGGTGTAGGGCCAATCAGTCAACGACACGACTATCAGGAAAAGGGAGAGCACCGCGTAGAGTATGCCAAAGCCCCCCAACCTTTCTATCCTTACCCTCAGGACGTTCATCACGAGGAAAATGAGCATCGTTCCGCTGTTCCATAAGCCGAGGAACTTGAATGGTTCCTTGCTGTCCCTCCAGAGCCACACCCAGCTGAAGCAAAGGGTGATCGGGATGACCCCGAAGCTTGTTACCTTGAGTATGATATATGTGAGTATGTTGTCAAGGCTCAGGTTGAACATGATGAACAACGCGGACGCCAGCCCAAGGACCATGATAGTCGCAAAGTTCCTGAGATAAATCCTTCTCACACTTTCAAGTTGATCTGATGGATAATAAGAGGTTGCTAAGGGAGCTTGGATGCCGTGAGGTCAGCCGCTATCTCAAGGGCTTTGGCAGAGTCAAGGAGGCTCATGGATGGGTTCCTTGACCCCACTGCGTTCTCCGGGAGTCTAGGGACGTGTATGAATCCCCCGGGTATGCCCAGGTTCTTCTCGGCGATATAGTCCATGAGGTGGTAGAACACGAGGTTGCACCCCTGGGTACCGGCGGAGTTGCTGATATGGGCTGGTATCCCTTCATCCTTAATCTTCTCAACGATCTCCCTGACTGGAAGTGTTGACCAGTATGCAGTTGGTCCATCGGGATTCAGGGCCTGGTCCAACCGCTCATAACCAAAGTTGACCCTGCCGTCGGCACTGCCTACGTTGATGGCGACGCGTTCGACGGGGATGTCTGTGGCGATGCTTGAGACGCCTGTACAGATCACGGCGGCTGGCTGATGCTTGTCAACGAGACCCCTGATGATGTCCCTGACCTCGGCGTACTTCATAGGCATCTCCTCGATAACCACCTCGTACCCGTTGTACTCCATCCCCTCAAGGAGCCTGATGGCCTCCATGCTGGGGTTTCTCTTCATATCAAGGAACGGCTCGTAGCCTGTCAGCAGAATCTTGCCTTTCATAGTAGCTTGGTAAAGTGGCTGAGGTTATTTAGATTTTGAGAAAAAGGAGATAACTTCAAAATACAGTATTCGAATCTTCTACTATGGACATAACAACAATCATTACTCAAATCATTGGAGAACTGATTATCTCGGCACCAGCCCTCTGGTTAGCTGGGAGATGGAGGGTGGGAGCCGAGAGGGCAAAGTTCACCGATGCACTGTGGATTACAGCCGTTGGCGTGGTCGTGAGCGTGGCCACCAACGAGTTCGTTGGTGCGGGTATCGGTAGCATCATCCAGCTTGTTGTGTATCTCTACTTGGTGCAGAAATACTACGAGACTGACTGGGTTAACGCTGCCGTAATAGCAGTGGTAACCGTGGTTATCCTTTTCGTGGCCACTATTGTCCTGGCCATGGTTGGGATAGCAATACTAGGGCCAGGTCTAGCGGGTTTAGTCTAATACTACTCCTTTTTTCCAATATAACCTCAAATCTTTGTTTACGCTATCATAAGGGATGAACATGGACCAGTTCAAACTAGGAATGCATGTGGGCGAGATCAAGGCTTGGTGTGAGGCGGTCAAGAATGACGCGAAGGGAATGAGCCTCAGTGCGCCGTTCAAGCCAGAGGACTATGAGACTCTTTTGCCCTACATGGTGGAGCACTCTGAGAGGAATGGAGTTAACTTTTACCACGAGAAAGAACTCATCGCCACGGATCTGTTCGGGGACATGGACCTGTCGAGCATCTGGGTCTTCGTCATTTACAGGAGGCCCGAGACTCTGGAGAAATACCTCAAGCTGAAAGAGGACAAGGAGAAGCTGCTGGAGTCTGGAAGCTACGAGGGAGATACCAGAAAGGACATAGCTGTCCACTTTGGCAGGCTCCTCGGGTACAGCGACGCGATGATACACGCTCGGTGGAGCTAGGACATCAGTTTCTTCAGGTACGCCACGAAGAGATCGATCTCCTCCTCGGTGTTGTAGAAGTGCGGACTTACCCGCACCCCACCATAACCAGCCTGATACTTCATGGTTGGCCCCCTCACCTGCTTAATTGGGCGTCCCCTGAGCTGGGCGGTGGTTTTCCTGTCAAGTTCGTCGCTACCCGTCGTATACATCGTCAGGGCGTGCCTGTGGGTGTTCAACGCGTCTGGCTCTGGATCCGCCGGAGTCTTCACCTTACATCCGATCTCCTCAAGCTCCTCGCTGAGGTAGAGCCCCAGCCGCATGTTCCGCCTCTCTATGTTCTCCTTACCCAGCCCGTTCAGCCACTTGAGGACGGCGTGCCAAGCCCAAATCTCGTCAGTCGCTGTAGTTCCCTGCTCAAACCGCTGGGCAGTTTTCGGGAACGGGTAATCATAAGTCTTGACGCTGTCGTGGTCAGCTGCCCCGAACGGGAACTTGTCGAACCCGGTGATGCCCGGCCCCTTGTCCACGTTGATATAGCTCCAGAAGCTTGGCAGAAGCTCCTCGCACAGGCTCTGTTTCACGTACAGGAACCCCGCCTCAGGTGGGCCGCACTGCCACTTGTAGCTACCAGTGACCATAAAATCCACGTCATCGTCGTGAAGGTCAACCACCTTGGAGCCAATGGTCTGGACCGCGTCGTCCAGGACATACGTGCCCCTCTCGTGAGCGATTTCACAGACCTGCTTGACATCGTATGTGAACCCGCTGCCCACGCTGGTCCTGTTAATGACTACCAGTCGGGTGTTCTCGTCAACAGCATTCTCCATGTCCTCCCGCATGATCCTGCCGTCCCTGTGCTTGATTACCCTGAGTTCGACCCCGTGCCTATTCAACGAGAGGAGCGTGTGGCCGGTGCTGGGGTACGCCTGGTCGGTCATCACCACGTTGTCACCCTTGTTCCATGGCTCGTTGTAGCCCAGCGTGTCCTTGATTATGTTTATCCCCTGAACCACCCTGCTGGTGATGCATAACTCGTCGGGTGAAGCCCCTACAAGCTTGGCTCCTTCCTCCCTTGCCAGTGGGTCTTTCTCGCTGAACCACGCGTGGTCTGTGCCACCAAGTGTGCTACCGTACCTCCTCCTGTTCCAGCACTCCATCACGGCGTTGTAGTTCACGAGGTTGAAGGGGGCGCTGCCGGCTGCCCCCAGGTATATCATATCATCGATGTGGGGAAAGTTCTCCCTGATCTTATCGACGTTCATGCAATAACAGTGAAAGACGAGTTGATAACGCCATCGACAAAAAGAAAAGGCGAGAACCTGACGTATTGCCATGGTTCCTGAGATCAACGGCGGACTCATGTTCATGTACTACGATGGCATCGGTGAGGCAGCAAGGTTCTACGAGGAGATACTGGGCTTCGAGTTGAAGCTGGACCGGGACTGGGTCAAGATCTACAAGTACGCATCTGATTGCCATGTGGGCCTCGTTGATGTCAGCATGGGGAGCCACAAGGTGATGGAGGAGAAATCGGCGAGGCTCCAGCTAATGGTCAGTGACGCCCAGGCGTGGCACGATTACGTCAAGAGGAAGGGTCTCAAGCCCAGTAAGGACGAGCTCAAGGAGGGCGTGAAGCTGCACATCAAGGCATTCTCGGTCACTGACCCAGGCGGCTACACGGTTGAGTTCTGCGAGTACACGACCCCCTACGGGGACGCCTAGAGATTCGTCACGACCTCGATTATCTTCTCAACATCCGATGATCTATTCCAGAACCCTACCGCTACCCTGACCACAGGAGGGTCGAGTGCACCAACTGTCCTCGTGAAAATGTAGTGCTTTCTGAACTCATCGACCATCTGTTTAGGATCAACGCCCTTGACCCTGAAGCTAAGGAGGCTGTTCTGATCCCTCGCTGATACCAGATCGACCTTGGAGATATCGTTGAGACCATCCCAAAGAGCCCCGTATAGCATAGTAGTTCTCTTTACTATGAATGGGAGAGAAATCTCATCCATGATCCACTCGGTGGCAGCAGTCCCTCCCTGGATGACGGGCAACGGGCGCGTGCTCACCTCGTACCTCTGGGCGGAGTCGGGGTAGGTCAGCTCTCCCGACCCGTGGTGAGCGTCACTGAATACCCCGGAATATGTGGGTTCGATCACTTCCATAGCGTCCTTTGACACGTAGAGCGCCCCTGCCCCGTCAGGCCCGCACAGGAATTTGTGCCTCGCCAGGGCATAGCCGTCCACATCCAGCTTCTTGACATCGACGAAACTGGTGCCGACTGCCTGGATGCCGTCCGCTAATAGAAGAGAATCGTGTTCATGAGCCAATCTGGATGCCTCTTTCAGGTCAACCCTGCCACCTGTAGCGAAGTTGACATCGCTGAGGAGTACCATCCTCGTCTTGTCGCTGATCTTCTCGGATAGCTGTTCCAGTGTGCCTTCGAACTGGTTGATGTACGTTAACTTGACCCCTCTGCGCTTCGCCAGGATCATCAGCGGAACCTTCGCGGCTGGATTCTCAAGGCTCCCGGCGATTATCTCGTCGCCTGGCTTCCAATCGTAGCCCCACATGAAGATGTTCATCCCGGTGGTCGTGGAATCGCAGAGGGCAATTTCATCAGGGTTGGAGCCTATGAATCTCGATAGCACCTTCTTTGCCGCTGCCACTACCTCGCTGTACCGGGCTAAACCTGAGCCTTTGTCCCTCATAGCGTCAGGGTCATCGCCCCTGCTGGATGATTCTGATGAATAACCATCTCTGATACTCAAGCGTGCAGCCTGGCAGAGTGGGCCCCATGAGCCTGCGTTGAGAGCGATGATTTCATCAGACATGTGTAGTTCTTTCCGGATGTCCTCGATGTTCATGGGATAGAGATATCCTCTGAGAGTAAGGAATTTACGCCTGTTTTCTGGGGAAAGGGTTACAGGACCCCCGCGCGCAACCTGAATTAGGCTCAGGTACTATTAACTTGGACCATAAATTACCAGATACGCCTGTTTTTTCAATAACTATATCTAAGTCGATCCCACTCGGTTAATGCTGATATCACCTTGAGTGAAGATGAGCCAGGATTCATATCAAAAGCAATGGCACCGTTCCTCGTATTGTTTACGGGCCAGGCATTCAGCCTGTTCGGCAGCAGACTCGTCCAGTTCGCCCTCGTCTGGCACCTCACAGAGTTGACAAAATCACCGTCGGTGCTCGCCACGGCCAGCATAGCCGCATTGCTCCCGCAGGTCTTCATCGGACCATTCGCAGGCGCACTGGTTGACCGTTGGAACAGGAGGGTAGTGATGATGGTCGCGGATTCACTTATCGCCCTGTCTATTCTGTTCCTTGCATTCATGTTCAGCGTTGGAAGGGTCGAGGTGTGGCACATCTACGCAGTAATGATGTTCAGGGCAGCAGGGGGAGCTTTCCAGTGGCCTGCAATGCAGGCGTCAACGAGCATGATGGTACCGAAGAAGCACCTGTCGCGAGTGGCCGGGATAAACCAGAGCTTCAGCGGACTCGTCGCTATCAGCGCTCCGCCACTAGGCGCGCTTCTCCTTGAGATAATGCCCATCGAGTATGTTCTATCAATTGATGTGTTGACGGCCATTTTCGCGGTCGGCCCACTTTTGTTCATCACAGTTCCTCAGCCCGAGCACACTGGCGATAAGGCGAGTGGGGTCCTGGGTGACATGAAGGAGGGATTCCAGTGGATTTTCAAGCAGAAGGGTTTGCTCGTCATCATGTTGATGAGTCTCTGCATAAATATGGTCACCACACCGACTTTCACGATGCTTCCGCTTCTCATCACCGAGTTTTTCAAGGGAGGGGCCATCGAGCTTGCCTGGGTTCAATCAGCCAACGGGCTCGGGATGATACTGGGAGGAATAACCTTGGGCGTCTGGGGAGGGTTCAAGAGCAAGATCAACACCGCATTCTCAGGATTATTTATGGCGAGTCTAGGGCTCTTGGTGTTCAGCAGGACTCCAGCAGATAAGCTCTGGATCGGGATTGCCGCGATGTTCGTATTCGGTTTCATGAACTCAATCGCCAACAGTAGCTTCTTCTCGGTGCTTCAAGCGCTGATCCCGCACGATATGCAGGGAAGGGTGTTCACGTTGATAATGAGCACAAGCGTTGCGGTTTCACCGCTGGGGCTTGCACTCGCGGGACCCATTGTTGAGCTCACAGGGCTCAGGTTCTGGTTCGTGATATCCGGCGTCGTCTTCATGATCGGTAGCTTTGTGGGATTCACGGTCCCTCAGGTCAAAACGTTGGAGGCGGACTGGGAGAAACAGATGGCCGAGACAGAGGACGCGGAATAACCTTATCACGCGTCGTTCCGACGTACTCTTTATGAGAACCATCCAGTTAGGCCAGTCCAAACTCAGGGTATCCAGGTTAATCTACGGCTCGGAGCCGTTCAACCTCAAGAAGGGGCCCGACGGCGACAGGAACCAGGGGGATAAGACTCCCGAACAGGCGGCCGAGATACTAAAGGAAGCACTTGAACTGGGCGTCAACGTATGGGACACGAGTGACGATTACGGTACACACCCCCATCTCAGGGAAGCTCTGAATATAGTCAAGCGCAGTGACGTGTTTATCGCGGACAAGTCCAACGCGTTGACTGAGAAGGATGGCTGGGCTGCCCTTGAGTTCTCAAACAAGTCCCTTGGCACGGATTACGTCGATATCATGTTCCTGCACAACGTCCTGAACGAGGGCGTTGACCGAAAAGATTCTGCCGGCAAACCATATCGCGCTGGAAACCTCAAGGAAAGGATGGGGGCTCTCGGTGCCTGGGTAGAGGCAAAGGAATCTGGGGCAGTGAGGGCGACAGCACTCTCGACCCACAGCACAAAGGTACTCAGGCAGGTCCTCGATGTCCCAGAGATCGATATCGTGTGTACCACCTTGAACATGGCGGGGGCTGTAATAGATGACGGCACTCTTGAGGAGCACATCGAGGCCATAAGGGCCCTGAAAGAGGATGGCAGGGGCATCTATGTCATTAAGGTTCTACATGCTGGAAGGCTCAGGAACAGCGCGGCGGACGCGGTACGCTGGGCGTACCAGTTCCACGAGATAGTTGACGCGTGGAACATCGGGATGTACGACATGAACGATGTGTGGTCAAACCTCGACATGATGGAGGAGTGCCTCCCTCTACATAGCGGATAATATTTATCTCACTTGAACGTCAACCAGATAGGTTCTGATAGAAGTGCAGTCCATCAGCAAGTATCTTGCCCTAGAGGGTAACATCCGTGTGCTCGCGGCGCAGACGTTCGTGAGTCAGATTGGACTGGGTATGTTCTACGTGATCTGGCAGCCATACCTGCTCAGCACGGGTATCACGGTGAGCCAACTGGGCCTCGTCCAGACCATGATCAACATCAGCACAGCGGTGGGACTGATTGTCTGGGGGCAGGTCAGCGACAAGATCGGCAGAAAACCAGGCGTGATTGGCAGCGCCATCTGCAGGACTCTGGCGATATTGGTGCTCATCGTCTCGGGTCACTATTACGCGTTGATGGTGTTTGGGTTCTTTATCGGGTTCAGCGCCATGTTCATGATAGGGAACCCGGCCAGGAACGCGTTGATCGCTGAGTCCGTGGAGTCATCCAAGACGGCAACGGCACTCAGCACACTGATAACCATCAGCCAGGGCATCAGCACCCTTGTGGCAGGTGCAGGGGGCTATATCGCGCTCAAGATGGGATACATGCCCATATTCTATGTGACGGTGGCTGGGGACTTGATTGGAAGCTTCCTGTTATGGAAGTACATCGAGGAGACCCATACACCAGAGAGCAATGACACCGAGCAAGCCTCCCTGTCGCAGCAGATCAGGGACATGCTTGTTCCCGAGAGGACATATCTAACGCTCTACATCTCGATGCTCCTTCAAGGGTTCAGCTACGCCGTGGCGTACAGCCTCTTCTATGGCGCACTGACAGACACATACGGTTTCTCGACTTTCCAGCTGGGCCTGCTGAGCACCAGCTTCAACCTCGTATGGGCGGTGGACTCGATACCGCTCGGAAAGCTCGTTGATAGAATTGGCCATGTAAACGGGATGATAATGAGTTTCGCCATGGCGTTTGTCTCAGTTATGGGCTTTATTTTGTTCAATCGGATCGAGTTCTTCATAATATTCAACGGGTTCAGCGCCATCGACATCGGTTTCTGGATGCCGTCATACATGAGCTTCGTGACGGGGCTGGTGCCTCAGGACAAGAGAAGCACTGTCATGGGGAAACTGGACGCCTACGGCAGGCTCGGTGCTATTCCTGCGCCCTGGCTGGGCGGTTTACTCTACGAAAACTACGGCTTCGACGCGCCCCTCTACGTCCAGGCTGTCATTCTCGTGATAAATGCCGCAATTATCAACAGCCTTAGAGGCCGAGATAGCTCCTGATCTCCAATTGTATATCAACAAGGGATTGGTCTCCGTCTATTACCGTCCACTCCTTCCGCTGTGCCAACCCAAGCACCCTGCCCCTGACCTTTGTGAGCCTCTCAAGGGACTCGAACATCTCCTTCTCGTCCCTGTTCTCCTCGATCCTTCTGTGGGCCTCCTCCGGTGTCACGTCAATAAAGAACATGTGGTCCCCGTTGGGCATCGTGATCTTGAAGACCATGTAGGCTAGTCTGTGGAGTGGGCTAGGAAGGTATGCGGTTCCCATCAGGTACCTGACGAACACCACATAGTCCACCTTGGACCACCTGTGGTAGAGAACAGACCTGATAACGTCGAGCATGTAGAGGACACTGGCCATTATCCTCGCCCAGGAGCCCTCCTTGAGCAAGTACTCCCTTCCTTTCCTTCCAAGATAATTGTCGTCGCTGGGGTGGGACCTCATGACGTAGGTCATGCCAAGCCCCTCGATGTAGCTACACAGGTTCTCGGCCTGGGTGGTCTTACCAGAACCGTCAAGGCCGTCTAATACGATGAACATCAGATGCTCCCTCCCGTGGCGATGAAGGTGATTGCCCCCAATAAAGGAACGAAGATGTTGTCGAGCCCTCTAGGGCAGACCGCCTCAACGATAGTCGAAAAGAGGGACACCGCGAAAATAGGTACCAATTGTGATCCGAGGGTGAACCCGTAGATGCCTGAGAAATAGGCCATGCCCAGTGTCAGGCTCACAAGGCTTCCAGTGAACATTCCAATAGAGCCCTGGACTGATTTCTCCTCAAAGACCTTGAACTTGATTGAGCCATACTTCGTGCCAATCAGGGCGGCGGAGCTGTCACCATAGGCCATCGGGAAGATTCCTGCCGCGACAATGTACGGGGTGGCACCATAGAAGTAGGCGAGGATAGTGTAACTGATGGCATACATGAGGGGGCCCGTGCTGTGTCCCACTTCCGTCAACTCCCCTAGATTACCCAGCCTGTCAAGTAAGTTTTGGAGTGGAGAATATGGTGTTGCGAGGAAGGTCACCACGATGAAAGTTCCCGCGACGAGGACGGGGTAGATGGCATCCGTGAAATAGGGCATGATGAGAGGCAGGTTCCCGATCATCGCATGGAGGAACTTGCGACTAATCGTTGGGCTGATGATGTCAGCCCTCTTCAAGACCCCGGAAAAGATGATGATGGATATGACGTAGAGGTAACAGGCAGCCATGACCACAAGGTTAGAGCCAGTACTCGCCATAGCTTATCCCGTGTAGAGTTCCACTGATAAACTATTGGCGCAGGGGGAACTCCACGGTACTCTGCTCCCGCACGATGTGAGGTGGCCTCTCGCCCTTGAGGTAGCTCAGCACGTTGCCAGTGGAACGTATAGCCATCTTCTTCCTCGTCTCCCATGACGCAGAGGCGATATGGGGGGTCGCTAGAACGTTGGGCATCGACAGCAGCGTGTTATCAAGAGGTGTAGGCTCTTTCTCGAACACATCCAGTGCCGCCCCAGCGATCTTTCCGTTCCTGAGGGCATCAACTAGAGCCGACTCATTGATCACGGGCCCTCTACTTGTGTTCACGATGAGTGAACTTGTCTTCATCTTCTCCAACTCCTCGGACCCGATAATTCCCCTTGAGCTCGGGTTCAGGTCCACGTGTATCGTGAGGATATCGCTTTTCTCTAAAAGCTTGTCAAAGATGACGTACTCGACGCCATACTTTTCTTCTAACTTCTTCTTTCTGATCAGATCATGGTAGATGACTTTCATGGGGAACCCCCTTGATCGCATAAGAACCTCAAGCCCGATTCTTCCGAGTCCGAGAATCCCAAGGGTTTTGCCCTCGGTGTCCCACCCGAAGGGAACAGCACCCTCGCGTTTTGCCCATCGTGTCCTGACATGTGAGTTTGCATATGGAATGTGTTTGTAGTAACCGAGGATCAGGGCCCAGGTATGGTCAGCGACCCCGCTGCTGAGCACCTCAGGCGTATGCGTGACCATAATACCACGCTGCGTACACTCCTCGACATCAACGGAGTCATATCCTACGCCGAAACGGGCAACCAGTTTGAGGTCGGGTGCCTTGTCCAGGAACCCAGCGTTTATGGGCTCGGTTCCAACGAGTATTGCCACAACGCCTTCCAGCTTGTCATCATACGGTCGCCTGACGTATTCCACGTCAGCGTACTCCTTGAGGGCATCAGAGACGTCCTCCGGGATGTTCTTGGTATCGGGGCTGATCAGAACTTTAGGTCTCATGTAAATAGAGTTGTCCGGGTAGGATAAGAGAATGCCCGTTGCACGGATAACCCCGTGCTTACTGTAAACAGTAAGTATTGTAAATATTATTCTGGTAGGATAAATGCCTAATTTTATATCGGATTACCCCGACTGGTGGGCATTATGACCCAAAATCAATCTATCAAGGATCGCTGGGATAACATGTACTTCGGCTGGAAGACGGTTATCGCCGGCGCTATCATTGCCTGTTGGGGATACGGGAGCTGGTACTACGGTATGGGCGCTTTGCTCCTCCCACTCACCCAGGAATTCGGATGGACTAGGACCCAGTTAACCCTGGCCTTCAGCATGCGCAGCATTGAGGGCGGCCTTGAGGGCCCTATCGGTGGCTGGCTCATCGACAGGTACGGCGAGCGGAAGATAACGATCATATCCACTATAATCGCATGTGTTGGCCTCGTAGCGGTCCTCTACGTGAAGACCATCTGGCAGTTCGTCATCGTCTGGGGTTTCATCGTAAGCCTCGGATTCAACCTGGGCCTCTATGACACGGTCAACAGCGCAGTGGCCAAATGGTTCCACAGGGACAGGAGCAGGGCCATCGGCATTGTCACAATCGGCGGTGGACTGGGTGCACCTGTAATCGTGCCAATCATGGCCTTCATTATCCAAGATTATGGCTGGAGGTCAGCCCTGATCTTCGTAATCGTTTCAACAGCGGCCCTGTGCATCCCATTGGCGTGGTTCTTCATGAAGGACCACCCCCCAGAGTTCTACGGTATGTTACCCGACGGCGATCACCTCAGGGTGAAAGAGGGCGAGGAACCAACGAAGGTAGACTATGGCTATGACTTTACTCCAAAGGAGGCATTGAAGACCAAGAGTTTCTGGATGATGCTCGTAGCATTCATGCTCAACGGTGGGACCCTAGCAATGATCACCATCCACCAGATGGCGTTCCACCAGAGCCTTGGCATCGACGCACTGGCGGCGGCTGGTATTCTCGGGCTCATGGCCACCATTAGCCTTGGAGGACGGTTCCTCACTGTCACACTGGGTAACAAGTACACCGAAAGGCAGTATATCATGCTGGGGTACACCCTGCGAACCATCGGGTTAGTCATCTTCATCTACGCGAGGACGATCCCGATCATAATGATATTCGCACTGTTCTACGGCGTCGGGTACGGCATCACTATCCCATCCCAGACGAGCCTCAGAGCCAACTATTTCGGTAGGAAGGCGTACGCGACAATCACTGGGTACACGACAATGTTCGGTGCCATCACTAACGTGGCCTACCCAGTGTTTGCGGCGTGGATCTACGATACGACCGGCAGCTACATCCAGGCGTTCTGGATAGTTACAGCACTACAGGCATTCGCCATCGTGTTTATGTACCTGGCCAAGAAGCCTGAGCCACCAATCGGCGTGGTCGCACCAGTCTCTATCTAGACCATTTTTTAATGGGACTCTTGGAGTCCTGAATATTTTTACAACTTTGGAAAATTCATTTTCTCGGAAAACAATCAAACATTGTAATCGAAAATATCAAAGCTCAAAGAGGGATTTACCCAAGAATTCTAGGAAAAAACTTGCAGAAATAATGAGGCCAATTATTGAGAGTGGAATGAGTATAGAATAAGAATGGGGATTAGACCTGAGCCTTCTCAGGCTCATTGACCAGGAACTGGACCATCAGCGCGCTTATGAACAAGGCTACACTTGTGATCTGCCAGACCAAGGTTGGGCTGTAAGCGTATACCTGTCCGCCTACCCATGCGCCGAGAGCTGCTGGAGGGAAGATCAAGAACCCTCCGCCCCAGAAGTTACCCCAGCTGATCTGGACTCCACGCTCACCTAGAAGGCTGTAAAGCCTTCCACGACGCTCCCTCGGGATCATGTTGGCGATCAGTGTGCTGAAACCAGGGATCATGATCTTGTTGCATAGCGCGATCATGGTTATTATTCCCGTCACTGCCCAGAAACCGTTAGCATACTGGAACACGAAGATTATGAAAGGAGCAACAATCATCCCCGCCATAACTGATTTTTTTGGGCCCCACTTATCCACTGCACCTCCGAGAGGGAGGGCGAATATTAGGGCGACCACTCCGCTCCACAGGTTGACGTTCCCCCATTCCTGGATGCTTATGCCCACGATATCTTTGGCATATAGTGACCAGAAAGGTGCGCTCATCGCGACGAAGAAAGCCGCTATCACCTCGATTAGGACGATTGTTTTCAGTGACCTATCCATCCACTTGACAGAATCAACGATGCTTGCATAGCTCTGCTTGAGCACGGATAGAGTATCGCCCCACGAGTAAGACTCTGATTCGTCTTCCTCAATGGTCTCGGTAAGATATTTCAACCTGAGCCAGGCAACAACGAGACCGGTGCCAAACGCAACGGTCCAAGCCAGTTTGACTGCTTTGATCAGTGCGAGGTCTTCTGAAAGTCCAGAGGTAGCTTGATAATAACCGATCAGGCGACCACCAATGACTGGAGCCAGGATACGGATAGCCTGAGGCACCGCCATCATGATGGCAAAACCTTTCCCTCTGACGCCTGGTGGCAGGCTGTCGCTACTCAGCGCGTTCATCGCGGGCATGTAGAAGAGTAGAAGCTGAGAGAGGAATTGGCCAAGAGCCAAGGTCTGCCAGTCATTAGCTATAATGAACGGGATATGGGCGAAGGCGTAAAGCACCGTACTATACCCGATGAGTTTTACCCTGCCCGATTTGTCAGCCAAGAAGCCACCAACGGGATAAAGGAACATACCAGCAAGGATCCCGATACTGCTGATGAAGCCGATGTCCTGCTTCGTTCCCCCTATCGCCTCGATATAGTAGCTAAAATAGGGGTAGACGATGCTTGTGCTGAGGCTCCAAAGCAGCCTGCATATTATGAGTATCTTGATGTTGCCCTGGATGAACCAGAACATACCTTTCTTTTCCTGTTCGCTTATGGCTGTCATTGTAGTCTCACCTCTGGTAGCCTGATCGGGGTGTTCCCCCTTCTCCACAGCCCCAGAATTTCAAACAGGGGGCGCAGGTATAACTATTAAACATTGTTACAACGCTACATGTATCTGTACCAAAAACGATTTGAAAATAGATAGGGGTTAGAAAAAAATCGCTAATATTTTGGGATGGAAGGATCCACATCGTCGGCCCACCCATGAAGGCCGCCCACGAGGTTTCTGAGCTTCGTGAACCCTGATTCTCGTAACTGATTCAAAGCTCTGGCGCTGCGAATCCCTGTGCGACATATTAGCACGATGTCATCTGCCGTGTCAAGCTCATTCATCCTAGCCAGGACGTCTCCTTCAGGAATGAAAGTAGAGCCCGTGATGTGACAGATATCCCATTCGTGGGGCTCCCTCACGTCGACCAAGACGACCTTGCCTTCCCTCTGGAGCTCGGAGTTGAGATCACTCGGAGTGATATTCCAATCAGCCCCCAATTCCTCGACGTGGGCCTCCTCGCTTCCCATTGATATCCCGCAAAACTGCTCATAGTCAATCAGCTCGTGGATAGTCGGGTTCTCCCCGCATATAGGGCAGTCCGGGTCTTTCATTGGCTTGACCTCCCTCCACCTCATATCGAGGGCGTTGAACAGGAGCAACCTCCCGATGAGAGGGTCACCTGAACCTAGTATCTGCTTGATTACCTCCGTTGCCTGTATCGTCCCCATTATTCCCGGAAGAATTCCTAGGACCCCACCCTCAGCGCAGCTCGGGACCATACCCGGTGGCGGTGGCTCTGGATATAGGCAGCGATAACACGGCCCTTTCTCGGCGTGGAACACAGATGCCTGCCCCTCGAACCTGAATATGCTTGCGTACACGTTGGGCTTCCCAAGGAGCACGCAGACATCGTTTGTCAGATACCTCGTCGGGAAGTTGTCTGTGCCGTCTGCTATCACGTCATAATCCCTGCAGATATCCATGGCGTTGGCCGATGAGAACATCGCCTCGTGCAACACGATCTCAATCTCGGGGTTGATAGCACGCAGTTTCTCAGCCGCTGACTCAAGCTTTGGCCTCCCAACGTCGGCTGTATGGTGAAGGATCTGCCGTTGAAGGTTGCTGAAGTCAACCACATCAAAATCAACGAGGCCGATACGCCCAACTCCCGCGGCTGCGAGGTACATGGCCAAAGGAGACCCTAGGCCGCCTACTCCGATGCAGAGCACGCTGGCCTCCTTGAGTTTTTTCTGACCGGCCAAGCCGACCTCAGGCATTATGAGGTGCCTGCTGTACCTCAGTATCTCCTGGTGGGATAACTCCGTGACCAAATGCTAGCCTCCACTAACGGCGGGTATCAATGATACCTCGTCTTTGTTTGCCAGCTCGGTGTCCAGTTTCTTGAGGAAACGGTAGTCCCTGCCGTTGACGTATATGTTGATGAAACGTCTGGGCTTGCCGTTGGCGTCGTAGAGTTTTTCGTTGAAAGCCCCACCGTATCTGGTTGAAAGCCCGGTTAGGACCTCAGATAGGGATGATGCCTCTACCTCAATGTTTGTAACGCCCGCAACAGCTGCGAGCGCACCGGATAACGAGACCGTTACAGTTGACATGGTCTAGCCTCCTTTGTGTTTGATTTTCTCTGCTGTGTAACTGGTTCCACGGTATGATTTCGTACAAGCGATCCGTAGATGTTCCCGGTCAGGCGTGTTGAGCGCCTGTAAATATAACTGAGTGTCGATTCCTCCTGATAGTGTCCCTCCTACATCCAATCCGATATTAATATAGTTCTATCAATAATAATCCTAATGGAATAATAGGGAGGGGTTATTTCTTGGTGACCTTGAACGTGACCAGGTTCCACCTGTCAGGGCACTCATATTTCCACTCGTCGTTGTTGTACCAGGGTATCTGTCCACCGTAGCACATGTTCATCAGTGTTGGGAACATATCGTGGTAACAGTACCCGCAGATGCCTCCCGTCTTGTGGGTATTAACCTCAAACTTGTCCCCCACTTTGTGGCCGGCGCTGCAGTCCTTGAGCACGCTGACCACTTCAGCCTCGTATATCGGTTCTTCAGCCATGTGTATCATGTATCCAAGACATCTTGAGTTGATAACTGTTTTAGAGGCCATCACCCAGATGAGCCTCAAGGATTACGAGTAATTTATGGACGGAGGAGTTTCTCTTTCTTCCTCGAGGGCTCTTCGACCCCGACCATGAACAGTGCTACGGCTATGAGCCCTGTTATGGCACTCACCCTGAAAGGCCAGATGGGGCCAAGGTTGTTCCACAGCCAGCTGCCTGCGAGGGAAGCTGGCGCTGCAACCACACCTGTGATAGTGCCGATGGTTCCCATCACGGTTGCCCGCTTCTCCTTTGGTACCAAATCTGCGACTAATGCCTGCCAAGCCGGTCCACCTGCGTTGCCCATCCTGCCTCCACCTCCAAATGCCTCGGATAGTGAGTTCGTAGCTTGAGCCAGGAGGTACTGGGGGAAGTTACCTGCAAGTGTTGTTCCGAACATGGAGAGAGGTGTGAGGAACCTGGATAGGCTGATGATGGGTTTCCTTCCGACGCGGTCGGAGATCATTCCCCCTGGCATTGACAGCGCCGATGTGATGATTCCTCCTATGGTTGTAACTAGTCCGAGCTGGGTGTAGGATAGCCCGATTACCTCTTGTGCGTAGATTGGCACCAAAGAGAACACCATCCTCGCCCCGAAGGCACTCAGGACTGCTACAAGCACCATTACCCACACGTTCTTACCGAGGGTCATGGTCTCAACGACCTGCTCCTTGATGGGGAGTCGCTTCTTGGCCCTGCCCTTCATCTCCTCCTCGTCGAACAGTGTCTCCGTGATTATCCTGTAGCGGGCATAGGTCACGACGGCGTTGATGAATATGCTGAGGAACATGAACAGTCTGAAACCCTCGGCTGGCCCCATCCTGTCGAACAGGTACCCACCTATGATTGGACTGAATATCCGGGGGGTCGATGTGATCATCCTGAACGCCCCGTACCCGGCTCCTCTCTCGTCCTCGGGTAGGCTGTCGGCTATTATCGCGTTGAATGCCGGCATGTATATGCTGGTCACGCCGTTCAGGAGGAGGGCGGGTATCATCGTGACCCAGTCGGTAGCCCACAGATACAGCATGGGCGTGAATATCCTGAGGGCCGTACCGTACACGATGATCTTTCGCCTGCCGAATCTGTCGGCTATGACACCGCCAGGTAACTGGAAGAGGAGGCGCTCAGATTGGCCCAGCATTGATAGGAACGAGATAGCCCAAACGCTTGCACCTAGGACATCCTTCAAATAGAGTGACCAGAATGGCCTCCACCCCGCGTCACAGAGGGTGATCATGCTGGTGGTGATTGCGATGGTTGTAATGTTCTTGCTGCTGAAAACCAGTTTTATGGTTTGCCAATATGATCTTTTTCCGGACAAAAATTGCACCTAGATGATACCTTACACTCCATTGTTACGGTATAAGGCTTTGTAGCGAAAATAATGGGTTTGAAAAAAAGGTTTAGCCCAGGAGGCTGTTGAAGAGCAACTTGAACGTTCCGTGAGTCTGGCACCTGTGCTGCACCCTTGGCCCCATGAGGACAACATGTCCCTCTCCAACGTGGGCGTAGATGGCAGCGATCTTGTCTGCGATCTTCTCCTCACCCACCAGCCAGCCCGACTCCAGGATATCACTGTCAGGGTAAACCGCGAGTACTTCGTACATGTGGTTGTTGGGCCCTGGGTTGACCTTGAAAGCAGGGCTGCCCCAGAATAGGGCCAGCGCATCCTCGGGCATACCGTAGGCGGCAGGGTGGGTGTTCTCAACCTCGACGCGGAGGGTGCTGCCTGGGCAGTGGAACTCCTTGGCCCCCAGCCCCTTCACAGTGTCAGTGATTGGCAAGTCGAGGGCTTCGATGGCGTACCCCGTGGACGCACCTATCGTGTACATGGTACCACCTGCCTTGGTCCACTCGACCAGCTTCTCCTTTCCCTCATCCCCGAGTCCTGTCTCGTACTCCGGTGGGTAGACCGTGAGCGGCCAACCCGGTCGGGTCTCAGCCCACCACTTCTTCATATCGTCACCTCCGGCTAACATCTCCTTAGAGTCGTGGGCCAGAATGATGACGTCGTACTCGCCCAGGTCTCCCTCCTTGATGTCCTTGTCGTTGAGTAGGGTGTAATCGAAGCAGAACTGCTCAAGGACGAGTCGTGTCCAGCCCATGTCCATGTTTCCGCCCCAGAGCCTGTGGTACATGCCCACCTTGAGGCTCTTGACGTCCTCCATCTCTGCCTCAAGCTCGGCCAGTGCGTGGAAGGTGACGCCGATGTGAGTGGCAACCTCGTTTAACTTCTCCTCGTAGCCTGCTGCGACCACGAAACAGCCTGCAGGTAGTTCATGGTCACCTGCGATCACCGGCTCAAGGATGCGCTTGATGGGCACGCCCTGCTTCAGCAACAGGTTTACCGCCTTGAAAGAGGCGTTCTCTCTGGTGTCCAGCAGGTAACCAACCTTGCTGTCCTCGTCTACATAGCCCACCGGTGCCTTGTACTCGGTGACTGGCTCAACCTGGAACTCGCTCAGGTAATCAGCCGCGTGAACATTGACGCCCATGAACTCCGCCATTGTGTCAGTGGCGGTGTCGTAGGGCCTGTTGGGTGTGCCGTCCCCCATCCTCGTGAAGCTGTTGTCAGGGAACCTCGTCCTGGTCAGCAGGGTCTTGATGAGCCCTGACTTCGGCTGGGCCAACGGGATCAGGTAGCTGCCCGCGCCGTGGATGTAGCCGTCAGCAGTGAAGGGCTCGTTGGCCCGGTAGATGCTCAGCCCCTGGACAAGTAGCTTCTCTATCATGAGCTCCGCGGTCCTCGGGTCGTGCTGATCCTCCGGGACCACGATGACCTGGGGTGATCCCTCGCCTCCCCTCTCGGTCTGCCTGATGGCCTTTTGGTACTGGTTCCAGAGCACAGTCTCTCTGTTCCTGGCAACGTGATCTAGAAGGGCCCATGCGGCGATCTTTTGCTGCTCCACGATGTCCCTCAGTGTCCACCAGCCTCCCGGCCAGGGGTTTGGGAAGTTTGTTGAAGGCTTGTAGTGAGGCATCATCCTTGTACCAACGAGGCTTTTCTCAACCGTCTCGGCCTTTAGTTGCTCTGGGTGGATGTAAAGAGGCGTGGCCAGCTTAGCGCTCGCCGACTCCGTGAGCATGGACGGGATGTTGTGGTAGATGCCTATCCAGTGGTAGCCCATGTGTGCCCATCCGCTGAAGATTGCGGCGTTGACTATGCCTGATTTCCCCTCTTGCTCAAGCTTGTACGCCATATGGCTGCCATACCACTGGAGCTCCCTCCACACAAGGGGGTCGCCGTGGGGGTGGATGGGGTCACTGTAGGGTGCAACGTATAGCCGTGCGCCGTATGAGCCCATGTGGTGGTGGTCCTGGTACGCCTGTGGCGGCCAGTCCTTGAACATGACTTCAGCCAGGTACTGGCTCTCCACGGTGTTAGTCATGAACGCGTCCCTGTTATTGTCGTGGCCGCAGTACTTGTGGTACAGATCCGGCGGTGAGCCTCCCTCGTACTCGGTGTCAATCCACTGGTTGTACCAGTCCGTGACCATGATCTGGCCGTCGGGGTTGAAGCTGGGCACGATGATGCTGATGACCTCGTCTCTGATTCGCTTCGCTTCCTCGTCCTCGCGTGTGACCTGGTCGTATGCCAGCTCGGGTGCCATCTGGGTGCCGCCGATCTCGGTGGCGTGGAGGCTCATAGTTTGAACGATTACTGCTTTCCCCTCGGCGATGAGGCTACTGATCTCGTCTATGGCTCTGTTCTGGGGGTCGGTGATGGACTTGTTGACCTCCTGGAGCCTGTCCATGTTGGAGAGGTTCTCCTCGCTGCTGATGTAGGCAACTAGGAACGGGTTCCCCTCGGTGGTGTCACCTGAGTTAACCACCTTGATCCTGTCAGACTCCTCCTGGAGGAGGTTGAAGTACTCTACGATCTTGTTCCACCGGGCGATCTTGCGGTCGGCTCCAAGCCTGTGACCGAAGAAATCCTCGGGGCGCGTGATTTTTGCCATGCATCAAAGGGGACGGTTTGAGAATTTAGGGTTACTCATGACGGAAATGTTACAAATATCTAGCTAGGACCGGAGCCTCGCAACCTTGGCTCCGTTCACCCGCTTCATCTCCTCTGTGGACGTGTATGTGAGGGCGTTGCCTGATCCCCCACCAGAGTAGACTTTCTCCTTCTCAAGCACCTTGGGGTCCATCAGAAACGTTGCCTCATACCCGAAAGCAGGTGTCCCTCCCACGGGGTATCCTGTGAGCTCAAGTATCTCACCCGGCTCGGCGATCCTCGGTCTTGGGATTCCAAGTGCTTTACCGACCCTGCTGGTGCTTGCTCTATGCTCACCCTTGACGATGGCCACGACTAGTTTACCGCCCATGGTCACCATGCAGATGCTCTTGACGAAATCCTCGGGCTCGGCTCCGACAGCGGCAGCCGCCTCAGCAACGCTGTGGGTTGAATGAGTGAACGATATCACCTCGGCCTTTACCCCGTTCTCGACGATGTACGCCCGGAGTTTGTCCTCGAACTGGCTCATAGTACAAGATAACCCCGTGTCACGCTTTACGGTTTCCCACCTTGCAAGCGTTAATGCTGCCTGCAATAGTGGTGTCTAAGGCATTCTTCGTCAAACGCCGAAACGCGGTTCGTTGAGTGGCGACAACGTTTATATCTGATAGCTTAAGCTGTAACCGCTGATCACACATGGAGCAGTTGAAGAAGATCACTAACATGGACAAGGTAACACTCGCACTATTGCTGGAAGAGGGAAAGGCGAGAATCAGTGACATACAGTTCCACGTGACCCTGAGCAAGAGGCAGATCAGGTCGGCTCTCACCACTCTGGTTAGGCAGGGAATGGTCATCTACGAGATATCCACCGCTAGCTACATGCTAGTCTAGTTCTTTCGATAAACCTAAACTGGCGGAACACGTTTTCTCCGCCATGGACCCAGTAGTCTACGCCGAGGCAGCGTTCAGACACCCATTGAAGGCTGAGAAAGGGGATAGAGCCCTCATAGTTTACGAGGCGGACAGGTACAAGATGGCAGAGCCATTCATTGGGGCGGCCAAGACTCTGGGCCTTGAGACACTTCTGGTTAGGCTTCCAGCGCCCGACCAAGCGAGATTAGGGATTGAGGAAGAAATTCGCGAGACAATCAAATCGTTCAAACCGGATACCTGCGTCAACGTCATCCGTTACAGGGATACCGAGACGAGTTTCAGATCCGAGTTGCTTGCAACAGAGAGACTTTCAGTTAAGACCGTCGGCCACAGCCCGGGAGGCACACCTGACATGTTTATCGACGGCGGCCTCGCGTTGACAGACGATAACTACTTTGAGATGTACTCCTGGATGGACAATCTTGTAGCTCAAACCAAAGGGGCTGACAGCGTCCACATCACCGCCCCAAACGGCACTGATTTCACGGTCGGTCTCAGGGACAGCTTCTTCAGACCCGAGACGATGAACCTGCCAACTGGTCAGGTGAGCTGCGTCCCTCCCGAGACGGGTACACTTGATGGTAGAATTGTCTGCATCCACGGCGGCACTGGGGCGATGAGGCTTGATGCCCCGGTTGTCCTAGATGCCGTGAAAGGCTCAGTAAATTCGATTGATTGCAACGACCCTGAGCTACTGGAAATGGTTTCAACCGAGTTCAACAGGGACCTGGGGGCTCGGATGACCAACGAGATCGGTATCGGAGCGAACAGGATGGCAAAGGTCAGGATGAACCCCCTTGACGCCGAAAAGAACAGGGGCTCCATCAGCATCGGATTCGGCGGTCCACACAACGACTCCGTGGCACAGCTCAACCTCCTGATCCCCAGGGCCACCGCTGTGATAACCAGGAATGGCGTGGAGACCACCATCGTATCCCCTACCCACTAGTTGACCGCAAGAGGTAAACACTCGCGGCATCAACTCATTGGACAAGATGGTGAATGAGACTAAAAGCAACAGGCTCATCCTGCCATCGCTTCTCATAGCGACGCTGAGCACCTACCCACCGTCAATCGTGGCCTCGGTGCTGCTCACGGAGATCAGTAAAGATCTTAACGTCCCCATCGGGATCGGCGGACAGATCAGGACAGCCGCCAGCATGGTCGCGTTCATCGGCAGCATCGCGATGACGTTCATAGCGGCCCGGTACAATTACAAGCGCCTCCTCACGGTTGGGCTCCTAGTGATAGCCGCCTCGGCTGTGACCAGCAGCCTTGCCCCCAGCTTCTCCGTGCTGCTCCTGTCAACGGTTCTGACGGGGGCGGGCATGGCAATAGTGGTACCCATGACAACGACCCTCATCGCGGAGTACTTCCCGCTAGCCGAGCAAGGGCGGGCCATGAGCCTCCTCGGGGTAGGAGGCGGCTTTGGGTTCCTGTTAGGTGGGACGATAGTAGGGCAACTAGCCGCAGTCGGTGGCTGGAGACTCGCATATATCGGGTTTGCGGGGACTCTTGGTGCGCTTGGATTGATAATCACTTATTTTACCCTCCCGGACACGGAGAACAAGGGAGTAAAGGATATTACATCCGGGGTACGGGAGATCGTATCAAATAGGAGCGCCATCGGTTGCCTCGTGAGCAACCTCCTCGCATCGGCTGGCATCCAGGGGGTCTACTTCTGGTGCTTCAGCTTCATCAAGGAGACATTCCAGACAAGCACGGTGCAGACGGGATACATCTTCACCGGTACGGCGGTTATGTTCATCACTGGTAGCTACCTGACATCCCGCGTCCTCTCCAGACTAGGGCCGAAGCTCACTGTCACACTTGGGTTGATTGGCACCAGCGTATGCACTGTGGTGTACAACATCTCACCCACGTTATCAATTGCAACCGTAGCCATACTTACTGGCAACCTCCTCGATTCATTCAGGTACAACGCCCACAACACCCTCAGCCTCGGACAGACCGAGTCAAAGGGCTCCATGATGAGCCTCCACAACGCTGCGTCAAACCTCGGCTACTCCATTGGGAGCGCACTTGGGGTCTTACTGCTGGTGTCCAACTGGCTGACACTGGGCACGATACTGACGGCCATGTCCCTCACTGCTGCAGCAACGATACTGGCAGTCGTCAAACTGCCAGACTCAGAAATCGTATTAGACCAATAAAAGTGGGATTACTCCCAGAACTTTTCAGGGGGCACCTGTTTTCCGTAGCCCATGAAGTCATCAGACCAGGCCCAGAACTTGTTCAGCGCGGGCACATTACGGATGAACCACTTGACCACGTCGTGGTGTAAACCAGGCTTCTTGTTGAACGAGCAGACCCTGAAGCAGATGCCGCACCCTGATTCGACCACGCTCCAGTGGTCAAGGCATCCCTCGGCGTCCACGTACCACTTGAGTGCTCCGGGGTTGTTGGCGTCACTCACGGTCTCGTAGCTGCGCCTTCCGCTGGATATTGATTGACTCGGGCACATTTCTGCACATTTCTTGCAGTCCTCGCAGAACTCCACAATCCCCCCGGGGGCCATGGCGCTCTGAGCAAGTGGCAGGTCGGTGAATATCTTGAGTATCCTGCACATGCTTCCATGCTTCCAAGTAATGAGCCTGCCATGTCTACCTAGATGTCCAAGACCTGCCTGAATGGCCATAGGGACACTCACAGCTGTGTCATTTCCGCAGGGGACGGCGTGGTACCCGAGGCCCCTGATGAACTCGGCCACCATCCCACCGAGGATATGCATTTGGCTGTATCCAAGGCCTGAAACGGACTCGGTTGCCGATGGCGTATGCATGAAGTTCTCCAGATCCATGGGGACCGTCAACACGATGACCCATTTGTGGCTCTCCGGGATGACCGCCTTCTCTTCGGTGGTGTACCCCTCCTCCACGTCCTCAAAGACGATGGGCTTGCCGTACCTGGTGTGGCTGTAGACCCATCGCTTGTCAAGAGGCGTGAACCCAGTGTCCCCTGCACCGTAGAACTTACACGCCTTGCGCACTGCCTTTGCCGCTTCTTCTGGAGTTGACTCCCATTTACCTACCCCGGGATACTTCTTGGCCTTCCCGAGGCTCTGCCACTTGTAAAACCCCTTATCCTGGGTATGGCTCTCCCCGAAAGGCGTCTCGTACATCCCTGCTGCGTCGTGGAACGCATAATCAAGCAAGCTGAACCCCTTCCTACCTGATAGTATCCTGCCCGCCCTGGACTCCAGAGAGGTGAACTGAAGCAGTTTGCCCGTCTTCTTGAATGCCTGGCCGAACGCGGTATCCCTCGCGTCGAACCTCTCGTACTCGTCCTTAACGGGGTACAGCTCGTCAAAGGATTTCTTGGCCATTTTAATCACTAGAACACGATGTGGTGCTTGATGCGTTTAGCCGCATCAGCGACATGGCTCACAACCGCCTCGGCGTCAATGGTCGGGAAGGTACCGTTGTCGTATACCATTTTCCCGTTTACCATGGTCCAGACCGTGTCCCTGCCTCCTGAGCCCGCGTATACGAGGGTCTCTAGCGGCTCGTAGAGCGGCGTCAGGAAGTGGTTGCCCTTGATCTTTACGGCTGTGAGGTCGGCCAGCTGTCCTGGTTGTACAGTGCCCAGATCGTCGTGCCCTAACATCTTTGCGCCGGTTACAGTTGCCATCTTGAACGCGTCAAGGTGGCTCACCGCGTCGGCCTTCATCTTATTAATCCTCTGGAGGAGGACAGCCTGCCTCATGTCCCTGTACATGTCCAGGCTATCGTTCTGGGGGGCACCGTCAGTGCCTATCCCGACGTCCACGCCTTTCTCCAGTAGTTCAACAAGTGGTAACACGCCGATTGCACATATCTGGTTACAGCTTGGCATATGTGAAATGCTTGCTCCTGTCTCCTTGACCATGTCCATCTCGGCCTCGGCCATCCAGATACAATGGGCCAGGCTCGTCCTCTCATCAAGTATGCCTAAGTTGTAAGCCATTGCAACGCTCCCAACGTAACCTGTGTCTCGCTGGACTATCTTGATCTCCGGTGATGTACCCGCCCAGTGGAGATGGTAACGAGTATCGTAGTCATCTGCCATCTTCTTGAGCTCGACAAGTGCCTCGTTTGTGCATCCACCGACTGTTCTCTTGCCGCCTGATGGGCCGACCCATGCCTGGACAAGGTCGTCCGGTTTCTCCTTCTTCCATGCATCGAGGAAAACTTTCGTCTCCCCGAGCTCCTGGGCCATGTCCTTGCCCACGTGTCCCTGGTCGATGGTGCTGAAGTCCTCGGCTCCCTTGGCTATGGCTCCCCTGAGCCCGAACTCGTGGAGGGCGTGGGCCATGGTTAGGCTGTGGCGTTTTGCGAAGTTGACGCTGTGTTCAATAAGGGCCGTAGAGCCGCTGCTGGCGGCCTCCATGGCGGTGATAAGGGTCAGCGACCTGTACAGCTCCTCGCCCTCGTCCTCCATTGCCTTGGCCGTGGGGAAGACTAGCCTGTCACACCACTCGTGGAACGGGAAATCATGGCCCAATCCACGCATCATAGTCTCGTGGATGTGGGTGTGAGTGTTGATGAGCCCGGGTAGGATAGCCTGACCCGTGCAGTCACGTTCCTCGTCGATGATGTGGTCAGCCTTTAGTTTCTCGTAAGGGCCTACATCGATTATCCTGTCGCCTTTGATCAGCACCGAATATTTCTCGTTGATAATGGACGCGCCTTGAATGACATAGTCAGCGTCCCTAAGAACCAGCGTTTTATCGCTCATGCTGTATCTCCTGCGGTTCGCGTATTTGAAACCAACTGGATGAACTCTACACACGGATATTATCCGGTCACGTTTCTGTACATACGCAGATTATTCACCCTTGAAACTGGGTGAAGCCTCAGGGGCCCTCTTTTGGCTTCAATAATAGAAGGATGAGCAAGGTACCAACAGTGTTCATCAGGAAACTCGCGTAGAATGGGGCTTCGGGTGAGACATTGTCGGTGAGGTAGCCACCCACATAACTAGCCGGCGTACCGATGATGCTCACGAAAGTACCCATGAGGCCCATCATCCTGGCCCTCCCCTCGGCTGGAGTCATGTCGGCCACCAGTGCCTGCCAGACGGGGCCACCCCTGACCCTCATGAAAGTCCCGCCAAGGCCGGAACCGATGCTGCCTGTAACTCGGAAAGCCCCCAGTGTGAGCACACTACTGCTCAGGGGGATTCCGATAGTGCTGAGGCTTGCTATGACCCTGCTAATGATCACTGTCTGTTTCCGGCCTATCCTATCACTGAGCACTCCACCGGGGAGGGTCAGGAACAGGGAAACCATACTCACGACTGTGCTGATAGCCCCGTACTCGGTCTTGGAGAGCCCCATGACGTTGATAACATATGGAACCGTGAAGCTGAAGACCATCCTTACAGAGAAGGAGCTGAGCCCGGCGACGACGGTTAACACCCACGCTTCCCTTGGCATCGACCCGAGTTCACGGATGCTACCAAGATTGAGATCTAATTGTGTGTCCTTTCTCGCGTCAGGAAGCAATGTCTCTTCGAGGAATAACCAGTAGACCACGGCACTGAGAGCGGACATCCCGATTACCCCTGTTAATACCACTCTTACGCCTGGTATGACGCCGAAATGATCCATTATCATGCCACCGACGATACCAGAAAACACGTTTGGTATCTTCCCTACGAAACTTATCGCCGCAAACCCGGCCCCCCGTTTATCAGTGGGTAGGCTTTCCGCGATCAAGGCGTTCATGGCGCCCCTGCTCAGAGATGCGGCCGAGGAGAGTATCATCGCTGGTGCCAATTGAATCCATTCCCCTGCGAACAGGTAGATGAGGGGTGCCCCAAAGCTAAGAACAGCCGCGGCGATGATGACCCGCTTCCTGCCGTACCTATCAGCAAGTACGCCCCCCGGGATCTGGAAGAACATCCCACCCAGGGTCTCCACCATCACAAGCAGGCCGAGGATCTCATTTGTCGCCCCCAACTCAAGGATAAAGAGGCTCTTATACGGCCACCAGAGCCAAGCGAGGAACATGCTCAGGGTCTGGGTGAGCATGACGATTACGATATTTCGGTTATCAAGGAACTCGCGTACGCCCTGGAGTGACACAGTTAACACGGGTATGACTGGTATAAAAAATGGGCTTGATGTGGACTAGATGGCCAATCAGGACGGGTCTTCCCGTATAGCCCAGACCGAGTAGACGGCGTTCAAGGACAGTGCGATGACCACGAACCATATGCTGACACCCGACCCCATGGTCTGGTATAGGTACCCTACTGTCGGCGTCGAGATCAGGCCTCCGATGTTCTCTGCCTCTGAGTACAGCCCCATGATTAACCCTGAGCGATCCTTGCTCATCACAGAGATGAGGTGGAGCATCATGCTGGTATCTGCTGCGGCCCAGCTCAATCCCTGCAACACCCCGACGAAGTACATGAGGTAGATTCCACCAGTGTACATGAGTGCTAGGTAGCTTGTAACCCATCCCAGGAGCGACGCGATTATGAGCTTCTTGTTTCCAAGCCGGTCACAGAGGTCTCCCAGGATCGACCGCCCAGCTGCTCCTGCAAATCGGAATATACTGAAGAATGCGCCTATCTGTGACTCTGATGCGGCATAGATGGGGGACTCGTTGAGAAATACTGGGAGGAAGTTATGGAGAAAGCCCATGTTGAAGAAGAATAAACCTCTGACGCTAAAGATCCTGAGGATTGGCCCAGTCAGGATACTCCTCAGGTCGCCGAACCCGTTTCCCGTTGATTTTGATTCAGGTTCCTCGTACTTGATCGAAAACACAGCAAACATACCCACGAGCCCTATTGCGGCGGCTATGTAGAAGGGAAGGTCATACCCGAAGACCTCCGAGATGTATCCACCGATTAGTGGGCTAACCATGCCACCGAAACCGATTACTGACATGTATCTGCCATATGCCTTACCACGATCCTCTGACGGGAGCAGTTCCGCGGTCAATGCCTTCATCGGTATGCTGTACGCCGACATGATGCTTGTCTTCAGGAACTCCAGGACCATAAAGAAACCCAGCCCAGTCGCCATCGGGTAGACACCGTAGAGGATAGTAGTAAGCAGCAGGGAGCCAGCCAACATCCACCGTTTGTTCCACCTGTCTGCTATAACCCCCATGAACGGCTCCCATATGAACCACCCCAGCATCGATGCGGTGCCAAGGAGCCCAATCTGGGCCAAGGTTAGCCCTTGGCTGCGGACGAATAGGCTCAGGATGGGTGATATAATGCCCCCACGGAAGTTTGTGGTGAGCTGTACGATCATGAGCATCAACAGCGAACGCTGCCTGTCCAAGGGTTTAGCCATGACCATCAAAAACGAGTGGTCGGCTTAAAAAAGGTGTTAATATAAACTAGGCGACTTGTGGAACTAGCTCGGCAGCGTCAACGTGGACCTTTTCGAGGGCGTTCTTGAGACCTCTGTACCTGTTCCTCAGTGTAACCTCTGTGGTCCCTGCCGCTTTCGCTATGACCCTTTGGACGCGCTTCTCGCCCGTCTCCTGGCAGGCCATGTATAGGGCAGCCGCGGCTAGACCCCTTGGGTCCTTGCCTGTCAACTCCCTCATCTCGTCGGCCTTTCTAAGGATCCTGATGGCAGTCTGCTCGGTTAGCTGGGTCACCTTGAGGTGTCCCGCGATGCTGGGCACGAACTTGTAGGGCCCGTCTACCGGCGGCCTGAGCTTTAGCTCCCTGTGGAGTAGCCTGTATGTCATGGCCACCTCGCTGTGTAGCCGTTTGCTGGCCTTGCTGACTTCCTTAAGTGGTCTGGGTATGCCCATAACCCTGCATGCGGCGTAGATGCTGGCGGCAACGAACGCGTCGATGCTCCTTCCTCGAATGAGGTCTTTCAGCAGTGCCTTCCTGTAGATGAGGGCGGCGTTCTCCTTGACGCTCCTCGGCAGATGCAGATCGCTTGTGAGCCTGTCAAGCTCAGCCATGGCGATGCTCAGGTTCCTTGCGTGTGTCTCGTTTACCTTGCTCCTGTTGTCCTGGCGCTGGAGCCTCCGCATCCTGCGCTGAGTCTCAAAGTCCAGTCGTTTCCCTGAGGCGTCCTTGTCTCCCTTGATGACCGTTGATAGGCCCTTGTCGTAGATGCTGTAGCTGTAGCCTGTCCCTGTCCTTCTTCTGTCGTTTTCCTGCAGGTTGAATACTCTGTACTCGGGGCCGAGGTCCACGATGATATCAGTTACCACTAGACCACATGAAGCGCAGACACGTTCCCCCGACTGTCTGTCGTTCACTATTTTGCTGCCTCCGCAGTGGGGGCAATTGGACGCAGTGTCCTCGTTTTCTATATTTACTCGGTTCACTTTCTTTCCTCCTAAAAGTTATACCTATGGGTATTTTACCCATATTACATTGAAATCTTCTACGACATCGCTTATAAATGTTACTTTCTTCATGTGTTCTCGTTGATATCTTCCCCATAATATAAAACAAGTTCTGGACAGGGAGTTCATCTGGACCGCTGATCTTTTCGACAACTAGACTTTGGCGAATGAGATAGGAAAAAAGGATCAGAGGATTAGCTGCTTATCCTCTTGATGAACGCTTTAACCAGCGCCACGGTGTTCTTGATGTCCTCCTCGGTTGTAATGCCGCATGGGCCGTGGATATACCTGCCGGGATTGGCGATGACTCCGCTGGGGATGCCCGCCTTTGTCAGATGGATGCTACCCGCGTCTGTCCCGCCGCTGGGTATCTTCTTGTACTGGTAGGGTATGCCCTCGGCGGCCGCCGCCTCCTGGATACAGCCCAGAACCTTAGGGTGGGTGATGACGCTCCTATCGGCGATTGTTACTACCGGCCCCTTGTGCAGTCCCGCACTCTGCTTGTGAGGCGCTACTCCTGGCATGTCCATGGCGAACGTGTTCTCCAAGGCTAACCCGTAGTCGGGGTCAACCTGCCACGCGGCGGTCTTGCTGCCTCTGAGTCCCACTT